>Ga0207675_100003289_pt1 | contig 15823 bp, 13 predicted proteins | sample KBSSwiS42_FD_184305 | JGI IMG/M metagenome (GOLD analysis project Ga0207675, IMG submission 184305) | Switchgrass rhizosphere microbial communities from Kellogg Biological Station, Michigan, USA - KBS Switchgrass S4-2 (SPAdes) (version 2) | ecosystem: Host-associated > Plants > Roots >... | reverse complement strand
AGAAGAATTTCACAGGCTTTTCCTTGTATTCAGCCACGACTTCGTTAAGCACGCGCAGCTCGGTGCTGCACGGCGCGCACCACGTCGCGCCAAAGCTGACCAACACGATGTTCCCCTTTTCGTTCGCCAGGTCGGTTACGCGACCATCAAGCGCCTGCAGTTTGAAGGTTGGTTTGCGCGGCGTGGAGTCCTGAGCTTGAACCCCAGAACTGAACACCAGCGCAGCAAGAGCGACCAACCTCATTACCCATTTTGAAGTACGGCTAAGCATCGATTCCGAATTACTTGTGCGCCATTTCGGCCGGCGTGCTCTGCGGAGACGCGATCCTTTCACGTATGGCTTCGATGGCGTCACGCGAGCGATTTAAAAACGGCGACGGATAAACGCCCATGAAGAACATCAAAAAGAGAAGCGGCAGAACCAACGCGGCTTCGCGCCAATTCAAATCAGAAAGCGTCGCGTTGACTTCGCTGGTCTTTGTGCCAAAGACGACGCGCTGAAGCATCCAGAGCATGTAAACCGCCGCCCAAATCACTCCCGTGCCTGCGAGCATCGTGACAATCCACGCGTGCTGCACAGCGGCAGAAGTCCATGCCCCGAGCATGATCAGAAACTCGCCGACGAATCCATTTAAGAACGGCAACCCAATCGAAGAGAGCGAGGCGATCACGAACAACGTCGAGAACCATGGCATCGGACGCGCGAGTCCGCCGAAATCTGAAATCATGCGCGTGTGTCGCCGTTCGTAAATCATGCCAACGAACAGAAACAGCGCGCCCGTCGACACGCCGTGGTTCAGCATCTGATAGAGCGCTCCCTGCATGCCCTGTTCGGTAAACGAAAACAGACCGAGCACGACAAATCCCATGTGACTCACTGACGAATAGGCGACGAGCCTCTTCACATCCGGCTGGACCATCGCGACGAGCGCGCCGTAGATGATTCCGATGACCGCGAGCGTAATCATCACCGGCGCGAACTGTCGCGACGCACTCGGAAATAGCCCAAAGTTGAATCGCAAAAGCCCGTACGTACCCATTTTCAAGAGCACGCCGGCAAGAATGACTGACCCGGCCGTGGGTGCTTCCGTGTGGGCGTCAGGCAACCACGTGTGCAGCGGCCAAAGCGGCACCTTGATGCAAAAGGCGAGGGCAAAGGCGAGGAACAGCCAGAACTCTGCGCGCGGCGAAATTAAGCCGCCGCTGTTGCGGAGAGTCTCGAGCAGCACGGCGTAGTCAAACGTGCCGATGCCCGTAGCGCGCTGATGAATGAAATAGAGCGCGATGATGCCGACCAGCATCAGAAGCGATCCGACCGCCGTGTAAATAAAGAACTTAATGGCTGCGTAGATGCGACGTTCGCCGCCCCAGACGCCGATCAAGAAAAACATCGGTACGAGCGAGGCTTCGAAGAACAAGTAGAACAACAGCAAATCCAGCGAGACGAAAACGCCGATCATCGCCGACTCAAGCAGCAACATCAGCACGTAATAGGTTGACTGCCGCTTTGTGATCGCTGTCCAACTTGAAAGGATCGCTATAGGCATTAAGAGAGTTGTCAGAATTACCAGCCACAGACTAATGCCGTCGACACCTACGTGATAACGCGCGCCAATTGAGCCAACCCACGAATAGTTCTCTTCGAAACCGAATGCGGAGAGGTTGCCACCCGCGCCTTTCAGCAGAAGCAACGAAACGACGAATGCGACGATGGTAAATCCGAGCGCAATCCAGCGGTGATGGGATTCGCGCGCGCCGGGCGTGAAGCTGTAGACAAGCGCCGTCGCCGCGCCGATAACCGGCAAGAGAATCAGAATTGTGAGCAAATGAGCCTGCATTTTGTTCCTATTTGGAGTGCGCCGGCAGAGCGAAGTGGCGACGGCGCTTTTTCTGATCTCGCCTTGTGGTCAACATCGAATCCAAAGCGCCGCCAAAGGCGGCGCACTCCAAATTATCTCATCAACAACTGCGCGCCTTGGTACGCGAAATAGCCGATGACGATCAGCGCGCCCGCCAAAATGATTGCCGCATAACCGCGCACCAACCCAATCTGCATATAACGGAATGTTCGCCCGAGATCGACAATCGTTCGCCCCAGCGTGTGCAGAAAACCGTCGATTACCCCGACGTCGAAAATCTTCCAGAGGCCTTCGCGCGATGTCACATTAATGGGGTTGATGATCGCGGCGTCGTAGATTTCGTCAACGTAGTACTTGTTTTCGAGCAACCGCGGCATCTGTCGCAGCGGCTGGCGTTGGAACATCAGCCAGCCGATGCCGATGCCTACCAGAGCCACCACCACCGAAATCAATGTGAATAGCCGTTCTTCATTCAACTCAGCCGCGCTCGCGGCGTGCTCAGCGCCGCCTGTTTCATGGGCAGGCCCGAATGCGGGCTTCCCATCGATCTCCTGAGGGGGAGGCGTCTGCCAATGAACTTCTGAAGTCGCTTCGCCAGGGGTGGTCGCTTCATTCGCGTGGCTGACGACCGGTTCGAGCGTGCGCTCGAAGTAATTTTCAGGGTGACCACCCGCCAGCGAACTTAGCGCATAGGGAACTCCGACCAGTCCGCCGATTGTGGAAAGAATCGCCAGGACGATCAGCGGAATTGTCATCGACAGCGGCGATTCATGCGGCGTATGCGAGTGTGGTTCGTGCGCGCCCTCAGCACTGTGTTGCTTGTGTTCAGCCTGGTGATGGTCCGCGGAATGATCGGCGCCGAATCGCTCGTTGCTCCAGAAGGTCATCACCATCAAGCGCGTCATGTAAACAGCCGTGAGCAGCGCCGTGACCGCGCCGACAAACCACAGGGCTTTGTTGAAGCCCGCCGGGACAAATGAGCTCGCGCTCCAGGTCTTCCAGAGAATCTCGTCTTTCGAAAAGAAGCCGGCGAAGATCGGCACACCGCAGATGGCCAGCCAACCGGCGCACATTGTCAGCCAGGTGATTGGCATGTACTTGCGCAACCCGCCCATGTGCCGCATGTCCTGTTCGTGGTGCATGCCGTGAATGACTGAGCCTGAACCCAGGAACAGTTGCGCTTTGAAGAAAGCGTGCGTCATCACGTGAAAGATGGCCGCGACGAAGGCGCCCACTCCGCACGCCAGAAACATGTACCCGAGCTGGGAAATCGTCGAGTACGCCAAAACCTTCTTGATGTCGTTTTGGGCGATGCCAATGGTCGCCGCAAATAAAGCCGTGGCCGCGCCGATGATTGCGACAATGAACATAGCCGTAGGCGCATGAGTGAAGATCGTGTTGCAGCGCACCACCATGTAGACGCCCGCCGTGACCATCGTGGCGGCGTGAATCAAAGCGGAGACTGGAGTCGGACCGGCCATTGCGTCCGGCAGCCAGACAAACAGAGGAATCTGCGCGCTCTTTCCGGTGGCGCCGATGAATAACAGCACTGCGATCGACGTGACGCTGCCGGCAAAGATCGCATGCCACGTGAATGAATCGATTGGCAGACTACCAATCGCAGTTAGAGCACTCGAAACGCCGTAGGCCGGCTTATCGAAGAAACTGATCGAACCCGTCATGAAAAATACGAGCATCAATCCGAGGACGAATCCCCAATCGCCGACACGATTAGCGATGAATGCTTTCTTTGCCGCGGGCGCTGCTTCGTCTTTGTCGAGATAGAAACCAATCAGCAGGTAAGAACAGAGGCCGACTCCTTCCCAGCCAACAAACATCAAAAGGAAATTGTCCGCGAGCACCAACGTCAACATCGCGAACATAAACAGGTTCAGGTAGGCGAAGAAACGGTAGTAGCCGCGATCGCCGTGCATGTACCCCGTCGCGAAGACATGAATCAGCAAGCCGACGAAGGTAATGAAGAGCGCATAGATGCCGCTCAGTCGATCCATGGCCAGCGCGAAGTCCGCGCGAAACCTGCCGACCTGAATCCAGGTCCAAAGGTGGTCCATGATCGGCTGTGTCGATCGCAGCGCGCCATCAGATTTGAACGCTAAATAAAACGCGATGAGGGTCGACACTCCGACCGCGGCGCAAGCGACGATTCCGATGAAGCGTTCATTGCGCAGACGCCGGCCCACTAGCCAGTTGATGACTGCGCCCGCCAGCGGAGCAAAGATAATCAGACTCAGCAGATGAGTATTCACAATTAGGTCTTCGTTCTTTGTACTCGGTGCTTTGTACTTTGGATTTCTCGCGCTACTTGAATCGCTACGTCAAAGTACAAAGCACAAAGTACAAAGTTCAGAGTTTTAAACTGCTGGCATCATCCACATCCAGCGATTCACGATTGCGAAAGACGGCGATGATGATGCCCAGTCCCACGGCGGCTTCAGCAGCCGCCACGGTCATCACGATGAACACGAACAACTGTCCTGACAGGTCGCGGAAGAAACTCGAAAATGCAACGAACGTCAGGTTTACGGCATTAAGCATCAGCTCGATGCACATAAACATCGAAATGACGTTGCGCTTAATCATGACCCCGACCACACCGATGGTGAATAGCACGGCCGAGAGCGCGAGATACCATGAAAGTTGTGGAACCATAAAAAAACCGTACTCAGGTCTTTGGACTTTGGTCTTTGTGCTCTAAACCGAGCAACTTTTCCGCTTCCTCGGTTGAGTGCGTTGTTACGGGCGTTAGATCGTCGATGTATTTCTCACGATCGAGCATTTCACGCGCAAAAACCTGTGCGCCGGGAACTACGACGGCTCGCGGTGACAACAAACCTCCCGTACGCGCGAGCGTGATCGCGCCCACAATCGCCATCAACAAAAGAATCGAAGTGATTTCGAAAGGCAGCAGGTATGTTGTGAACAGACCGCCGCCTATCGAAGAAGTCATGCCGATATCAGAAACAGTATGCGCCGGTGTCTTTGGATTCGCCTGAACGAAAAAAATGATAAAGACGGCTTCTGCGAAAAGCGCCGCCGCCAGCATGACCGCGATCGGAATCAACGAACGCAGCCGCAGCGGCCGTCGCTCTTCATCCTCGACGTTCAACAGCATGATTACGAAAACAACCAACACCATGATGGCGCCGGCGTAGACGATCACCTGCACCGCCGCTATGAATGGCGCCGCCAGCGTCACGTATAAGCACGCGAGCGCGATAAACACTCCGATTAGCGAGATCGCGCTGTAGAGCGGATTGCGCTGCACCACCATCGAGACGGCGCATCCAATCGCCAAGCCCGCAAACAAGATGAAAAGAAGAGCTAGCATCGCAAAAGTGACTGGAGCGCAAGCGTCCTCGCTTGCAGTTAAAGCAACCGAGACGGTTACGCTCCCATCGAATTCAGCCGCCCCAACCCGTACTCGTCTTCAGAAACTGACTGAAGTAATCGAAGACGCCGAGCCATTGCAGCGTTGCCGTCAGCACGATGTTGATGATTGCGGCGGGCACCAGATATTTCCACCCGAAAGTCATCAATTGATCGAAACGAAAGCGCGGTAACGTGCCGCGCAGCCAGATGTAGAAGAATAAAAAGAAGCAGACCTTGCCAAGAAAATAAAACACGCCCAGCCAGGGAAGCTCGTGCACAAATGGCCCGTTCCAACCACCGAGAAATAACGTCGTCGCGAGCATTGAAACGGTGAACATGTTGACGTACTCGGCCAGGAAGAAAAGCGCGAATTTCATGGCACTGTATTCCGTGTGAAATCCGGCAACGAGTTCAGTTTCCGCTTCGGGAAGATCAAACGGGACGCGATTTGTTTCGGCGATTGCGGCGATCAAGTAGATGATGAAACCCAGCGGCTGCACCCAAATCAAGTTCCAGCCCGATATTCCGAGATGCCCCGCTTGCTGTTCGACAATGCTGTAGAGATCGAGTGTGCCTGATTGAAGCACGACGCCGATTAATCCCAGGCCGAGCGCCAATTCGTAAGAAATCATCTGCGAAGCTGCGCGCAGACCACCCATCAAACTGTATTTGTTATTGGATGACCACCCGGCCAGCGCAATGCCGTAGACGCCTATCGAAGTAACGCCGAGCACGTACAGCAGTGCTACATCGAACCGCGCGATGACCAGACGCACGGCGCCAAGCACGGGCAGGTTCACTTCCGGCCCGAACGGATACACGACCATCGTCATGAGGGCGGCAGTGGTAGCGATGATGGGCGCCAGAAAATAAACGAAGCGCGTCGACTTGTCCGGAACGATGTCTTCTTTGAAGATAAATTTCAGAAGATCTGCCAACGGTTGCAGAAAGCCGCCCGGCCCCACGCGATTTGGTCCCAGACGGCCCTGGATGAAGCCCAACACGCGACGCTCGGCCAAAACCGTGTACGCAACCATCGTCATCACGACGAAGAAAGCGATCAGCAAGCCGATTATTAATAGGCCGAGATGTTTTAGGTCTTCCATTACTAATTTGAACTTTGTGCTTTGTACTTTGGTCTTTGTCGAGAATTCAGAAAAGGCACTTTCAATTGAAAGCAGGTCCTGCCTGACAGATCAAAGTACAAAGCACAAATCACAAAGCACTAAGGACAAAGTACGCTTTACGCGGCCGCCTCGCGCTTCAAATTTTCGTCAATCGAAATCTGATACAACGGCGAAACCAGAATATTTTCGGGCTTCGGATTTCCCGCTACGAGCAGATGAATCTGTGGCGTCTTTTCCATCAATGGGCCGGGCTTAAACAGTTCGTGGCCGACGCCGGGCGTCAATTGGTCTTTGTTGGCCGTGTCATCCATTGCCTCGACTGCTTTGCGCAAGATCGCGAACTCATTTGACAAGTCGCGCTGTGCGACGACTTCATGCATCACCTGCACCGGATTCGTTTCATCCTTTAAGTGGGGGTAACGCAATCCTGAGTATGCCGGCACATGCTCGCCAATTTCGCGAAAGATCGCGCTGGGTGATGTCTCGAATGAAGTGTCACCACCGATTGCGTTCGCCAGTTGCGCGGCAATTAACCAGTCCGGCTTCGATTGATGCAGCGGCTCGATAGCTTTTCGCACGCGCTGAACAAAACCGTCGTTGTTTGTAAACGTGCCATCGACTTCCGCGAAGGATGCTGCCGGCAGAACGACATCGACCTGCCGATCAAATTCGCTGACCTCCGACAGGAACAATTCCCACAGGACGACAAACTCGGCATTCGGCGTAGGTTCGTTGGCATCGCCACCGGGCAGTAACGGTCTTCCCGCGAGAATTAAAGCGCGGATGTGTTCATCGTGGAGCAACGTGCGCGCCTCTTTGCCGCCGCGCAACATGTCATGCGCACCCACACTGTTGTTGTAGAGCGGCAGCGGATGCAAAAGTACGCGCCGGCCTTCGCCTGCGAACATGTGAGACATCTGGGCCACGCCGGCTTGCGCCGCCGCGCTCAATTCGCCGCCAAACATGATGACGACATCACCTTGGGTTTCTGTGATTGCCTTGCGCGCAGCATCGATCTCAGCCACGTCAACACCCATCTTGCGCGTCGCCAGCTCAACGTCCGCCGCATTCGCCAGAGCCAGCACCGCAGCATCTTCGGTTCCAGGTCTGATATGAATGAACTGCGACGCTTGCTCGCGGAGACGGATGCGCACGCTATTGATGAGAATGAATTGCGCGTTGCCGTTGCGGACTGCCTGACGAATCTGTTTGCCGCTGAGCGGCTGCAACTCTTCAGGCTCGCCGCCAATTAAAACAATCGTTTTCGCATAACGAATGTCGCGATGCGTGGCGAGGGGTCCGCCGAGATTGTCGAAGAAAGGCTTGAGCGAAAATCGATCTGAAGTCGCGTAGTTTTCAGATCCAATCGTGTCGGTCGCCAGCTTGCGCAGCGAGTACAGCGCTTCGTTCGTCAGTCGCGGATTTCCCAGCAGGCCAATCGAATTCGGCCCGTGCGCTTCTTTGATTGCGCGCAGTCGCTGCGCAGTGAAGCGGAGCGCTTCGTCCCAGGTCGCGGGAACCAACTTGCCGCCCTTCTGGTAACGAATCAGGGGCGTACGAATACGTTCGGGATGATTGATGAATGGATGACCGAAGCGGCCCTTAACGCAAAGAAACTCGCCATTCAGACCATTGACATAACGGTCGCGGGCCACGATGCGGACGACTTCGCTTCCTCGCGAACCGACAGAGAGTTGGCATCCATCCGAACAATACGTGCACGTGGAAACCGTCTGATTAAGCTCCCATGGCCGATGCTGATGCCGATAAGTTCCGTCGAGCAGCGTTCCAGTCGGACAGACTTCGATGCAGTTGCCGCACTGCGAACAGTTCAGCCAGCCGCCGTACGTGCCGATGACGGTGCTCGCGCCGCGGTTTCCGGCTTCGATTGCCTGTTCGCCCATCCATTCGTCGCAGACGCGCGTGCAACGCTTGCAGAGAATGCAGCGCTGCGGGTCGTTTGCAACCATCGGCGAAAGATACTTCTCCGGATGATAGTTCTTCTTTTCCGTGAAGCGTTCTTCGAGATTCCCCCAGTCGAAAGTTTGCTCCTGCAACTCGCACTCGCCACCACGATCGCACACGGGGCAATCGAGCGGATGATTCGCGAGCAGGAACTCGAGCATCGATCGCTGCGCTTTTTGAATCTCTTCGCTTTGAGTCGTGACGATCATGCCGTCGGTGCAAATGATGGTGCAGGAGGTCTGCAGCTTCGGCATCTTCTCGATGCGGACCAAACACATGCGACACGATGCCTGCAGAGCGAGATCGGCGTAATAGCAGAACGATGGAATGTCGAAACTCTTTTCGCGGCACACGTCGATTAGGCGCGCGCCTTTCGCAACGTGAAAGTCGGTGCCGTTGATAGTGACTTTGATTAGTTCTGATTGATCCATTGACTCATTGATCCATTGAATCAATGAGCAAATGAATCAATGTTTCAGTCGCTTTTGAAAATCTTCGGGGAATCGTTTGATTGCCGATTGAATCGGCCACGCCGCCGCATCGCCCAGTGGGCAAAATGATTTGCCTTCAATGTTGTCGCAAAGGTCCAGAAACAATTGAATGTCGCCGTCGCGGCCGCCGCCCGCATCGACGCGCTTGAAAATCTTGACCAGCCAATCAGTGCCTTCTCGACAAGGAGTACACCAACCGCATGATTCGTGCTTGTAGAATTCCGTCAGATTCTTGGTCGATGCAAAAACGTCCACCGTTTCGTCCATCACGATGAAACCGCCGGAACCAACCATCGACCCGCCGGCGACCAGACCTTCATAATCCATGCGCACGTCTTTGCCGATGATTTGATCCGCCCGCATGATGTAGACCGACGAGCCACCCGGAATCACCGCCTTCAGTTGCCGGGCCGTGGGAATCCCGCCGCAGTCTTCGAAGATGAACTTCTCCATGTCGTCATAGCCCATCGGCAGTTCGTAAACGCCGGGCCGATTGACGTGGCCGGAGACTGACCAGAGCTTAGTGCCGCCACTCTTTTCCGTGCCGAGTTTTTGATAAGCCTCACCACCCATCTTGATGATGTCGGGCACGGCAGTTAGCGTCTCGACGTTGTTCACGACGGTCGGGCACGCGTACAGGCCAGACACAGCGGGGAAGGGGGGCTTCATGCGCGGATGTCCGCGATAGCCTTCGAGCGAGCTGAGCAGCGCCGTCTCTTCGCCACAGATATATGCGCCCGCGCCTGTGTGTGTGTAGATCTCGCATTCGAAGTTCGTGCCAAGAATGTTCTTGCCCAGCATCCCTGCGGCCCGCGCTTCATCGAGCGCGACGTCCATAATGTCGATCAGATATTTGTATTCGCCACGCGTGTAGATGTAATTCGTCTTCGCGCCGAGCGCGTAAGCCGCGATCAGCATGCCTTCGATCAGCATGTGCGGATCGCGCTCCATCAAATAGCGGTCTTTGAACGTGCCAGGCTCCGATTCGTCGGCGTTGCAGACTACGTATTTCGGCTTCGGCGAATCTTTCGGCACGAAACTCCATTTCATACCGGTGGGAAATCCGGCGCCGCCACGCCCGCGCAGCGAAGACTTCTTTACTTCATTGATGACGTCGTCAGGAGACATTGAATCGAGCACTTTTTTGATCGCTTCATAGCCGCCGTTCGCGCGATACACGTCGAGCGAACGCGAGTTCTCAAGATGAACTCGCCGCAGCTGAAGAGGCTCACATCCAATGGCGCCGATAAACATGATTAAAATGGTACTTCGTACTTAGTCCTTTGTACTTTGATGTGGCGGCACGACTTGAGCAATCACGTCAAAGCACAAAGTACTAGGCACAAAGTACGGTCATTCCAACGCATCAAGAATCTGATCGACCTTCTCAGGTGTCAGGTTTTCGTGATAGTCAAAATTAATCTGAAACATTGGCGCGGTGCCGCATGACCCGAGGCATTCGACCAACGACAGCGAAAACTTTCCGTCGGGCGTGGTCTCGCCCGGTTTTATTCCCAGCTTCTTGCTCACGTGCTCGGTGATCTTTCCTTCACCCATAATTTTGCACGACAGCGTCTTGCAAATCTGAATGTGATACCGACCCGCCGGCTTCGTCTGCAGCATCGAGTAGAACGTTGCGACTTCCCAGATGTCGGTGATGCGCAAACTCAGCCGGTTAGCGAGATATGCGACGCCCGCTGGATCAAGATAGCCACGCTCGCGCTGCACGATGAACATCAAAGGCAGAATCGCCGATCGTTTCGACGGATATTTCGCAAGGTGCCGATCGATTTCAGCTTCCACTTCGGGCGAAAACACGGCCATTTCGCCGTGCATATTCACGGGTTGAGACAGCGGCTGGATCTGAGTGAAGTCTGTCGACATATTTTCGATTTCTGATTTGTGATTTGCGATTGAAACCGACGCGATCGAAAATCACAAATTCAAAATCACAAATCGTTCAACGATCAATCTCTCCCAAAACAATATCCAGCGATCCGATGATCGCGACGATGTCGGCGACCATACAGCCGCGTGACAGTTGCGGCAACGCTGACAAGTTCACAAAACTTGGGCCTCGGAAGTGCACCCGCGCCGGCTTTGGGCCGCCAGTCGATTTGATGTACACGCCGAGTTCGCCTTTCGAAGCCTCGATTGGCTGATACACCTCGCCCGGCGGTACATCGACACCTTCCGCGACGAGCAGGAAGTGATGAATCAACGCGTCCATATGCGTCTTCATCGCTTCGCGATCAGGCAATACAACTTTGGGCGCATCCGCTTTCACCGGACCGGGTTTCAGACGCGAGATCGTTTGCTGAACAATTTTGTGTGACTCACGCATTTCGCGCATCCGCACCAGGTAACGCGCCCAAACGTCGCCGCTATGCTCAACCGGGATGTCAAAATCATAAGTCTCGTAACCGGTGTAAGGATTTGCGCGGCGGATATCCAAGGCGACGCCGCTGCCCCGCAGCGATGGGCCCGACAGGCCGAGATCGATGGCATCTTCCGCAGAAACGTATCCGATTGCCTGTGTGCGCTTCTGGAAAATTCGGTTGCCGGTCACCAGCTTGTCGAATTCATCGAGCGCTTTGGGAAACTCATTTTGAAATTGCTGCACGCGCCGTTCGAAGCCAGCCGGCAAGTCCATCATCAAACCGCCGACACGAAAATAGGACGGCGTGAGACGTCCGCCCGAGGCGGCCTCGATCAAATTCATAATCTTCTCGCGCTCGCGAAAGCAGTAGAAGAAGACCGTCATCGCGCCGATGTCGAGCGCGTGCGTACCCAACCATACCAGGTGCGACGCGATGCGCTGCAGTTCGCACATCATCACGCGAATGACCTGGCCACGTTCAGGAATTTCGATTTGGAGCAGTTTCTCAACGGCCATCACATAGGCGAGGTTGTTGCCGAGCGGATTCAGATAATCCATGCGGTCCGTGATGACGATGCCCTGCTGGTACTTGCGGTATTCGAAAAGCTTCTCCATGCCGGTGTGGAGATAGCCGATGTCCGGTGTCGTTTTGACGACCATTTCACCGTCCAGCACCAGTTCCAGGCGCAGCACACCATGAGTTGAAGGATGCTGCGGCCCCATCGAGATCGTCATCTGCGAGTCCAGCGGCTGATCGACGATTTCGAATTGCGGCGGAATGTTAGCGATTGCGCTCATTGGTCCAATGTCCAATGTCCAATGTCCAATGTCCGCGGTCGCTTCGACTTTGGACTTTGGCCTTGGGACTTTGGCCTATGTCAGGCTGTACGGCTCATAACCTCTCAACGGAAAGTCTTTTCGCAACGCGTGCCCTTGCCAGTCGTCAGGCAAGAGTATGCGGCGCAAATCCGGATGGCCGTCGAAAATTACTCCAAACAGATCGTAGGTTTCGCGCTCGTGCCAGTCTGCTGTCCGCCAGACCGTGGTCACGGTCGGTACGTGCGCATCTTCTTCATTCAACAAAACCTTCAAACGCAGGCGGTGATGCTTTGTCGTCGAAAACAGGTGATAATTCACTTCCAGGCGCGGTTCTTCTTCAGGTCCACGATCAAACCCGCACAAATCTGCGAGAAAATTGAATTCGTAACCGGGAGTAGTCTTCAGAAACTCACAGGCCGCCACGATGTGCGCGCGCGCCACGACTATTGTTGTTTCGCCGAGCGCCGTCGTGATTTCACTCACCGAATTCGGCTGCTCACGCTGCAACGCCGCCGCGATCTGCGACGGCGTCTGCGTTGCGACTGGTTGTGAAACTTTCGTATTGCTTTCGGGCTGCTGAAGTTCAGACATTAAGAATTGACGCCTTTTGATCTATTAGAACGAACGTCGCTTTTCGTGGGTCGAGGCGATGGTGTAGGGCAGGGGCTGGTCCTTCCGCGGTTCGCGTAACGTCGAACCATCAGTCACGGGCAAAGTTCCCGGCGTGATCGCCGCGCGAGCTTCCGCATCCGGAGCGTCTTTGCGATCGCGAACCGATTCCTTCATCACTTTTTCCTGCAACATCATAACTGCGTGAATCAGCATCTCAGGTCGCGGCGGACAGCCGGGAATGTAGACATCAACCGGCACCACTTTATCGACGCCCTGAACAATTGCGTAGTTATCGAAAACGCCGCCCGATGTCGCGCACGCACCCATCGAGATCACCCACTTTGGCTCCGGCATCTGATCGTAGATTCGGCGCAGCACGGGCGCCATCTTTCTTGAAACGCGCCCGGAAACAATCATCACGTCAGCCTGACGTGGGGAAGCCCGGAACACTTCGGCGCCAAACCGCGCGAGGTCATTGCGCGAACTAGTCACGTTCATCATCTCGATCGCGCAGCATGCCAGCCCGAACGTGGCCGGCCACAACGAAGACTTGCGCGCCCAATTAATTAGCGAGTCAAGGCGCGTCGTGAGCACCTCTGGCAGCGCTTCGGCTATGACATTTTCGAGTCCCATAAACGCTTTCGAGTTTCGAGTTTCGAGTTAAGCTGCTTTGGATGAACCTGAGACTTGAAACTTGGAACCTGAAACTTTCATCTCCAACAATCTCGCCTCAGCTTCGGCTTCGCGTCGCGCGCGTTCACTCCAATCGAGCGCGCCTTTCTTAATTACGTAAATCAAGCCGGCGGCCAGCAGCGCGATAAAGACAATCATCTCGAAGAAGATCAGATTCTTCATTCCGTACTGCGGCGACGATAGCGTCCTGAAGACGACCGCCCAGGGAATCAAGAAAATGACTTCAATATCGAACAGGATGAAGATCATTGCGATGAGGTAGAACTTCACCGAAAATCTTTCGCGTGCTGAACCAACCGGATCTTTGCCGCATTCGTACGGCATCAACTTTGTTCGAGTGTGTTTGCGCTGTCCTACGAGTTGCGACAACCCGACCATCGTCACCGCAAAACCAGCGGCCACAATGAACATGAGAAGGACCGGCAAATAGTCGACTAAGTTGAAGCTCATAACCGTGGCTAAGAGCAAGGGCTAAGGGCGATTACCAAGTGATTCCGGTGCTAAGGCTGCGCTTTGTTCACTTAGCTCTCTGCTAAACTGCGCTTGAGAATGATTGTACAAGCTCCAATCGTAATGCCGCGAGTAGGGGGTGTCAAGCGAACGATCGGCGCAACTCGAGCTGTAAAACTAATCGATTGACCGCGCAAAAATCGCTGTGCTAACGTCGCGAATTGATAGTGAATGCGTGTCCCGAACCGCGCGCGCTCAAGATTGGAACCAATCGGTGATTACCGGATACAACACAGACGTCGAGCACGGTGGCGTAACTTATCACGTGCAGACCGAAGATAAGGGGCTCAATACGCCAATTATTCTTTCACTTGTCTATTCGGGCGGCGCTATTCTCGCGAGCAAACGCGCACCTTACGATGACTTGATTGCCGCAGGATTCGATCAGAACGCGCTGATCGATCGGCTTCAGCGACAGCACAAATTGATTTGCGCCGCCATCAATGCCGGACGAATCGACGATCTGAAGAAGATGACCGACCGGACCGCCGGCGGCGACGAAAATCAGCGCGGTGCCGAAAATCAGCCCGGCGCCGAAGCCGATGTTGCTGAGGACAGCAACGATAAGATCGACGCGGAAGGCATTGTGCCGACCGCACCGCTACAATCCACCGGCGAACGGTTCTCGACGAATGATGACATTGATGAGGCACTCAGTGTCGCGATTCTTGAGGAGAGACAAATGCGGGCTGGCGAATCGGTTACGCTGAGATTGGAAGTGTCGAAGTACGCACATGGCGAACCTCAGCCTGCGGCGAAAGCGAACGTCACGGTGAAAATTCTCGGCAGTTCATTTCAGCCTTCCTCCACCTATTCGACGACTGACAGCTATGGTCACTCCTCGATTTCAGTGATCTTACCAAGTTTCAAGACTGGCAGAGGCGCACTCCTCATCCGCGCTGAATGCGACGGAGAAGTCGCCGAACTGCGCCGCATCATTCACCCCGCCTGAAACAATCGTGGAAGTTCAAATTAATGGGGAGCCACGCGAATTTGCCGACACACCCCTGCGGCTTAAGGAATTGATCGAGCAGTTGTCGCTCGCGCCACAGCGAATTGCTGTTGAGGTGAATCGGGAAATCGTGCGGCGCGCGGATTGGGAGCAGACTGAGGTTCGCGATGGCGACAGTGTCGAGATTGTTCACTTCGTCGGCGGCGGAAATGCGGGCAGCAGAAGGCAGTAAGCAGGCGGCAGGAACACTTTCTCAACTTTCGGTTGGTCGTCGAACAGGTGTAGAGTCGGGATGAAACTATAACAAGGAATTCAGCATTCATGTCCACACCAGCAACTGCATTAACTGATCAATTCAAGGTCGCCGGCAAAGCATTCAACTCACGCCTCATTATCGGCACGGGAAAGTATCGAAGCTACGACGAAATGAAAGCGGCCCATCGTGCTTCGGGCGCCGAGATGGTCACCGTGGCTGTCCGTCGCGTGCCACTTGATCACAGCAGCGAATCTTTTCTCGATCATCTCGATCCGTCACTGCAGATTTTGCCGAACACGGCGGGTTGTTACAGCGCGGAAGAGGCCGTGAGGACGGCGCGATTGGCCAGGGAAGCGCTCGAGACTGATTGGATCAAACTGGAAGTCATAGGCGATCAGACGACATTGTTTCCCGACAACGAACAGACCCTCGCTGCTGCGCGCACCCTGGTTCAAGAAGGCTTCATCGTCCTGCCGTACTTCACCGATGATCTAATTGTGGCAAAGAAGCTGCTCGATGCCGGCTGTGCGGCGGTGATGCCGCTCGCGGCGCCGATTGGATCGGGCTTGGGGGTGCAGAATCCAACGAACCTGCGCATCATGCGCGAGCAACTTCCCGACGCCACAATCATTGTCGACGCGGGCGTTGGCACAGCCAGCGATGCGACGATTGCGATGGAGTTAGGTGCGGATGCGGTGCTGATGAATACGGCAATCGCCGAAGCACAAGACGCGGCAAAGATGGCCGAAGCCATGAAGCTCGCGATTGA
>Ga0207675_100003288_pt1 | contig 15831 bp, 10 predicted proteins | sample KBSSwiS42_FD_184305 | JGI IMG/M metagenome (GOLD analysis project Ga0207675, IMG submission 184305) | Switchgrass rhizosphere microbial communities from Kellogg Biological Station, Michigan, USA - KBS Switchgrass S4-2 (SPAdes) (version 2) | ecosystem: Host-associated > Plants > Roots >... | reverse complement strand
AGGTCAGGTAGGCGAGTACCGGGACGGCCAGCGCCACCGGGCCGCCCACCACGAAGATCAGCGCGGTGACACCGAGCACGCCCAGCCAGGCGCGCCGAGGGCCGCTGCCGGCCGCGGCCGATGACGGCGCCCAGGCTTCCCGCTCTGCCTGACCAGGGGCCTGACCAGAGGCCTGACCAGAGCCGGGACCGGCCCCGTCGCCGCGACGCCTGCGCCCGGTGAAGGACCAGGCCGCGATCGCGAGCAGGATGGCGGCGGCAGCCAGCGACACGGCGAGGACGAGATGATACGTCGCGGCGGCCCGGAAGCTGAGCGTGACCGTCCCGCCCGGCCCGGCCGGCACGACGAAGCCCTGCTGCCAGCCGTCCAGGCGCACCGGCGTCAGTTGCTGCCCGTTCAGCGTGGCGCTCCAGCCGGAGTTGAAGTTCCCGTGCATCTCCAGGTACGAGGCCGCTCCGGGGCCGATGCTGACCTGGCGCTGGTCCGGTTCCCAGCTGCGGACGGTCACGGCGCGGCCGGGGCTGGACGCGGTTGCGGTCTGCGGCGCCGGGACGACGCTGGCCAGGCTGAGGTCGGTGACGGCGAACGTGCCGGGAGCCGCCGCGGTCAGCGTATGACGCCCCGCGCCGAGGCTCAGCGTGCCGCCCGGGGAGCACACCCGCACCGGCAGCGGCAGGTACCCGCTCAGCTCGCCGACCGTGCCGCTGACCGCCGTCCGGTAGGCCTGCCCGTCGACGGTCAGCGCCGGGCCCTGGCCGCACGCCAGGCTGAACCTGGCCCGCTGGTCCGGCGTGACCGCGCGCAGGCCGGCCAGGGCGGGCACCGACAGCTGCGACAGCCGGACCGGGAGCGTGGCCAGCTGGCCCGTGTCGCTGACGACGGTGGCCTGGCGCACGCGGGGGAAGGACACGTCGATCCGGTCGGTGGTCAGCGGGGCCGGGAACCTCACCAGACCGCCCGCTCCGATGCTCGCCTGCCGGGTGCCGTCCGGGCTGGTGATCGTGACGGCCTGCGGGGTGGACGGCAGGCCGCGGGCCGGCCGCACGATCAGCGAATCGATGCGCCGCTGGCCCTGCCAGCTCAGGTGGATGACCGGGCTGGCGCTCGCCGCGGTCCACGGCACGCTTCCCGATCCGCTGATCAGGCTGGCCGGGAACCCGGGCGGCTCCGCGGCCTGGCTCCCGGCCACGGTGACCTGCAGCAGGCCCGGCCCGGGCGGGCTGACCCGGCCGAGCAGCGCGTCCAGCCCCGGGCCGGGCAGGGCGAGCGCGGACGCCCGCGGTCGCAGGGTCACCGGGCCGGCCACGGAGAACGTCCTGGCCATCGGCGCGGTGGCCGCCGGGTCGGCGAGCGAGGTCGGCGAGGGCACCTGCTGGTGGAAGGAGAAGACGGCCGATGCCGCCTGCCTATCCGCCGGATCCTGGGCAGGCTGGAGCAACCGGGTCACCTGGACGCCGGGGATCAGCACGTCCGAGATGCCCGCTCCCGGATATCCCAGGTGGACCCGCCGGGCGCCGGCGATCGTGATGCGCAGCCAGCTCGTGCGGCCGGGGACCACCTTCAGCGGCTGGACCGCGCCGGTCGCGGCGACCCGGGTGGTGACGCTGCCAGCCGCGGTGGACACCCGGAGCAGGCTGGCGATCTCCCGGGTCGTGCTGTCGTCGAGCAGGCGTATCCCGATGCTGGCCGGCAGGTCACGCTGGCCGGCGAAGCCGATCTGGATCCACTGCTTCACCGGCGACCACTCGTCCCCCTCCGCCCACGCCGTCGCCGGGTTGCCGTCGAACGCGCTGGCCGGGTCTTCCTGCTGGGTGTCAGCGATCCAGGAGCCGTAGGACGACGTGGTCACGCTGGCCGCGCCGGACAGCACGGCCTCGGTCAGGTGGCCGGCGGCCGGCACCGGCAGCAGCATCCGGGGCGGACCGCCCGCCCGGCCGAGCTGGCCGGCGTCGGGCGGGTTCGTCTCCGTCGCGGTGTAGGTGTAGGAGACGTTGGCGTTGACCAGGCCGAACAGGTTATCGGCGCGGCGCTGCCCGTCGGTGACCGCCCATTGCCCGGGCCGGGGCCCGGAGGACGCCGCGGCAGGCACCGGGTCCCCGGCGATGACGGCGGGCTGGCCGGGGCCGAGCAGATGCTGCCCGGTGAGCTGCAGGAGCGAGTCCGGCCCCCCGTTCACCAGCACGGTCTGGCTGGCCGGGAGGGCGCTGACCGGGCTGGGCGGACCCGGGGATCCGGCCGGGGCGTAGACCTCGACCGCCGGGAAGCTGGGCAGCGCCGCCTGCTGCGCCCGGGTCGCCCGCGGCTGGATCTGCTTGCCGCCGATCTGCGGGCCGAACGAGGCGACCCGGGTGAAGCCGGACAGCGCCAGGGTCTGGTGGACCAGCGCCGCGGACGTGTAACCCACCTGCTTCGGGTCCAGGTCGTTGCGCACCACGAGGTAACGGACGCCCGCCCGCTGCAAGTAGCCGGTCAGGCCGCTGACCTGCTCGCCGGATTCGATCGCCTTTTCCACGGTGTCCAGCAGGATCTGCGACCCGGCGCCGCCGTAGGGCACCAGGCCGCGCTCCGCCCACGGCGACTTGGCCAGCGCCACCAGCGGGTCGTCGATCGGGTCACCCCACAGGTAGGTGCCGTGCGCGTCCGCGGGCACCACCACCGCGGTGTTCTGCGGCGACTTGGCCGCCAGGTACGCCGCGACCTGGTACCAGTACCGCGGCACCGCGGTAAACGAGCCCGGGTTGAGGACCTGGCCGGACAGGTACGGCAGCATGAGCCCGATCAGCACGACGCCGACCACGGCCCGGGCCTCCAGCGTGTAGATCCGCTGGAGCGTCGTGGCCTGCCGGCCGGGGTGCCTGGCCAGCCAGGTCGCGACCGCGTGCGCCAGCCCGAGCGCGAGGGCGGCCGCGATGACGGGTTCCAGCTTGTAGACGTTGCGGAACGGGGCCAGCGGGCCGTCCAGCAGGTGGTCGACCGGCCCGTGAAGCGGGCCGCCAAGGGCCCGGCCGTAGCCGGCCAGCGCGGCCGCCGCCGCGAGGCCGAAGCACAGCCGGAGCCAGGTCCCGGCCGGCAGGCTCCGCAGCGCCAGCCCGTACAGGCCGCACGCGGCCGCGATCGCGCCGACGATGATCGCCATCGGGGTGCTCACCATGGCCCAGCCCGCGGGCAGCCACGGCGTGCCGAGGTTGAGGTAGGCGGTCCAGTTGCCGGCCCCGCGCAGCGCGGCCGCGGCCGACTCGGTGCCCGTGGTGGTGGACGCCTGCTCCACGTAGGGCAGGAAGTTGAACGCGTACTTGCCCTGCAGCAGCAGCGGCAGGGCCCACCACGCGGTGGCCATCACCACCGCGACGCCCCAGCAGGCGGCCAGCGACACGAGCCGCCGGCCGCGGGCATAGGCCAGGATGAACAGCCCCGGCAGCAGCAGCGCTTCCAGGGTCACGGTGGCGTTCACGCCGGACATGCACAGCACCACGACGCCGGAGCGGGCGGCGGCCCGGACCACGCCGCCAGGACCGCGCACGGCCGTGGTCAGCGGCAGCACGGCCCACGGAGCGAGCATCCCGGGCAGCGCCGCCGACGAGGTGGACCCGATCACGATGGTGAACGTCGGCCACAGGGCGAACACCAGCCCGGCCAGCAGGCGCGAGGCCGGCGATCCGATGTCGAGCGCTTCGGCCAGCTTGACCAGCCCGGCGAAGCCGACCGCGATGATCAGCGAGAGCCACAGCCGCTCGGTGAGCCAGACCGGGACGTGCGCGAGCTGGCCGGCCAGGTAGAACGGCCCCATCGGCGCGGCGTAGCCGATCGCCTGGTTGTTCAGCGCGCCGAAGGTGTTCCGCGGATCCATGAGATGCCACAGGCTCGCGTAGAAGCCGGCCGGATCCAGGTCGACGCTGAGCTTGGTCTCGAAGAACATCCGGCCCGGGTCGTTCGCGAGGAGCACGAGGAACGCGACCAGCCACACCAGGCCGGCCCAGCGCAGCACCGGGCCACGCGGCCGCTTCCCTGATGTCCTGTCGCGTTCGACCTCACCGGTGGGTATCGCCAGGCGCGCGAGTCGCTCGGCGCCGACCCGGATCGTCATCCGACGCGTCTCATGATCAGCATGAGGTTCCAGGTAGCGACCTCACGCAGGCCAGGCAGCCGCAGCAGCAGGCGGCACCACCGCGGGTAGTAGCGGGGCCGCGCCGCCACGATCTCGACGTCCGGCCGGGCCCGCAGCGCTCGCAGCACCGGCCCGACGTGCACCCGGAACAGGTTGGCGCCGACCTCGTGCTTGGGCTTGCGCTGATAGCGCTTGATGTACCGGCGCTCGGCGTAGCGCGGGCCCAGCAAGTGCCACGGCGACATCTCGTGCCCGCCCCACGGGGAGTACCAGTTCGTGTAGGACAGGTACACCAGCCCGCCCGGCCGGGTCGCGCGGATCATCTCCTCGATCAGCCCCATCGGATCGGGGACATGCTCGAGCACGTTGGAGGAGAACACCACGTCGGCCGTGCCGTCGCGGACCGGCAGCCAGTAGCCGTCCGCGACCACTCCGCCGACGGGCGCGGCGGTCCGGAAGGACAGCTCGGCCGGATCGGGTTCGAACAGGTAGCAGTGCGCGCCGCGGGCCCGGAAGGCGGTGGTGAACCAGCCGCCCCCGCCGCCGACGTCTACCACCGTCCGGCCGCCCAGCTCGGCGTGCTCGGCCACCTGCTGCACCGCGTCCTCGGCCAGGCTCGAGTAGAACTTCTCCGGGTCGCTCTGTTCGGCCAGGAACAAGCGGAACAGCCTGACCGACCGGCGCAGGCCGACGGGGGTCGCCTGATCGGCGCAGTGTCGGCTAGTCGGCGCCATCAGGCTCATCTAAGTCCTCGAGCGTCGTGCACGGTCCGTGCGTAGAACAGGAGAAACACGAGCCTGACCTCTCTCCCGCCGTGACCATGGCAGGAGAGCGCCGGCTCGTGATTATTTCGTTGACGCATGCTACTGCTGGGTACAGGGAAAGCGCAGGAATAGCGCGGATTTCGTCGTGTCGCGAGGATCTGAGCGCGCGGCGTTCCCAGCCGGTCTCCCGGATAAGTTGATCGTGGTCTTGTTGCTGCTCGTCACCGGCCGGGCCAGGCCGGCGCGTTTTGCATAGATTCGGCGCGCGCGTCTTGTAGTCTCTTCCCTTACCCCTCCCGCTTCTGGGGTGCTGCCTCCGGTGGTTTTAGCTACCGGCAAGTAACCACACCACTACGCTGTATTCCTCACCGAGGGGATCACGACCTGACGGCTGCTGGCGCGGATTACCCGCGTCATCATGTGGCCTGGAGCCGCGAGATGAATGATGATTCAGGCGCTCTGCCTGGGGAGACAAGCCTGGCCGACGAGCCGGGAGCTGCCTTGGAACCCGCGCAGGACCGGTCACCGGGGTCCGCGCCGTGGCTGGGCTACGGGCTGCCGGAGCCGATCGGCGGCGGCGGCCAGCGCAAGAGCATCCTGTTCGTCGCCTGGCGGGATCTCGCCAACCGGCAGGCCGGGGGATCCGAGGTGCTGGTCGACCGGCTGGCGTCCGGCGTGCTGGCCCGCGGCCACCGGGTGACGCTGATGTGCGGTGGACAGGTGGCCGAACGGCCGTACCGCGTGCTGCGCAACGGCGGCACGTACACCCAGTTCCTCCGCGCGCCCCTGAGTTACCTGCGGCACTTCAGGAGCTACGACCTGATCGTCGAGGTCTGCAACGGGATGCCGTTCCTGGCGCCGCTATGGTCCAAGCGCCCGGTGCTCTGCCTCGTGAACCACATGCACACCGAGCTGTGGTCGATCCGGTTCCGCCCGCCGTTCTCCACGGTGGGCCGGAACATCGAGCGGGTCGTCATGCCCCGGGTGCACCGCAACAACCTGTTCCTCACCGTGTCCCCCTCCACCGCGGAATCGCTGCAGCAGATCGGGGTCGGCCAGGACCGGATCCGGCAGATCTGCAACGGCGTCGAGGCGCCGGATCCGCCCACCGCGCGGTCGCCGGAGCCGATGTTCCTCGCGTTCGGCAGGCTCGCCGACTACAAGCGCCTCGACCTGCTGCTGCGGCTGTGGGACCGGGTGCGGCACGTGACCGGCGGGAAGCTGGTGATCGCCGGGGACGGGCCGGAGCGGCCGCGGCTGCAGGCCCTGGCCGGGCCCGGCGTCGAGTTCACCGGCCGGGTGTCGGACGCCGAGAAGCACCGGCTGATGTGCGCGGCGTGGCTGTTCCTGCATCCGGCGCTGATCGAGGGCTGGGGCATCGTGGTCGCCGAGGCGGCGATCCGCGGCACTCCCTCGGTGGCGTTCGACGTACCGGGCCTGCGTGACTCGGTCATGCACGGCCAGACCGGGATGCTGGTGCGGACCGAGGGCCAGTTCGCCTCGGAGTGGGCGTCGCTGGCGATCGACCACCGGCGGCGCGAGCAGCTCGGCCAGGCGGCGCGCACCCGCGCGCTGCAGCTGCACTGGTCTGCCGCGGTGGACGGCTTCGCCGACGTGGCCGACGAGGCCATCAAGCGGGCGAGGAACAACGCATGACGGTAGCCGCTCCGGCGAACCCGCTCCAGGAGTTCTACGAGACCCCCGGGGTCCCGCTGCGCTCGGGTCCTGACCGGGCCCACCGCCAGGCCCGGATGCTGGCCGAGATGCTGCGAGGCGTGACCGGGCCGGCCGTGATCGTCGATCTGGGCTGCGGCGACGGCTCCGCGCTCGCGGTCGCGGCACAGCGCAATCCGGCGCACAGGTTCGTCGGCATCGACTGGTCCGGCGATGCTCTGCGGCAGGCCCGTACCCTCGGCCTCACGGTGGTGCGCGCGGGCGTGGCCGCGGACCTGCCGGTCGCGGACGGCACCGCGGACGTGGTGATCATGAGCGAGCTGATCGAGCACCTGGTGGACCCCGACGGGGCGGTCGCCGAGGCCCGGCGGGTGCTGCGGCCGGGCGGCTCGCTGCTGCTGTCCACGCCGAATCTGGCCGCCTGGTACAACCGGGGCCTGCTCGCATTGGGGATCCAGCCGATCTTCTCCGAGGTGAGCCTGCGCGGGGTGTTCGGCAGGCCGGGCCGTGTGGTGGCCGGTCACCTGCGCCTGTTCACCCGGCGGGCGCTGACCGAGTTCCTCACCGCCAGCGGGTTCCGTTGCGTCACCGTGACCGGAGCGCGATACCACGATGTGCCGCGGCCGCTGGGCCCGTTCGACCGCGCTTTCTGCCGGTGGCCTGCTGCCGCGTCCATCTTGCTGGTACACGCCCGAAAGGAATAACTCCCCGATGGCGCAGGCGTCCGATACCGCAACCCAGCCGAAACACGCCCCGGCCCGTCCCCGGCGCAGACGCTGGCTCGAGGTCGGCGGCCTGGCCTTCGGGATCCTCGCCGGCGTGGGCATCGCGCTCGGCTGGATCATCTCGACCCGCGGCCAGCCGCCCCGCCCGGTCGTCTACAGCACCCAGCCGCCCGTGGTGGTCCACGGCACGCCGGCCGCACCGGGCCTGTCGGGGGAACCGGATCCCGCCGCGCTGGATGCGCAGTGGGCCGACTACTCCAACCACGCCAGCTGCGCCGACTGGGCCGGCGGTGACGGGGTCTCCGCCATCCGGCTGAACTCCTCCCAGCTCGCCTGGTTCTTCTCCGACACCTACCTCGGGCCGGCCGGAACCAATACCGGTTTCTCGCACCTGTCCGGGTTCCTGCACAACTCGGTAGTCGTCCAGACCCGCTCCGGCACGGCCAGCACGTTCGTCACCCTGACCGGCGGCGGAGCCTGCCCCGGCCCGGGCCGCCCGGGCGACGCGGCCCCCGTGGTGGGGTCACCGCCCACCGCATCCGGCGTGTCGGCCGACCGGTACTGGGAAGAGGACGGCATCAGGACCGGCGGCACGATCGTCAAGTTCTACAACCACTACCTGGGCGGCACCGTCCCGTTCGTGCCGGACGGAACGGTGATCGCCAGCTTCGGCGTCAGCCAGCTCAGCTCGGCCGGCCAGGCCCGCCAGTACGGCCGGGTAGCCCGGCCGAACCTGACCACGCTGCCGTCCTACACCCCGCCGGGGGGCGGCTCGCCGATCATGTGGGGTGCGTCCCTGCTGCGCACGGGTAACACGGTCTACATCTACGGCACGCAGAGCCCGAAGCTATCCGACCCGGGCCACGTGCTCTACCTGGCCCGGGTCCCGGTGTCGCGGCTGACCACGTTCTCCGCCTGGCAGTTCTACGCCGGCGCAGGCACGTGGTCGGCCGCGCCGTCCGCCGCCCGGCCGGTGCAGCCCGGGGCGGACGCGTCGTCCGGCTTCAGCGTGATCAAGGCCGGGGGCCGCTACTGGCTCATCCAGGCCGCGACGGCGCAGGTCGCCCCGGACATCGACGCCTACCCGGCCAGCACGCCGTGGGGCCCGTTCGACTTCACCGCCGGCCGGCTGCTGTACCGGGATCCGGCTATCGGGCTCGACGCCGCGCACGACTACCGCATCTTGTACGAGGCGCGGGCCGAACCCGCTCTTTCCGCCCGCAACTCCCTGGTAGTCAGCTACAACGTCAACTCCGAGGCGGTCACCACCGGCTGCGCGCCGATGTCCGCCTTCACCAACACGCTGACGCTGCCCCGGTTCGTCTCCGTGCCGATGTCCGCCTTCGGCGCTGGCGCCGGCGCGGGCGCGCCCGCCGGTCAGGTGAAGAGCGGACCGGCCCCCTATCCGCAGATCGTGCAGCAGAACCCATCACAGTGGTTCGACGCCTGGAGTTACGCCGACGGCTGCCCGCCGGTGCCCGCGCTGGCGTCGGTGCGAGCCCGCCCGGGCGCCGGAAGGGTCACCTTGAGGTGGCCCGACGCCGGCCTCCGCCTCCGCTATCACGTCTACCTGCAAGGGCCCGGCAAACCAGGCGGTGCGCCGGTGAAAATCACCCAGAGAACCGGCGCCACCATCACCGGACTGCAGTCCGGCAGTTACCGCGCCAGGGTGGTGCCGGTGAACTTCAGGAAGCAGACCGGGCGTGCCGCCGAGGTAACCTTCACCGTCCCCTGATCCGCGCGGGCGCCCGCCGCGGCGGCGGATGCTGCTACCGTCCAGGAAACCGAGCCCGAAGGAGAAACATCTTGGTCCGGCTGATCATCGCCGTCGCCGTGGGGCTGGCCATTGCCATCGGCGGCACCGTCCTGGTGGTCAACGTGGTGTCCGGCCACAGCGACAAGCCCACCACCTCATCGCAGTACAACTACGGCTCTCGCTAACCGCCCCGGCCGGCCGGGGCGCCGGCCACCCGCGAGTGTTCATTCACCGGACCATCGGAGTTTCGCCGCTAGCCGGCTCGCCGCGTTAGCGTAGCGGGGCCCTGGTGTCGCCCGGAAGGAATGATCCCGCCGATGGCGCAGGTGTCTGACCCGGGCACGGAGGCGGCTCAGGCCCCGTCCCGGCGCCGCGCCGCCTCCCGCCACCGCCGCGCCTCCTCCCGCCGGCGCGGGCTTGAGCTTGCCGGCCTGGTCCTCGGGATAGCCGCCGGGGTGGGCGTTGCGATCGGCTGGCTCGTCCCGTCGCTGCGCCACCTGTCCGGCCCGCCCCCGGTGAACAGCCCGCCCGTGATGGTCCGCGGCTCATCCGGACCGCCCGGCTCACCCGTGGCGCCGGACCCCGCCGCGCTGGACGCCGAGTGGGCCGCGTACTCGGATCGCTCGGGCTGCGCCGACTGGGCGGGCGGCGACGGGGTCTCCGCCATCCGGCTGAACTCCGCCCAGCTCGCCTGGTTCTTCTCCGACACCTTCATCGGCCCGGCCGGGCCTGACATCGGTTTCTCGCAGGTCAGCGGGTTCGCGCACAATGCGGTGGTGGTGCAGACCGGCACCAGGCTCGGCAGCGCGTTCGTCACCGTGACCGGCGGCGGGGCCTGCACCGGCCCGGGCCGCCCCGGCAACGCGGCGCCGGTGGTAGGCGGCTCGTCCGACCGGTACTGGGACGAGGACGGCCTGAGCACCGGCCGGACGATCGTCAAGTTCTACCAGCGCTACGCGGCGGGTACCTTCCCGTTCGTCCCGCTCGGAACCGTGGTCGCCGTCTTCGGCACCAGCCAGCTCAGCTCGGCCGGCCATGGGTCCCGGTACGGCGCGACGGCCCATCCGGCCGTGATCCCGGTGCCGTCCTATACCCCGCCCGCCGGCGGGTCCCCGATCTTGTGGGGCGCCGCGGTGCTGCGGCTCGGCGACACGGTCTACGTCTACGGCACGCAGAGTCCGCACGTGTCCGACCCGCTCAGGCACCTCTACCTGGCCCGGGTCCCGGTATCTCAGCTGACCGCGTTCTCCTCCTGGAGGTTCTACGCCGGCACCGGGACCTGGGCGGCCGGACAGCAGAGCGCCCGGCCGGTCCCGCTGAGCGCTGGCCCGGCCGGAGCCGGCGCCGGTGCGGGCGTCGCGTCCGGGTTCAGCGTGATCAAGGCCGGGGGCCGCTACTGGCTGATCCAGACCGCGGCGGCGGGCACGCCTGACGTCAACGCCTACCCGGCCGCCGCGCCGTGGGGCCCGTTCGACTTCACCGCCGGCCGGCTCCTGTACCGGGACCCGTCCATCGGGCTGGACGACGCGCACGACTTCCGGATCATGTACGAGGCGCGGGCCGAGCCCGCGCTCTCGGCCGGCCACGAGCTGGTGATCAGCTACAACGTCAACTCCGAGGGGGTCAGCACCGGCTGCAGGCCGATGGCCCTCTACACCAACACGGTGACGCTGCCGCGGTTCGTCACGGTGCCGCTGGCCGCGTTCGGTCCTGGGTTCGGTCGCGGAGCGCAGGCCGGTTCGGCGCGGAGCGGGTCGCCGGACGACCCGGGGATCGCGCGGCAGAACCCCGCGCAGTGGTTCGACTCGTGGGGCCTGCGGCACGGCTGCCCGCACATACCCGCCGTGACCTCGGTCCGCGCCAGCGCGGGCTCCGGCCAGGTCAGACTGGGCTGGCCCGATGCCGGCCTGGGCGTCCGCTACCTCGTCTACCTGCACGCACCAGGCCAGCCGGGCGGCGACCCGGTGGCCAGGACATACCACGATGGCGTGACCCTCACCGGGCTGCGGCCCGGCCGCTACGTGGCCCGGGTCGTGCCCGCCAACTTCAGGAAATACCGGGGGCGGGGCGCCGAGGCGACGTTCACCGTCCGCTGACCCGGGCCGCCCGGGCTCAGCGAAGCAGCAGGCGGGCGGCCAGTTCGAGGTGGCTGCTCACGTCGTCCGCCGAAGCCCGCCGGGTTACCCACGCGACCAGGTTCGACAGCCACACGTCGCCGATCACCCGGGCGATCGCGGCGTCGTCGGCCGAGGGCTCGCCGTCGTGCATGGCCCGCGTGAACATCCGCTCCATCTGCCGGGCGACCGCGTTCACCTCGGCCGCCGCGCTCGGGTCGGCGAACATGAACGCCCGGGTCATCGCCTCGGTGAGCATCGGCTCGCGCTGCATCGTCCTGGTCACCCGGGACAGCACGTACATCATGCGCTCGTACGGCGTGTCGCCCGGGATGGGCCGGCGGTCGAGCTTCTCCTGCGTCCGCTCGAACTCCAGGGTCAGCGCGGACACCAGCAAGTGGATCTTGGACGGGAAGTAACGGTAGAGGGTGCCCAGCGCCACGTCGGCCCGTTCGGCCACGGTCCGCATCTGCACCGCGTCGTAGCCGCCCTTGGAGGCCAGCGCCAGCGTGGCGTCCAGGATCCGCTTGCGCCGATCGCGCTGCGCCGCCGAACCGAGCTCGGCGTCGCCGGCTGCGCTCAGCGCGTCGGTAGTACGTGTTCTCGCTGGTGCCATACCTGGTCCCTCACCATTTCCGTCCGTAACAAGCCTACCAAGTGCACCGGCGGCGATTACTGGCGAGACCTGGTCGCCTACAGGTAGAACGTGTTCTAATTCTGACCATGCGAAAGGTCGCTGGTTTCACGCTCGCCGGGCTAGGGGTTGTCCTCATCGGCGCGGCGGTCCTCCTGCCCACCTATGTCAGCGGCCAGATCGTCAAGTTCCCGCTGGACGAGCACACCACCGCGACCCTGGCCGGGACCGGGGTGTCGTACTTCAGCCAGGTCAAGCTGACCGAGAAAACCGGGGTCAGCGTCCGGGCCACCTACACGATCAAGGGGGACGCCGCGGCCGGCTCCTCCTCGACCGCCGTGTGGGACGAGACCGCCAGCGTCCGGGACGTCACCAACGGCCTGCCGGTCAGCACCGTGACCCGCCGCTTCGCGTTCGGCCGGCGCACCGCCGTGCTGGTCGACTGCTGCGGGGCGCACGTCGACGGCAACAAGCGGATAGAGCAGACCGGAGTGGCCGGGGCCGTGTTCCCGATGGGTACTCAGAAGCAGACCTACCAGGTCTTTGACACGACCCTGAACCGGACGGTGCCCTTCGCCTACGCCGGGACCGCCGACACAGGCGGCATCCAGACCTACATGTTCACCGAGGACGTCGCCCCGACCCAGGTCGCGACCATTACCGTCCCCGGGCCCTTCTTCGGCCTGAAAGCCAAGACGGTGAAGCTGCCGCAGATGTACCAGATCCACCTCACCTACTGGGTCGATCCGCAGACCGGGGCCCTGCTCAACGTCGACGAAAAGGAGAAGATGACCCTGCGGAACCCGGCCACCGGGGGCACCGTCGCGGTGCTCTTCGACGGCGACCTGAGGGCCACGCCTGACACCGTGAAGGCGGTCGTCGATCTCGACTCCAGCGGCCGCACCGAACTGAGGCTGCTCGACACGATCATCCCGCTGGCGGCCGGGATCGTCGGCGCCGTGGCCCTGGTCGCCGGGATCCTCCTGCTGGTGCGCAAGCCCCGTCAGGGTCAGCCGGGCCCGGCCGAGCCATCCCGCCACCTGGCCGCAGGCTAGTGAAACGTGTTCTAATTCTTTCCAGACGCGCGTGCGCCGGACGGTGAGGAGGGCCAGTGCCGGTGATGGACTTCGCCCTGGGCGAGCGTCAGCAAGCAGTGGCTGACCTGGCCGCCGAGGTGCTCGGCGCTGACCGCCCCCGGGCCGCCGATCCCTGGAAGGAGCTCGCCCGGGCCGGCCTGCTCGACGTGTCCCCGCCCGACGGCCTCGGCGTCCTCGAGGTCGCGGTGCTCCTCACGGAGATCGGTAAGCGCGCCCCGTCCATGCAGGCCCTCGCCACCCTCATGACCGGCGCCCTGCCCATGGCCCGCTGGGGCCGCCCCGACCTCCTCCCCGCCGTAGCATCCGGCGAGCTCCTCCTCACCGCCGCCCTCCGCGAACCCCCCCAGGGTCCAGCCACATCAGTAACTGACGGCACCATCTCCGGCCTAAAAATCGGCGTCCCCTATGCCGAGCAATCCCGCCTCCTCCTGGTGCCGGCCCTCACCGATTCCATGATCATGAACAGTTTTAGGCAAATAGCACCGCAAACTGTTCACGATCATGGTGTTGCCCTGGTGCGGCCCGGCGCGGAGGGCGTGAGCCTGACGCGCACGCCTAGCTCCAGCGGGGAGCCGGAGTACGCGGTCCGGCTGGACCGCGCCCCCGTCGAGGGGATGCTCGGCGGGGCGGACTGCGCGACCGACCTGTATCAGCTGGCCATAGCGGGGGCGTGCGCGCTGGCCGACGGGACGGTGGCCGGGGCGCTGGCGCTGACCAGGGACCACGTCGCCAGCCGTGAGCAGTTCGGCCGGCCGCTGGCCGCGTTCCAGGCGGTGTCCCAGCAGATCGCCGACGTGTACATCGCGTCCCGCACCATGCACCTGGCCGCCCTGGCGGCGTGCTGGCGGCTGGGCGAAGGCCTGGACGCGGCCGCCGACCTCGAGGTGGCGGGATACTGGTGCGCGGAGCAGGCACCCAGGACCGTTCGGCTGTGTCATCACCTGCACGGCGGGATCGGGATGGACGCGACCTATCCCTTGCACCGGTTTTCCTCGCTGATCGCCGACCTGACCCGGTTCCTGCCGTGTTCATCGACCTGACCCCGGAGCAGCGCGCCCTGCGCGACGAGCTGCGCGGCTACTTCGCCGGCCTGATGACGCCAGCCGAGCGCGCCGAGCTGCTCACCGAGCGGCACGGCGCCGTCTACCGCGACGTGGTGCGCCGGATGGGCCGGGACGGCTGGCTCGGGGTGGGCTGGCCGGCGCGGTACGGCGGCCGCGGGTTCGGCCAGGTGGAGCAGCAGATCTTCGCGGACGAGGCGGCCCGCGCCGACGTGCCACTGCCCGCGGTGACGCTGCAGACCGTCGGCCCGACCCTGCAGGAGCACGGCACGCCCTGGCAGCAGGACTTCTTCCTGCCGCGGATCCTGGCCGGCGAGGTGCACTTCGCGATCGGCTACACCGAGCCGGAGGCGGGAACGGACCTGGCGTCGCTGCGCACCCGGGCCGTCCGCGACGGGGAGGAGTACGTCGTGGACGGGCAGAAGATCTTCACCACCGGGGCGCACGCGGCGGACTACGTCTGGCTGGCCTGCCGGACTGATCCCGCCGCGCCGAAGCACAAGGGGATCTCCATCCTCATCGCGGACACCGCCGACCCGGGTTTCTCCTGGACCCCGATCATCACCCACGACGGCGCCCACCACGTCAACGCGACCTACTACTCGGGCGTGCGGGTCCCGGTCCGGATGCGGGTCGGCGCGGAGAACGAGGGCTGGCGGCTGATCACCACCCAGCTCAACCACGAGCGGGTGATGCTCGGCCCGGCCGGCCGGATCGCCGCCCTGCACGACCGGGTGCGCGCCTGGGCCGCCGAACGCTCCCTGCTCGCCCAGCCCGACGTGCACCGGGCGCTGGCCCGGGCCTCGGTCGTGATGCGGGTCAACGAACTGCTCAACTGGCAGGTCGCGGCCGCGCCCGCGCTCGACGTGGCGGACGCGTCCGTCACCAAGGTCTTCTCCTCCGAGCAGCTCCAGACGATCGGGCAGGACCTGGCCGAGGTGGTGGGCCGGCACGCCGACGCCAGCCCGGACACCGCGGAGCTGATGACGTGGCTGGACGTCCAGCTCAAGCGCAACATCGTGCTGACCTTCGGCGGCGGCGTGAACGAGATCCAGCGCGAGCTGATCGCCACCGCCGGCCTCGGCCTGCCCCGGGCGCCCCGATGAGCGCCGAGGACACGATCGGGGCGGCGGCCGCGCGCCTCACCGCTTCCGGCGACAGCCGCCCCCGCGCCGCCCGCGACCCGGTGAACCTCCCCATGATCCGCAACTGGACCGAGGTCATCGACCCGAACGGCCGGGACGATCGCGGCACCGCCCCGCCAGCCATGATCCAGGTCTGGACGATGCCCGGCCTGCACGGGGTCCGGGCCGACGACGACCCGCTGGGCCAGATGTCGCAGGTCCTGGACGAGGCTGGGTACACCTCGGTGGTCGCGACCAACTGCGACCAGGCCTACCACCGGTACCTGAAGGTCGGCGAGCAGCTGTCCGTCCAGGCCAGGCTCCTGGACGTCACCGGCCCCAAGCGCACCGCGCTCGGCGAGGGCTGGTTTGTCACCACCCGCAGCACCTGGTTCTCCGCCGACGAGCCGGTCGCCGCCATGGACTTCCGCATCCTGAAATTCCGTCCCGAACCAGAACCCCCCACACGCGCTGACCCCACCAGCACCGCCAGCCCCATGCTCCCCCTGGTCACCCCCGATACCGCCTTCTTCTGGGACGGCACCGCGGTCGGCGAGCTGCGCATCCAGCGCTGCGCCAGGTGCGGCGCGCTGCGCCACCCGCCCGGGCCGATGTGCCCGGCCTGCGGCGAGGCCAGCGACGGCGGCTACACCGTGGCGGCCGGCACCGGCGAGGTGTTCAGCTATGTGGTGCACCACCATCCGCCGGTGCCGGGCAAGCGGCTGCCGATGGTCGTCGCCCTCGTGCAGCTGCCCGAGGGCGTGCGGATACTCGGCG
>Ga0207675_100003286_pt1 | contig 15837 bp, 10 predicted proteins | sample KBSSwiS42_FD_184305 | JGI IMG/M metagenome (GOLD analysis project Ga0207675, IMG submission 184305) | Switchgrass rhizosphere microbial communities from Kellogg Biological Station, Michigan, USA - KBS Switchgrass S4-2 (SPAdes) (version 2) | ecosystem: Host-associated > Plants > Roots >... | reverse complement strand
CAACTCTACATAGCCGGACGGGTGGAGCTCGAGCGCCCAGACCGCCTCATCGCTGGTTCCCGGAGCCTGACCCTTCATGATCTGGGCCTTGAGTGAGAAGTTCGTGCTCTGATACTGCAGGTCCGCGCCGACGAACGAGATCTCGCGATCGCTCCTGGTATCGTTGTCCTGCGCGCCCCACTCGCCCGAGACACCGAGCTCGAGGTGGTCACCTGCCAACGCCGCGATGCCACCAAGCGGCACGTTCAACGCGACGCGGCCGTTGAGCGTCTTGCCCACGTTGCGGTCGATCTCGCGATAGAAGTCGAATTGCTCCACGGTGGAGGTGTTGTTCGTCAGCGACGCGGCGAGGATGAGCCAGTTGTCGAACAACTTGCTTCGGATCTTGGCACCGAGCTGCGGCCCGGTCGTGTAGCGCGCGATCAGTGATGGCGTGATGCCGAAGCGCTGGTCACTCTTGCGGTCTTTGTACTCGATGCCAAACACTGGCAGAATCTTGCCCACGAAAATGGATGTCTGGCCGTCGCCGCTCAGCACATACTCGAGCTCGGCGAGATCCACCTCCAGGAAATCGCCGATCGCGAAGTCTTGGCCGGCGCTGCGCGGCACGAAATTCATGCTCGCTCGCAGGATGGCGCTGTCCGCCAGGGTGTAGCCGAGGTTCAGGTTCACTTCGTTCGCGATGAACCCCGGTGCGCCGTTCGAGTCGACGCTGTCGAAGCGGTCGATGGCCGGTGCATCGCCGAGGTCCGCGGCTTCGCCTCGCGAGTTGATCGGGCTGCCGAGAATGTCGCCAACGAACGTCCAGGCGTAATTGGCGAGCTCGGGAAACTGCCGATTATTGACGTCGCGCACCCAGCCCACGCCGTTGTTGCCGAGCGGCGCGAAGAAGCCCAGGTCGACGTAGCCGGTCACGCTCAGAGGCGAAACGGCGTTACTGCGCTCGTCTTCCAGCCTCTGCAGCCGCTCCTGCAGCTCTTGAAGCTCTTGTTCGAGCAGCGTCGAGCGCTGCTCTTCTGGCCCTGGGGCAAGCGGGTCGCCTGCGTCGGTTGCAGGACGGGGCGGCTCGATGCCCGCCGCCGCTGAGCCCTCTTCGGACGGCCCGCTCTGGCTCGGCGCACTCGGATTCGGACTGCTCGCCTGAGCCTGACTGCGCGCTGCGCTGGTCAGGGTGGACAGCCCGAGCGCCAGCACCAAGTACCTCATCGCGTCGCCTCCGAGCGCTGATGGCGTCTCTCGTCCTCCAGACGCACCAGCTCCAAGACCACCTGCTGTACGTTGAACCGGATCGGGAACCGGCTGTCCTCCGAGGAGTGGAAGGCAAAGACTCCTTCGCGCCACTGATTGATCTGACCGACGACGTGAACAGTCATTCGAAAGAGCACATCGGTCAGCTGGCGTTTGTCGACCAGATTTTCTTTCAAGAGGATCGCTCCCAGGACGGTTGCGTCTTGTTCCACACCATCCTGCAGGCGCGGATGGAGCTGCCGTTGCCGAGCCAGCGCAGACTGCAGGTTTTCTCGGCTGATCAGGCCACGACGAACGAGAATCTCGCCCAGGCGCTGGATGCGCGGGGCCGAGCCTCCGATCAGCATTCCCTGCTCCAGGCGCAACATGCCCACGCCGGCCGGAGCCGAGACGACCAGCGACCCGGTCTTTTCTTGCATGCGCAGGAACTCCAGCACGTTGAGCAAGTCGAAACTCTCGAGGTCGCCTTTGATCGAAGCCTCGACGTCACCCGAGCTCGGGACGCCGGAGCTCGATGCTGGCCTGATGAGCAAGGGCTCGAGCGCCCGCTGGATCTCTTCGTCATGGGGCTCGAGCGCGGCCGCCCGCAACAGCGCGCGCCGAGCTCCCTCGCGATCGCCGAGATGCTCGAGCGCCAGCCCCAGATTGAAGGAGCCGGCGGCACTGTCTGGCGCCAGCCGCTCCGTGGCTCGAAATGCGGCGGCTGCGTCTTCCCAGCAGCCGCGCTTCTGATGAGTGAGACCCAGGCCGCAATGAGCTTGCGCCGATAGTGGATCCAGTGCCAGCGCGCCTCTCATGGCCGCCAGCGCCTCATCCTCGCGCCCCGCTGCAAAAAGCATCATGCCCAGATTGGCAAATGACGCGGCATCCTGGGGGTGTTTATGGGTCAGCTTGCTCAGCAGCTCGATCGCCGAGTCGTGCTGGCCATCCTGGGACAGCGCGATCGCCAGGAGCGTCACGGCGTCGGAGTCGTCCTCGTGCGTCGCGGCGACGAGGCGGCGCCAGCAGCGGATCGCGCCATGAGGGTCACCGAGCTCGGCTAACAGCTCCGCCAGCCTGCGGTTGGCCTCCAGGTGCTCAGGCTCCACAGCGAGGACGACGGACAGGTGGTCCGCTGCTTCTGGCAGCGCTCCGAGTCTTTCGCACACGTCGCAGGCGAACAAGCGCAGATCGACGTCCTCGGGTCGGTTGCCGATCGCGAGGGCGATCTCCTCGCAGGCCTCGGCATAGCGGTCCGCCTCAAAAAGAAGGCGAGCCCGCTGTTCATGGGGAACAGATCGGTCCGTATCAAATACCATGGGTCCGTCCAGCGGCGACGCCGTGCCTTGTCAACCCCCCATGAACGCCCTACGATTGCCCTCGACGGCTCCCGCCGACCATCGACCATCGTACCGAGCATGGCCCAGTGTGGCGCCCCGCAATGTCTTTGTCCAGACTACGACTCGAGGGGCGGCGTTCATGAAAGAGCATGACTCAACGAACGCATTCCACTGCTGAGCGCGCGCCAGGGGTCGGTGATGCGATCGGGCAGTATCGCCTGATTGGTCTACTGGGTGAGGGCAGCCTGGGTCGCCTCTATGTCGCGGAGCAGCGCGGAATTCGTGGCGTTTCGCAGACCGTCGCCCTGCGGCTCATCCGCCCGGAGCTCGTCCAGGATGCCCACTTTCGCGGGCTGTTCCAGGAGGCGGCGAGCATCGCCCCGCGCCTGGAGCATCCGAATGTTGTCAGCATCCATGAGATGTGCGAAGTGGCTGGGAGTTGCTTCTTCAGTATGGAGTACCTGCCCGGCGAGAACCTGGCTTCGATTCTCAGCCAGTGCAACACGCGCGCGCCCATGCCGTCCGACATCGCAGCAGCTGTGGTGAAACACGCGGCGAACGCGGTGCGCTACCTTCACGATCTGCGGGCCGCCTCGGAGCTGCCCGTCGGGTTGGCCCCCGGCGAGATCGATGCTCCCAATATCTTCGTGACCTACCACGGAATGGTCAAATTTCTCGCCGTCGGGTTGCCAGCGACACGCGCCGAGGGCGGAGCTGCCTCGAGCGGGGCGCACCGGGTGGATGCGTCGAGCCCGGCAAGTGCTGCTGCCGCGCCCGGGCAGCCGGAAAGCGCTGCCGATCGCCGCACGGACGTCTTCAGCCTCGGAGTCTTGCTGTGGACGTGCCTGACCGGGCAGAGGCCCCAGCTCACGCAGGGCAGCGGCTTGGACCCGGCGCCGGCGCAGCACCCGATGGCGCCGAGCAGCTTGCGCGCGGACCTGCCCGAGGCGCTCGACGCCATCGCGCTGCGGGCCCTTTCAGCCGAGCCGAGCGAGCGCTTTCAGAGTGCCCAGGAGCTGTCGGAGGCGCTCGACCGATACCTCGTCCGGCGTGATTCACGGCCCACGCATCAGCACCTGCGCCGCTGGATGGCACGCTTGTTCGATGCGGAGCGGGCCTCACTCCAGGTGCAGATCGCCCAGGGTCGCGAGGTACAAGGCGCCCTTTCGCAGCTCGGCAGCCCGCAGCGCGCCGGCGGCGGCGCCGCTCACCTCGCTCAACCTCGGACGAGCTTGCGCCCTCGGGAGCTGTGGTCGACCAGCCAGGCCCTGTTCTCCCGGCTGGAGCGCGGCTCTGCCGTGCCCCCTCGCCCGTTCGAGCGGGGCCCCGGCTCGGCGCCGCACGAGCGCCTGCCGGTCAGCTCGATTGTGGCACGCCCGATGAGATCGAGCGTCAGCGGCATGCCAGGGTCGGCAGTGTCGGAGCGGGCGCGTGCAACAGCGCCACCTGCTCGCCAGCTGAGCAGGTGGATCGTCGCTGCGCTGCTCGCTACCTGCGCGGTCATCGCGCTGGGCACTGTCATCCTCCTCTCCTCGTCTGACCAAGGCTCGCCTTTGCGGCCCGTCTCGCGGGACTCGCAGCCGGCCGCCCGTAGCGGCAAGGTCGATGTTCGCAGCACTCCGGAAGGTGCCGCGGTCTTCCTCGATGGTGAACCGACGGGACTGCGCACCCCGGTAGTGCTGAAAGGGCTCGCTGCTGGTCGCTCCGTCCGGCTCCGCGTCGACAAGGCAGGGTTCGCTACTCAGGAACGAGAGATCCAGATCGTGGCGGACTCGCCCCGGACTCTGACCTTTGAGCTGCTCGCTGCCGATGGTCTCGTTCATTTCGCCGGCGTGCCGGCAGACGCGCGCATTTACGTCGACGACGCGCTGGTCGCCGTCGAAGATGGTAAGCCGCTCAACCTGGCCGTTGGTCGGCACGCGGTTCGCGTCGAAACGCCCAGCTCGCTGATCTTCTCGGGTACAATGGTCATCGTCGCTGGCGAGCAGACGTTTCGCGTCGGCGATGTGGAGGCGACCCAGTGACGTTACGGCGAATGGGCTCGACGGCAATATGATGGAAACGAGCGTGGCAGTGTGGTCCGGACGGGCGCGCATTTGGCTGGGCGCGGGACTGTTCCTCTTCGCCCTCGCGCTCCTGCTCTCCTGGGGGGCGCAGCGCAGGCTCGATGCGTTACTCGATCGCCTGGACGCGCGAACGCTCGACGAGTCGGCGAAGGTGCTCGACAACTTGCTCGCCCAGCAGCGCAAGCACCTCACCTCGACGGTGGGTGTGCTGTCCGAGGACGCCAGGGTTCGCGCGATGGTCGTCACGCCGACCTTCGATCAGGCGACGGCGCTCGATCTGCTCACCGACCTCAAGGCTACCTCGGGAGCGAGCGTGATCGCCCTGCTCGACAGCGGCGGCAAGGTGCTCGCCGTGGTCGGGGCCCCGGAGATGGACCAGCTCGATCTCGGCACGTCGTCGCTCGTCCAGAGCGCCCTCGAAAAGCCCTCGGCGCAGCTGTGGGCGTTCGCCAACAAGGTCGGGGTTCTTTCCGCCACGCCTGTTCGGCTGGATAGACAGGTGCGGGCGCTGTTCATGATGGGCTTCGAAATCGAGGACGCTTTGCTCGCGGACATCCAGCGGGCCGTCGGAGCCGCCGGCGCGGTATTCGTGGGTGACGGCATCGTCGCGTCCGCCAGCAAGGACCCCGAGATCGAGCGCGCCCTCCGATCCGCGGCAGAGTTGCCGCCGGGTGGCTATGGCGTCGTCGCCGGGAAATTCCTCGCTGGTAGCTCGCGCATGAGCGATTCGGCCGTGCCCGCCACGGTGGCCTGGCTCGTTCCCCTCTTTCGCCACGCGGACGAGGTGACGCTCACGCGGGCCTTGTCGTGGCTGCCCGCAGTTCTGGTCGGGCTCGTGCTCGCGTTCATGATCGGGCTCGTGCTGAGCCAGCCACGCGTGGGGCCATCTCTAGGCGACTGAGTCGCAGGCAAGGAGGACGACGACATGAAATCGAGCCTGATTACCTTGACAATCATCGGGCTGTGCTCCCTGGGTAGCTCGAGCGCGGCGCAGGACACGGCGAAGTCAAAGGACGTCGAACAGTTGCAGCGTGAAGTACGCGCTCTGGAGGAGCGGCTGCGCGCTCTCAGTGCGGCAGCCACCGAGGTCGCGGAGTTGACGACGCGCAGCGCTGCGATCTGGGCCCGCGCACTGGCTGGTGAGACGAGGGAGGTCGAAGACCCTGCCGTGAAAGCAAAGGCCAGATCCAAGCCCAGCGCGACGTCCGCGCCGCAGAGTCCGCCTGCCGCTGCGCGCAGCCCACGGGAGGTGGGCACCGTGCGGGGCAAGGTGAACGTTCCGAAGGGCGAGCCGATTGCGTACGCCTACGTCGAAAACGTGTTTGCCCCGCCGGTGCGCGGCGTGACGGTCAAGATCGATCAGCGAAACAAGAGCTTCGTTCCGTCGTGGGCAGTGGTTCGGCGTGGCACCACGGTCGAGTTCCCCAATCACGACAACATCTACCACAATGTGTTCTCTCAGGCCGCGGGCAATGCCTTCGATCTCGGGCTGTACAACTCGGCATCAGCAGCCAAAGCGCACTCCTTTCAGTCAGCGGGCTCCGTTGATATCTACTGCAACATCCACCCGCGGATGGCAGCGAGCGTCCTGGTCGTGCCCAATGACCTGTTCACCAAGATCCAGGAAGACGGCAGCTTCGTGATCAAGAATGTGCCGAGCGGCAAGCGCAAGATTGTCGCCTGGTCGCCGGGCAGCGCGCTCTCGACGCAGTGGGTGGAGCTGAAGCCAGGTGGCAGTGCAGAGGTGGCGCTGACGCTCGAGCCCAAATCGGGCGTGCACAAGAACAAGGCGGGCCGAGCCTATGGCTCCTACGATTGAGGCATACTTCGCGCTGCTGCGCGGCTTGACCGAGCTCGGCGGGCTACCTCGCTGACTCGAGCGGATTCATGGTGCAACGTGAGAACGAGACGCTCAAAACATCAGTGTCCCCTCGCCCAGCTGGAACACCATGCCGTCGCCGAGCGCTGTGTTCGCGTTCGAGACCTGTTCGAGCGCTGCCTTCGTCGCGTCGCATCCGCCGCGCTCGTGTAGCCCGTGGTCGATCGCCCGCAGCGCGTTCCGAAGCCGCGCCTGGACGCCCGCGCTGAGGTTGGGGATAGCAGCCAGGTCCGTCAGCGCATCGACGACCTCCACGCGAGCGAGCGCGAGCAGACCGGCTTCGATGTCGTCGAAACCAGCGCCGTACGCGTCGTGGATGGCCACTGTCGCCGACAGCCGCTGCATGGCGAGCTGGCAGTTGAAGGCCGCATTCAGGACCCGAAGGAATCGGCCTAGATCGGCGACATCGTCGTCTGACAGCAGCATGGGGCCGCCGTGCGGCCGCTCAGGGGACGGACTTCCGGCCAGGGCATTCGCGAACGCATCCGTGGTGTAAAAGCGGATCGCGTCTTCGATCGTCTCAGCCGCGTTCGTATGAAAAAGCGGGGCGGTGTCAGCCGCCTCGATCAGAGGCGGGATGTTGAACGCACCGTTGCCGAAGGAGTCCATGACGCCGTCTCGGTCGGTGTCGTGGGGACGCGTCCCAAAGCCGCCGTCGTAGGGGATGCCGAGCTGATCGAGGATCGGCAGGCGCCCGATCTCGGTCCCGACCTCGAGCGTGAAATTTCCGAGGAAGCTGACGCCTGTCGAGTCGTCGGTGACCACGATGTTCGCACCGGCGTTGTGGTGGCAGTCGTTACATTCGCTGCCAGCCCCGCTCACGAAGCTGCTGCGCCCCCGCTCTGCCGCCGCGTCGGAGAGCTGAACCGCTGCCAAGTCGAGCTCGTTCTTTCGGCCGACGCTCATCATGTACGCGCTGATGGCGTTCCGCTCGGCATCGCTCGGCAGCACGAAATCGACGCCGGGCACGCGAGCCAGTGACTGCGTGAGGTGCTGCGTGACGGCGCCGTCGGTAAAGTCTCGAAGCTCGCCACTTCCGGGTGCGCCGTCGCCGCCCCAACCAGTGCGTTCGTTCGGTGGCAGGTTGGTGTGGTCGAGCGCCAACTTGCCGTCGTTGCTCGGAGGTGGGGTGAGCGACGTTGCCAGCGAAAAGATGTGTGAGACCGAGCGCATCACAAATTTTTGCGTTGGGTCGTCGAATCCGTCGGCGTTGACTGTGACCAAGCCAAAGCCACGCAGCAGGTCGGGCCGCTCGAGCTCGGCGAGCTTCGGGTCGCTTTCGTCGACGAAGAGCGGGTCGCCCGCGGCAAGCTCTGCGATGTAGTCACGGTCGATGGTGAAGTTGTGGGCGGCGGGATGGCAGCTGCCGCAGGTGCGACCGTTGCCCGCAAACGTCTCCTGGAAAAAGATGCTCGCGCCGACGCAAATGTCGAGCGAGACGAGTCCTAGCTGCACGCGGGGATCCCTGCGGCATTCCTTCACCCGGCGCTTCGCGCGACGCTCGGAGTCACGCGCGCTGACAGGGCCAGTACGCCCGGCGGACGCGAGGGAGAGCGCCCGTGATGCGACCCCGCGCCCCGGATCTTCGCCTGGGTTTGAGGAGCAGCCCGCTGCGCAGGCGGCGAGTGCCGTCACGACGAACGCCGTGCGACCGATAGGACGATTCTCAGTTGATCTGGACATGGGTCTCCTCAGCTTGGTTTTCATGGAACGCTTTCACGGAACAATGCGCAGCACGCGCGCTGCCACGAGCGGTCGGCAGAGATCGATGCGCTCCGCCGCAGCGAGCCCGGGCAGCTCGCGGAGCAGAAACGATCGTTCCCGCGCGATAAACTCGAGCGCGGGTCGGCCGCGCCGGCTCACCGTGCACAGCGTGATCAACGTCTCTCCGAGCCAGACCAGCGACACCGCATTGGCTTGGGTACGTATCTCCCAGCGCTGGAAGAGCGGCAGCGGCGCAAGGCGCGTACGCTCGTTCAGAAAGAGCTCGTCCTGCCATGCGCTCGAGAGCTCGCCGAACAGCCGCTCATAAGCGTCACGAAACTGGGAGAAGGTCAGCACTGGCCTGGCGCCGTCGGCAGGCGGATCGCCGTCTGGGCCAGCCGGAACGTGGTGGACGAGGTGCCCCGCATAGCGCGCGCAGAACTCCGAGTACTGCGCCGTGAACAGCACGAACTGATGCCACGCCTCATCGATGCGCGTGGAGACCAGCGGCACGCTCCAGCCGGGGTGCGTCTCGGCGATGACCATATACTTCTTGACCTCCTGCAGCAGCGCAAACGCTTCCTCACGGCTCGCCGCGACCCCGAGCTGAAGCAACTTGTCTTCGACATAGGGCGCCCTGAACACCAGGAGCGCGTGCAGGTTCCCGAGCAGTCCGCTGCCCGCCGACGGCTTCAACAGATCGATTGCTTCCAGCGCTTCGCGCTCGCACGAGCTCGTCATGGTCGTCTCCTACTCCGCTGCAGACCAAGACCAGTCCAAAGCAACGTTCGTGCCGCGAGGCCACGCCCCGCAGACGGTGACGCTGCGCTGCGGGCTTGGGCAAGCCACTGCCCTACTTGGGAAGAGCGCTGCCACGATGAGGAAAGCAAACTCCCGAGAGCCTGACGCCGCGCCCGCTCTGCCCGATGCGCTCCGGTGGCACATTGGTTGCAGTGACACGACTGCGAGTTGCAGTGGGCAACTCTCACAAGGAAGACGAGACATGGCAATCGAGAATAAGAACGTGCAAGCAGACTCCGACACGCTCAGCGGCAACGAACATGAGGTCGTCGAGATCGACTCGGAGCGCCTCACCATCGAAGTGCCGACCAACATCAAGGCTGGTCTCTTTTCGACGGTCTGGACCTGCGAGACGGCGAACTAATTGAGTCGTCACGCGGCCCAAGCCCGCCTGGGCGCGGGCCGCGTGGCACTCGCTCTACGCCAGGACATGAGACACGAGCCGCAGGACATGCTGGAGGTCCAATGAGCGTGCTTCCTCGCCGCTTGTGCAGCGGGCAGACGGTCACGATTCACATTCGAGTGGCGCCATCGACGGAGCTGTTTCCCTGCGTTCGACTCGTCATCCGCGACCCGCTCGATCGCGTGGTGCTCGAGCACGAACGACTCTTGGCGGCGATGGTACCCCCGTTGCCCCTCGAGCAACCGTTCGAGCAACGTTTGGCAGACGGTGTGTGCGCGGCCTCGCCCCTGCTATTGGTCGCGCACTACCTCAGGGAAGAAGACGACCGGCGAGCAGAGCTCGTAGGGTTGCTGCACGACATCGGTCGCAGTATCCACTGGTACGTGCAGTGGGCGGTCCCCGAGGGCGCTGCGCTCGGCCGCTATCTGGTCGATCTGTCCACGTGGTCGGAGGGCGCGCAGTCTCAGTCGGCGACAGCCGCTGAAGACCAGTTCTTCGTCGAGCGACTTTCGCTCGCCGCCTGCTGCTCGTCCGGAGCCGGCTTGGTCGCCACGGTGCGCAATCTCTCGCCGCAGCCGGTGGCGGCTCGACTTCACGAGTACACGAGGCGTGACGGCACCATCGCCACGCGCGTTCGGGCGCTTCACTTGCCCGCCAGCGCCGAGACGGACATCGTCGTCGAGAGCGAGCGTGCGGCGCTTGCTTACGCGGAGGACGGCGACGTCCTGTGGCTCGGCCACACTGACGAGCCGACGTACCTGCGCAACCCAACCTGTGCATGGTCCACGGGACGGGGCGACACGGTGGTATTGACTGCTCGGCTCACGGGCAAATGCTATACGCTCACCGCTGGTGGCCGCGCCGTCTGGCTGGCGGCCGATGGCTTGACCGGTGAGTCCGAGCTGCGCCGCCTCGGAAGCTCGGCGTTCGATGCGCTCGTCGCGGCGGGGTTGCTGAAGAGCCCGGGCAACTCCAGCACCGCGGGCTGACTCGCTGGCGACGGCGCCACGGCCCGCCACGTTGCGCTCAGGGGTGAGCGATCACGATCAGGGTTTGCGCCCGCGCCAGCACGGTGTTCATGCACTGGCTCAGCGTCTCTGGATCGAGCGCGCCGAAGCTCTCGTCAAAGACCAACAGATCCGCTTGCTGCAGCAGGGCCCGCGCCAGAAAGATTCGGCTGCGCTCACCGTGTGACAATTGCCAGCCAGTTTCACCCACAATCTGGTCGAGCCCCGAAGGCATGCGCCCGAGCAGCGGCTCGAGGCCCAGCTCACGACAGACCTGCTCCGCGTCGCTGCGATCGCGGGCTGACGGTGGCCAGCATCTGCCCATCAGCAGGTTGAAAGCGAGCGACGCCGAGAGGATGTGGTTTTCATGAAACTGCGGGGCGCTGGCGATGCGCTTCAGCCAACCCGCGTGGCCCAGAGTCGAGCGATCGAGCCCATCGATCAAGATGTGACCTGCTCCGGGCGAGCGAAGTCCGACGAGCAGCGAGGCGAGCGTGGACTTGCCTCCACCCGACGGCCCCTCGAGGAGCAGGCGATCCCCAGCGCGCAGCGACAGGTTGCAGCCGTTCAGTGTGGGTTCACCCTCGGCGCGATGCCGAAAGTATACGCCACGCAGATCGAGAAGCGCGGCTGCCGTACCCCTCGAGGCGGCTGCTTCGCGCGCGGCGTTCGGGTCTTCGCTGCCGAGCACCAGACCCGGCTGGGCGCCGAGCGGCAGCCGAGCGGCGGCGCGAAACAACCCTGCCACCTGTTGCCAGGCGACGCCCACGCCGCCCAGCGTGATCGCCCCCGCCGCTAGCGCACTCCAGGCCGCGTAGGCCTGCAAGATCCCGCCGACTGCGATCGCCAGCTCGACCGGGTCCGTTGGCTCGCCGAGCAACACGGGAATTAGCCCCGCAAAGCCGATCAACAGCCAACCTCGGGCTGGCACGACCGAAAGCAGCACCTGGCTAGCATCCAGCGCTGCGCTCGTGTCGAGGTGGACACGCAGTTGCTGGTCTTCGAGCAGGTGCCAACGCGGCCGGGGCTGCTGAGCGATGCGACTGCGATTGCCCACCACGTTCTCCACGAAACCGTGCGCCAAGCCCAGCCGCTCGCTGGTCCAGATCGCCCGCGCCCGAAAGTTGCGACGGGCTAGCAACGCCACGACGCCGCTCCAGATGAACAGTAGCAACACGTGCAGCCAGCCCCCCGTGCCGAAGGCCAACGCCACGGCCGCGCCCAGCAATTGCAGGAGTGCAAGCGCACCTGCGAAGGACCCGGCGAGCCCAGCATTTTCGAGCGCCTCGGATTCGGAGACCATGGCCAGGAGCCTGCCGGAGCCGCATTCTCGAATCCGGTCGAGAGCAAGTCGCAGCGCCCCGCACAGAAGTCGTTGCTTGAGCAACACGGCGGCCTCGTTCAACACCCGCCCGCCGAGCCAAAGGGCAGCGATCTGAAACAGCAACGCAGATGAGGTGGTCAGCACCCAGGCACTGATCCAGCCCGGATCTGCAGCGCCGCCCAAGGCGCTCTTGCCAAGCAGTAGCCAACCATACAGCGCGACGAGCACATGTCCGAGCGAGAGTGCCAGTGCCCAGAGCCCGCGCCGCAGGACGCCCTCGTGGCGGAGTTGCCGTACGAAGCTGGAGCCCGAATCCGGTCTGAGCAACCAGAATCCGTCCAGCCGGCGCTCAGCCAATTGCAACTTCAAGAGCTCGGTGCCCGCGCGGCGGCGCTGGCGCGAGCCGATGCCCACGCTCGACAACCAGTGATCGATGCTGCGCGCGGGTGCGTCTTCGATAGCCGCCGTCAACAACTGCAGGACCACGCTCAACGGCACGCCAGTGCGCTTGAGCGCCGGCGTCAACAACTGCACGCGACGCGCGTTGGAGCTGACGACCGCCAGATACATCCGCTCCTGCCCTCGGGTCACACGCACGAGCGCGGGGCCGAGCTGAGCCAACACGCGCGGCACCTCGGCGTAGGAACATTCCGTAGCGAGCGCCTGGAAGCCGAGACGTTCGGCACGACGCGGGATCCAGGTGTCCAGCTCCGCGAGCTTTGCCGGTGGCGAGCTGGTCAGGCCTGTGCGCACCGCGAGACCCACGGCCAGCGCGAGCTCGGTGAGTGCCTGGTCGAGCGCGCTCTCGGGCCAAACGATGCTCACAGTGCCTCGCCGCGACCAGGGCTCACGACCTTGCCCCGCAACACCGACCGCTTCTGCCAGTGTGGAGCCGACCACAAGCTGCTCTCGAGGGCGAGCGCTTCGCGATACAGGCTGGCATATCGCCCCTGGGGTTGTCGCAACAGCGCGTCCGGCGTGCCGTCCTCGATGATGCGCCCGTCCTCGATCACGAGCACGCGATCGAACCCCCGAGTGTCTTTCAAGTCGTGGCTGACGAACAGCAGCGTCGAGTCTTGCCAATGGGCGCGCGCCCGCTGCAATAGCTCCTGGCGCCGTTCGCGTTCCAGACCGCGAAAGGGTTCGTCGAGCAAGACCAGACCCGAATTCCGGCGCATCAGGGCTCGCCCGAGCCGAACCCGCTGGCCCTGTCCCCCGGACACCCGGAGGCCTGCCTCGCCGAGATTGGCCTGCAGCCCTTCGGGCAGGTTCTCCAGCAGCTCGAGCAGACCGGCGCTGGACAGGGCACCCGGCAAGCTGCGTTGTACGGCCTCGTCATCGCCGAAGACCAGGTTGTCGAACAACGAGCGCTCCCAGAGCTGAACTGCTGGATCGACCCAGGCCGTCCGGTTGCGCAGAGCGACCAGACCCACTGCATCCAGCGCTCGGCCATCCACTTTCACGCGGCCGGTACAGGGCGTGAGCCAGCCCAGCAAGAGCCCGATCAGGCACGATTTGCCGGCACCCGAACGCCCCACGATGGCAACGTGGCTGCCGGCAGCGATATCCAGCTGGAGCTCCGTCAGCAGGCGGTGCCCGCCAGCCTGGACGCTCACGGCCTCGAGCTCCAGGCGAACGGCAGCCGCGCCGGGCTCTGCCGGAGCGGCGGACGCCGCCGGCGAGTGCGCGCCCTGAGCGCTCGGCGCCGCCAGCGGCGCCAGCAGCCGCAGGGCCACGTGGCGCAACGTGCGCAGCGTCATCTCCGCCGTCGTGAGGTCGTTGGCACTGACGGGAATGCGCAGGGCCCAAAAGGCCAGCAGCAGGAGCTTGGCCAGCGTCTGGCCCGCGTCGAGATAAGACAGCACCAGCGCCACGACCATGCCGCTGCTCGACACGAGTTGCAGCGCTTGCAGGGTCGTGCTCTGGCGGTGCAAGGCCCCGGCCGTCCGAGCCCACTCGGTCAACCGTTGCTCGTGTTCGGCTCGAAGGGCCGGTTCGGCGCCGTGAACCCGTACGGGCGTCGCACCGAGCAAGGCGTCCAGATAGAAGTGGTCGAGGGCGCTCGCGTGCGTGCGCAAGCGCAAGCTGGCTTCGCTGATGGAGCGGCGGCCGAGATAGGGCACGACGAGCGCCAGCAACGTCAAGATCAGGATCGGGACGCTCCCCGCCGGATACAGCCAAAGCAGAGCTACCGCGATCCCCAGCACGCCCAGCGTCCCACGTAGCTGGCGCGCCCAGAGCGCCGGCACCTCGCGCAACAAGTGCAAGGCATGTACCCGTCCCGCCATGTCGGAGGCGGAGCGGCTGCGCAAGTAGCGGTCCTCCAGTAGTGGAAGCTTCTCCAGAAAGGCGACCCGGAGCCGCATCTCGAGCTGGCGCCCGATGCGTTGCAGCGCTTTGCTCGCCCAGATGTCGAGCCACAGGCTGAACGCCACGAGCAACAGCACCGCGAACATGCCGACGCTCTGTTGATAGTCCACGAGCTGGCCATGGATATCCAGCAGCCCGCGCAGCAACAGTGCCTCCGCCGGAGCCAGCGCGGCCCCAGCGACCAGCGCCACGAAGATCCAGCACACCGTCCAACCGTTGTCTGAGCGCACCAGGGCCCAGAGGATTCGCGAGGGCTGGAGGTCCGTCCTTTCGAGCTCGCGTTCGCCGGCTCTCGTCAGCGCTCCACCAGACCACGACGGGAAATGCTGCACGGATGGCGTTGCTCGAGCTCCGGTGGCGGTCGCCTCGGGTCGGGCCGAGCCCGCAGCAGGCAGGGACAGGGCAGTGTCGCCAGGCGGGGCACGCCCGGAGAAATGCACGACCACGATACCGCGAGCGATCAAGCGGACGGAGTCGGACGGGTCGGGCGCTACCCACCAGAAGTGCCGCGGGATCGCCAGCGCAGCGCCCCGTGATTCCGGTGCCGCCGCCCGCAGCAGCCCCTGGAGCAAGCGGGTCGCCGGCGCACCTCGTCGCAGAGCGGCACTATTCACGAGCGCCTGCAGCATGCGCAACGCCGCGTCCAGGCGCGCGAAGCCTCCAAACTCGGGATCAGCTGCCGCGTCTTCGAGCAGGGCGCGAGCGCGGCCAGAGCGCACGCCCAGGTCGTGTAGCCGCGTGCGGAGGGGCCCGATGGAGTCACTCGAGCCGGCCCAGCGGCGCCATCTTCTCATCGAGACGGGGAGAGGGATCTCCGGCAGCAGCTCGAGCAGCGCCTCCTGGCGTAGCCAGCGCCGTCCGCTGCCCGGGTCCAGAATCTGTACGAAGCGCCCGACGCGGCGCCAGACGACGATGAAGTGTAGGCTGCCCCCCGCCGAGCGAGTGACCACGATGGCGGGCAGACAACGGGCGCTCGGCAACAGGAAGTTGTCTTTGGCAATGAGGACCTCGTGACTCCGCAGGCCGAGCTCGCTGCCCAAGCGCGCGAGCGCGTCGATCGACGTTCCGTCCACGTCGGTCTCGCAGCGCTCTCGCAGAGCGTCGTACGAAGCGTGGATTCCGAATCCCCGGAGCACCGCCTGCAGCGCCGCCGGCCCGCAGTCCATCACAGAGCTCTGCATCATCTCGGGGATCAGAAAGCGGCGCCGCAGCACGCGGGCTGGTGTCATTCGCCCGACTCGCGCGCCCGGCGCTCCTGGGTCTCCGGCTCCTGCTGCTGGGTGATGACGGCCCCAAGGCTGCGTTCGAGCAGACGCCAGGGGGTCGTCTGCTCGACGCGCACGTCAACCGAACCCGGCAGGCCGTGCTGGACAGGGACGCGTGACAATGCGGACCGGTCAATCGACAACTCGACGCGGATCGACCCCGCACGCGGCTCACTGGCCACGTCCGTCACGTGCGCTTCGAGCATGCCGAACTCGACCCAAGAGAAGCCGTCCAGCCGCACGCGTGCCGACTGACCCGGTACGATGCGTCCGAGGGCGAGCTCGGGCGCATACTCGGCCACGACCCGCACGCCGTCCCGCGGAATCACCGTCGCGATGACGTCCCCCGCTTTGAGCACGTCCCCGACCTGCAGCGCGCTGATGTTGCCCAGGGTGCCGTCTGTGGGGGCCCGCACCGCTAGCCGCGAGATTCGCGCTCGTGCCGAACACG
>Ga0207675_100003285_pt1 | contig 15838 bp, 16 predicted proteins | sample KBSSwiS42_FD_184305 | JGI IMG/M metagenome (GOLD analysis project Ga0207675, IMG submission 184305) | Switchgrass rhizosphere microbial communities from Kellogg Biological Station, Michigan, USA - KBS Switchgrass S4-2 (SPAdes) (version 2) | ecosystem: Host-associated > Plants > Roots >... | reverse complement strand
AGCCGGCACGACTCTTTTGGTCGGCGTCGCAAGCGAGCGGTTAATACGTCGTCCCGGCGAAGCCGGCACGACTCTTTTGGTCGGCGTCGCAAGCGAGCGCCTTATTCGTCGCGCGGAACGAGGAGCGCTCGTTGCTCTGGCAGGCGCGACCACGGCGCGACCTCGACGACGGTGCAGACGGATCCCGAACCGGTTCCGACGCGGACCTGACGGAGGCCTTCACGCAGGTGCGTCCGCAGCTCGTCGCCCTCCGGCCGGACGAGCTCGAGCTGCTGGCCCGTGGATTCCGCCAGCACGAGCGCTTCCAGCTTCAGCATGACCACGGGCGCCGGCAGATCGAGCAGCTTCGGTGCCAGGGCCGCGCGCAGCCGGGACAGCTCGGCAGTGGCGTCACGCAGCGTGATCGTCCGTCGCCACGAGCCGCCGCCGACCAGGCGTGCGGAAAGCGCGAGCTTTCGCGGCGCCCGCCCTCCCCGCTCCGGCCGCGCGAGCAGCCGGTCGAGCAGGACGGCTAGCGAGCGCCGCAGCGTGAGCTCGTTGCCGACCGCCTCCGGAAACTCGAGCGTCTCCCCCAGCTCCGCCGCGGGCGTCCGCCCGCGAACGCGCGTGTTCGAACCGCCTCTCGCCAGGCTCCAGGCGCGCCGGCCGTCCGGCCCCAGACGTTCGGCCACGGCGCCGCCCGGCAGCCCAGCAAGCTGACCAAGCTTCTTGACCCCCAACTCCTCGAGCTCCTCGCGCCGGCGTTCGTCCACCGGCAGGAGCTTCAACGGCAGCGGGGCGAGGAACTCCCGCGTCCGCTCGTCGGAGACGACGAGCGCCTGGCCCGAGCGGGCCACGTTCGCGGCGGCGAGCGCGGCGAACCTGCGCCCTGCGGCACCGATGCGCGCATCCCAGCCCGCGCCGACAGCGGCCAGCGCCCGCTTGAGCGCCGGCTCGAGCCCGCCGTAGAGCCTCTCGACCCCGCGGGTGTCGAAGTACGCGCAGCCGGGCGTCCCCGGATCGACCGCGAAGCCCGCGTCCTCGAGCCGTCGCACGATCTGCTCCCAGCCCTCCTCGGCCGTGGCGGGATCACGATCGACGAGCTGAAGCGAGGGGCACGTCGACAGCGCCTCCCCGAGCCGCATCCCCGGCTCCACTCCTGCGGCCTCGGCTGCAGCCGTCACCGGCCCGAGCAACGGCTCCGACCCGGGGTCCGGCGCAAGCGCTGCCGGCCCGAGCGAAAGGCGCGGACGCTCGCGCAGCGCAGCGCGCAGCTCGAACCCTGGGATGATGAGGCAGGCGACCATGGGAACGTATGTTCTACACGAACACACGTTCTCCTGTCAAGTCGAAGGCTAGCGCGGGCCGAACGTCACCGTGAGCCAGCCCGTGTTCGGGGCCCGGTCGCGCTTGCGGTACAGGCTCACGACGGCCAGGCGCAGCTTCCTCGGCGACGGTGTCCCCTCCGGGAAGAGCACGTCGACCGGGTGCGTGAAGGAGGCGATCGAGGGAGTCGGGCGCGACACCGGTACCGGCTGGAATGCCTTGCCCTTCCCCGTGATCCAGACGAACAGGCCGCCGCGGTAGACGATCCGCCCGGTGTAGTCGGTCTTACCGTCGCCGTTGACGTCGTAGTACACGGCCAGCGCATTCACGCCGACTCGCGGCCCGGAGCGGCCGCCCACGCCGCTCTTCAGCAGTTTGGACGCCCAGGGACCGTAGGTCGAGACGGTCAGTCGAAGTAGCGAGCCGTCCTGGACGGCCTTGACGCTGCGCAGGTCGAGCTTGCCGCCCACGTCGTTCGGGTCGCTTGCGATCGCCCCGGCCGGCACGAGGAGCAGGGCTGCGACGGCGAGCACTCGCACGAGCGAAGCTTAGTGGCGCACGACCTGCTCTCGGAGCTGCCGGCCCGGCTGAAGGCTCGCCTAGGCGACGACCTCCGCGGCAGCCCCGACCATCCGCGTGAAGCGCGGCACCACGTCGAGCACGCCCACCTGCGCGCACCAGGCGATGTCCTCCTCGAGGCCGGGTGGCCCGTACGTCCGTGCGTTGATGCCGTCGATCGCGTTCGGGAAGCGCTCCGCCACCACGGCCGAGGCGACCGCGGAATCCGTGCGCTCGGCCTCGAGGAGCTGCACGATCCGGCCGGCGCAGTAGGCGTCGTCGATGGCGAAGACGCCCTTGTAGCCGGCGCAGAGGACGATCGTGTCGCTCCCGCGCGCCCGCGCGGCGACGGCCTCCAGGTTCAGAAGCGCCCCGAGCACGACCTCGTCGCACGAGGCGGCCGCGGCCACGATCGAGCGCGTGCCGTTCGTCGTCGAGAGAACGAGTGTCTCCGCGCGCGGCTCGACGAACTCGCGAGGCGAGGCGCCGGCATCGAAGGCCTCGATCCGCTGCGCGTCGCGCTCCCCTGCAGTGATCGCGGCGTCGCCGAGCTCGGCCTTGAGCGCCAGCGCGTCCTCGATTTCGGCGCAGCAGAGCACCCGCTCGTACCCGGACGAGAGCGCCTGGGCGATCGTCGAGGTCGCCCGCATGACGTCGACCACGATTCCCAGTGGCGCGGCCGCCGCCTCGGCGGGTGTGAAAGCGACGTGACAGCGCACGAGGCCACTACGCTAACGGCCATGCCCGGCGCTCCGACCTGTTACCGCCACCCGGACCGGGAGACCTACGTTTCTTGCTCGGAATGCGGTCGCCCGATCTGCTACGAGTGCATGACCCCGGCGCCGGTCGGGCAGCGGTGCCCCGAGCATTCCGGCCGCCCCCAGGGCGTGCAGCGGATCACGAAAGGCGCGCGGCGGGGAGTCTTCGAGGGCAGCGGCGCGATCGTCACGAAGACGCTGGTCGGCCTCAACATCGCCGTCTACGTCATCACGGCCGCGCAGGGAGCCGGCATCAACTCGCCGGGCGGCACGCTCTTCGCGAAGTGGGTGCTGTTCGGCCCGGCGGTGGCCAACGGCGACTGGTGGCGGCTGATCACGAGCACGTTCCTGCACGCGAGCCTGCTCCACATCGCGTTCAACATGTACTTCCTCTGGTTCGTCGGCTCGCCGGTCGAGATGGCGCTCGGACGGGGCCGCTTCCTGCTCGTGTACATCGTCTCCGGGTTGGCCGGCTCGGCGGGAGCGCTCGTCTACACACCGACCTCGCCCACGGTCGGGGCCTCAGGAGCGATCTTCGGGATCCTCGGCGCGGCGCTCGTGCTCGAGCGTCAGCGCAACTTCGTGCTCGGCGGCTCCGCTCTCGCGCTCGTGCTGATCAACCTCGTGCTGAGCTTCGCGATCTCCGGGATCTCGATCGGCGGCCACATCGGCGGCCTGGTCGGGGGCGCGCTCTGCACGCTCGTCCTCTCCCACTTCGGCCGCGGCCACGCCGCGTACAGCCGCGTCGGGCTGTGGGGAATCGCAGGCGTCCTCGGCGTCGGACTGCTCAGCATCGCGGTCGCCTACTGGCGCGTCCGCGGCTACGCCTAGGAGCACGCGGTACCGCTGGTCTAGCCGATCCGGTTAGGTCCCCGAGCTAGCCCGAGCGCTCGACCCCGACCACGCGGTCGAGCTTGTCTCGCCAGGCGCGGTCGGTGCCGTCGCCGCCGTCGACTCGGTCGGCGAAGCCGTCCCAGACGAAGAACGTGTCGTTGCCCGCGCCTCCGAAGAGCACGTCCCTCCCGTGGTCGCCCTGGAGCTTGTCCGCTCCGGGGCCGCCGAACAGGAGGTCGTTCCCGTTGCCGCCGTTCAGAAGGTCGCGGCCCGGCCCGGCCTTGAGGACGTCGTTGCCCCCGTTGCCGTCGAGCACGTCGTCGCCGCCGAGGCCGCAGATCACGTCACGTCCCGGCGTGCCGAAGAGGAGATCGGGCCCCGGAGTGCCGGTCATCGTGCAGGCCGTCGAGCTGTGCACCGCGCCGTGCGCTCCCCGAACCAGGAAGAGCGAGACCGTGAGAAACAGGGCCGCGGTCGCCTTGATTCGATTCTCCTGGGGGTTCACGGCAATGGCACCTCCGAGTGCCGGCACGGGGTTTTCCCCCAGGAGATCGGCACCGAGCCCCGAAGCGACGATCCCTCGCTCGGGGCCCGGAGCCGGGGCCTACGTTTACGCAGGCCGGTTCGTTATGTGCACGTAGATCTTGTCGTTCTCGCCGCACTCCTCGCGCAGCGCGACCTGGCCGCTTCGGCCCTCACCCTGCCACGAGACTTCCGAGTCGTGGTCCTCGAGCTCGTCGAAGAGGATCTTGTAACCCGCCGCCTCGAGCTCCTTCTTGTACTCGTCGTGGGCGTCCGGAAGGCTGCCCATGAAGTAGCCCTCGACGACGTCCGTCGGGCCCTGCGTCTTCTGCTGCGTGAAGGTGACGTTCTCGACCTGCGGGAAGCTCGGGGGAAGCTTGGGCGCCGCGGACAGCTCCGACCCCGTGCAGGCCGCCTGCGCCTGCTCGTTGAGGTCGCTTTCCGTGGAGCCAGCGGAGCTCTCGTCCCCCCCGCCGCCGCAGCCGGCAAGTGCCACGACGGCCAGGCCGAGCACGGCAAACCACGTGGCCTGCCTCATCCGTTGTCCTTTCCAGGATCCCCGGCGCGGGAGTATAGAAGCGGCTACCCGCCGGAGGCGACCGCTACGACGCCCGACTCGCTCAGCGCCGCCTGCGCCGCCGCCAGCCGGGCCAGGGGTACCCGATAGGGCGAGCAGCTGACGTAGTCGAGCCCGAGGCCGTGGCAGAACGCGACCGAATCGGGCTCGCCCCCGTGCTCGCCGCAGATGCCGAGCTTGAGGTCGCCCTTGACGCCGCGCCCGCGTTCGACGGCGATGCGCATCAGGTCGCCCACGCCGCTCTGGTCGAGCGTCTCGAACGGATTGCGCTCGAGCACCCCGTCTTCGAGGTAACGCGTCAGGAACTTTCCCTCCGCGTCGTCTCGCGAAAGGCCGAGCGTCGTCTGCGTGAGGTCGTTCGTCCCGAAGGAGAAGAAGTCGGCGTAGACGGCGATCTCGTCCGCCCGGATGCACGCGCGCGGGAGCTCGATCATCGTCCCGACGAGGTACTCGAGGGTCTCGCTCTCCTCGTTCGCCGTCGCGACCGTGATCGCCCGCAGACGATGGAGCTCCTCGGCGAAGCCCACCAGCGGGTGCATGATCTCGACGAGCGGGGCGGCGCCCGTTCGATCCTCGACCGCCAGCGCGGCGCGGACGATCGCCCGTACTTGCATCTCGTAGATCTCGGGCCAGAGCAGTCCGAGCCGGCAGCCCCGCGTTCCGAGCATCGGGTTCGTCTCGTGCAGCGCCTTGATCCGCTCCCGCATGCGCTCGTCCTTGGCCTCCTCGAGCGGCGGAAGGAACTCGTGCAGGGGTGGGTCGAGCAGGCGGATCGTCACCGGCAGGCCCGCCATCGCCTCGAAGATGCCCTCGAAGTCGGCCTGCTGATGCGGGAGCAGCCGCTCGAGCGCGGAGCGCCGCTCGTCCTCGCCCGAGGCCATGATCATCTCCCGCACGACGGGCAGGCGGTCCTCCGCCATGAACATGTGCTCGGTGCGGCAAAGGCCGATCCCCTCTGCGCCGAAGTCGCGTGCCTTGGCGGCATCCTCCGGGGTGTCGGCGTTTGCACGCACCTTCAGCCGGCGAAGCTCGTCGGCCCAGCCGAGGATCGTCTCGAAGTCCTCGTTGATCTGCGGCGGGACGAGCGGAACCTCACCGATGATCACCTGGCCGGTGCCACCGTCGATCGTCAGCGTGTCCCCTTCGGCCAGCGCGTGGCCGCCGATGCTCAGGGTGCGTGCCTCGAGGTCGATCGTCAGGCCCTCGCAGCCGGCGACGCACGGCTTTCCCATCCCGCGGGCGACGACGGCCGCGTGGGAGGTCATGCCGCCGTGGGCGGTCAGGATCCCGCTTGCCTGGATCAGGCCGTGGATGTCGTCGGGCGTCGTCTCCCAGCGGACGAGGATCACGCTCTCGCCGGCGAGCCCTCGCTCCTCGGCGAGGTCGGCGTCGAGGACGATGCCGCCGCAGGCCGCCCCGGGCGAGGCGTTGAGGCCCTGCGCGGCGACCTCGAGCTCGGCGGAGGGGTCAATCCTCGGGTGCAGGAGCTGGTCGAGCTGGCCCGGGTCGATCCGCGCGACCGCCTCCTCACGCGAGATCAGGCTCTCCTCCGCCATCGCGACCGCCGCCTTGAGGGCCGCGGCTGCCGTCCGCTTGGCCGAGCGCGTCTGCAGCAGGTAGAGCTTCCCGTCCTCGACCGTGAACTCGATGTCCTGCATGTCGCGGTAGTTCTTCTCCAGCTGTTGCATCGTCTCCAGCAGCTGCTCGAAGGCGTCGGGTAGGCGGTCGCGCATCGCCTCGATCGGCTCGGGCGTGCGGATTCCGGCGACGACGTCCTCGCCCTGGGCGTCCGCGAGGAACTCGCCGAAGAGCCCGGGCTCGCCCGTCGAGGGGTCGCGCGTGAACGCCACCCCGGTTCCGGAGGACGCACCTTTGTTCCCGAACACCATCTGGACGACGTTGACCGCGGTGCCGAGGTCGTCCGGGATCCGGTGGGCGCGCCGGTACACCTGCGCGCGCGGCGTGTCCCAGGACTCGAAGACCGCCTTGACGGCGCGACCGAGCTGCTCGCGTGCGTCCTGCGGGAACGGCGAGCCCGTCTCCTCCTCGTAGATCTGCCTGTAGGTGGCGACGAGCTCGCGCAGGTCGTTCGCGTCGAGCTCGACGTCCTGCTGGGCGCCGCGATCCTCCTTCAGGTCCGAGAGCGCGGACTCGAAGCGGTGCGCGGCGATGCCCGCGACCACCTCGCCGTACATCTGGATCAGGCGGCGGTACGAGTCGAAGGCGAAGCGAGGGTTGTCGGTCGCCTTCGCCAGGCCCTCGACCGCGTCGTCGTTCAGGCCGAGGTTGAGGATCGTGTCCATCATTCCCGGCATCGAGACCGCGGCGCCGGAGCGCACGGAGACGAGCAACGGGTCGGCGGAGTCGCCGAAGCGCTTGCCGGTCTTCTGCTCGAGCGCGTCGAGGTGCTCGTCCACCTCCGCGCCGAGCCCGTCCGGCAGCTGCTGGCCGTTCTGCATGTAGGCGCGGCAGGCGTCGGTCGTGATCGTGAAGCCGGCGGGGACGGGGACGCCGAGCTGGGTCATCTCGGCCAGACCGATACCTTTGCCGCCGAGGAGCTCCCGTCCTCCCTCGGACGGCTCCTCGAACCCGTAGACGAAGCGTCCGTTCGGTCGCATTGCAGGGAATCTTCCCACAGGGCCCGCCTGCACACACCCGCCCAATCGGCGCGTATGCTCGTGGCGTGAGAGTCATGCTCGCCGCGGCGGCCGCAGTCGTTCTCGCAGGCTTGGGGGGAAGCGCGACCGGCGCGCCGGCGAAAGGCCGGATCGCCTTCGGGTTGGAGCAAGGCAGCGTCAGCAGCCTGTACACGGTGCGGCCGGACGGCTCCGGCCTACGACGGGTGACCGTCCCGCCGACGCGACAGGACCTCGGCGGCGACTCGGGCCCCGTCTGGTCGCCCGACGGGCGGCGCCTCGTCTTCGAGCGCAACCTGCCCTACTGGGGCAACGACCGCTTCCGGCTGAACACGGTGGCCGCGCGGGGCGGGATCGCCCACGCGATCACCCAAGGGCCATTCGACGTGATGCCGAGCCTCTCGCCCGACGGGAGGCGGATCGCGTTCACCCGGCTCGTCGAGTCGATCGCCGAGCCGGCGATCTCCCTGTTCACGGCCACCGCCGGCGGGCGGCGACCCGCGCAGCTGCTGAGCGGCGGTTTCGACCTTTCGCCGAGCTGGTCGCCCGACGGCTCGACGATCGTCTTCAGCCGCCTGGCCTCCGACTCGGCGCCGATCGAGGCCGCAACGCTCTTCCTCGCGGCCGCGAACGGGGCGAACGTGCGCCAGCTCGGAGACGTGCGAGGCGTCTCGCCTTCCTGGTCGCCCGACGGCAAGCGGCTGGCGTTCGTGTCGTTCGCCGACCGCAACGGCACGAGCTGTCCCGCCTCGAACTGCGCCCCGAACGGCGAGATCTACGTAGTCAACGCCGACGGAAGCGGCCTGCGGCGGCTGACGCGCAGCCGCGCCGACGAGCAGCATCCGACGTGGTCGCCCGACGGGAGGAAGATCGCCTTCGCAAGCGGGTTCGTCCTCCCGAAAGAGGGGCACCGGCCGTGGCTGATGACCATGCCGGCGGGCGGCGGCAAGGCTGTCCGGGTCGGACGTTTCTCCGGCGTGCTCGACCCGTCCTGGAGCCCGGCGGGCATCGGGTGAGCTCCGCTCGATAGGCTCCCCTCATGAAGCTCGAAGGCGTCCACCACGTCACGGCGATCACCGGCGACGCACCGGGCAACGTCGACTTCTACGCGCGCGTGCTCGGCCTGCGACTTGTCAAGAAGAGCGTCAACCAGGACGACCCGACCGTGTACCACCTCTTCTACGGAGACGACGAGGGCACGCCCGGAAACGACATCACCTTTTTCGAGTACCGGAATGCGCAGCCCGGCCGCGCAGGCGCCGGGATGGTGCACCGGGTCGTCTGGCGGGTCGGCTCGGACGAGGCGCTGTCGTTCTGGGAGGAGCGCCTGGGCACGGAGGGCGTGAAGACCGAGCGCACCTCCGAAGGCTCGCTTCTCTTCGCGGATCCGGAGGGCCTCGGCCACGAGCTCGTCGTCTCCAAGGCCCCGGACGAGCCGCTGGTCGCCGACGACCCGGAGATCCCTGCCGAGTTCGCGCTCCAGGGCTTCGAGGGCGTCCGCGCGTACTCCCACGATCCCGAGGCCAGCCGCGCCTTCCTCGAGGGGGCGCTCGAGTTCGATGCGCGGGACGAGGATGCCTGGGAGGTGCGCGGCGAGCGGCGCGGAGGCTTCTACCGATACGACCGCAGCGACGAGCGCGGGGTACCGGGCGCGGGCACCGTTCACCACGTCGCGTGGGCCTCGCCGATGGACGAGCACGAGGCCTGGCAGAAGCGCGTCGCCGAGTCCGGTGCCTCCCCCACTCCGGTGATCGACCGCTACTACTTCAAGTCGATCTACTTCCGCGAGCCGAGCGGCGTGCTCTTCGAGATCGCGTCGATCGGCCCGGGCTTCACCGCGGACGAGCCGCTCGAGAGCCTTGGGGAGCACCTCTCGCTGCCGCCCGACTACGAGCAGCTTCGTGACCGGCTGGAGCAGGTGTTGACCCCGCTGCCGGACACTCGCGCCGCCCGCACGGCGAAGTGACCATCGAGCATCGGCTTCGGCCGCCGGCCGCCGAGCCAGAGGGCCTTCTCGTGCTCTTCCACGGCCGCGGCGCCGACGAGCACGACCTGTTCCCGCTGCTCGATGTGCTCGACCCGGAGCGGCGCCTCCTCGGCGTCACTCCACGCGGGCCGCTCTCGCTGCCGCCGGGCGGCGCCCACTGGTACGCCGTTCAGGAGATCGGCTTTCCCGACCCGGGGACGTTCCTGCCGACCTACGCCGCCGTTTCGGAGTGGCTCGACGGGCTCGAGGACGAGACGGGCATCGGGCCCGAGCGGACGGTTCTCGGCGGCTTCTCGCAGGGTGCCGTGATGACGTACTCGCTCGGCCTCGGCAGAGGACGCCCCCGCCCCGCCGCGCTCATCGCGCTGAGCGGCTTCATCCCGACCGTAGAAGGCTTCGAGCTCGACCTCCAGGGACCGTTATCGCAGGTCGCGATCGGCCACGGGGTCCTCGACCCGGTCATCTCGGTCGAATGGAGCCGACGGGCCATGGCGCTGCTCGAGGACGCGGGCGCACAGGTCGTCTACCGCGAGTACCCGCTTCCCCACACGGTCGATCCTGGCTTTCTGGCCGAGCTGGTGCCTTGGATCCCGGCTGCCCTCGCGGCGCGCGCGACGGCGGCCTGACGACGGGGGAGCGACACGCCGGGCACGGGCTGGTCGGCGTACTACGAGGCGGCGGGAGACGAGCCTCGCGACACGCTGCTCGACGCTCTGCGCCGGTTCGACGAGGAGCCCGTACGCGAGCGGTTCGCCGTCGACCTCGGCTGTGGTACCGGCCGGGACACCGTCGAGCTCCTGAGACGTGGCTGGACGGTGCTGGCGATCGACGGGGAGGCCGAGGCGCTCGAGCGCCTTCGGAGACGCGAGGACCTGCCTTCCGGCTCGAGCGACCGGCTGCGGGCCGAGAGGTCGTCGTTTCAGGAAGCGGCCTGGCCTGACGCAGACCTGGTCAACTCGAGCTTCGCGCTGCCCTTCTGTCCGCCCACGGCCTTCCCCGGGCTCTGGCGGCGGATCGAGCGCTCGCTCCGCCCCGGCGGCAGATTCAGCGGGCATTTCTTCGGCGACCGCGACGGCTGGTCCGGCGAGGAAGAAATGACGTTTCGGACGCGCGGGCAGGTCGAGGCCCTCCTCGCCTCGCTCGAGGTGGAACGCCTCGACGAGATCGAGGAGGACGGGAAGACCGCGACGGGCAGGGACAAGCACTGGCACCTGTTCCACATCGTGGCACGGAGGCGCTAGCTCTCCTTGACCGGCGGCCGGTAGCCGGGCCGTCGCCGAGCCCGGAAGTCGGCCAGCCAGGCGAGACCACGAAGACCCATCCAAACCGGGGTCAGCAACACGTAGAACATGACGACCGCGACGCCGAGGATCAGCCACCACGTCGCCCAGCGCCAGAGCGGAACAGGCTCTTTCGGGATCAGACCGGCGTCTTCTCCTTGCTGCCGGCCTCCGCGCGACGGCGCTCGACGAGCCTGATCACCCGCGCCGCGGTTTCCTCGATCGAGAGGTCGGAGATCTCGATCACCGGGCAGCCGAGCCGCCGGTGCAGGGTCTCCGCCTCCTCGAGCTCGCCGTAGATCTCGAGCAGCTCAGCGTAGGCGCGCTGGTTCCCGCCGAGACGCCGTGCGCGCTGCTTGCGGATCTCTTGAAGGCGCTGGGCGTCGATCGTCAGGCCGACGATCTTCGTCTGGTCGACCTCGAACAGCGCCGTCGGCGGCTGGATCCCCTTCACCACGGGCACGTTGGCGGTCTTGTAGCCCAGATAGCCGAGGTACATCGAGAGCGGCGTCTTCGAGGTGCGCGAGACCCCGACGAGAATGAGGTCGGCCTCGTGCAAGCCTGCCCCCACGCCGTCGTCGTACTTGACGGCGAACTCGATCGCCGCCATACGCTTGAAGTAGGACGAGTCGAGCGGCGCGCGCGCCCCGGGCGTCATCTTCGCCGCGACGCCGGCAACCTTGGCCACGGCCTCGATCGGGTGGCCAAGCAGGTCGCAGTAGTGGAGCTTGTAGCGGCGGCACAGGGTGCGGGCGGCCTGGCGGAGCTCCGGATGGACGAGCGTGTAGACGATCACGGCGGGCCGGCCCTTCGCTCGATTCAACGCGAGGTGGAGGTCGTCTACGGTCTCGACGCGCGGGTGGCGGATCTCCTCGAACTCCTGCTCTGGGAACTGCGCCTCGAGCGCATGCACGAGCCGCACGGCGGTCTCCCCGGTTGAATCGGAGATGACGTGGAGCTCGACCGGCTGCTTGGCCGTCACGCGCGGGACCCTAGCCTCGGGCGCGGCAACCGGCGTCGACGACGAAGTCCCGGTCTCGTCACAGAGGTGTCACAGACACGTGCGCCCGCCCTCGGTAGGCTTGTCGCCATGGCAGGGGGGCGGGTCGGGACCCGAAGGTAGTCGCGCGAGAACATGAAGACCGCTGTCGGCCCAACCCGGCTAGCGTGGAATCTGCGAAAAGTCGCCGAGGCGCCCGAGCGTGTCGCGCACGTCGAGAAGGAGCCGAAGGCGGTTCGCACGCACGGCCTCGTCCTCGTCCATGACGAGCACCTCCTCGAAGAACCGCTCCATCAACGGCGCCAGCGTCGCACCGGATTCAAGCGCCTTGCGAGTATCACCGTCGATCGCGACCTTCGCCAACCCCTCCGCGAGCGCCCGCTCGGCTTCCTCACGCAGCAGCGAGCGGTCGAGCTCAGGTGCCGCGTCGCCTGCGCTCTTCCCCGCCAGCCGGTGGGCTCGGTCGTACGCGGTGTAGACGCCGTCGAACGACGGGGACTCCCGCTCGGCGTGGAGTGATTCCGCCAGTCTCGCAACGCTTCCCAGATCGGCCGCCGCCGAAGCTCGCGCAGCGCGCACGTACTCGACCGGCACGTCGAGCAACCCCTCGAGCCGCTCCTCGACGAACGCGCGAACCTCCTCGTCGAGCAGCGACCGTGGAATCGCCAGCCCGCCCTCGACCGCAAGCCGGTTGAGGCCGATCCCGGCCCGGCGGAGCCCATATGGGTCGCGGGATCCCGAGGGCTTATGGCCGAGCGAGAACGAAGTCGCGAGCGTGTCGAGCTTGTCTGCAGCGGCGAGCACCTTCCCAGCCTCGGTTTGCGGCAGCGGCCCTCCGGCCGAGTCCGGCAGGTACTGCTCCTCGATCGCCGCACTGACCGCCTCCGGATAGCCCGCCAGCCGCGCGTACTCGCCACCGATGTAGCCCTCCAGGTCCGGGAATTCGCGCACGAGCTCCGAGGCCTGGTCTGCCTTTGCCAAGCGCGCCGCTTCGGAGGACGCCTCACCGCCGCCGAGCTCGCCAACGAGCGCCTGTACGCGGTCGGTCTTGTCGGCGAACGTTCCGGCGCCCTTGAAGAAGGTGATTGCGTCGAGCTGCTTGGCGAGCTCGTCGATGCCCCGCTCGACGTCCCGCTCGAACGTGAAGCTCGCGTCGTCGAGCCGGCCCTCGAGCACGTTCTCGTTTCCCGCTCGAACCAGGTCTGGGTCCCCGCCGTTAGCAACGAAGGCGAACCGGTTGCTCCCAAGCGGAAAGTACCGCTGGTGCGACTGCATCGCCGTCACGATCACGCGCTCGGGCAGCTGAAGGAACCGCTCGTCGAAGCTGCCCTCGAGCACGACGACCTGCTCGACGAGGTAGACGACCTCCTCGAGCACCCCGGCCGCATCGTCCCAACCGCCGATCGCGTCCAGGCCGGCGACGATCTGGCGCCGCCGCTCCGCTGCGTCCGGCTCGACCTCGGCCTCGCGGAGCCGGTCCGCATATTCCTTTGCGTCCGGGATCTCGACGGCGCCGTGCGTGAAGCGGTGTCCGAAGCTCGTCTCACCGACGACGGTCTCCTCGTCGAGCTTCGCCAAGCGCCAGCGGACCGGCCGGGCGAACCGGAGGCCGCTGTCCTCCCAGCGCATCGACTTGGAAAAGGCGAGCCCGCGGACGATCGCCTCGACCCGCTCGGGGAGCACATCGCGCAACGGCTGGCCTGGGCGCTCCACGCCGAGGAAGCCGTCCCGTACGACGAGGTCCTCCGGCCGAACGCCGTGCTTCTTGGCAAACCCGGCCGCGGCTTTCTCGGCGAGTGACTCGGGCGGTCCCTTGATCCACTCGTCCGCTGTTCGCTCGGATACGTCGTCGAGAAGCAGCGCCAGCCGGCGCGGCCCCACGAACACGTGCGTCGGCGGCGCGCCGAGCTCGCGCTCACTCAGCACGGGCAGCTGAGCTTCCGCCTCTCGGCAGGCTCCTGCCGGCAGCTCCTCGCACCCGATCTCAAGTAGCAGCGTCGGCACCGTGCTCCAGTTCGAGGTAGGCCTGCGCGACCTCGCGCGCCAGGTTGCGCACGCGGCCGATGTACGCGGCACGCTCGGTCGCGGAGAGCGCCCCGCGCGCGTCGAGCAGGTTGAACGTGTGCGAGGCCTTCAGCACCTGGTCGTAGGCAGGCAGTGGCAAGCCCCGCTCGAGCAAGAGCCGACATTCCTCCTCGTGCTCGCCGAACCGTCGTGTGAGGATCTCGACTGGCGCGAGCTCGAAGTTGTACACCGACCACTCTCGCTCGTTTTCGCGGTACACATCGCCCCAGGTGATTCCGGGGGCCCACTCGAGCTCCAGGGCGCTGCGCTTGCCTTGCAGGAACATCGCCAGGCGCTCCATGCCGTAGGTGATCTCGGCCGGCACGAGCTCGACATCGAACCCGCCGAGCTGTTGGAAGTACGTCCACTGCGTGATCTCCATGCCGTCGCACCAGACCTCCCAGCCGAGGCCCCACGCGCCTAGGGTCGGCTGCTCCCAGTCGTCCTCGACGAGACGGATGTCGTGACGGCGCAGGTCGATGCCGATCGCCTCGAGCGAGCCGAAGTACAGGTCGAGCACGTCCTGCGGCGCAGGCTTGATCACGACCTGGTACTGGAAGTAGTGCTGAAACCGGTACGGGTTCTCGCCGTACCTGCCGTCGAGCGGCCGGATCACCGGCTCGATGTATCCGGTCTTCCAGGGCTTCGGCCCGAGGCTTCGCAGGAAGGTCGCCGGATTCATGGTGCCTGCGGCGACCTCGGTGTGGTACGGCTGCATGAGCACGCAGCCGTAGTCGGCCCAGTACCCCTCGAGCGCGCGAATCGTGTCCTGGAAGGTGGGAGCCGCCAAGCGCCCAATCCTAGGGAAGAAGCAGGCCGCCTCACTCGTCTTGTGAATGCGTCCTTTCCGAGGAAGCGCCTCCAGAACGGGCCCTCCGGGGCCCGTTCGTCCCTCTACGCGCTGAGTGTCCGGAGCCGGAAGCCGCCGTGGTACTCGTACGAAGCGGTGATCACCCCGAGGGCCTCACGAGCTCCCCGCTCGGTCAGGCCGGCCGCGGCGGCATCGGCCAGCGGTCGCTGGAGCAGCCCTTCGATTCCGAGCAAGCCCTCATGGGAAAGCGGTAACGCGCCGTTGGCGCAGTTCTGGCAGACCGCGCCGCCTGCGCGCGGCGAGTAGCCGGCAAGGCCCGTGTCCGCGCCGCACTCGGCACATGAGGTCACGTGCGGGAGGTAGCCGGAGAGCCAGAGAAGCTTCAGCTGGAACGAGAGGACGAGCGGGTCGGTGGTCGCCCGGCCGGCCCCGGGCTCGAGCTCGTCGAGGAGATCGAGGAAGCGTGTCAGCGCCCGAAACGCGCGGTCGTTCGCCTCCTGCTCGGGGAAAAGGCGCAGCATCGCCTCGGCACCCACGAGGCCGACGTTCAGGCGGTACGTCTGCTCCCGAGCGGCGTGGTGGGAGCCGAGAAGCTGCACGCCGGTCACCGTTTGGAGCTCCCCGCCGCCCTGATGGAGCATCAGCTCGACGTGGCTGAGCGGCTCGAGCCGGGCGCCGAAGCGCGACTTGGTCTTGCGTACACCCTTGGCGACCGCGCCGACCCGCCCGCGATCGAGCGTGTAGAGGTGCAGCACACGGTCCGCCTCGCCGAGGCGGAACGAGCGCAGCACCACCGCCTCGGTCTTGTACGTCCGGCCGGCCACCGGGCCCAAGTGTAGATCCGGGACAGGCCGGGAATCGCCCAAATACTTCTGCGTTTCGACTCGCAAATGACCCAGATTCAGATGTACACGACTCGCTGGTGCGGTTACTGCGTCCGCGCCAAGACGTTGCTGCAATCGCGGGGGCTGGAGTTCGAGGAGATCTTTCTCGACGACGATCCCGCGTTCCGGCAGCGGCTGCTCGAGCTGACCGGTAGCTGGACGGTGCCGCAGATCCTGATCGACGGCAGGCCGATCGGCGGCTACACCGAGTTGTGGCAGCTCGACCGCAGCGGCGAGTTGGACAAGCTGGCCGCCTGAGCTACATTCGCTGGCACCGAGGGCAATACCACGTTCCGCGGCCGGCGGCGCGGATCTTCTCGATCGGCGTGCCGCAGCGGTCACAGGGCTCCCCTTCGCGGCCGTAGACCTTGAACTCGTGCTGCATCCTGCCCGACCCGCCGTCGGGAGTGCGGTAATCGCGAAGCGTGGCGCCCTGCCGGTCGATCCCGGCCTTCAGGGCACGGCGAATCCCGGCGTGAAGGGCCTTGACCTCGTCCGGCCCGAGCTCGCCTGCCGGGCGTCGGGGGTGGATCCTCGCCCGCCAGAGCGCCTCGTCGGCATAGATGTTCCCGACCCCCGCGAGCGTCCGTTGATCGAGGATCGCCGCCTTCACGGGTGCCCG
>Ga0207675_100003284_pt1 | contig 15840 bp, 7 predicted proteins | sample KBSSwiS42_FD_184305 | JGI IMG/M metagenome (GOLD analysis project Ga0207675, IMG submission 184305) | Switchgrass rhizosphere microbial communities from Kellogg Biological Station, Michigan, USA - KBS Switchgrass S4-2 (SPAdes) (version 2) | ecosystem: Host-associated > Plants > Roots >... | reverse complement strand
CATCTCTTCGTAGTCGCCCTGCTGCAAGTCGACGATCTCGCGCTCGGACGAGCCGCTGATCAGGATCATCGGAAAGCAGTTGGTCGTCGCATTGGCCAGTGCGGTCAGGCCATTCAGGAAGCCGGGAGCCGACACCGTGAGGCAGATGCCGGGCTTCCTGGTCAGATATCCGGCGATGGCCGCTGCGTTGCCCGCATGCTGCTCATGTCGGAACGAGATCACGCGCATGCCTGCGGCCTGTGCCAGGCGGCCGAGGTCCGTGATCGGGATGCCAGGCACTCCGTAGATCGTGTTGATGCCATTGAGCGTCAGCGCCTCGATCACGAGGCGCCAGCCGTCGGTCAGCTTGCGCTCGACATCGGCGGCTTTGGCATCGGGTGTGGCCGCGGTTTCTAACATGGTGCCCTCCGGAGCAGTGGCTTTTTGGTGATCAGAGTGGCTTACCGTATTTTGGTATACCGGTCAAAGTCAACATGATGCCCCAGGCGGTGACCACTACCGCCTAGGCCTTCAACTGAACCTCCAGCTGTCCATATGAGAAGGCGCCAGGCGCGGATTCACTCAGTGCGGGACCGTTGAAAAAGAAGGGGTGCCTGGCTGGCAGCTATCGGCCGGTGCGCCCGGCAAGGCTGGCCACGACCGCGACCAGTTCGACGACGTCCACCGGTTTGGCGACATGCGTCTGAAAACCGGCGAGGAGAGCGCGCCGCCGATCTTCGGAGCGAGCCAGCGCAGTCACGGCGGCAGCCGGAATCGACCCGCCCTGCTCGGCCGGCAGCGAGCGAATCGTGCGAATCAGGCTGTAACCATCCTCTTCGGGCATGCCGATGTCCGCGACGAGTACGTCGGGATGCTCGCGCGCGACCAGCTGGCGCCCGGCTTCGGCGGAATCCGCTGTGATGACCCTGGCGCCCTGATTGGCCAGGATGCGCCGGGCGAGCTCGCGCGCATCGGGTTCATCGTCCACGTAGAGCACGGTCACGCCATCCAGTCGAGCGTGGCTTTCACGGAGCGCCTCGAGCGATTCGGCACGCAACTGGCCTGCGTCGAGATCCGTCTGGGCGTGACGCTGCAACCGTAGTGGCAGTTCGACAATGAAGGAGGCGCCCTTGCCTTTGCCCTCGCTCTTCACCTGCACACTGCCTCCGTGCAGCTCGACGAGGTGCTTGACGATCGAAAGCCCGAGTCCCAATCCTCCGAACGCCCGAGTCGTCGTTTGATCCGCCTGGCGGAACCGCTCGAAAACGTAGGGAAGGAACTCGGCCGCGATGCCTTCGCCGTTGTCACTGACACTCAGCGTCACCTGGGAATTGACGCGCTCCAGGAGCACCTGGATCTGGCCGCCCTTGGCCGTGAACTTCACCGCGTTACTCAAGAGGTTCCACGCCACCTGCTGCAGACGCGCGGGATCGCCGTTGACGAGATCGCTCCGGCGGTCGAGCATCGTCTGCACTCTGATCCGCTTCGCGTCCGCCGCCGGCCGAATCGAGGCGAGCGCCTCGTCGACGACGTCGCACAGCGACACCTGCTTCACATCGAGCCGCATTTTTCCTTCGGTGATCCGGCTGACGTCGAGCAGGTCCTCGATCAACTGCGCCTGCACGCGGACGTTTCGTTCGATCGTTTCAAGTCCGGGACGCAGGCTGTCTGACGTCGGATTCGGATTCGCGGCGAGGATCTGCGACCATCCGAGGATCGCGTTGAGCGGTGTTCGCAACTCGTGGCTGAGCATCGTCAGGAATTCATCCTTCATCCGGCTCGCCCGTTGCGCCTCGGCTCTCGCCTGCTGCTCCGCCGACAGCGACTGATGCAGGGCCTGCTCGATCTGTTTGCGAGCGGTCACGTCGGTTGCGGTGCCGAACCACTCGACGACCTCGCCGCTCGTATCGATGATCGGGATAGCTCGCGAAAACGTCCAGCCCAGCGTTCCATCGACGCGGCGCACGCGGTGTTCGAGCTCAAACGTAGTCTTCGTGCGAATCGCCTGCTGGATGACACCGAGCACGCGCGGCTGATCCTCCGCCGCGATGTAGGTCGCGAGCCACGTACTGCTCGCTTCGCGCGTGTCGGAAATGAAGCCGCGTCCTTCCAGGGAGCGCATCTCCGTCCAGTCCGCGTTCATGCGGTACACCGCGTCGGAGCTGGCGAGGACGAGCGCGCGGAAGCGGCTCTCGCTTTCCCGCAGAGCGGCATCCGCTTCACGACGCACACGCGTGAGACTCAAATGCGATTCGATGCGCGCCAGCAATTCGCGTGCGCTGAACGGCTTGACGATGTAATCGTCGGCGCCGGATCCCCAGCCTTCGACTCTGGCCTCTTCGCCCGCGCGCGCCGAGAGCAGGACCACCGGCACGCCTTTAAGCGTGGCGTCGGTCCGCAGCTCGCGCACGAGGCCGAAGCCATCGAGCAACGGCATCATGACGTCGGCGAGGACCAGATCAGGGCGATGGCGGTGTGCTGCGGCAAGCGCGGAAAGACCATCGGACACTGCGACCACGTCGTACTGCGCGCTCAGCATGCGATACAGGTAGTCGCGCATATCCGCATTGTCGTCGGCTAGTAGCACGTGGGCGCGCGCCGTCTCGCCGTTCCCGAAAGGCACCGCCGGCACCACGGTGTCGATGACGTCGGTCGTGCGGCTCGACTCTCGCTTCTCCTGCGGAAGCCAACGCAAGGCCTCTTCGACGAATGGCGTCGCGCCAAGGGTCGTCGACGCCAGCTGCCGAGCGGCGGCGATCCGACCTGCCGGCAGATGCGCCTGTCGCGCGGGAATCGTGACGGTGAACGTACTGCCGGCACCCGGCTGGCTGACGACACTCACCGACCCGCCGTGCAATTTCGCGAGTTCCTGCACGAGTGCGAGCCCGATGCCGGTTCCTTCGTGCGTGCGCCCCTGAATGCCCTCGACGCGATGGAAGCGCTCGAAGACGTGTGGCTGCTCCTGCTCGGGAATGCCGACGCCCGTGTCCTTCACGGCCAGCGCAATCGAGTCGCCCGCCTGCCGGAGCGACACGCTGATGCGCCCGGCGAGCGTGTACTTGAACGCATTGGAGACGAGATTCAGGACGATCTTCTCCCACATGTCACGGTCGACATAGGCGGGCTCGTCGAGCGGAGGGCAGTCGACGGCGAGTGCCATGCCCGCGCGCTCAATCGCGGATCGAAACGCGCTCGCCAGATCGGTCGTGACGGCAGCGAGATCGGTCGGCTGAAAAAGCGCCTGCACCCGGCCAGCCTCGATTCGCGAGAAGTCGAGCAGCGTGTTCACCAGCTTGAGCAGTCGAAGGCTGTTGCGGTGCACGAGCACGAGGCGATCCTGGTCGGCGGCAGAACGAGGCGCGTCGGCACGCAGCAGATCCTCGAGCGGCCCGAGGATTAACGTCAGCGGCGTTCGGAACTCGTGCGAGACGTTCGAGAAGAATGCCGTCTTTGCGCGGTCGATTTCCGCCAACGCTTCAGCGCGCTTCCGTTCCTCCTCGTATGCACGTGCGTTGGTGAGCGCCGTGCCAAGCTGACTCGCGACGAGCTCGAGGAAGGCGCGGTACTCCTCGTTGAACGGCCGTTGTGGGTTCAGGCCGACAACGAGCCGGCCTGCGTGTCCTCCGAGACCCGAGAAGAAGAGAGGAAGCTCCCGCACGAGATCGGGATCGGTGTTGGCGAGGTGCGTTTCCGCATCAGGCGTAGCACTCTGGAGGACGTCGTCCATGTAGGCCAGCGCAAAGGCGATGTCCTTCGGCTTCGCGGCGAGGATTTCCATCGCGAGGTCGAATGCTTCACGAGTTGTCCGCGCGGCTGTCTGGCGCGCGGCCAGATCCCTCAGCAGCGCCATGCGACGCGCCCCCACGACACGGTCCGTGGTCTCGGTGACGATGCAGTACACGCCACCAACGCCGCCGGATTCCACGCGCACGGGGTCATAAGAGACGTCGAAATAGGTCTCTTCGAGAAACCCATGGCGCTCGACCATGAACAGGAGATCCTGTGCCCAGAACGCCTCGCCTGTGCTGACGACGCCGGCGAGCAGGTCGTGCAGCATGGTGTCCCAGATCTCCCGCCATGCTTCCCGTCCCGGCCGGCCGAGCGCGTGCGGATGCTTGGCCCCGAAGACCGGGCGATAGGCGTCGTTGTAAAAGACGGTGAACTCGGATCCCCAGAACAGAACAATTTGCGCTTTCGACGGCAGCAGCATGCTGACAACGCTGCGCAGGCTTTGTGGCCACGCTTGGACCGGCCCGAGCGGAGTTTTCGACCAATCGAGGCCCCGCATCAGGGCCCCCAATTCACCGCCGCCGGCCAGGACCGTGTGTGCCCCGTGCCCTGACGTTTCTGCGCTCATCGACATTCCGTTCGCGAAACGAACCAGGAGCCCGTTCGATGCAAGCGTCTTTCCATCAGGGTGCAAACTCATCGATTGAGTTGTTGTCGTCGGCCGGCTGCCGCTGGCTGTTCTACGATTTCCAGCTATGCCAACGATCCATCCCCTCGCCGGTCAACGCGCCCCCGAGTCGCTTCTCGTCGATGTCGATGCGCTCCGCCGGGATTATTACGGACGTACACCAGACGCCACCGACGCCGGCCAGCGAGTCAGTTTTGGCACCAGCGGCCACCGCGGGTCTTCGCTGCGCGGGACCTTCACCGAAGCCCACATCCTGTCGATCACCCAGGCGATCTGCTCATACCGTCGTGCCAGGGGTGTGACGGGCCCGCTGTACGTTGGCAAGGACACACATGCGCTGTCGCAGCAGGCGTTCGAGAGTGTCCTGGAGGTGCTCGCGGGCAACGGTGTGGACGCCATCATCGATGGCGATGATGCCTTCACTCCGACTCCCGTCGTTTCGCACGCCATCCTGGCCCACAATCGGGGGCGAACATCCGGTCTTGCGGACGGTGTCGTGATCACCCCGTCGCACAATCCACCGGAAGACGGAGGATTCAAGTACAACCCGCCGCACGGCGGTGGGGCGGAGACCGCTGCCACGCGAGTGATCGAGCAGGAAGCGAATCGGCTCCTGTCGGACAATCTCGCGGGCATCTCGCGGATTCCGTATCAACGAGCACGTACCGCCGCGACGACCCATCGCTACGACTATCTCGGAAGATACGTCGACGATCTCGCGTCCGTCGTGGACATCGACGCCATTCGAAACGCCGGGCTGAAGATCGGTGTCGATCCGCTCGGCGGGGCGAGCGTGGCGTATTGGAAGCCGATCCAGGAACGGCACGGCGTGAACGTGCAAGTCGTCAACGACGCCGTGGATCCGACCTTCCGTTTCATGTCGGTGGATTGGGACGGCAGGATTCGAATGGACTGCTCGTCGTCGTACGCCATGACGAATCTGATCGGATTAAAGGATCGCTTTGACATCGCCTTTGGAAACGACCCTGACAGCGATCGGCACGGCATCGTCACTCGCGGTGCCGGGCTGATGAATCCCAATCATTTCCTCGCCGCTGCGATCTCCTATCTCGTCACCCATCGTCCCGGTTGGTCTGTCAGCGCTGCTGTTGGCAAGACTGCTGTCAGCAGTAGCGTGATCGATCGCGTCGTGGCAAAGGCTCGACGATCTCTGATCGAAGTACCGGTAGGGTTCAAGTGGTTCGTCTCGGGTCTGCTCGACGCATCGCTCGGCTTTGGCGGCGAGGAGAGCGCGGGCGCATCGTTTCTTCGGCGAGATGGAACCGTGTGGGTAACAGAGAAGGACGGAATCATCATGGATCTCCTGGCCGTGGAGTTGATGGCACGCACCGGCCGGGATCCGTCAGAGCTGTACCACGACTTGACCAGCGAGCTCGGCGAATCGGTTTATGAACGCATCGATGCGCCGGCCACGGCGGAACAAAAGGCCGTGCTCGTCTCGCTTTCGCCGAAGGATTTCAGGGCATCCGAGCTTGCCGGAGATCCGATTGAAGCCATTCTGACGGCCGCGCCTGGCAACGGAGAGTCGCTGGGCGGGCTGAAGGTCGTCACGGCCCAGGGCTGGTTCGCCGCGCGCCCGTCCGGCACTGAAGACGTCTACAAGCTCTACGCAGAGAGCTTTCGCGGGCGGGACCACCTTCAGCGAATTCAAGAGGAAGCGCAAGCGCTGCTATCTCGGGCGTTTGCGGCACAGCCGCGATGACGCGCGCATGGGAGCGCCTGCACAGGGATGCTCACCCAGCCCCCCGGTTCTGATAGCAGACGATTGCTTCGGTGGCTGGACGGCCGCGGATTAGAATCAAACCCTTATGCCGAGGGGTGCCCTCATATTGGTCATGTTCTGCACCGTGGCAGCGGTTTCATCCGGATGTGCAGATTCCAGCGCCGAACAGGCCGGTCGGTCGAAAGAGGCGGTCAGGGCGGTCAAGACAGATGCCGTTCGCCAGGACTCGGTTCGACGGACTCTCGAGGTCGTCGGCACACTGGCCGCCGAGGACCAGGTCACCGTGTCGTCGGAGGTCGACGGCGTCGTTCGTCGCGTGCTCGCCGATCTCGGCGATCGTGTTACGGCGGGGCAGCAACTGGTCGAGCTCGATCGCGAGAAGCTGCAATACAACCTCGACCAGCAGCGCGCGGCGCATGCGCGCTCACTAACCAAGTATGGGGCCACCGATGCGGAGCACCTTCCGCGTATCGAGGACACGCCCGACGCCAGGCGAGCCAGCGCGGAACTGGCGCAGGCTAAACAAATGCTCGAGCGCGCGACCGAGCTGCACAAGCGTCAGCTGATCCCGCAGCAGACGCTCGATGATGCCGAGACGACGCTGCGTCTCAAGACGGCGGCATATGATGCCGCGTTGCAGGAGGCGAAGAACCTCCAGGCCGACATCGATGCGTCCGAGGCGGCCATGAAACTCGCCGAGCGTCACGTAGAGGATGCGTCGATTCGCGCGCCGTTCGACGGCTACGTCCAGCAGCGGATGGTTTCCCTCGGCGAGCTGGTGAAGGCGCAGATGCCGGTCATGAACGTGGTGCGTGTGGACCCACTGAAGCTGCTCTCGGAGATTCCCGAGCGCATGGCGCCCTGGGTGAAGGTCGGACAGCCGTTGACGCTGAGGGTCGATGCCTTCCCCGACAAGATGTTCACCGCCACCGTCTCGCGCATCAGTCCGGCAGTGAACACGCAAACGCGCACGTTCGCCTTCGAAGCGCTGGCGCCGAATTCGGAGGCGCTGCTCAAGCCGGGCACGTTCGCCCGTGTGCGGCTCGAGACCTCTCTCGTCGAACAGGTGATGACGATCCCGTACGCCGCCATGCAGTACCGCTACGGTGTCTACCGGGCGTTTGCCGTCGAGGGCGATCGGCTGAAGGCGCGCGAGCTTAAAACGGGCGATCGCGTCGGCGACCGCATGGAGATCCTCGCGGGCTTGAATACGACCGAACGTGTCGCGATGACCGACGTCGATACGCTGACCGACGGCATGAAGATCGCGGTCGAGGGGGAATAGCCGTGCTCTCAGAGCTCTGCGTCCGGCGGCCGGTGTTCGCGACGATGCTGGTGATGTCGCTCGTCGTGCTCGGGCTGTTCTCGTTCCGCGATCTCGGCGTCGATCTCTTCCCGAAGGCTGATCCCGCCCAGGTCAACGTCTCGTTGCGCCTGCCGGGCGCCTCGCCCGACGAGATGACATCGGCCGTCATCATGCCGATGGAGAACGCGCTCAGCGGCATCGCCGGCATCGATCAAATGAGGGCGAACGTCAACACCGGCGGCACGGCCAACATCCAGATCCAGTTCGTCCTGGAGCGAGACCTCGAGGATGCGGCCAACGCCGTCCGCGAAAAGGTGGCCGGCGCGATGCGAGCGGTTCCACCCGAGACGCTTCCGCCGGTCATTCAGAAACAGGATCCCGATGCTGATCCGATCTTGAGCATCATGATCTCGAGCACGAGCGCGAGCCTCCGCACGATCACCGAGATCGCCGACAAACAGGTGATGCGCGCGCTCGAATCGGTCGACGGCGTCGGTGCCGTCACGATGAGCGGCGATCGCTCTCGCGAAATCCATATCGTCGTCGACGTCCAGAAGCTGAATGCGCACGGGCTGTCGATCGACCAGGTGGTCGACGCGATTCAGAAGGAGAACGTCGAGATCCCCGGCGGCACGCTCGAGCAGGGCAAATGGGAGGTCGGTCTGCGCACCCTTGGCCGCGTCGGGGCCACCGATCAGTTCAACGAGGTCATCGTCGCCAGCGTGAACGGCGTCCCGCTGCGCGTATCCGATATCGGGTATGCCGAGGACGGGGTCAAGAAGGTGTCGACCTCGCTCTTCACCGCCGACGGGCGGCCGGGCGTGCAGCTCGACATCCGCCGCGCATCCGGTGAGAACACCATCAAGGTGATCGAGGGCGTCAAGCAGAGGCTCGAGACGGTTCGGAAAACGCTGCCCCCCGACGTCACGCTTGCCATTACGACTGACGATTCCAGGTTTATCTACGCCTCCATTACGTCGCTCGAGGAGCACCTGATCTGGGGCAGCCTGCTCGCGTCGCTGGTGGTGCTCTTCTTCATCCGGAACCTGCGCGCCGTGATCATCGCGTCGGTTGCGATTCCGGCTTCGATCATCGCGACATTCACGTTGATGCGGGCGATGGACTTCACGCTCAACAACATGACGCTGCTCGCGCTCACGCTCGCCGTTGGCATCGTCATCGACGACGCGATCGTGGTGCTCGAGAACATCTTCCGCTACGTCGAAGAGAAGGGGCGCTCGCCGTTTGACGCCGCCATCCAGGGCACGCGTGAAGTGGCGTTGCCGGTGATGGCCACCACGCTGTCACTGATCGTCATCTTCCTGCCGGTCGCCTTCATGACCGGCTACGCTCGGCGCTTCATCTATCCCTTCGGCTGGACGATGGCGTTCTCGATTCTGGTGTCGATGATCGTCAGCTTCACGCTGACGCCGATGCTCAGCTCCCGCTGGCTGACTGCGGGGCACCTCGGGGCCTCGTTGGAGGACACGAAGCACCACCGGCTGTTCCGGGCTCTCGATCGCTGGTACAGCGCGTCGCTGCGGTGGACGCTCGCTCACCCGATGCGCATCATCGGCATGTCAGCGGCACTGGTCGTGCTCACGCTTCCGCTGAACCGCATGGTGGGACGAACGTTCGTGCCGGCCGAGGACATGAACGAGTTCACCGTGCACGCCGACACGCCGCAGGGCACCTCGATCGAAGGCACGACCGAGATTGCGCGCAACCTGGTGAAGGAGATCGGCGAGCTCGAGGGCGTCGCGCAGATGGCCTACATCGCAGGAGCCGATCGCTACACGCACTTTCACCTGCTCTTCTACCTCCACCCTGCGAACGAGCGGACGGTGACCCAGGCTCAGATCATGACGGAGGTCCGTCGTGTGCTGGCGCGGCATCCGGCATTCGCCGCGAGCATCGTGGGCCGGAATCCGCTCGGCGGCGGGGGCAACTTCGGGATTCAGGCGGCGCTGCTCGGCCCTGATCTCAAAACGCTCTACGAGTACTCGCAGAAAATTGTCGAGAGGGCCAAACAGGAGCCGACCCTCGTCGACGTGAAATCCGATTACAGCGACGCCAGTCCCGAGGTGCAGGTGGCCGTGGATCGGTCACGCGCGGCCGACCTGGGTGTGCGGATGGCGACGATCGGCAACACGCTCCGGTTGATGGTGGCCGGTGACGACGAGATCACAACGTATCGTGAAGCCGGTGAGCAGTATCCAGTCACCGTTCGGGTGCTGGAGAGCCAACGCCGCGACATCGATATGGTAGGGAAGCTTACGGTGACCTCGACATCGGGCAAGTCTGTGCGGATCGACAACATCGCGCGGTTGGAGCGAGGATTCGGCCCCACGCGCATCAGCCGCTCGAACCGGCAGTATTCGATCAACCTGAACGCCGACACCGCTCCCGGCCACGCGCTCAGCGAATCGTCCGGCGATATCCGTCGCATCATCGACGAGGTCAAGCTGCCGCCTGGTTACAGCTATCAGATGCGGGGGCAGACGCAGAACCTCGACGAGACCACGGACAACCTGATCCTGGCGATGGCGCTGGCGAGCATCTTCGTCTACATGGTGCTCGCCGCCCAGTTCGAAAGCTTCGTGCAGCCGCTCGTCATCATGACGGTGCTGCCGCTGTCGATCCCGTTCGCGCTCTTCACGATCTGGGCAACTGGCCGGACGCTGAACCTGTGGAGCGCGCTCGGGATTCTCCTGCTGTTCGGGATCGTCAAGAAGAACTCGATTCTGCAGGTGGACTACACGAACGTCCTCCGGGCGCAGGGCGTGCCGCGCGATCAGGCGATCATGGACGCCTGCCGCACGCGGCTGCGTCCGATCCTGATGACGACGCTGGCGATCATCTTTGGGCTGCTTCCCACCGCGCTTGGCGTCGGCATCGGCGGCGCCCAGCGTTCGGCCATCGCGGTCACGATCATCGGCGCGCAGTCGCTGTGCCTGTTCCTGACGCTGCTGCTCGTGCCCGCCGCGTACGTCAAGCTCGACGCTCTGGAGCAGTCGCTCGCAAACCAGCGCCTCAGCGCATGGCTGTCGAAACTGCGCGTGTTGGGACCCGGCCGCCGAGCCAGCACGGGTGAGTTGACCAACTAGCTTTCGCTTCGCTCGAGGTCAAAGGACAAAGCGTCGTCAAAGTCGAAAGTCACAGGTCAAAGGTGAGCCGTCCGTCGAACAGGTGACGGCAGTGCATGATCTACACGGCGCCCCGCTCCGCGAACGCCTCGGGCGCCGCCATGGGACGCCGAGAATCGAATTGATCACACGATCTGGCACGTCGCGTGCTGCGACGTGGAGGACTCGCGGTCAACTGAGGTCGGTAGTGTCTACGCCAATCCCTGCTAATGAACCTCGGGCGACGGCCTCGCTGGCGCGCACGCGGCTTCGCGTTGTCGAGCTCGATCTCCTTCGCTTCATCGCTGCATTGGCCGTGGTGCTGTATCACTTTACGTATCATCTGCGCGATTCCGAAACCGCCGTCGATCTCTTTCCCTCGATCGGCAGAGTGGGGATGCACGGCTACCTCGGCGTGAATCTCTTCTTCATGATTAGCGGCTTCGTGATCCTATGGACTGCACGCGATCGAACCCCGTCCGGGTTCGTGCTCTCGCGTATCACCAGGCTGTACCCCGAGTTCTGGATTGGCGTGCTGCTCTCTTCGATCGCGTTCAGTTTCCATCCGGTGACGGTCGGGCGGACGATCACCGCGCCGCAGGTTCTCGCCAATCTCACCATGGTGCCCGCCTTTCTCGGGCAGGACTACGTCGATGACGTCTACTGGACGCTCTTCGTCGAGTTGAAGTTCTATGCGCTGCTGTGGGGCTTGAGTGTGACCCGGCAGATGAAGCGAGTCGAAGTCTGGCTCTTCGCATGGTTGATCGTCACGATCGCCTGCTTCACTCTGCCGGTGCCGAACGCCCTGAAATCGCTCGCGCTGTACCCATATGGCCCGCTGTTCATCGGCGGGTCGCTCTTCTACCTCATTCGAGCCGAAGGCGCCACGCCGGCTCGATTACTTGGCGCGGCCGTTTGTGCCCTCGTTGCGATGACGCAGGTGACCTTGCAGATGCCGAATTTCGTGCAGCCGCAAGACGTGTCAACGGCGACGCAATGGGAGTCGCGAATCCTCATTCTCCTGTTCTTTGCGACGTTCGCCGTGATCGCGCTCCGACGCTCGGCTGCCGTTCCGTTCGCCGCCGCGATCGCATTTCTCGGCGCACTTACCTACCCGTTGTACCTGGTTCACAACATCGGCAGAGTCATGGTGTTGCGTCCCTTGGCCACGCACGAAAAGTACGTCGCCCTCGTGCTGGCGGTTGCGTTCTCCCTTCTGCTGGCAGCAATGATCGCCTGGCTCGTGGACGGCCGAGTTCGGCGCCCATTCGCTCGATGGCTGGAGCGAATGTTGTTAACCGTTTCCCGATCGGCGTCGTCGTCGCGCGACTGGATCGGGCGGACGCGCGCTCGAATCCCGAGCGAGCTTCCTTGAGGCCCCTTTGCCGCCGTCGCCAGGGAACTGGCGTTCTCCACCCCTGACGGATCGTAATCGCGCGATTCCTGTAAGATTCGGGCGCCATGAGACCGGTGTTGCCAATCGTGCTCCTGATCGGGTTTGCAGGAGCCTGTGCGAGGCAGGACACTCCGAACGGTGGTGAGGCCGCAACGGCGACCGCAGCATCGGTGCAGTCAGCCGATTGGGTCACCTACAACGGCCCGCTTGGCGGCGATCGCTACTCACCGCTGACGCAGATCACCGTTGCCAACGTTGGTCAGCTCAAGCAGCGCTGTGCGTTCGATGCGCCGGAGGCGGTGAACTTCCAAAGCGGCATCGTGGCCGTGAATGGCGTGCTGTATTTCACGCTCTTCAACCACACATACGCCGTCGACGCGACGACATGCCAGCAGAAATGGACGCACGTGCGTCCGGAGCCCGACACGTTTCTCATGGTGAATCGCGGTGTCGCATACAGCGATGGCCGCCTCTTTCGCGGCACTGGCGACGCGCACGTGCTGGCCATCGACGCCGCCGACGGCAAACAGCTGTGGGACGTCTCGATCGGCGATCCGAAGAAGGGCGAGTCGGTGCCAATGGCGCCGATTGCTTCGAACGGCCTCGTCTTCGTGGGAAACGCCGGCGGCGACAACTTCGGCGTCATCGGCCGGATCTACGCGCTCGATGCCGCGAGCGGCCGTGTCGTGTGGCAGTTCAACACCGTGCCGGATTCGGGTCCGGCGCTCGCGACCTGGCCGAAGGCGTCACCGAAGAATCCACCGAGCGGCGGCGCCACGTGGACCAGCTATGCGCTCGACGAGTCGAATGGCGTCCTCTATGTTCCTGCGGGCAATCCCGCGCCAGATTTCGCGCACGCGTTGCGTCCCGGCGAAAACTTGTACACGAACGCGCTGCTTGCGCTCGATGCGAAGACCGGCCGCCTTCTCGCGTACGTGCAGCCGCTCAAAGGTGACTATCACGATTGGGACCTGGCGACCGCGCCCGCTCTCATCACCACGAAGAGCGGCCGGCCATTCGTCGCCGCGGCGTCGAAGGATGGCCACGTCTACAACATCGATCGTGGTGCCGTGAGCACGCAGGTGGCCGATCCGCCGTCGCCCGATCGTCTGGTCGTCCGCAGCAAAGCGCTCGTGACGACCCGCGAGAACGCCGACGTGCCGCTCTCGACCGAACACGAAACACGCTTCTGTCCAGGAGTGCAGGGCGGTGTCGAGTGGAATGGTCCCTCGTATCACCCCGGTCTCGGCCTGCTGTTCGTGAACGCCATCGATTGGTGCACCTACGTCAGGATGCAGCCGCTCGCAAAGATCAAAGGCGGGCCCGGCGACGCATGGACAGGCGCCGAACCAGCGGACGGATGGCTGTTCGGCAGGCACGATCCAGTCGAGCAGGCAAGGGGATGGGTTACCGCGTTCGACGCCGAGAGCGGCGAGATCAAGTGGAAGGTCCAGACGCCACGCCCGATGGTCGCCGCCATCACCGCAACCGCGGGTGGGCTCGTGCTGACTGGCGATCTCGATGGCAATGTGATCGCGTACGATGCGTCAACTGGCAAAGAGCTGTGGCGGCACGCTACCGGCAAGGCGATCGGGGGTGGGGTGACCTCGTACGCCGTGGGCGGCAGGCAGTACATCGCCGCAGCCACGGGGCTCAACGCAGGAACCTGGCAGGTCAAGGCGGGACCGGCACGTGTGGTGGTTTACGCGCTCCCGTGACCGCTTCGCAAGGTCAAAGGTCAAAGGTCAAAGGTGATGAAGAGGTCCCGCCCGAATCGTCGAGAGTTCATGAACGTTACGGGCGCGGGCCTGGCGGCCGTCGTGGGCGCGCCGTTATTCTTCGAGAGTGCCCGGGTGGCGCAGGCGCAGGCCGCGCAGAATGCAACAGTGTCGGACCCGCGCGATCCCGACCTGGTGGTGGTGAACGCGAAGGTCTACACGATGGACGCGCGGACGCCGCGCGCCGAGGCCTTCGCGGTGAAAGGCGATCGCTTCATCGCTGTGGGCTCCACGGCGGACGTGCGCAATCTGGCCGGCAAGAACACGACTGTGTTCGACGCTAAAGGCATGAGCGTGGTGCCAGGCTTCATCGATACACACAACCACGCTGGCGGTGAGGTGCTCCTCAACGAGGTACTGGTCGGCAATCCCTTCGAAGTCGAATTCGTGACCATCCGCAGCATCGTCGGCAAACTCAAGGCCAAGGCGGAGACGCTGGCGCCGGGGCAATGGGTGGAGGGTTTTTTCTTCGACGACACCAAGGTGAAGGACAACCGCGCCCTCAGCATCCGTGACCTCGACGAGGTGTCGCAGGAGCACCCGGTGATCGTCCGCCACCGCGGCGGCCACACCTACTTCTACAACTCCAAGGCCTTCGAGATGGCGGGCATCACGAAGAACACGCCCAATCCGATGGGCGGCACGTATGACAAGGACGAGAAGGGTGAACTGAACGGGCGAGTCACAGACCTCGCCTCACGACCGTTCCAGAAGGTCGGGACCCGTCCCGCGTACACAGACGCGCAGCGCGCGCAACGCGAGCGCGATGGGCTCGCGCACATCTCCAGGCAGTTCGCGCGCTACGGGTTGACCAGCGTGCATCATCAGGGCGGCGACCTGGAGGCGATGCAGGACGTGCGCGCCCGTGGCGAACTGCTGCACCGCATCAGTTACGAGACAAGCGGGCGGACGCTGGAGGCGATGATGGCTGCCGGCATCCGAACCGGATTCGGCGACGAGTGGATCAAGTTCGGCTCGGCCTCCGAGCACATCGTCGACGGGTCATTCTCGGAGCGCACGATGGCGTTGTCCACGCCGTATCCCGGCGTGACGCCGCCCTACAAGGGCAATGTGACGGAGACGCAGGTGACGCTCAATGACTGGGTCGAGCGGGTGCACCGCGCCGGAATCCAGGTGAACTGCCACGCCAACGGCGATGTCGCCATCGACATGTACCTCACTGCGGCCGAACGGGCGTTGAAGCTGCTGCCGCGTCAGAATGCGCGGCCGAAAATCACCCATTGCACGCTGATCAATCCGCGTCTCGTGCAGCGCATCAAGGACATCGGCGCCGTGCCGGCGATGTTCAGCACATACGCGTACTACAACTCCGACAAGTTCGTGTATTACGGCGAAGACATGATGAAGAACTGCATGGCCTATCGCTCGATGCTCGACGCAGGCGTAGTCGTGGCGGCGGGCTCTGACTTCAGCCCGGGCCCATTCGCGACGCTGATGGGCATCCAGGGCATGGTTACGCGGCGCGGATGGGACGGCAAGGTGTGGGGCGCGAACCAGCGCATCACGGTGAGCGAGGCCATCGCGGTGAACACCTACAACGGCGCCTGGGCCTCTGGCGAAGAGACCATTAAGGGCTCGATCACCGCCGGCAAGCTGGCCGACTATGTGGTGCTGGCCGACGATCCGCACACGGTCGACGTGGAAAAGATCAAAGACATTCAGATCGTCCGCACCGTGGTCGGCGGACGGACGTCGCACCAGTCCTAGGCCGACTTCGCGCGGCGCGATTTTCTCAGCGCGACGGCGAGTCATTGAACGGATCGGCGGTTGACAGTTCGGCTGAACATCCGGCTGACCATCGCGAAGAAGAAGCCTGTCGACCACCCGCACATCAGGATCCCGGTCAATGCCTCGACGCCGCCAATGAGGCGGAATTCGTTGGCAGCACCAGGTCGCCGTAGCCCGTCGTCGTCTAGGTAACTCCTAGTCCACTAGTCCATCTGCCCGCGCCGTTCATCACCTCGCTCACCGAGCGCGAGACGCGAGAAGCGGAGACTCGCCTCTACCAGGTCAGCTCGGCGCTGATGCGCGCCAGCCGGCCCGTGAGGATCGAGTTCGGCTGCAGCCACGTGCC
>Ga0207675_100003282_pt1 | contig 15845 bp, 16 predicted proteins | sample KBSSwiS42_FD_184305 | JGI IMG/M metagenome (GOLD analysis project Ga0207675, IMG submission 184305) | Switchgrass rhizosphere microbial communities from Kellogg Biological Station, Michigan, USA - KBS Switchgrass S4-2 (SPAdes) (version 2) | ecosystem: Host-associated > Plants > Roots >... | reverse complement strand
CCGACCATTTGCATCTACGGCGAATTCGGCGTGCGCCTCGAGGACCATATGGTCATCACCGAAACCGGCGCCCGCTGGTTTACCCAGCCGGCGCATTCGATCGACGATCCCTTCGGTTTGGAGAGGTAACTGACAAGAAAATCGCTGGAAAAGCCAACCCGGGACATATCGATGCGTATTCGGGCCAATTTGATCTCGTCCCCCGAAATTCGACGCGGCGAGCTCAGAACGGCGTTTTCGGCTGGTTGTTTCGATTATGCGAGCATTGTATTGATGCATGCGTGATGACGCGCGTGTATCGAGATGCGCCGCGCGTTCGCCTTGAAATTGTTCACTTTGGTGACCGGGTCGATGACCGGCGTCAGCGAGGGGACCTGTCCGCCATTGCGGCCCGACGCGCCCCAGCCAGGTTCGTTTGCTTCGAGGACGAGCACGCTGAGCCCTTTTTTGGGCAAGGTGTAGCGCGGTCGGCAGTCCTGCGGATCGATGGTGGCGAAGTGAAGTCTGTCTAATGGCGCACGCTCGTCATAAGATCTCGCATCGTGCTAAGCATCGGTGCTGTCACCTCGCGTAGAGAACATTATGGGCGATCTGAGGGTTATCATCGTCGGTGCCGGCATCGGCGGCTGCGCGGCCGCGTTAGCGCTTCGGCGCGCTGGCTGTCGGGTTGATGTCTACGAACAGGCATTGGAAAAGACCGAAGTCGGCGCCGGCATTCAGATCTCGCCAAACGCCAGCCGGTTGCTGCAGCGATACGGCTTGGGCACCGAGCTTGAGTCTGTAGCCGTCAGGCCAGTGGCCGTCGAAGCCCGGCGCTGGCAGGATGGCAAGATACTCGCCCGCGAAGATCTCGGTGAGTCGATCGCGGCGGCGTACGGAGCGCCATACTACCACATTCACAGAGCCGACCTGCTGCGCATCCTAAGCGCCCCGATCATGAACGATGCGCTACATCTCGCGAAACGCTGCGTACGCATCATCGAGAATGGCCAAACTGTCCGGGCCGAATTCCAGGACGGAACATACGCTGAAGCCGATATCCTGGTGGGTGCAGACGGGATTCATTCCGTGGTGCGCGAATATCTCTTCGGAAAGGAGCTTCCCCGTTTCTCAGGCAATGTCGCTTACCGCGGCTTGGTGCCGGCAGAGCGGGTGGCCGGACTCGGAATCGAATTCAAATCGACTAACTGGATGGGCCCGAGGGGACATTTCGTACACTACTACGTGTCGAGCGGGCGCTATCTGAACTTCGTTGCGGTCACTGAGCAATCAAACTGGACCCACGAGTCTTGGACAGATCGCGCTGACCTCGCCGAAGTTCATGCGTACTATGAAGGTTGGCATCCGCAGATCCATGCGATTCTGGACGGCGTCCAGGCTACGTTCAAGTGGGCACTGTTCGATCGCGAACCGCTCAACGCCTGGAGCAAGGGACGTGTGACTCTTCTGGGAGATGCCTGCCATCCCATGCTTCCCTACATGGCGCAGGGTGCTGCTCAGGCCATTGAGGATGGTGCCGCGCTCGCTGCCTGCCTTCAGCGGGGGCGTCCTGAAAAGGTGGCAGATCTGCTTCGCGAATACGAGGCAATCCGGCAACCCCGAACCGCCGCTATCCAGGCGCTTGCCCGGCAGAATTCCAGGATTTTTCATCTTCCTGATGGTCCCGACCAACAAGCGCGAGATACGAGTATGGCTGCGAGGCGAAGCACGCGAAATCCTTCAGGCCTAAGTTCGGCAAGGGCAATGATATTCGGGCACGACGCGGAAGACTTGCCCCCGGGCTAAGCATTGTGTCGGCTCGGCGTTCAGGCGACTTGTGGCGGCTTCATGTCGCTTGTGTAGCTGCGTTTCATGCTGAGAAGTATTTCGGCGTCCATCCTGCCGCGCAGACAGGTGGCGACCAGAAGGTCACTTCTGATCCTGAGCGGTGGTGTTCTAGGTTTCTCCTGCGCAGTATTAGCCGAGGGATTTCGCACCCCATCGGCGTGTCGATCGCGTCCGCATCGAATACCTCCAGTCGTGACAGAATACGTACACACTGCCGTTCCGATTAAAGGGTGGAAATGGACGGCATACCGCAGCTCGCAGCGTCATATGCATCGAATGCCCGCCGGCAATCCTCAGCGACGCCCTCGCGCGAAACCTGCTGCCTCACTCCACTGGATTTTTCCTGCGGCCCAGAGAGCTTGTCTCCAAACACGGCGCCAAAGCCGCAAGAGTGCGAAATTCCTTGTAAAACTCTCTGTTTGCAATCCCAGAGACCGAACAAAAGAACGCACCTAGCGCTCGTCGCCCTGGAATCTGGCTTCTTAGCATCCGGCACGCTGAGTCCCGATGCCGGATGCGCCACCGGAGACCAGCACGACTTTGCCGGCGAGATCGGGATAGATGGCGACCATGGCTTCCTCCCAAACGGTGCTCGTGTGGCCGAAGGCGGGATTTCGGCGATCATGTAGGCTGCGATCCACCAGGTGCGCGTCGTGAGTTCTTTTGGCGTTGGATCTAGCCGCGCGCCTTACACGTCGCTGAGGCTTGTCCACATGCTCTGATTGTTGCTCGATCGGACCGCGGCGGCGATGAATTCCATTCCTTCAATTCCGTCAGCGAGCGACGGCAGGTCGGGACAGGCGGTGTCTCCGGAGCGGATCAGCTGAGCAAACTGACTATAAAGTGTGGCGAACGCCTCGAGATAACCTTCGGGGTGCCCGCTCGGCAGTCGAACCTGAATCGGAGGAGCGTCTCCGGAGATGGCGCCGCCTCGCGTCAGAAGTTGCTTGGGCCTGCCAAATTCGGTGAACCACATCTGGTTCGGATTATCCTGGCGCCATTCAAGCCCGGCCTTGTCGCCGTAAACGCGCAGCTGCAGACCGTTTTCGCAGCCTACGGCAACTTGGCTGGCCCACAGCATCCCGCGTGCGTTACCTTCAAACCGCAGCAGTATGTGCACGTTATCGTCGAGCCGTCTGCCCTCCACGAAAGTCGACAGGTCCGCACTCACCGCCGCCGTTTTCAAACCCGTGACAAACCGTGCAAGGTTATAAGCGTGCGTACCGATATCTCCGATAGCACCGCCTTGTCCTGAACGAGCGGGATCCGTGCGCCAATCCGCCTGCTTGCTTGAAAGGGGGCGAGTTAGCCAATCTTGCGGATACTCGACTTGAACGACGCGAATCTTGCCCAGGTCACCATTGGCCACCATGGCACGCGCTTGTCGTACCAAAGGATAGCCCGTGTAATTGTGCGTCAGTAGAAACTTCGCGCCATTCTTTGGCTTGATTTTGGCCAGCGCACGGGCCTCATCGAGCGTTGACGTAAGCGGCTTGTCGCAAATCACATGAATTCCAGCCTCAAGAAATGCCTTGGCCGGCGCAAAATGCATGTGATTGGGTGTAACGATTGAGACGGCCTGAATGCCGTCTTCGCGGGCAGCCTCTTTCGTCGCCATCTCGGCAAAGCTTGCATATATTCGGTCTTCGGCCAGCCCAATCCTTCTACCGGATTCTTGAGCTAGATCAGGATCGGAGGACAGAGCTCCCGCAACCAGCTCATAATCGTCGTCAATTCGCGATGCAATTCGGTGCACGTAGCCGATGAAGGCTCCGATCCCACCACCGACCATTCCCAATCGGATGCGCGACGTCTCGCTGCCTCTCATGACATGCCCTCATCTGGCCGCAGACCAAGCATTCTCAGATTTGCTTCCCTGTTTATGCCGGAGCTCGCAAAGTCATCGAAAGCTCGCTCGGTTACCCGTATGATGTAATCGGAGATCAACCGGGCTCCTTCCCGAGCGCCATCTTCCGGATGCTTTAGTGCGCATTCCCACTCCAGCACGGCCCACCCCGCGTAATCGTAGGCCGTGAGCTTCGAAAAGATCGATCGAAAATCAACCTGACCGTCTCCAATCGATCGGAAACGTCCGGCGCGGTTGACCCACGACTGAAAACCTCCGTAGACACCTTGCCTGCCGGTTGGATTGAATTCGGCATCCTTGACATGGAACGCCTTGATGCGCTGGTGGTAGATATCGATGAAATCGAGATACTTGAGTTGCTGCAGCACAAAATGGCTTGGGTCGTAAAGAATATTGGCGCGAGCGTGGTTCTTCACCTGATCGAGGAACATTTCGAAAGTCGCCCCGTCATGCAGATCCTCACCCGGATGCAATTCATAGCAAACGTCGACGCCGTTGCGATCGAACTCATCCAGGATTGGTAACCATCGGCGGCCAAGTTCACCAAAGGCATCGTCGATCAGGCCATGGGGGCGTTGGGGCCAGGGGTAGATGAAAGGCCACGCAAACGCGCCCGAAAAAGTTGCGTGGGCATTCAGACCAAGGTTGCTCGAAGCCCTTGCGGCCCATTTCAATTGTTGAATGGCCCACGCCGTCCGAGCGGAGGAATTCCCATGGACTGCAGCCGGCGCGAAACCATCAAAAGCACTGGAGTAGGCCGGATGCACAGCGACCAGTTGCCCCTGAAGGTGCGTCGACAATTCAGAAATCTCAAGTCCATGACGATTGGCTGTGCCACGCAGTTCATCCGCATATGTTTTCGACGTCGCAGCCTTTTCCAGGTCAATAAAGCTGGAAACCCAGCTAGGTATCTGCACGCCCTTGTATCCAAGACCCGCTGCCCAGGCGCATATGCTGTCCAACGTATTGAAAGGAGGAGCTTCGCCGGCGAACTGAGCCAGGAATATTGCCGGTCCCTTGATGGTGCGCACAATCAATCTCCTCTGTCTTGTCTTCGAAGCGCCTGAGCCTGATGGCTCTGGACCTTACCGCAGTTCTGCTTCTTAACCCACGGCGCGACATGGTCACGGTTGAAGGGATCGCGCCGCATCTGTCCTCCGTCTACATCGCGACGGCGAGATACTTCGCCTCCATGAACTCGGCGATGCCGTGCCCTTGTCCGCCTTCGCGTCCAATGCCGCTCTGCTTGACGCCGCCGAACGGGGCGGCCGGATCCGACATGAGACCGCGATTGAGCGCGATCATACCCGTTTCAATCTTCGCGGCTACACGCATGCCGCGGGCAAGATCACGGGTGTAGATGTAGGCGGCGAGCCCGTATTCCGTGTCGTTCGCCCGTTCGATCGCCTCGCTCTCCTGTTCGAAGCGCGAGATCGGCGCCACAGGACCGAAGATTTCCTCGTGCGCGATCGCGGCGTCGGCCGGCACGTCGCAGAGGACTGTCGGAGGATAGTAAAATCCCGTCTCGCTCCCGACCGAGCCCCCGCACAGAACGCGCGCGCCACGCGCGACCGCGTTCTGAACCAGCCGATCGATCTTATCGACGGCCTTTTTCGTGATCATCGGACCGCATTCGGTGGCGGCTTCGACGCCCGCGCCCACTTTGAGCGCGGTCATGCGCTTTCGAAGCCCTTCGGCGAAGGCGTCGTGGATGCCGGATTGCACATAGATGCGGTTTGCGGCGGTGCAGGCTTCGCCGGCGTTGCGCATTTTCGCCACCATCGCGCCGTCGAGCGCAGCCTCGAGATCGGCGTCGTCGAAGACGATGAACGGCGCGTTGCCGCCGAGTTCCATCGAGCACGAGATGACGTGCTTGGCCGCTTCGGCGAGGAGGAGGCGGCCAACTCCGGTCGAGCCGGTGAACGACAGTTTCCGCACCCGTGGATCCGCCAGCATGGCGGCGGTGGTTGGAGCAGGATTGGAAACCGTAAGGACGTTGACGACGCCCGGGGGAACGCCGGCTTCTTCATACAGCGCAGCGAGCGCGTAGGCCGTGAGAGGCGTCTCGCTCGCGGGCTTGAGCACAACCGTGCATCCTGCGGCCAGGGCGGGAGCGATCTTGCGCGTCGCCATGGCCGCCGGGAAGTTCCAGGGCGTGATCAAAACGCAGACGCCGATCGGCTGATAGTCGACTATGATGCGGTTCGCGCCCGAAGGAGCGAGGCCGAATTCACCGGTGATCCGCACGGCTTCCTCGGCGTTCCAGCGAAAGAACTCGGCGGCATAGGCGACCTCGCCGCGCGCATCGCGCAAAGCCTTGCCGTTCTCGATCGATATCAGCGCGGCGAGCGTTTCCGAACGCTGTGTCATCAATTCGAAGCAGCGCCTCAAAATTTCGGATCGCTTGCGCGGCGGCGTCTGGCTCCAGCCGGCTGCCGCCCGGGAAGCGGCCGCCACCGCTGCCTCGACGTCGACCATGGCCGCATCGGGAACCTCGGCGATCACGCGCTCGGTGGACGGATCGACCACCTCGATAAGCCGGCCGTCAGCGGCCTGCCGCCATTGGCCGTCGATATAGAGGCCGCGCATATAAGGGCGGAGGTCGATGGTTTCCTGGTCGGTCTTGAACGTGTGCTGGGGCATGTTCATGAAGGGGTCCTGTCAGCTCAGATGGCGCTGCCGGCGAGATCGCCGTCGTAGGCGGCTTTCACCAGTCGTTTCATCGCGGGAAGGTCGAACGGGCGGGGATTGTTCTTGATCAGCCGATCGATGCCGAGGGCGAGTTCGGCGGTCCAATCAATCTTGTCGGCGGGAAGTCCAAGGCCGGCCAATGTAGGCGTGATCCCAATCGCCGCGAACATGCGGCTGACTTCTTCAATCGTCGCGCGGGCCATCTCGCCGTCGCTCCGGCTCGAGCGCTCGAGACCGAGAGCGACGCCGACGTTGGCGATTTCGGTTGTCGCCGCGGAGCAATTATAATTCATCACATAAGGCAGCATGGTCGCGACGCCGAGCCCGTGCGGCGTGTGGGTCAAGGCGCCGATCGGATATTGCACGGCGTGCGCGGCCGCTGTTCCGGCGGTTCCGAACGCGCAGCCGGCCGCCAGAGCGCCCATCATCACATCCGCCCGCGCGTCCTCGTCGGAGCCATCGCGGCAGGCCTTCTCGAGACTGCGTCCCAGGAGCTTGATGGCGAGCAGAGCGAAGTGATCGGTAAGCGCCGTCTTGCCGATGAAAACATGTTTCTGCGGCAGGTCGGAAGCGACATCGCGTCTAACCGCAGTGAAGGCCTCGATCGCGTGGGTCAAGGCGTCGGCCCCTGCGATTGCCGTCAGGGACGGCGGACACGTCATCGTCAGTTCCGGGTCGCAGATCGCAGCGGTGGCAATCAGGTGCGGGCTCGAAATGCCGACCTTCAAAATTCGATCAGAATCGGAGATCACCGCGACCGGCGTCACTTCCGAACCGGTGCCCGCTGTGGTCGGTGCGGCGATCACTGGCAGGATCGGACCCGGCACCTTGAACTCACCGTAGTAATCCTGAAGCTTGCCGCCATGGCTGATCAGCAAGGCCGCGCATTTCGCAAAATCGAGACAGCTGCCGCCGCCGATGCCGATCACCATATCGGGCATGAAGCTCCGCGCTTCCTCAACGCAGACGCCGACCGTGTCGACCGGCACGTCCGGCTGCACGCGATCATGAACGAAGATCTCAACCGACGACGCCTTCAGGCTCGCGACGATTTCGGAAAAAACGGCGGTGCCGGCGAACCGCTCGTCGGTGCATAGCAGCGCCCGACGTCCATGTTTGGCGGCGACGGTGGAAAGCGCATGGCGCTGACCCTTGCCAAATAAAATCTCGCGGGGCAGCCTCAGAGCGGCGAACAGGGTCATCATGCATATCCTCTGGCGACCGACGAATTGGATTGTGCGAGACCGTTGAGTTCGCTCCAGAGGCGAGGCTCAATCTCAAAGCCGTTCGCCGCGAAAAGGCGAGGCGGGCTGTCGCCGGGGCTGCCGACAGGCGCTCCGGCCTGCATGGGCGGCGCAGCGCGAACCAGATCCAGATGGCCGAAGAATCTCCGTATCGATTCCGAAGCGGAGCCCGGATCGATCGCAATAGTGACGTCGTCGTTGTTGCAGGCGAATTCCGCATCGAACGTGCCGCGGATGTCGGGCGCGCGCGCCGAACTTCCGAGTGCGACCATCAGGCCGAGCTCGACTTCGACGAGCACGTCGGCACGGTGAAATTCATTTTCTTCCAAGGCATCACGCTCCATGAGCAAGTCCACGCCCGCGCCCGAGTTAGGCACCGTTCATCCTCCATCGATTAAATCCTATATCATATAGGATTGAATATCGTGCAGGATCGTGCTAGAAGCAACCAGTGTCAAGAGGCGGGGCTGAAATCGATGAACGTCACCGATCCTTCTGCAGCCGGGGCCGCCAGTGGGCAGATCGATCGCCCCACCAGTCTGGCGGGCGACGTGTATGAGGCGATTTTTGCGCAGCTCATGTCGCTCAAGATCGCGCCCGGCGCGCGCATCACCGTTGATAGCCTCGTTCGCGAATTCAACGTGTCGCAAACGCCTATCCGTGAGGCGCTAGGTCGGCTCGAGGGCGAAGGGTTGGTGCAGAAGACGCACTTGATCGGCTATCGCGCGGCGCCGCAGATCACCAAGCGCCAGCTTGACGAAATCTATGAGCTTCGATTGCGTCTCGAGCCCTACAGCGCCGCGAAGGCGGCGACGCGTTTGGACGACTCGAAGCTGGCGATGCTTCGCGAAGCGGCCGGCATGATGGCCCGCCGGGAAGGCAAGGACGAACGCCTGCGGTACTCGAACTTCGCGCGGCAGGACGCCGACTTTCACGACATGATCCTGGCCTGCGCCGAGAACGAACTCATTCGTCAAGTCATCGCTTTCCAGCACACTCACTTTCACATTTTTCGTCTCATGTTCCATTCGCGCGTCACCGAAGAGGCTCTCGACGAGCACGAAGCCATACTGGCGGCCTTCGCGGCTGCGGACCCCGTGGCCGCCGAAGAAGCGATGCGCGTTCATATTGAACGCTCTCGCGATCGCCTGCTGTTAGCGTTCGATTGAGCCGCCCCCGATGTCGATAAATGTTGCGATGGACAGAGGAAAAGAGGTCGTCCGGCCCGGAAGCGCCGAAACGAAGGTAGTTAAGCCCGTCCTGCGGGCGACGAAACTCTCGAAGCAATACGGCTCGGTGGCCGTGCTCTGGGAACGCGGAGTGAGTGCGTGCTGGCGGCGAAGAGGCGTCCTTTACTCCGGCGGCGATCTGGGAAGTGGCAATGGGACAGCTTGAGAAATCCGCACTGCGTTTGACAAATGTCGGCAAGTCATACGGCCGCGTGCGGGCCCTTGAAAACCTGTCCTTCAGGGTGGCGGAAGGTCGTTTCTTCGTATTGTTTGGGCCGAGCTCAGTTGGCAAGACGACGACGCTCCGCACAATCGCTGGTCTCATCGCTCCCGAACGCGGGCACGTCGAGATTTTTGGCAAGGATTGGACCCATGAGCCGATTGCGGGCCGGGGCGTGTCAATGGTGTTCCAGTCCTTCGCGCTCTATCCGCACCTGACCGTTTACGACAACCTCGCCTATCCGCTGATCGAAGAAAAGCGCCCGCGTGAGGAGATCGATCGCCGCGTGAAGGAGACGGCGGCGATGCTCCGGCTCGACACCAAGATCAATCGAAAGCCCGGTACGCTTTCGGGTGGCGAACAGCAGCGCGTGGCCTTGGGTCGCTCCTTGATACGCCGCCCCAGGATCCTGTTGCTGGACGAGCCTTTGACCAATCTCGACGCAAAGCTCCGCCATGAGATGCGGGCGGAACTGAAGCGCCTTCACCGCCAGTTTGGTCTCACCATCGTCTACGCCACACCCGATGAGCTCGAAGCCCTCTCGATGGGGGAGGAAATCGCAGTGATGCGCGACGGCGGCGTGGTGCAGATCGGAACGCCGGACGAACTCTTCGAAGCGCCGTGTGACCTGTATGTGGCAAGCAAGATCGGCTCACCCCACATGAACATGATCAAGGGTAGACTGGCCACAGACAGCGCCGCCCTCGAATCCGCAATTGGGCCATTGCCTTTCGTGAAAAAGCTGCAAGCCGCAGAAGCAGGCGAAGCGGCCGTGGTCGGCATCCGCCCGAGCGACGTGCGCTTTGCCAGGAAGGGCGAGCAAGGCCTCAAGACCAATATTTCCATGCTTGAGCCGCTCGGGGACGTCACGATCGTATCCGTGGAAGCCGGCGGCGAAACGCTGCGCATGGTGTTGCCGGAATCTGCCGCCTCGGGTTTGCAGCCCGGCCAACAGGCGGCGGTTATTCTCGATCCAAGAAAATTCTACATCTTCCGCTCTTCGAGCGGACGGATGATGGTCTGAGGCGAGTGATTTAACAAAAAAATGAAATCTAAACGGAGGAAACCAGGATGACCGCGACAAGGGTGATCAACAACATAGTGATGGCGGCCGGGCTTGCCGCTTCGCTGATGCTGGGAACGACATTTGCTTTCGCCGCTGATGTGACGCTGACGATGGCTGTGCCGGATTGGCCACCAACGCGCATCATGAAGAAGTTTTTCGACGAGCAGTACAAGCCAACGTCCGGCAACACGGTGAAGCTCCAGGTGGATTTCATTCCGTGGCCAGACTTCTATACCCGCGTGAATGCGTCGCTCACATCAGGCGAGCGGAAGTATAACTTCATCGTGTCGGACTCGCAGTGGTTGGGCGCGTTCGTCGAGGGCGGCTATTTCCGGAAGATCAACGATCTGCTCAACGCAGATCCCGAATTCATGAAGACGTTCAAGGACATCCATCCGAACGCGCTGAACGCCTACTCAACTTATCCGCACAAGTCGGAAAATTACTACGGCTTTCCGCAGTTTCCCGATGTGCTGGTGAACTTCGCGCGAAAGGACGTTATCTGCCACGAAGCAGAACAGAAGAACTTCATGGCGAAATTCAACCAGAAACTTCCCTGCACGGGCGAAGAGCTCGATGCCATGACCTGGGACGACTTCAAGAACGTCGGCGAATTCTTTCGCCGCAAGAAGGGCGAGATGCTGGCCGGCAAGCCTGCCGAAGACGATTTTTACGGCATCGCGTTTCAGGCGGGCAAGAGCTACGACTTCTCGTCCATGCAGATCAACGGCTTCATCTGGCAAATGGGTGGCGACATCTGGGATGAGACCCAGGCGCCCAACAACAAGGCGGAAGGTGTCGTGAACTCGCCGGCGGCCGTGAAGGCGCTGGAGAAGTATCTGAGCCTGATCGCATACATGCCGCCTCTCGCCAAGACGGGCACGATGGACATCTTCAAGTCGGATGAGCTGTTCCGCCAAGGTAAGGTGGCCATGAGCGTCAACTGGATCGGCCTTGCCGAAGCCTCGCTTGATCCGAAAACTTCGAAGGTCTCAGACAGTCTGGTGTTCGGCATGATGCCGGGAACCAAAGGTGCTGACGGCAAGCTGGTCCGCTGGTCCAATATTGGCGGCCAGCCCTTCGTGCTGACCACCTGGACGACCGACGCACAGATCAAGGAGGCCGTGGAATTCGTGAAGTGGTGGCTGTCGTCGAACATCCAGCACCAGTTTGCGGCGGCCGGCGGTCAGTCTGCCATCAAGTCCGTGTACTCGGATCCGAAGTACGTAACTTACCGCCCCTGGAACAGGGCCTGGGCTCCTTCGCTGGATTGGCAGAAGGACGTGTGGCACGTGCCGCAGTTCTTCGAGTTACTGACCCAGCAGCAAGACCAGTACGATCTCGCCATTACTGGCAGGCAGGATGCCAAGACGACTTCGGACAACATCGCCAAGTTCCAGCAGCGCCTGCTCAAGGAGGTGGGGCTGATCAAGTGACATGACGCGTGAGCTCTGCGAGCGGCGGCAATTGCGAGCTTGGCCGGGGAAGAGACTTCGTCCTCCTTCCCCGGCCACTTGAAAGACAAGGCCAGGTGCCGACCGCGGTCGCTCGAGGCCGCTCTGCAACGCAGAGGAATTGCTTTTCCACGGAAGTTTCATGCAACTGATGTCAGCCATACAATCTGCCAAGACTCAATCTGCCAAGACTGCACCGGCTCTTCTTGAGCTTTCGGCCGACAATTGGCGGCTTGCAATTCTCGTGGGGCTTGTTGTCTCCGCGCTTGCGGTGGTGACGCTGCCGGCGTCCGGTTCCTTCTGGGTCGTTGGCGCTATGTCTGCTTTGGTTGCCGCGGCATTCGCGGTGAATGCCTACCGCCGTCGCTATTATGGCGGGCTGCTGGTCGCGCCTGCCATCGCCGTTCTATTCGTGATGAACATCTTCCCGCTGCTTTGGTCCCTCGGGCTTTCATTTTTTGCCTACCAGTCGAACCTGCAGTCCATCCGCTTCGTCGGCCTCAACAACTACATCAAGGTTCTGACCGACGAGGTCGCGGCGCCGGCCAACTGGAACGCCCTCATCAACACCGCCATGTTCACGGTGTGCACAGTTTCTGTACAGATGATCGTGGGGTTTCTGCTGGCGATGCTGTTTGCCAAGCAGTTCCCGTTGCGGAAGTATCTGCTGATTCTGGTTCTCACACCGATGATGCTGTCGGTCGTGGCCTCAGGTGTCTTCTTCACCTACTACTATGATCCCACCTTCGGCATCCTGAGCTATGTGATCAATAGCGTCGCGGGCGGCCAGTTCATCGTCATGGACAGCAAGGCGGGCGCCGTGGCCGGTATCGTTTTTGCCGACGCCTGGATGTGGTCGCCCTTCGTCATGCTGCTCGTGCTGGCGGGCCTCGTGTCCGTGCCGAAATATCTCTACGAGGCAGCGGCCATCGACAGGGTTTCCGCCTGGCGGCGCTTCTGGAGCATCACCTTCCCCTATATCCGCGGGCTCCTGATGTTGGCGCTGCTGTTCCGCACCATCGAAGCTTTCAAGCTGGCAGACCTTGTGATCGTGCTGACCAAGGGCGGAAACGACACAATGACGATCTCCTACCACTTGATCCGCATTGCCAACGAACAGAACAAGACAAGCGAGGGAGCCGCCATCTCCTACATCATTCTCTTCATAGTGATCGTGCTCACGAACCTTTATCTCTACGTTGCCAATCCCAAGAACAGGGAAGCCTGAGCCATGACAGACAGAGTTTCTTTCTTGGAGCGGATTGGCTTTCGTAGCGCCGGCAGCATCGCGGAGGCGGGTTGGGGCCGCACGCTCGTCGTGGCGGTTGTCAGCTTCATCTACTTCCTGCCGGTCCTCTTCATCATCTTCACGGCCATAAAGCCACAGGGGCTGGCGCTTTCAGTGCCGCCAACGCTTTCGCCTACCTCATTCTTTGGTCTCATCCCCGATCAGTTTGTCTTCACACCGACATTGGACAACTTTGCCTCGGTCTTTTCCCGCGTCATGACGGCGGGCGGCCAGCCGGAGTCCACCGGGTTTGACCGATTCTTCTTCAACTCCATCGTGATTGCGTCGGCATCCGTCCTGCTTGCCCTCGTTATCGGCACGCTGGCCGCCTATGGCTTCTCGCGCTATCCGCTCAAGGGCAACGATACCTATCTCTTCATCATTTTGACGACCCGTATGCTGCCTGCGATCGTCGTCATCATTCCGGTGATCTTGATGTTCCGCGCCGTGGGCCTTTCCGGATCCTATCTCGGCATCATCATGCTCTATACGGCTTTCAATCTCGCATTTACCGTGTGGATGATGAAGAGCTTCTTCGATGAGTTGTCGACAGACGTCGAGGATGCAGCCCGTATCGATGGGTCGTCGGAAATCAAAGTGTTTTTCAAGATCTGCCTGCCGCAGGTTGTCGCGGGTCTTGCCGCAACATTCGTTTTCGGCCTCATCCTCACCTGGAACGAGTTCCTGTTTGCGTTGCTCCTGACGGGTCCTGATACACGCACCGTGCCTGTAGCCATGAACCAGGCCGTGTCTTCCGGCGGGCGCGGAACGGACTGGACGCTGCTGGCTGCCATTGAAACCCTGTTTCTTGTTCCCGTTTTCCTTGCCACCTTCTTTCTGCAGGATCACCTGCTGCGTGGCGTCACGTTCGGCACGGTCAGGAAGTGACATGTCGACCATAGAAATACGCGACCTCACCAAGAAGTTCGGCGCATTTGTCGCCGTCAAGGATGCCAACCTGTCCGTGGCTGCAGGTGAAATTGTTTGTCTGCTCGGTCCTTCGGGCTGCGGCAAGACGACTACGCTGCGCACGATAGCCGGCCTCGAACGCGCCACGGCAGGGGACGTCGTCATTGCAGGGCGGCGCGTGAATGACCTGCCGCCGGAGAAGCGCGACATCGCAATGGTCTTCCAGTTCTATGCTCTCTATCCGGCGCTGAGTGTTGGGCAGAACATTGCAATGCCCCTTCACCGCGAAGCAATTGGGAGCACGGAAGTGGCAGCTCGCGTCAGGAAGGTGGCTGACATCTTGCATCTTCGCGATATCCTGGACCGATTGCCAGGACAGATTTCGGAGGGCGAGAAGCAACGCGTCGCTGTTGCCCGCGCCATTGTTCGGGATCCCAAATGCTTTCTGTTCGACGAACCTCTCTCGCGGCTCGATGTGGAGCTGCGTCACTCCATGCGCGGCCAGATCAAGGCCGTGCTGTCAAACCTCACGAAAGCCACTGTCATAGTCACCCACGACCAGCTTGAAGCCCTGACCATGGCAGACCGTATTGCCATCATGCGCGACGGGCTGATCGAGCAGGTGGGGAGCCCACATGAGGTCTTCGCAAAACCCGCCAACGTCTTTGTTGCGAGCTTCATCGGCACGCCGCAGATGAACCTGATCGACGCACAATTCAAGAGCTACGGCAACGGCAAGGCGAAAGTGGTCTTCGACGAGCAGGATGTCGATCTGAGCGTCCATCCCGCGGTCGCAAACCTGAAGGCTGGAAAGGTCACCGTGGGAATTCGCCCGCGAGCTTTCACCGTTGTCTCCGACGGCACCAGGGACACGATCGACGCCATGGCCGAGCTCATTGAGCCAATGGGTGCCGAGACGCTTATTCACGCGCGCACCAAGACGGGCAGCGACATCCGGGTCGTCGTGCCGCGTGACAAAAGGGTGAAGATTGGCGAGGCGCTCCACCTCGTTCCAGATCCCGCGCAAACCCACGTGTTCGCAGACGACGGAAAGGCGGTGCGCGCATGAGAAATGGCGAGCAAGGCAATGGCGGACTGACGCCGACGGCGGCGCGGACGCTGGAATACAGCATCATCGGGCTTGGCGTATTCGCGCTTCTGATGATCTTTCAGCCGTTCAACATCGCGCTTTTCACGGTTGGCTGCGCGCTGATCGTTCTGGCGGGGCTTGTCAACAACCTCCTGCCTCTCGCGCAACCTGGTGTATCCAGGCGCTCGCTGGTAACGGTAGCCATGGTCGTCGCCATGATCTTCTGCATTGTGCTGCTCGCTTCCATCGTTGTCGCACATCTCTACGGCGCATTCTTCCTCAAGCCGCCGGATCCCAACACCGTGCTGGGCAAAGTTCAGCTCAACGCAACGCCTTGGTACATGCATGGCTTCACATGGACTGTTGCGATTATCGCTGCTGTTTTGGCTGGCCTCATCACGCTGCAGAGTCGCCGCAAGGAGTGAGCCTGCACCCTGCCGATAAACTGCCCTCAACCAACAGACCCGGGGGATCGTTATCTGATACTTTTAGTCACGAATGTACCAATCAACCTCGTTCAGGAGCATGAAAGATGAGCGCGTCTCCGCAAGCCACAGCCTTCAACCGCATGCAGCAGCTAATGTCCTCTTCGCCGGTCCCATCCATTTCGACGGAATTGTTGGTGATGGCTGACGGCGAATTGAACCGAGAGCTCAAGAGCTTCCTGCTTGATCCGCCCACAAATCCAAGTCTGCTCAAGGGCAAGCGCATCGCCATCTGCTGCACCAATGGCGTGGAGGAAGTGGAGATTCTGGGGGCTCATCGCTGGCTCACCGAGCACGGCGCCACCGTTCATGTTGTCTCGCCCCGCATAGGTGAGTTTCATCCGACGCTCGGCCTCCGCTTCCCGCCGCAATGCGCCACCCATGTCCTCGCCATCCGCCTCATGGAAAATGCAGGTTGGCTGAAGATCGACCGCTACACGGACGAAGCCAGGGCGGAGGATTATGATGCCATGCT
>Ga0207675_100003281_pt1 | contig 15847 bp, 17 predicted proteins | sample KBSSwiS42_FD_184305 | JGI IMG/M metagenome (GOLD analysis project Ga0207675, IMG submission 184305) | Switchgrass rhizosphere microbial communities from Kellogg Biological Station, Michigan, USA - KBS Switchgrass S4-2 (SPAdes) (version 2) | ecosystem: Host-associated > Plants > Roots >... | reverse complement strand
CGACGACATCATCGCCGAGGAGCAGGTCGGCTGACGCTCAGGCCCGCTGGAAGGCGAGCTGGCGAAGCTCCCAGGTGATCGTGGCCGCCCGCCTGCCGCCAGCGACGACCGCCAGGTGGCTGGCTAGCTCGTCCAGCTCCCGTCTGCCCGCCACCCCGTCATGGACCGCCTGCTCACCCCAGACGGCCAAGTTCGCGCCGAACATCGCGGCCGCCCCGGCCACCGGCGGGGCCAGGGTCGCGACCCGGTCGTGGCCGCGGGCCAGGCCCGGGGGGTCGGCCAGCCGGTGCTGCACCGGGCCGACCTTCAGGGTCTGGCCGCGGGAGGCGAGCAGGGCGCCGGCCACCTCCAGGTAGCCGCGCAGCGCCGGGTCGGCGGTGTGGATCCGCTCGACCTCGTCCACCAGCAGCAGCCCGCCGGGGGCGAGCTGGGTCGCCCAGGCGGCCGGGGCGGCCGCCGGGTCGGTGAGGTGGCTAGAGCAGGAGCCGGCAGAACAGCAGGCCGGCCGGGCCGCCGGCCGGAAACGGGACGCTCCGCACGTCGTGGACGGCGAAGGTGACCCCGGCGGGGCCGCGGCCCCCGCCCGGGCGACGAACGAGACCGACTGGTCGAGGCCGAGGGCGCGTCGCGGACCCAGGACCGAGGCGAGCAGGCGGGTGGTGTGGCCGGTGCCGCAGCCGAGGTCGACGGCCAGGCGAGCGGCCGGCCGGCGACCGCTCCAGGAAGGTGCGGGTGGTGGGCTCGAACAGGTCGGCGAGCGGCCCCAGCCGCCGCGCCGCGGGCGCGGAGTCGCCGAAGGCGTAGCCGCCCACGGCGCTCGTCATGACCGGCTCGTTAGCCGGTCCAGCCGTGCAAACCTCAGCTTGATTGTCGCTTCCTCCATATAGGCTCCTCTGTTATGCGGCACACCACATTCCGTTTCGCGCTGGACCCGACGCCCGCTCAAGCGGGAATGCTGGCTCGTCATGCGGGCGCCTCCCGCTTTGCGTACAACCAGTGCCTTCGACTGGTCACCGACGCCCTCCAGAAAAAGGCTGGCGACCCAACGATAGCCGTGCCATGGTCTGGGTTCGATCTGATCAACACATTCAATGCCTGGAAGCGAAGCGAGGCCGCTGGACGCAGCTTCCTCGCTGCTCCCGACGGAATAATCACCAAGCAGGCTACCGGCCTGGTATGGCGACACGAGGTATCTGCACAGGTCTTTGAGGAAGCCGCCGTCGACCTTGGTCGTGCCTTGGCGGCCTACGAACAGGGTCGGGCCGGCAAGGCCAAAGCACGGAAGGTCGGCTTCCCGAGGCGCAAACGCAAAGGTCGCTGCCGCGAGAGCTTCCGACTCCGCAACAAGGCGGGCAGCGGCGGCGCATGCTCGATCCGGGTCGGGGACGGCCATCCCCGCTCCGTGACCCTGCCCAGGATCGGCATGGTTCGTGTACATGACGACACCCGTCGGCTGCGGCGACTGCTTCGTCCCGACTCGAGAGACGATCCTGAGACCGGAAGGTCGGTGGTGGCGCCGCGGGCTAGGATCCTGTTCGCGACCTGTCGTCGGCATGGCGCTCGCTGGTACATCAGCCTCAACATCGAAGCGCCTGATTTCCACCCTCAGCGCCGTCACCCATCCCGCCCTGGCGACGACCATGGTGGGTTTGTCGGGGTGGACCGTGGCCTTTCCGCTTTCGCCGTGGCGGCCACCGCCACCGGAACAGAGGTTGGCCGCTTCACGGCACCCAAGCCGCTCCAGCGCAGTATGCGGAGCCTGAGGAAGCAGTCGCGTGCGGTATCGCGCACTCAGCTCCGATCCTCCAACCACACCAAGGCGATCCGGCGGCTGTCCCGAGAGCACGCTCACATCGCCAACGTGCGCCGGAGCTTTCTGCACGAGGTCTCCAGCCAACTCGTCAAGACCCACGATCGGCTTTGCGTGGAAGACCTCGCCGTCGCCAACCTGCTCGGCAACCGACCGCTTGCCCGCGCCATCAGTGACGCCGCCTGGACCGAACTAGCCCGGCAACTCAGCTACAAAGCGGTTTGGTATGGCGCTGAGCTGGTCGTCTGTGACCGTTGGGTTCCATCCACCAAGACCTGCTCACGGTGTGGGCGGGTCGGACCTCCAATGGAGCTGGGCAAGCGGGCATTCAGCTGCCACGGCTGCGGACTGGTTGTAGATCGAGACTGCAATGCGGCCGCCAACCTCGCCGCCTGGGCCGAGGCTGCCAGTATGGCCACATCTCAGGCCCCGGACCGCCAAGCGGGCGGCCGGGTCACCAACGCCTCTGGAGGGGAGGGCGCTGGCCATCGCGGCAGCGATGGTGAAACCAGCCCCAGAGAAGGAGGAACCGACACGCTCGCCCTCGCGGCGTGCCATCGGACGCCCGAGAAGGGCGCTGCCGGACGACCTCGTGTCGAGGAGCCCGACAGGCTTTAGTGGAACGACTCGCCGCAGGCGCAGGAGCCGGCGGCGTTGGGGTTGTCGATCGTGAAGCCGGACTTCTCGAGGGTGTCGAGGTAGTCGATGGAGGCGCCGCTGAGGTAGGGGGCGCTCATCTTGTCGGTCACGACGGCCACACCGTTGACCTCGCCGCGGACGTCGCCGTCCAGGGAACGGTCGTCGAAGAACAACGCGTAACGGAGCCCGGAGCAGCCGCCCGGCTCGACGGCGACACGCAGAGCGAGGTCGTCACGGCCCTCACGGGTCAGCAGGTCGCGGACCTTGGTCGCGGCAGCCTCACTGAGCGCGACAACCGATCCTACCTGGGTCACCTCGGACATCCGTGCTCCTTTCGCGTGGTCAGACGACTCCATGATAGCGGCCACTACCCGGCCGGTGGGCCATCTTCTCCAAGTGTGACGTCGGCCACCTGGCCGCCGGTGGCGCGGAGCAGGTCGCCGGGGGCGATCGGGAACACGTGGCGAGGGGTGCCGGCGGCCGCCCAGACCTCCTCGAACCCGGTCAGATGGCGGTCGACCAGCACCGGCAGGTCGCGGGCGTGGCCGAAGGGCGGGGTGCCGCCGATGGCGTAGCCGGTGGCCGCCCTGACCTCCTCGGCGTCCGCCTTGCGGACGGTGGCCGCCGACCGCTGCCTGCCCACCTTGACCACGTCGACCCGGTTGCCGCCCGAGGTCAGCACCAGCACGGGCTCGGTGTCGGCCATGAACACCAGCGACTTCACGATCTGGTCGACGTGGCAGCCGATCGCCCTGGCCGCGTCGGCGGCCGTGCGGGTCCCCTCCGGGAACTCGCGCACGTCGAGCTCCAGGCCGAGCGAGCGGCCGGCGGTCACCACCGCCGCGGCCGCCCTGGGCAGGTCCCCGGTCATGGGAGCGACGCCCAGGCCCGCCCGACCCGCTCGGCCAGGCGCTCCAGCAGCGGGGCGGCCTCGGCCATGGAGCGCCGCGGGTCGGGCTCCAGCTCCAGCAGGGCGTGAGCCTCCTCGAACCCGGCCGCGCGCAGCTCCCGGTCGGCGACCTCGACCGCGCCGGCCACGGCCACCACCGGGACGCCGTGGGCGGCGGCGGCCCGGGCCACCCCCACCGGGGCCTTGCCCCGCAGGCTCTGGGCGTCGAGCTTGCCTTCGCCGGTGACCACCAGGTCGGCCCCGTCGACCGCCTTGTCGAACCCGACCAGCTCCAGCACCAGCTCGATGCCGGTGCGCAGCTCGGCCCCGAGGAAGGCGATCGCCCCGGCCGCGAGCCCGCCGGCCGCCCCGGCGCCGGGGATGCCGGCCACGTCCTGGCCGAGGTCGTCGGCCAGCACCCGGGCGTAGCGCCGCAGCGCCGAGTCGAGCAGCAGCACGTCGTCGGGTCCGGCGCCCTTCTGGGGGCCGTAGACGTGGGCGGCGCCCTCGGGTCCGGTCAGGGGGTTGTCCACGTCGCTGGCCACCGTGACCCGCACCTCGGCGAGGCGCGGGTCGAGGCCGGAGACGTCGATCCTGGCCAGCCGGAGCAGGGCCGCTCCGCCCGGCGGCAGGTCGGTCCCGGCCTGGTCGAGCAGGCGGGCCCCGAGGGCGGCGGCCATGCCGGCGCCGCCGTCGGTGGTGGCGCTGCCCCCGACGCCGAGGACGATCTCACGGGCGCCGTGGTCGAGGGCGGCCCGGAGCAGCTCCCCGGTCCCGTAGGTGGTCGCCTCGAGCGGCGCCCGCCGGCCCCCGGGCAGGCGCTTGAGCCCGGACGCCTCGGCCATCTCGACGAACGCGCGGGTGCCGTCGACGGCGATGGCGCCCGCCACCGGCTCGCCGGTCGGGCCGCTGGCCGCCACCGGGACCCGCTGGAACCCGGCCGCGACCAGCGCCTCGAGGGTCCCGGCGCCGCCGTCGCCGAGCGGCAGCCGGACCACCTCGGCATCGGGCCGGGCCCGGCGCAGGCCGGCCTCGATGGCGGCGGCGGCCTGGCCAGCGCTCAGGCTGCCCTCGAACTTGTCCGGCGCGACCACGACTCGCATGGAGCGGAGCTTAGCCGCTCCCGGATACGATGTGGCGGCTGAGAGATGGCGGAGGGAGGCCGGGCGCATGGGACGACGTTCGCGGGCGCGGGAGCGCACCGCCGCCTCGGCGGTGGCCGAGGATCCGGGGGCGGTCCCCCCGGTCCCGGACAGGCGCCGGCGGGGCTGGCTCAGGGCCCTCAACCCCTTCAAGTTCCGGCAGCTGACCCGGTCCCGGGCCCGGACCGGGGCGATCGGGTTCGGCCTGCTGGCGGTGCTGTTCGCGGTCCTCGGGATGGTCACCAGGGAGGCGTCCTGGTTCAGCTCGGCCGTGCTGCTGGTCATCCTGGCCGTGGCCTGGGGGGTCACGGCGGCCTTCCTCGGCAGGGATGACCCATCGAGCTGACCACCGCCGCCCTGATCGAGGCCACCGAGACCACCCACGGCCGGGTCGGGCGGCTGCTGGCCGGCCTCGGCCCGGCCGACTGGGACGCCACCGTGCCCGCCACCCCGGCCTGGTCGGTCGCCGACGTCGTCGCCCACCTGGCCGAGGGCGACCGGGCGGCCCTGGCCAGCACCCGGGGCGCGTGGGCGCTGGAAGGCTCGCTCGACGACTGGACCGCCGCCGGGGTCGCCGCCCACAACGGCGAGCCGGCCGAGGGACGGCTGGAGGGCTGGGAGGCGGCCGCCGACGCCTGGCGCTGGCAGCTGGCCGCCCTGGACGCCGAGGGATGGCGGGGCCGGGTGGCCTGGGTGGCGGGGACGATCTCGGTCAGGACCCTTGGGGCGCTGCGGCTCAACGACGCCTGGCACCACGGCCGCGACATGGCCGAGGCCACCGGGCGGCGGTTCGAGGCCGACGCACCGACCCTGGCGCTGCTGGCCGACCTGGCCGCCCGGACGATCCCGAGCGGCCTGTCGCGGGGGGGCCGGGCCCGGCCGGGCGCGGTCATCCTGGTCCGTCTCGGCGCCGGCCAGTGGCTGCTCGGCGGGGCCGCCGGCGAGCGCCCCGACCCCGCCGCCAACCCCGACCTGGTGCTGGAGGCCGACCCCCTGGCGTTCGTCCTGCGGGCCGCCGGCCGCACCTCCGGCGACCCCTGGGAGGTCCAGGGGGACGCCAGCCTGGCCGCGGCGGTGGCGGCCACCCTGAGCAGCGTCAGCTGAGCCGGGACGCCGTCGCGGCGGCGAGCCTGCTCCGCCGGTAGAATGTGCACCCGTTCACGATCCACGGCGCGTTCACGATTCCAGGGACGGAGCGACCGATGGCCTCCAGCACCGTCTTCCTCGACCTCCTCGGCCCCCAGCGGGCGTCCGAGAAGGGCACCACCTGCCCGGGCGACCTGCCCCCGGCGTCCGACCCGGAGCTGGTCGAGCGGGCCCGCGCGGCCAGGGCCGCCCTCGGCGACCGGGCGTTCGTGCTCGGCCACCACTACCAGCGCGACGAGGTCATCCAGTTCGCCGACGCCCGCGGCGACTCCTTCCGGCTGGCCCAGCAGGCCGCGGCCCGGCCCGAGGCCGAGTTCGTGGTCTTCTGCGGGGTCCACTTCATGGCCGAGTCGGCCGACATCCTGACCGGCGAGCACCAGCAGGTGATCCTGCCCGACCTCGCCGCCGGCTGCTCCATGGCCGACATGGCGACCTGGGCGCAGGTCGACGAGGCCTGGGAGATCCTCGAGGAGTGGGTGCCCGGCGGGACCGTGCCCCTGACCTACATGAACTCCTCGGCCGCGATCAAGGCCTTCACCGGCCGCGAGGGCGGCGCCATCTGCACCTCCTCGAACGCGGCCACGGCGATGGCCTGGGCGTTCGAGCGGGCCGAGCGGGTCCTGTTCCTGCCCGACCAGCATCTGGGCCGCAACACCGCCCTGGCCATGGGCCTCGAGGCGGACGACTGCGTGGTCTGGGACCCGCACCGCGTCGACGGCGGCCTCGACCCGGACCGGGCCCGGGCGGCCAAGGTGGTGCTGTGGCGCGGGCACTGCTCGGTCCACGCCCGCTTCCTGCCTGAGCACGTCGACCGGGTGCGCGAGCGCATCCCCGGGGTGCGCGTGCTGGTCCACCCCGAGTGCCGCCACGAGGTCGTCGCCAAGGCCGACGAGGTCGGCTCGACCGAGCGGATCATCAAGGTGGTGGCGGCGTCGCCGCCAGGGTCGAGCTGGGCCATCGGCACCGAGCTCAACCTGGTCCACCGGTTGGCCACCGAGCACCCCGACAAGACGATCGCCTTCCTGGACCGGACGGTCTGCTTCTGCTCGACCATGAACCGCATCGACCTCCCCCACCTGACCTGGGCTCTGGAGGAGCTGGTGGCCGGCCGGGTCCCCAACCGGGTGAGCGTCGACAAGGCGACCAGGGCCGAAGCCCTGGTCGCCCTGGAGCGGATGCTCGCCCTGCCCGGCTAGCGGGTCAGGCGACCATGCCGTGCGGGTCGAGCACGTACTTCCTGGCCGCGCCCTTGTCGAACTCCTGGTAGCCCTCCGGGGCCTGGTCGAGCGGGATCACGGTCGCGTTGACGTTCTTGGCGATCTGCACCTTGTCGTGGAGGATCGCCATCATCAGCTGGCGGTTGTACTTCATCACCGGGCACTGGCCGGTGGTGAAGGAGTGGGACTTGGCCCAGCCGAGCCCGATCCGGATCGACAGCGACCCGACCTTGGCCGGCTCGTCGACCGCGCCCGGGTCGCCGGTCACGTACAGCCCGGGGATCCCGAGCCTCCCGGCCGCCCTGGTGATGTCCATGACCGAGTTGAGCACCGTCGCCGGGGCCTCGCCCTGGGAGCCCTCGGTCCCGTGGCCGCGGGCCTCGAAGCCGACGCAGTCGACGGCGGCGTCGACCTCGCCCGACCCGCCCAGGATCTGCTGGAGCTGCTCGCGCAGGTCGTCGTGGGCCGACAGGTCGATGGTCTCGCAGCCGAAGCTGGCCGCCTGGGCCAGCCGGTCCTTGTTCATGTCCCCCACGATGACCACCGCCGCGCCCAGCAGGTGGGCCGAGGTGGCGCTGGCCAGCCCGACCGGGCCGGCGCCGGCGATGTAGACGGTCGACCCGGTGGTCACCCCGGCCGTCCAGGCGCCGTGGTAGCCGGTCGGGAAGATGTCCGACAGCATGGCCAGGTCCTGGATCTTCTCCATGGCCTGGTCCTTGTCGGGGAACTTGAGCAGGTTCCAGTCGGCGTAGGGGACGGTCACGTACTCGGCCTGGCCGCCCATCCAGCCGCCCATGTCGACGTAGCCGTAGGCCGCCCCGGCCCGGGCCGGGTTGACGTTCTCGCAGACGCCGGTGTTGCGCTCCTTGCAGTTGCGGCAGCGTCCGCAGGCGATGTTGAACGGGACGCTGACCAGGTCGCCCTGCTTGATGAACTCGACGTCGCGGCCGACCTCGGCGACCTCGCCGGTGATCTCATGGCCCAGGGTCTGGCCCTCGGGGGCGGTGGTCCGCCCGCGGACCATGTGCTGGTCGGAGCCGCAGATGTTGCTGGCGACGACCTTCAGGATCGCGCCGTGCTGAAGCTGTCGGTTGCTCTGCTCGGGGAGTTCCAGCTTGGGGTAGTCGAGGCTCTGCACCTCGACGTTGCCGGGTCCGGTGTAGACGACGCCGCGGTTGGTTCCCGCCAAGATCGTTCCCTCCTCTTTCGAGTGGTCTGTCCGATCCTTGGCCCCTACCCGGCTACCAGGAACCGGACACTAAGGCAAGCACGGACGAGACCGGCGATTCCCACCCGGGGGCGCCGGTCACGGCCACCGCCACCAGCAGGGTCAGGATCTCCCCGAGCTGCTGGACGGCGCCGAGCACGTCGCCGCTGACCCCGCCGATGCGCCGGACGGCCAGCCACCCCAGCGCGAACGCGGCCAGCCCGGCGGCCGCGGCCGCCCACAGGGCGGGCAGGCCGAGCAGGGCCACGGCCACGGCCAGGCCGGCCACGGCCCCGGCCACGGCCCGGCGGCGGGACAGGGCGAGGGCGTAGCTGGCCCCGAGGCCGGTCTCGGCGGCCGGCGGCAGCACGGTCATGGTCGCCACCGCCGCGGCCCGGCTGAGGGCGTGGGCGGCCGGCAGGGCGGCCAGGGCGGCCGCCGGGGCCAGGGCGGCCACGGCCCCGGCCCGCAGCAGCAGGCTGGCCGCGACGGCCAGGACCCCGAAGGTGCCGAGGCGCGGGTCCTTGAGGATGTGGACGGTGCTGTCGCGGTCGTGGCCGCCCGCGAACGCGTCGGCGGTGTCGCCGAGGCCGTCCTCGTGGAACGCCCCGGTCAGGCAGATACCGGCGACCACGGCCAGCGACGCCGCCGGCAGCGGCGGCAGCAGCTGGCCGGCGCCGACGTAGACGGCGGCCACGGCCAGCCCGACCCCGGCGCCGACCGCCGGGAACCAGGGGACGAACCCCGCCAGCTCCTCGGGCCGCCGCGTCCCCGTCCCGGTCGGCACCCGGGTCAGGAACGACACCGCCCCGAGGAACCCGTTCACCGCTGCAGGCCCCAGTCGGCGAAGGTGGCGACCTCGGTGACGGCGGCGGCGGCCAGGCGCAGCAGGGGGACGGCGGCCAGGGCGCCGCTGGCCTCCCCCAGGCGCATGCCCAGGTCGAGCAGGGGCTGCTTGCCGAGCCGCTCGAGCAGGGCCTGGTGGCCGGGCTCGGCCGAGCGGTGGCCGGCGACGGCGTTGGCCAGGGCGCCGGGACACAGCAGCTCCAGCGGGGTCACGGCGGCGGTGACCACGAACCCGTCCAGGACCAGGGGCAGCCGGCGCAGCCGGGCCTCGAGGGCGGCCCCGGCCAGGGCGGCCAGCTCGGCCCCGCCGGCCTGGCGCAGCACCTCCAGCGGCGCCGCCCCGGCCCCGACCCGGCGCCGGGCCGCCTCGACGGCGGCCAGCTTGCGGGCCAGGCCGGTGTCGTCGACACCGGTGCCGCGGCCGGTGCTGGCCTCGGCCGGGCGGCCGAGGAGGATGGCGGTGACGGCGGCGGCCGCGGTGGTGTTGCCGATGCCCATCTCGCCCAGGACCAGCAGGTCGGTGTCCAGCCCGGCCACGGCGTCGCGGCCGGCCTGCACACAGGCCCGGAACCGGGCCGGGTCGAGGGCCGCCTGGCGGGCCAGGTCGCCGGTGGGCTCGCCGACCCCGACGTCGACCACGTCCAGGGTCGCGCCCACCTGCCTGGCCAGCACGCAGGCGGTGGCCGCGCCCTCGCGCAGGGCCTTGAGCATGGCCGCGGTCACCTCGGCCGGGTAGGCGCTGACCCCCGAGGCCGCGACCCCGTGGTCGGCCGCGAACACCACCGCGGCCGGGCGGCGCACGGCCGGCCTGCTGGTTCCCTGCCAGGCGGCCAGCCACGCGGCCAGCTCGTCCAGCCGGGCAAGGGCCCCGGACGGCCGCAGGACCTGCCGGGCTCGCCCGGCGACCGCCGCCTCCGCCTCCCGGTCGGGCCCGGGCGCCCGGACCAGCAGGTGGGCCACCTGCCGGTCGAGGCCGACCAGGTCAGCCACGGGCGTCCGCCTTCGCCTCCGGGGCCGGCCCGAGCAGGGCCAGGGGGTCGAGCAGGGGCACGGCCCGGCCGGCGACCAGCAGCAGGGCGTGGTCGGCGGCGGCCGCCCAGACGGCGTTGACCTCGCCGAGCAGGTCGCGGTAGCGGCGGGACAGGGCGTCGGCGGGGACGATCCCGGCGCCGACCTCGTTGCTGACCACCACCGTGGGGGCCGCCCTGGCCGCCGCCGCGGCCGCGGCCGAGCGGGCCCGTCGCCCGACCTGCTCGTCGGTCAGGTCCTGCTGCCCGATCAGGTTCGCGACCCACAGGGTGAGGCAGTCGACCAGCACCTGGGCGCCGGCGGGGGCGCCGGCCAGGGCGGCCTCCAGGTCGAGCGGCTCCTCGACCGTCCGCCAGCCCGCCGGCCGCCGGGCGCGGTGGCGCCGGATCCGCTCGGCCATCTCGGCATCTCTGGCCTCGGCGGTGACCACCACCGTGACCGGGCCGTCCCAGCGGGCGGCCAGCCGCTCGGCCAGGGCCGACTTGCCGCTGCGGGCGCCGCCGAGCAGCAGGGTCAGGGCCATCAGTAGTCAATCCCCCGCCGCCCTGTGACACCGCGGTCGTAGGCGTGGCGGAGCTTGCGCATCTCGGTGACGGTGTCGGCCACCTCGACCAGCTCGGCCGGGGCGTCGCGGCCGGTCGCGACCACGTTGACCGCCGGCGGGCGGTCCCGGATCGCCCCGGCCACCTCGGCGCTGTCGATCCAGCCCCAGTTCATCGGGTAGGTGATCTCGTCCAGGACGACCAGCTGGTAGTCGCCGCCCTCGAGCACCCGCCGGGCCGCCGCCCAGGCGCCCACCGCCCTGGCCCTCGTCGCCTCCAGGTCGTCGGAGTCCCAGGTGAAGCCGTCCCCGAGCGGGTTCCAGTCGATCCCGAGGCGGCGGCCGATCTCCTCCTCGCCGGTCCGCCAGCGGCCCGACTTGAGGAACTGGATGACACAGACCTTCCAGCCGCGGGCCACCGCCCGCAGGGCCGTCCCGAACGCGGCCGTCGACTTGCCCTTGCCGTCGCCGGTGTTGACCAGCACCAGCGACGGTGCCGAGCGCCGGGCCGGCCGCTGCGGCGGGTCCAGCGGGGGTTGAGGGCTCACGTTGCCACCTGCCTCTCGACGTGACGGACAGGGATCACCACGATCCCGCCGCCGGGATCTTCGAGCACACGCACCGACGCGTGGTAGTGCCGGCTGATGACCTCCTCGGTCAGGACCGTCGCCGGCGGGCCGGCGGCCGCGACCCGGCCGCCGTCGAGCAGGACCAGCTGGTCGGCGAACTGGCCGGCCAGGGTCAGGTCGTGCATGGCGCTGACCACGGTCAGGTCAAGGTCGTCGCGGAGGGTGTCGACCAGCTCGAGCACCTGCTGCTGGTGGCCGACGTCCAGGCCGGTGGTCGGCTCGTCCAGCAGCAGCACCGGTGCCTGCTGGGCCAGGGCCCTGGCCAGCACGGCCCGCTGACGCTCGCCGCCGCTGATCGAGTCGAGCCGGCGGGTCGCGAGACCGGTCAGGTCGAGGTGGTCCAGGACCGAGGCCACGATGGCCAGGTCGCGCCGGGACTCGGTGCCGAAGGTGGGGATGTAGGGGGTGCGCCCCAGCAGCACGTACTCGGTGACGGTGATCCCGGCCGGGACCACCGGGTTCTGGGGGACCATGGCGATCCGCCTGGCCAGCTCCCGGCGCGACAGCCCGCCCCCGGCGGCGTCCCCGACGCGGATCTCGCCCTGGTAGGGGATCAGCCCGGCGATGGCCCGCAGCAGGGTGGTCTTGCCCGACCCGTTGGGCCCGATCAGGCCGAGCCGGGACCCGCCGGCGATGACCAGGTGCAGGTCGGTGAGCACCGGCCGCCCGTCCAGCGCGACCGACACCCCCTTGACCTCGACGGTGGTCATGCGACCTGCCGGGAGGACCGCAGGACCAGCGCGAAGAAGGGCGCCCCGAAGAACGCCGTGATCACCCCGATGGGCAGCTCGGCCGGGGCCATCACGGTGCGGGCGACCAGGTCGGCCAGGATCAGGAAGGCCGCCCCGCCGATCAGGCTGAGCGGGACCAGGAGCCGGTGGCTGGGCCCGGCGACCAGCCGGATGGTGTGGGGCACGATGATGCCGACGAACCCGATCAGGCCGCTGACCGCGACCGCGGCCGCGGTGGCCAGGGTGGCCGCCGCGACCACCACCAGCCGCACCCGGGCCGCCCGGACCCCGAGGCTGGCGGCCTCGTCGTCGCCCACGGCGAGCACGTCGATCAGTCGCCGGTGCAGCAGGATGGCCACGGTGCTGAGCAGCGCGTACGGCACCACCAGGGCGACCTCGTGCCAGCCGGCGGTGGTCAGGCGGCCGAGGATCCAGCCGTAGACCTCCCGGAGCGTCTCCGCCTTCTGCTGCTGCAGGTAGGTCTGGACGGCGGTCAGGAAGGCGGCCACAGCGACCCCCGAGAGGATCAGGGTGGTGGTCGTCCTGGCCCCGCCCGAGCGCCCCAGCGTGTAGGCGGCCACGACGCCGATGACGGCGCCGGCGAAGGCGGCCAGCGGTAGCAGGTCGACCGGCCAGGAGGCGGTGTCGGGGCCGTAGGCGATGGCCAGGGTGGCCCCCAGGCCGGCCCCGGCGGCCGCCCCCAGCAGGTACGGGTCGGCCAGGGGGTTGCGGAAGACCCCCTGGTAGGCCGCCCCGGCCAGGGCCAGCATGGCCCCGACGAGCCCGCCGAGGACCACCCGGGGTAGCCGCAGCTGCCACAGGATGGCCGCCTCCTGCTGCGACAGCCCCGAGTGGGTGGTCACCAGCGGCAGCCGTCCGGCCAGCTCGACCAGGACGGCGCCCGGGTTGAGCGGGACCGGCCCGACCAGGACGGCGGCCAGCGCCGCCCCGGCCAGGCCGGCGCAGCCGGCCGCCAGCAGGCCGCCGCGGGTCACGAACCAACCGCCTCCAGCGCCTGGACCTTGGCCGCGACCACCTTGAGGAAGTCGACCACCCGCGGGCCCCAACGGGAGGCGACGTCGTCGTCGAGCTCGACCACGCCGCCGGACCTGACGGCGGTGAGCTGGTCCCAGCCGTCCCTGGCCGCGACCGTCTTGGCCGACTGGGCGCAGCACTTGGTGTCGGCCAGAAAGATCAGGTCGGGGTCGGCCTTGATCACGTACTCGGCCGACAGCTGCGGGTAGCCGCTGGCCTGCTTGTCGGCCGCGTCGGCGATGTTCTTCATGCCGAGCTGGTCGTACAGCTGGCCGATGAAGGTCTTGGAGGTGGCCGAGTACAGGTTCTTGTCCAGCTCGTGGTAGTAGGTCAGCGGCCGTTCGGGCCGGTCGGCGGCGGCGATCTTGGAGATCTCGGTCCGCATGGTGGCGGCCAGCTGGCCGGCCTCGTCCACGTGGCCGGTGGCCTTGCCGAGCTGGTCGAGCTGGGCGTAGGTGTCCTCCAGGCGGGTGGCCGCCGGCTGCTTGAGCGCCGGGATGCGCAGCTTGTCGAGCCCGGCCTTCAGCTCCCCGGGGTCGTCGGAGTAGACGACCAGGTCGGGCTTGTAGCCGGCGATGGCCTCGATGTTCGGCTGGTAGGCCGACAGCTCGGTCTTGGGCGCCTCGGCCGGGTAGTTGGAGTTGCTGTCGACGGCCACCACCTGGCCGCCGGCGCCGATGGCGAACAGCATCTCGGTCGCGGTCGGCGACAGCGACACGATGCGCTTCGGCCCCGGCGCGGCCGCGCTCTGGGTGGTCCCGTCCTTGCCGCAGCCGCCGGCCACCAGGGCCGCGAGCAGCAGCAGGGGGACGAGCGATCTCCTCATGCATCCTCCTCTCGGTCGGAGGATGCGAGGCCGGTGGGAACCCGAGGCATAACCCGCCCTTCCTCCGAGGACTGAGCTTGCGGCCACGGAGGCAGGCGACCTGGCTTGTCCCCGCCACGGCTGGCGGGGCCTCACAGTTGCGGGACAGCGCCGGATTCGCACCGGACTTCGCTGGTCTCCGTGGCACCCGGCGGAGGCGCCGGGCACGCGGAGTATATGACAGACTCCGGCCATGACAGGTGCGACAAGACGGACGCTCGACGCCATCCTGGACGCGATGCTCGACGCGTTCCCGTCGCAGGGTCGCGACCTGGGCCTACGCGCCTACGAGGGCCGAGTCGACGACCTCTCCCCCGCCGGGCTGCGCCGCCGGGCGGCCGAGCGCCGCCGCCACCTCGAGACCCTGGCCGCCCTGCCCGCGGCCGGCGGCCAGGAGGCGGCCGACCGCGACCACCTGGCCCTGGTCCTGGCCGAGGAGGAGCTGCTGCTGGCCCGGCGCGAGCAGGCCCGCCGGGACCCGCTGTGGGCGGGCCGGGTGCTGGGGGTGACCTCCTATCTGGAGGGCCCGCCCGGGACCGCGGCCGAGCGCGCGGACGGGCTGCGGCGGCACCTGGAGCAGGTCCCCGACGCCCTCGACGGCCTGACCGGCGGGCTGGAGGAGGTGCCGCTGGCGTTCCGTGAGGCGGCCGCCGACGTGTTCCCGGGGTACGCCAGCTTCTACCGGACCGAGGTCGCCGCCCAGGCCGGGGCCGAGGTGGCCGAGCGGGCCGCGGCCGCGGTCGAGCGGTATGCGGCCACCGTGGCCGGGCTGGACGGGCCGCCGCTGGCCCCCTGGGGGCCGGCCGACTTCGCCGAGCTGCTGCGGGTCCGTACCGGCACCGCCCTCGACCCGGCCGGGCTGCTGGCCAGGGGGCGGGCCGAGGCCGACCGGCAGCTGGCCGCCCAGCGGGAGGCGGCCGCCCACGCCGGCGGCACCCCGGCCGAGGTCAGGGCCCGGGCGGCCAAGCGGGCCCCGGCGGCCGGCGAGCTGCTGGCGGCGGCCGCGGCCTCGGTGGCCGAGTGCCGCCAGTTCGTGGCCGACAGCGGCTTCATGTCGCTGCCCGCCGACGAGCCGCCCGGGGTCGAGGCCGCGCCGCTGTACCTGCGTGGGGCGCTGGCCTTCCACCACGCCCCGGGGCCGTTCGACCCGGTGCCGCCGTCCAGCTTCCGTTACTACCTGACCCCGCCCCTGCCCGAGTGGGACGCCGAGCGGACCGGGCGCTGGTTGGGACTGTTCGAGCCGCACATCATGGCCGTCTGCACCCTGCACGAGACCTACCCGGGCCACCACGCCCACGAGCTGCACCTGCGCCGGGCCCCGAGCCGGGTCGCCACCGCCCTGTGGAACGAGATCCTCGGCGAGGGCTGGGCCCACTACTGCGAGGAGGCGGCCTTCGACGCCGGCTTCCGGGCCGGCGACCCCGAGGCCGAGGTGGCCATGCGGACCGACGCCCTGGTCCGGGCGGCCCGCCTGCTGTGCGCGGTCGGCATGCACACCCAGGGGATGACCCTGGACGAGGCCACGACCGAGTTCGAGACCACCGCCGGCCTCGACCCCGACCATGCCCGCCTGGAGGCCGTCCGCGGCACCTGGGACCCCGGCTACTTCGCCTACACCCTCGGCAAGCTCGAGATCCTCGCCCTCCGCGACCAGGTCGGCGGCGACCTCCGCGGCTTCCACGACTGCCTGCTCGCGACCGGCACCCCGCCCCCGGCGATCGTCGCCCGCCACCTGCTCCCCAGCTGAGCTCAGCGGGCGACCACGAACAGCGCGATCAGCACCGCCACCCCCAGCGCCACCCAGAACAGCGGGTCGATCCCCGACTGTCCCCGCCGGTACCCGCTCCTGCGCCGGTTGCTGGTCCGACGCCGTCTCCAGGTCCGTGCCATGGTCCTTCCTTCCTCCAGCTCGACGGCCCTGCTTGGCCTGGTGTTCCCAGCCAACCGTGGTCTCAGACCCCTACTGTTGGGGGATGCGTGCCGAGACCCGGCCGGACCGGGGTGCGGTGGTCGGCGCCCTGCTCAGGGTGGTGCTGGCCGGGGCCTGCTGGGCGATGGCGGCGGTACTGGCCAAGTACGCCTTCGAGCGGGGGGTGCCGCCGGTGCGGCTGGCCGAGGCCC
>Ga0207675_100003279_pt1 | contig 15851 bp, 14 predicted proteins | sample KBSSwiS42_FD_184305 | JGI IMG/M metagenome (GOLD analysis project Ga0207675, IMG submission 184305) | Switchgrass rhizosphere microbial communities from Kellogg Biological Station, Michigan, USA - KBS Switchgrass S4-2 (SPAdes) (version 2) | ecosystem: Host-associated > Plants > Roots >... | reverse complement strand
CTCCGGCGTCGCCGCCGCGAGCGCGCCGGCCGCGACCGTCGCCCGCGGTACTGCGGAGTAGCAGGGTTCCCCCCGCTCCCCGCTGGGGCGTGCTGAAACGAGCCGGCTCGCCGCGAGTGGGCGCTGGCCGGATGCGAGCGCGGCTGCGACTCAGGAACAGCTCCCTGCTGCCGATCACGAAGAGGACATGAAGGCGGGGGGCATGAGTCGGACGGAGGCGAGCACCGAGCAGCTCTCCGGCCCGACGAGCACGATACGGCGTGCCGAAATCTACCTGGCACGGCAGCCCATCTTCGACGCCTCCCTGAAGGTGCACGGCTACGAGCTCTTGTACCGGGCTTCGGCCGAAAACCGCTTCACGGCGACCGATGGCGATCGCGCGACCTCCACGGTCATCGCGCGCACGTTCTTGTCGCTCGGGCTCGACAACGTCACGGCCGGCAAGCTCGCCTTCATCAACTTTCCGCGCCAGCTGATTCTGGACGACGTCGCCTGCGCCCTGCCGCAGGATCGCGTGGTGATCGAGATCCTGGAGGACGTCGAGCCCGACGCCGAGCTGCTCGCCGCCGTGGCGCGCCTCAAGAGCAACGGCTACACCGTCGCGCTCGACGACTTCGTGCTCCTGCGCCCGGAATACGAACCCTTGCTCGCGCTCGCGGACATGGTCAAGGTCGACTGGCGGGCGTCCGACGCTCAGAGCCGCGAGGCCATCGCTCGCCGCTTCGCCCGGCACGGGCCGAAGCTGCTCGCCGAAAAGGTCGAGACCGAGGCTGAATTCCAGAATGCGGTCGAGCTCGGCTTTGGCTACTTCCAGGGCTTCTTCTTCGCGCACCCGCAGATGGTCAGCGCGCGAGAAGTGCCGGCATTCAAGCTGAACTACCTGCGGCTGCTGAAGGTGATCCAGGCTCCGCGCCTCGACTTCGACGCCATCGAGCGCATCGTCAAGACCGAGAGCACGCTGCTGCATTGGCTGCTCAAGCGCGTCAACTCGGCCGCGTTCGGCGCGCGCGCGCGCGTGAACTCGATCCGGCAGGCGCTGGTCGCGCTCGGCGAGCTCGAGCTGCGCCGCTGGGTGTCCGTGTTCTGCATCTCCGGCATGGGTGAGGACCGCCCGCAGGAGCTGCTGGTGCAGTCCTTCGTCCGAGCCTACCTGTGCGAGGAGCTGGCGAGGCGCTCGCCGCTCGCGCGCCACAGGACGGAAGCGTTTCTGGTGGGCATGCTGTCCTTGCTCGACGCCGTGCTGTGTCGCCCCTTGACCGAGCTCGTCGACGAGCTGCCGCTCTCGCCGGAGGCTCGCAGCGCCCTGCTCGAGGGCACCGGCCCCTTGGCGCCGCTGCTGGCCTGCAGCGTCGCCTACGAGCGAGCGGACTTTTGTCGGGTGTCCGAGATCGCGCAGCAGCTCCAGCTGCCCGTGGGCGAGGTGTCGGCCGGCTACTTCGAGGCGCTGGCACAGGCGCAGCAGGTCTTTGGAGACGTTCCCGAAGCGCAGCTGCCCGCGCCGGCGGCGCCGAAGCGGAGGCCCGGCGCGCGATCTTGACAACTGAATGAATTATCAGTAGTCTGGGACGGGTCGATCGTAGAATAGATCGATCGAGCAGCTCAATCGAGAGAGGGCGCTTTTGCAGAAGCGCTCGGAAGGAGCCCCCCGTGCCGGAAGACAAGACCAAGCAGAAGGCGTTGGAACTCGCCATCGGAAGTATCGAGAAAGAGTTCGGGCGTGGCTCCATCATGCGGCTCGCGGATGGGCAAAAGATCGGTGGAGACGTAGCCGCCGTCTCCACGGGCTCGCTCGGTCTGGACGTGGGCCTCGGCATCGGCGGCTATGCGCGCGGCAGGATCGTGGAGATCTACGGGCCTGAGTCGAGCGGCAAGACCACGCTCACGCTGCACGCCATTGCCAGCATCCAAAAGACAGGCGGCGTGGCCGCCTTCATCGATGCCGAGCACGCGCTCGACGTGATGTATGCGCGCCGGCTGGGGGTGAAGACGGATGAATTGCTGATCAGCCAGCCCGACTACGGCGAGCAAGCGCTCGAGATCGCGGACATGCTGGTGAACTCCAACGCCGTCGACATCATCATCATCGATTCCGTGGCGGCGCTGGTGCCCAAGGCGGAGATCGAGGGAGAGATGGGCGACTCCCACGTGGGTCTCCAGGCCCGCTTGATGAGCCAGGCGCTGCGCAAATTGACCGGCACGGTGGCGCGCTCCAAGTGCGTGCTGATGTTCACCAACCAGATCCGCATGAAGATCGGCGTGATGTTCGGCAGCCCCGAGACCACGACCGGCGGCAACGCGCTCAAGTTCTACGCCTCCCAGCGCCTGGACATCCGGCGCATCGGCGCCATCAAGGAGGCCAGCAAGGACAAGAAGGGGGAGATGGCGGTCGTCGGCAACCGCACGCGCGTCAAGGTCGTCAAAAACAAGATGGCGCCGCCCTTCCGCGAGGCGGAGTTCGACATCTACTACGGCAAGGGCGTCAGCCGTTCGGGGGAAGTGGTCGACATGGCGAGCGACCTCAACTTCATCCAGAAGAGCGGCGCCTGGTACTCCGTGGGCACCGAGCGCATCGGCCAGGGTCGCGACAACGCGCGCACCTATCTCGAAGAGCACCCCGAGACGATGGCCAAGCTCGAAGCGCAAATTCTCGCGCATCACGGCGTCGCCGCGGCCGACTCTACTGTCAAAGAGGGTATCAAGGCGGAGAGCAGCAAACCGGAGAGCAGCAAGACGGAGAGTGGCAAAGCAGAAGGGGGTAGGGGAGACAACGGGCACGCAACCGCCTCGAATCCCCACGCTGCTTCCAGTTCGCACGCTGGCGGCTCTCACGCCGCTTCCAGCCATGCCGCAGCCAGCCGCGCAGCGAGCGTCGCTTCGGACGACGACGACTCCGACGACGAGGAGTCTGCGGGCGCAAAAGCTCGCGCCAGCAAGGCCAACGGAAACGGCAAGACGGCAGCAGCGGCGGCAGCTCCCGCCAAGCGCGCCGCGCGAGCGAACTGAGTACCGCCCCCCGGAAGAGGTGAGTTTTCCTGTCTCCGCGCCGGCGCCTCGCGCCCACCGGGGTCTGGCGCCGGCTTCCGGAGGCTTCCCTCGGGGTCCAATGTCGACCACAATTGGACTCCATGGACGGTCGGGGGCGTCGCCCAGTCGGCGCTGCACTGATGGCAATCTGGCTCGCCGGCCCCTGTGCGAGGCTGACTTCGGTGGGCGCGCAGGAATCGGCGGCAACGGCTGCAGCCGAGACCGATCCAGGAAATGATTCCTCGGCAACGGCCGATGCGCTCGTCGAACAGGGCATCGAGCTGCGCAAAGGCGGCAAGGACCAGCAGGCGCTGGCCAAGTTCGAACGCGCGTTCTCTCGCGGCGGCTCGGTCCGAGCGCTGGTTCAGATGGCTCTGGCCGAACAAGCGCTGGGCCTCTGGCGGGACGCTCACGAGCACTTGCAAGAGGCCCTGTTGAAGGCCGAAGATCCCTGGATTGCAGAGCATCGCGCAACCATCGAGGCTGCGTCGATCGAAATTGCCTCGCAGCTCGGCTCGCTGGAGATCAGCTGCAATGTCGATGGTGCGGAGGTGCGACTGGACGGGGTTCTGCTGGGTCAAACTCCGTTGACTCGGCCAGTGCCGTTGGTGGCAGGCGCCAACGTCATCGTCGTTTCCAAGCGCGGCTACTTCGACATCGCACGTCAGGTCAATATCGATGTGGGGCGGCTGTCGCGCCTGAATGTCGTGCTGACGGCAAATCCGACCGCGAGCTCCACGCCTCCACACGGAGTTGACCGACCGCATGGCGGGGGGCAACCCGCGGCGCCTCCGAGCGCGGAGCTCGCTCTTCGGCCGGCGACGGGCGCGGGCCCAGATCGTTCGGCGCGCGACACTCTTTTTTATACTGCGCTCGGCTTGAGCGCGCTCGGGTCGAGCGCTGGAATCACGGGTTACGTGATGCGGGAGATCAATGTGGCGGAGTACAATGACGACGCGCGCTGCAGTCGTATCCTGGGAGTCCGCAGAGCCGACGAATGTCCGAAGCAGGCAGCCGCCTTCCAGCGGGGTGAAGTCCTGGCGATTGGCGGATTTGCCAGCGCCGCGGTGTTCGGGGCGACGGCGACGTATCTCTGGTTGACTCGGCCCAGCGCCAAATCCCAGGCGAGTTTTGGCTGCGCTGCCGGGGGCGCCGCGCTCGCTTGCAGCGGCCATTTTTGAGCCTACCCCGCGCGCAGCCGCCGTCATTCGATGATGGGCGAGCGATTGGCTCCCATCATGGGCGGGGTGGGCGCCGGACGTGGCCCTTCCAGCTTCGGAACAGCGGTTCCCAGCCCCGATAGAGGAGCTGCGGAGGCTGGTCCTGACGGCACGCGCCGGAGGCTCCGTGCGGCGCGGTCTCGTTCCTCGCGCGCTGGCGCTGCCGGCGGCGGGCTCGGCACCGGAAGTGAGTCGGCAAAGGCGGACTTGGTCAATGTGGCTGTCTCGGCGTGCATCACCCCGCTCGGAACCAGTGGACCCCAGAAGGGGGTGTCTCGCGGCGCCTTGCGCTGCGGCTCGGGCGCCGTCGTCAGCGCCTGCGTCTGAGCCACTCGATTCCACTCTGCCAGCGCGAGCGCACCAACCACGGCAACGAGGAGTGCGAGCGCGCGTCGCCGCCGAGGGCGGCGGATCCACACCGACTGCAAACCCTGCGACAGCGTCCGCGTCAGTACACCCCGCGGCCGCCCGAGCGCGGCGCGGCTCGCGCTTGCCGCGCCTTCGGTCGGCAGCGCAGCTCCTTTCAGAGCGCGGCCGAGCTCGGACTCGTCCTCGGCGAACCCGACGCTGGAGGCGTCGGGCCAGAGCTGCTTCGGATCGAGCGCTCGCAGCGCAGAGAGCAGCTGCGTCCGAAACATGCCAGCGCTGGCCGGCCTCTCCCCGGCCTCGAATCGAAGCGCCATGGCGAGCACGCGGGCAATCGGTTCGGGAACGCCGTCGAGCTCTGACGGGCGCACGGCGCTGCCGAGCGCGAGCAGCCCTCGTTGCGCGAGATCCACGAAGGGCAAGCGACCTGCCAGGCAGCGCACGTACACCACCGCGAGCGACCAGACGTCGCTGGCTGGACTGGCAACGCAACACAGCAGTTGCTCGGGGGCCATGTACGCGGGCGTGCCGAGTGTGACACCGGTCAAGGTCGAGCCACTGCCTTCCAATGCTTTTGCGATGCCAAAATCCAGCAATTTCGGCGTCACTCGGCCATCCTCCGCGCGACTCAAGAAGATATTCGATGGCTTCAGGTCACGGTGTACGATTCCAGCTTGGTGCAAGGCTGCGAGGGCGTTGCAGACCGGCACGAGCGCCTCCATCGTGCACTGCAGCGACAGCGGTCGGTCCAGTAACGCCTCCAGCGTTTGTCCATAGAGCCGTTCGAGTACGAGATACGGCATGCCCGCTTCGTCTGTTCCAGCATCCAGAACCTCGACGACATTGGGGTGCGAGGCATCCACTGCGAGCCGCGCTTCCCGGGACACTCGCTGCACGAGATCCGGGCGCGTCACCAGCTCGGGCCGCAGCAGTTTAACAGCAACCGATCGGCCGGTCACCTCATGCCGCGCGGCATAGACGAAGCCCATTCCCCCAGCCGCCAGGAGCTGTTGGACTCGGTACTTTCCACCGAGCAAGTGGCCAATCCTATCGTCGGCGGGCCTCATACCCTCGAAGGTATCTAGCACGCGCCAGACGGTCGTCCGCGCATCTCGCAGAGCCTCGGCGGACATTTCCGGGCTATGGTCGGCAACCGATGCCGATCTTGGGAAACACCGAGCCCAACGAGCGCGGCCGCCAGCACTCCACCGTCGCATCGGGACGATCGGGGCACCTTCGGCCGCTGCCGGTGCTCATCCGCAGCGTGTCGTGCCCAGCGGAGCCCCGTCCATTTCGACTGGAGTCGGGCAGCTGCATCCTGGGCGCTGGAGAAGACGCGGACGTGATCATCGAATCGGATACCGTATCGCGGCAACACGCCGAGTTGCGCTTGGTTCCCGAGGGCGTCGGCGTCACCGACCTCGGCAGCAAGAATGGCTGCTACTACCTGGGCCAGCGTTTTCAAAGCATGAGCCTGCAGCCCGGCAGCCGCTTTCTGCTCGGGTCCGCGGAAATCCAGATCGACGTCGATCACGAGGCGCTGACGGGCAGTACACCCGGAGATGCGGACCGCTATGGCGAGCTCCGGGGGGTGTCGCCGGGGATGAGGCGCCTGTTCGAGCAGCTCGTGCGTCTCCAAGGCTCGAAAGTCAACTTGCTGATCCAGGGCGAATCCGGCACGGGCAAGGAGCTGATCGCGCGTGCCGTGCACGAGCACTCCGTCTTGCGCGACGGGCCGTTCGTAGTGGTCAACTGTGGCGCTCTCGATCGGCAGCTGGTCCGGAGCGAGCTCTTCGGCCATCACCGCGGCGCTTTCACCGGTGCGGTGCGCCGCCATGTGGGTGCTTTCGAAGCCGCTGAAGGCGGCACTCTCTTCCTCGACGAGATCGGCGAGCTATCGTCCGATGTTCAGCCCGTCTTGCTGCGGGCTCTCGAGCAACGCAGCATCACGCCGCTCGGCTCTCACGAGGAGCTACCCGTTCAGATCCGAGTGATCGCGGCGACGCACCGCGATCTGGCCGCCCGGGTGCAGAGCGGCGACTTCAGGGAAGACCTGTTTTACCGGATTCAGGTGGTACGACTCGAAGTGCCCCCGCTGCGTGAACGGCTAGAGGATGTGCCCGTGCTGGCCAATGCGTTCGCGCGCCGTCAGGGCGTGCCTCAGCTGCCAGAAGACTTCACGGAAGCGTTGCAGCGCCATCACTGGCCGGGAAATGTTCGCGAGCTGCGCAACGCGGTGGAAGCCTATCTGGCGCTGGGTGTGATGCCTGCCCGACGGGGCGCGAGCAGTAGCGCCGGGCTCGAGCCTGCCCTGGCTAACTTCGTCAATCCCGAGCAAACGTACGCAGCGCAAAAGGAAGAGCTGCTGCAGTATTTCACGCGCGCATATCTGGAACGTCTGTTGCGGGCCACGGGGGGGAATCAGTCGGAGGCTGCTCGTCAGTCTGGCCTCGAGCGAAGCTACCTGGGCAAGCTGATTGGAAGGTTGGGCCTACGCCGCGGGTGAGCGTCTATTGGCTGCATCGTGTCGTCGGCCTCGCTGCCCTGTGCGGGGTCGAAGCCGGTGGTCTCGGCTGCACCCAGCCGAGGCCGGACGAAGATCCTCCGGCACCCATCCCAGCTCGCCCACCTGACGGACCTTCCTGCGATCGTGCGCCAAGCTGTGGCGCCGTGGGCGACGCAGCGAGCTGTTGTGAGAGCCTATGGGTGCCGGGGGGCACCTTCCAGATGGGCTTCAGCACTGATGAAGTCATCCGTCCGGCAGAGCTCCGCGAGGAGGACCGCGAGCACCGCGTCACCTTGAGCGGCTACTTCCTCGACCGGTTCGAGATCACCTGGAGCCGACTCGAGGCTTATGCCGACCAGTATGCAGGGCCGCCGGCCCCCGGCAGCGGGGCGCGTCCGGGCTTGCAAACGAGCGGTTGGGACCCCGCGTGGGACCCGGAGCTACCAACCTCGGGTGAAGAGCTGCTGGTACGGGCCCGCTCGCTGGGCACCAGCGTCGTGCCGGGCAGCGCAGGGGATGGCGAAGGCCAAGGCTCATCCGGCCCTGCCCGACGTGAAGGCGAGCTCGCCGCGGACGGGTTGAGCTGGTTTGTGGCCTTTGCTTTTTGCATCTGGGACGGAGCGAGGCTGCCCACCGAAGCCGAGTGGGAAAATGCGGCGGCTGGTGGAGTGCGGAATTCGCCTTATCCGTGGGGAGCGGACCCGACGCCGGTCGCAGCGCTGCGGACTGCTCCCGCCGCGCCCGTGGGCAGCCATTCCGAGCTGCGTGGGTACTTCGGTCAAGATGACCTGGGCGGGGGCGTGATCGAGTGGGCGTTCGACTGGTTTTCCGAGGGCTACTACCTGGAAAGCGGCCGAGGCTGCGTCGACTGTGCAAACACGGAAGAGGGCATTGCCCGGGTCGTGCGTGGCGCGACGGACTCCAGCTGCTGCAGTGGCGACCTCGACACCTCCTACCGGGCCGCGGCGCGCAGTGGTCGCGCGCCTGGCGTAGCGCTACTCGGTGTGGGTGCGCGCTGCGCGCGAGACGTGCCCGATTCAACGCGCTGAGCGACCGCAGTCAGAAAAGCGGTACCAATCCGCACCCGTGCTGCTCGAGCTTGCACGCGTGAGCCGCTGTGGAGCCCGGCTTGCGTCGAGCCACACCCGCCAGAGATTCAACGTTCGGAAGGGGCCGGCGACCTCAGCATCCCGGGTGCTGCTGACGAGCAGGCTCGAGCCATCGGGGGCCCAGGCTGGATCGACGTTGGTGCCCGTATCCCGCGTGATGCGTTGCAGCTCCGCGCTGGCGAGGTCGACCACATAGATATCGAATTGGCTGCCGAGCTCATCGAGACTATCGCGAGGCAATGCCGAGAAGGCCAGTCGCTCTCCATCTGGGGACCAACGCGGTGATTCCAGCTTATCCATTTGGCCGAAAGTAAGCCGTTGCTGTTCGCCCGAGCCCAGGTCCACGATCCAGAGATCTTGCACGCCGTCGATTTCGGCGATGTACGCGAGGCGCGTGGAGTCGCCAGGGGACCAGCGTGGATGGAAGTGCGGCACGTCTTCCAGCTCAGGCAAGAGCAGCCGCGCTTGGCCTCCAGAACGCGCCATCACCCAGATACGGTAGTAGTCCGCCTCGCGCCGCGAGGCGAAGGCTAGCTCGCGACCGTCTGGTGACCAAGTGGGACCATCTGGAGCGCGTCGATTGATGCCGTCGTGAACTGGCTCAGAGTCGATCAGGAGGACGACTTCATTGCCCGGCTCGTCCGGCGCCAGAAGCCCCAGCTCCGTCGGGACTGACGCAAGGTCTGTCACGGGTCGACGCCGAAAGGCGATGCTCCGCCCGTCGGGAGACCACGTGGAGCCGTAAGTGAAACTGCCTCGACCGATTGTAATCGACTGTGAGCCGTTGGGGTCCATCGCCACCAGCTCCGATCGCGGCACGGTAAGGATCTGTTGAGCCAGGATCGGATGGGTTTGGGCGAGACAGGGTCCGACGGCAGCGTCGGCTTGGCCCGCGGGCAGCGCTTCAGGAGGGGAGCTAGCACTGGCCTGGCAAGCCTCTAGGGCAACCAGGGGCGCCGCGACAAACCAGCAGAAATGCGGCCGCCGGCTAGCACGACTACTTTGCCGGCACACCCCAAAAACAGTCCGGCATGCTGTCAGAGCTCGGAAGGTCGGAGTCTTCCGTCAAGTTGACTGCCTGGTCCGGCGAGTCGACGGGCATCTTCCAGATGTCCTCGTCACCGTCGCGCCAGCTGGTGACAATTAGAGACTTTCCGTCGGGAGTCCAGCTGGGGGTGACGTCATCATCGTCGTTGTCCGTGAGTTGTGTGAGCTCGTGTGAGCTCACGTCGATCAGGAACAGGTCGGCATCCGGAGGATTGACGCCCTCCATGTGACTGCCAAGACCCGCGATGCTGCCGTCCGCCAGGCGCGCGAATCCCCAGAACGCGACCGTTCTGCCATCGGGGGACCAACGCGGTCCGCTGGGCACGTAGACACGCCCCTCGGTCAAATTTTCCGGCGCGGGATCATCGGGGCCATTGGCCACCCAGAGATCCTGATCTCCGGCAGCGCCATGGGCCGCGCCCGCCATCTCGGTCGGGTTCCAGGAGAACACGAGACGCGACTCCGTTCTGGAGACGTCCGCCTCTTCGCGTCCGCCCAGTCGCTGCGAAAAGAGTGGCCGGCGCTGGCCCCCCGAGCGCGAAACGACCCAGAGATCGGTCTCGGGCCCGCCCTGTCGAGAGGCGTAGATCAGCCGGTCTCCAGACCACGTCAGGACCCGATCCCACAATTCTGGATCCTCCGCCGTGACCAGGAGCACGGGCTCATCGTCTCCAGGCGAAATGAGCCCGAGCGCGGCGTCCAGGCCCATGACGCGCCGGAACGCGATACCTTCGCCGTCGGGGGACCAGACGGGCGTTGCATAGTCACCACCGTTGGTCAAACGCCGAACGCTGCTGCCGTCGAGCGCCATCATATAGAGCTGCCCGATACCTGCCTGATCGCGATCGGAACGAAAAACGATCGCGCCCTGTTCCGGCGCGCGCGTGGAAGCGTCGGCCCCACCGCTCGAGCTGCCGGCCGCCGGCAGAGTCGACTCGACCGAATCACTCAGCCGCGTGTGATCCTCGCTGCCAGAGCAAGCTAACACTGTAGCGATCAGCACTGTAGCGATCAGAATGGCACTGACGCGACACGCGCTGCTCTGGCAGCGCGGAGTGACATTGAACCTTCGCGCGACCGCCCTCATGCAAAGACCCTAACCAAGCAGCAGCCGATTGACAAGCACGCGTCTGCCGAGCGCGCAATGTCGCTGAGTGGTAAGGCTCGCGACGCTGATGCCGAGCCGAAGATTGCTTGGGCTGAGCCAGCTGCGCACTGTACAACCCAACTGTGTTCCTCTGTCCGCAGAGGGGCTAGCCGCGTTGCACTCGAGAGCTGCAAAATCACCGAAGCAACGACGCGGGAGCAGCTGCCCGCGGCAGCGGTACGAGAATTGCTCTCGTCGTGGGCATGACCGAGAACCTCGAAGCGTTGGCCCCCGCGGCACGCGGGCGCGCCATGAACCAAGGCCGGGCAGGCTCAGCCGCGGCGGGTGCCTCAGTCGCGGACCTCGAGTCGCGCGCGACGCACGCCAGACTGCGCATCGACGAACATGGACTGCACGAGGCAGCCCGCGCTTGCGCTTACGATGCTCGAGCTGTCTCTCGGCACTTTGGCATCTCGATCCGGCACCTGCAGCGGTGGTTCAACGCTCACCTGGCTTCCACGCCGTGTGTCTGGCTCAGCGAGCAGCGCCTGCAGCACGCCCGTCGCCTGCTGGCCAAGTCGGGCACCGTCAAGGAAGTAGCGTACAGCCTGGGCTTCAATCACGTCTCGCAGTTTTCCCGCGACTTCAAGCGGCGATTTGGCCATCAACCTTCGGTCGAGTTGGAGCGGACTCGGCTTGCGAGACCGCCGAACCCTGTCCAACCTTCAGCTGGCCGGGCGCGCTGGCATGAGCGCACGAGTTGTTGCGACCGGCAGGCTCACGAGGCCCGAGCGCACGAGCGCGATATGCTCGAAGGTCTGACAGCCATGGCTCACGATCATTGACCTCGATTGGCAAGCAGATGGAGGTACGTCGCATTGCAATTCGTCTCGACGAGCCAACGCCTGACGGAAACGCCGAGATGGCTATCCTCAGCAACCTGCCAAAGCGCGGTGGATGCACGGGCCGTGGCCGGACTCGATCATCATGAGCTAAGAGCTGCGCTTCGGCGCGCGGCGGCACCAACAATGGCTGGTCCAGGAACTCAGCGCTGTACATCACATCGATTGAGCACGTTGGCTCGCGTCGGAGCAGAGCCCGCAGCGCGTCACGCCTGCCGCTAGCCAGCACCTGCCGACCTCCTTCACGAGGCGCTGCTTGTCAGCTGCGCTGAACACGCCGCGACACCGCTTCGCCACCGTCTCCGGGAAAGCCGCAGCAAGGCCGAGCGAACGGGCTGGCGCTCACTCCCCGGAGGGCCTTCAGGATCGCCAGCGCCGGCCTGAGCGCTACATCTCGACGGCGAGACCCGTCACCCAGTTCTTTGAGCCGACGTTCATCTGATCGCCGCCGAAGTTGCTGACGGAGTACTCGAAGAAGATGTACGAGTTGTTGATACCCATGGCGGTATCGAGCTCGGTGCCGGCGGAGGGCTCCAGCCAGTCGAGCAGGAACATGGCGCCGAGCGCTGCCTGGCTACCAACCGAGGCATCTCTGCCGACGATGCGTTTGCCATTTTCGTCAGTGTAATGCGCGGTGCCGAGGCCGTTGTTCACCCACCAGAGCGCGTAGCCGAGGCCAAACTTGCCGTAACCAACGAGTGGCACTCGAAGCTCTTTAGCCAGTACGTCGACCCGCAGCACGCCGACGGCGTACATGGGCATGATGTTGAGGGTGCTCTTCTGGCCAATCGGCGTATCGAAGACCGGGCTGCTAGAGCCTGGGAGTGGCTTGTTGAGCGCCGAGCGTCGAGTGTAGCTCCAGCCGAGCCCCACTCCAAGTGTACCCACGTGAGGCGCACGCCAGAGTTGGCCGTCGATCTCGAGCCCGAGCTGATAGCGGGTCTTGTCACCGAAGAAGCTCTCTTGTCCGCTGCCGGCCTCCGGCTGCACCAAACGGTCGTTCTCGCGCGGCGTATACGGACCAAAGCGCAGCTCGAACGCCATGTTTTGCGACGAGAAATCGGTGCGGTGCTCGAGCGTCGGCGTGGCGGCGAAGGCGGGTGCGGGGACGGAAGAGTGGCCGGGGGCCTGCACTTCGGACGCGGACGCGGTGGTGCTGGTGGTCTCTGCGGACACCTCAGTGTCAGCAGCTGCCACCGCGGTCGAGATGCACACCCAGGCACACCCTCCCCATGCCGCAAGTGAACGAGACACTACCAAGTCCTTCAAGCACGACTCCTCGTGCGTCGCACCCGAAGTGCCGCCAGCACCATGCCCAGCAGGACCGCTGCTGCGGCTGACGAACGTGACGCACCCGGGCTCGCGCTGCAGAAGCCGCCCCCGCCGCGCCCACCATTTCGACCGTACACCTCGAAGAAGTCGTCCAGCTCGTGCGGAGTCCCGCATTGGATGCCGGACAGCAGACCAGGGTTGCCGATCACATCCTCGCCGGCGACGCCCACTGCATACGTGGTGTCATCCAGGAGCGTGTTCGTCTGGATCGTGCCAGAGCTCTTGTTGACTTTTCCGCAAGCGTAGCCAATTGGGGGCTGTTTTCCGGCGACGAGCAGAGGCGTGTAGCACGCCGATGGCGCTGCGCCGGTCGTGCTCGGTATGAACTCGCTGCCTCCGTCGGCGCTCGTTCCGGCATCCGTCTCTTCGGCGGGGACCACGTCAGTGCCGGGATCGATACCTTCACCCTCCGGCACGCAGAAGGCTTCAAGACTCTTGAGCTCCGTGTCATCGGTGAGACCGCCGATACTCAAGCTGAGCTGGCCTTCCCCCATCTTGATGGAGATGCTAGACGGCGGCGGCGGTCCCACTAGATCAAATCCGGTGCCCTGCGTTCCGCCGGTCCACGTGGTGCCAGTACCGACTGCTTTTCCACTGTCCTCGATCAGAAAGTAGAACGTCACTTTATTGCCGTCGGAATCCGTGCTCCCTTCGCAGACCTCCGAGCCGAGGTCACTGGGGATGGTCGTGTTGCTGAGGTCTCGCAGCACCACATTGCGCACGGGAACCTCCACCGTGATCGAGCGTTCGAGATGCTCTGCGCTGCCGACGATCCAGCACTGACCACGATCGCTGGTTTTTCCGCGATTCGCCACGCAATCGTCGTTACCCGCCCATACCTCCAGTCGATGACTGGCATCGCTCAGCTGGATGGGGAAGACGAAGACATCATTGTTGATGCAATCCGCGTAGCTGATCCACCACGGTCGCGTAGCGCGGTATTTGTAGTGATCCGGATCTTGATCGCTCGCGGTTGGGCTATATCGGCCGATTCTGCCCAGAGTGATAGTCTGCGCTTGCGCAGAAGCGCTCCAGCTCCAGACACTGGCAACGGCAACCGTTGCCAGTAGCAGCGTCCGGCGCCATCTTTGACCCTCACCGGAGAGCGTGAATCCGTTCGTCACGACACGCACGGCCCTGTTTTCGGATCTGCTCGACACTGCTTGCCTTCTGCTCCTACCAGCGTTCCAGCATAGTCCGTGCCAAGGCGCAATCTGGCTGCTTCCGTGGGCAGTGGGCTCGAAGGGGGACGCGCTACCAGACAACTTGGCCCCTCGCCGCGCGGAGTTTCGCCAATCTGACAAGCGCGCCCAGCTCCTCGTGAGACTAAAGCCGGATGTCGACGTGGGTGCGCTTACGCAAGCTGTCCAGCCATTGCCGACGCGTGGTCTCCATCTTCTCTGCGTAGACCCGGTTCTGGAGCTGCGGTTTGGCCTTCTCGTACTCGGGGAGCTGGGAGGCCGAGCGCTCGATGAGCTTGAGCACTAGCCAAGCGTCTCCCTGGCGCAAGGGCTGCGTGACCTCGCCCACCTCCATGCCGATCAGCGCGGTGTCCACTTCCGGCGACAGCTCTCCGGGGTGCATGGGCGCCAGGAGCCCTCCTTGCTCGCGGGTGGCCGGATCGGACGAGTAGGTGCGCGCCAGCTCCGCAAAGTCTGCTCCGGAGCGAGCCCGCGCGCTCAGCTGCGCCGCCGTCTCGCGCACCTTGTTTGCGCCTTCGACGCCGCTGCCCGGCGGGATCTGCAATCGGATCCAGGCCGCGCGAAACTCGAGCTTGCGCCGTTCTTCTTGCTGCAGCCGGCGATACGTGCCGCGCATGTCATCCTCGCTGATGCGCATGCGGCCCTGGACGCGCAGGTTCAGCATCTTGGCGTCCAGCAGCTGGCGGCGGATCTCCGAGCGGTATTCGGTCAGGTTGAGGCCGTTCTTCTGCGCCTCCTCGAACAGCTGTTCTACCGTGACTTCGTTCTGTTTGGCGACGCGCTCGATGGCCGCCTGAACTTCCTGCGCATTGACCGTGATGTTCGCCTTCACGGCCTCGCGCCCCTGCAGCTCCTCGTCGACGAGCCTCTCGACCAGCTGCCGGTAGAGCTGCGAGAGAGCGGCGTTGCGCGACGCCCCTTCCGGCGCACTGCCGTAGATTTGCAACTGAAAGGGCCGGGCGCGCTGCAGCAGATCACTGAGCAAGATGGCCTTGTCCGCCACTACCGCGACCACGCGCTCCACGATGGCCGCCTGAGCCACCGGGGGCTCCAGAAGCGAGCCGAGGCCGGGGACACCGACGAAGGCCAAGCTGCCCGCGAACACAGTGGCGAGCAGGGGCGCTGACAACGGGGCCGCTGATGAAGCTCGGGCGCCAGAAGGCGCTCGTCGAGACCGGGCTGCTGAACGACGACTCATGGGCATCGCGCTATCTTCGCATGTAGGAGCGGGCTTGCTCGGTCACAAAGTAAGCCGCCGGCCAGTGGCGGTAGTAGTCAGCGAGCAGCACGTCGCTGCCGTCTTCCTTGTTGGCCTGGTCTTCCAGCTTGCCGATCACGCGCACCAGAGAACGAGGCTGAGCTCGCTCGTTGCCGACGTCATCGCTCTGCGTCAGCTTGACCAGCGCGTGCACGCGCGCCAGCTCCTGATCGCCGACCGTGACGCGGCAAGTGTCCGTTTCGGCCTCTTCACACAGGTTGCGCGCGGCCAGCCGCCGCACGCTGAGCGTCAGATCCGCCAGCCCGTCCCGGCCCTCCGTGCGCGCCAGCACGATGCCGAACACATCCAGCTTCTTGCTGTGCCATTCGTCGGGCAGGCGCTTGGACATCACCGGATCGTAGCGCTCGCTGCCTTGCAGCGCCGTCTCCTCCGCGGCGAGCGCAGCGTAGTCGCGGCTGAAGCCGTACGGCCCCGCCGAGCTGCAGCCAGCACCTGCGAGAATCGCGGCTAGCAAAGACGCGCTGGCGCTGAGCCCGAAGCGACGCACGCGCGACGACGTAGCACGCCCCACCCAACGAATCTACGCCGGGGGCGCCAGGAAACAGAGGGGCCCAGGGGCCCAGGGATCAAGGGCCCAGGGCCCCTTCAGGGACCATCGGCGGGCTTCGAATTGGCGCAAATCGAGTCTAATGCAGTGCCCTTTCGGCTCGGCGGCGCCGCCGAGCCTCGCCCCCGAGCCTGAGGCTCAGCTCCGCGGCGAAGGCGGCGAGCAGGGCCAGCGCCAGCTCTGGCGAAGCGTCGACCGAACCCGCGTCGTCGCCGGCACCCGATTGCTGA
>Ga0207675_100003277_pt1 | contig 15853 bp, 12 predicted proteins | sample KBSSwiS42_FD_184305 | JGI IMG/M metagenome (GOLD analysis project Ga0207675, IMG submission 184305) | Switchgrass rhizosphere microbial communities from Kellogg Biological Station, Michigan, USA - KBS Switchgrass S4-2 (SPAdes) (version 2) | ecosystem: Host-associated > Plants > Roots >... | reverse complement strand
TATTCAACGAGAAAAGTATTTACAGGATCGCCATAAGATTCCCATTGAATGGTTTCGGTTTCACCTGGAACCATTGTTTCATTACCTATTGGATAAACGATCTTTGTTTGTATAGGAATGATATCATAGACAATGAAATATTCTTGTGGTCCGGAAGGAACTGTTGTTCCTTTCACATTTACAGTATAAGTAGTATTTGCAGGATTTGTGATACCGATCTGTTCAATATTATTTATATGATCTGCTGCTTGAATTGCTGCATTATTCACATTGGCAGGCAATGTATCTAATTTATAAGGTAAAAAAGTTGATGGAGAAGTTATCTCAAGATCGAGATCATTAACCAGGGCCTGCGAAGCATATGCTGTAGCAGCAGGGTCATTCCAGTAAAGAGTTACTTTCAATTGCGCAGTATTTGCCGGCACGGTTATCAAATGAGAATTATTCCCCCCATTATTAATTGATGAAATGAAATAACGGTTATTACTGAGCATGTCAACAGACCTCAACAAATTCATCCACCCAAAACCATATGTATAATCAGGCCCGGTATTTCCAAGATCGGTTGCTCCATTACAGAGCAATGCTTTCATCAATCCATTCTTTGGATTTGTGCCGCCATTTTGCAAACGATATTTTTCATACAGTAATACAAGTCCGCCGGCCACAGCTGGTGAAGCCATACTTGTGCCTGCACCAGGTCCATAACTATCATCAGGTGTAGGTACAGTTGATATGGTAAAATATCCATCAGCCATCAATTCTGGCTTTGTTCTACCGTCTTTAACAGGCCCACGGCTTGAGAAACTTGTAACCACACCGGTTCTGTCGGTGGCCCCTACTGATAAAACATTTTTTGCAGATTGATATCCGCTTAAAACTGTTCCAAATGAAGCCGGATAACTCAAACATGTTAAGCCGCCATCGTTGCCTGCTGCAAAAACATTTTGCAGATTAAGAAGATCGATAGCCATAAGATCTAATGCACGACTTTGCAGATCATAATAACCCATATAACTACAATCGCCAACTATACCTCCATAGGAGTTATTGGTTACAACCATTCCAAAGTCATTTACATAAGTAGAAGCATTGGTAATGATATTACTTAAATACTGTACTACTATTGTTGATTTAGGTGCATAACCCGCATATTGTTCACCAACAATACCACCTCCGCCAACAGTTCCATTTACATGTGTGCCATGATAAACATATGCAGCCGGTCCAAAATCAATAAGTCTCCCGGTAAAATCAATATGATAAACAGGATCAGAATCATCTCCTACACCAACAACCACTCCACTACCTTTTAAATTATATCCGCCAACACCCGTTGCAGCATTTAATACACTGCCTCTTGAATTTTGCCTGGCGATATAATTCAATGTTTGTGCGTCGTGCGGTGCTGGCTCTACATATTCAATAAAAGGAAATGATGCAAGTTCATTAATACGATTGCGGGGAATTTTTAAACCAATGATCTGATATTTGCTGTAGTAAAAAGAAGTGATCGCAATATTTTTTTCGGTCAGCAAATTTCTTATTTCATCAAAAGAAATTGTTTTTGGAAAACTGATCCAGACATCAATCATGCCGGGGGTTTTAATGGCCCATGAAGGAAAAATTCCTTTAGCCATTGCAGGATGCATTTTCTGTTCAGGTGCCAATTCAAATATTGATCTTGCACCTGCATTTTGTAAAACTGTAGCGTCAATATTTTTTGTTATACAAATTGTATAAGCATTACCGGAAATATATTCAAGCAGCTGAATTCCTGCTAAAGCAAGTTCTTGCTTTTCTGTTTCATTTGGTATTTGATTAAATTGCAGAACAGCAAAAGACTTTCCATTTACCTTTTGCAAACGATCAGTAAACGTTTTTACATTTTCAGCTGTAATATTTCTTTCAGTAAAAACTTTACCACTACGAAGTTGCAAAGCATTACCCGTATCTTTTTGTGAGAAGGAAACAAGAGAAAAAAGACAAAGTAAAATGGTGAAAGGAATTGGATGGATTCTCATAGCCAGATTTATCTTTAAAAATAACAAATAAACGTAAATAAAACAGGTAGGTTTTACTAACCCTGTCTTAGTAAAATCACTTTAGAGTTTGATAGTTCGAGCAGTAAAAACAAATTTGTGCATAGAACTCAGAAATTTGTGCATCTCTTCCATTGATTTCATCTCATTGACGATCATAATGAATAGTTTGCCGCTCTGTTTAAGTTTTGCTTTATTGGTTCCTGTTTGAATAAACGAAAGAATTTGTTGAAAGGTTTGCGATTCGAAATAAGGAGAGTCTGGACGATTGATGAAGTAACAGCGAAGTGTTTCATCCTTTAAACTCATTTTTTCAAACCCAAGATCAACAGCCAGTTTGCGGCAACGAACTGTTACAAAAAGATCCTCCACCTCCTGTGGCAATGGGCCAAACCGATCTTTCATTTCTGCCGCCATTGATTGCAGCTCTTCTTCATTTTCACAATTATCCAAGCGTTGATACAACGATAATCTTTCTGTGATGCTTTCCACATAATCATCTGGTATCAATATTTCAAGATCTGTATCGATCGTACAATCCTGTACAAAATCATCTTGTCTTGAAATTTCTTCTTTAAACAACTCTTTAAATTCACTTCTCTTCAGCTCACGGATCGCTTCATCGAGTATTTTCTGGTACATTTCAAAACCGATCTCTGCCATAAAACCACTTTGTTCTCCACCTAATAAATTTCCAGCACCACGAATATCAAGATCTCTCATTGCAATTTGAAAACCGCTGCCCAATTCACTATGCTGTTCTAATGTTTGCAATCTTTTTCTTGAATCGTCAGGCAGTGTGCTCATTGGCGGCGATAGCAAATAACAAAATGCTTTTTTATTGCTGCGACCTACCCTGCCTCGTAACTGGTGAAGATCACTTAATCCAAAATGATGAGCATTGTTTACAATGATCGTATTCACATTCGGAATATCAACCCCACTTTCAACAATGTTTGTGCAAACAAGCACATCATATTTTTTATCGATGAAATCAAGAATATGTTTTTCCAGCTCATGTCCTTCCATTTGCCCATGTGCAATACCGACACTGAGATCAGGACACAATGCTTCGATCAAACTTGCCATTTCTCTTAATCCCTGGATACGATTGTAAATAAAAAATACCTGCCCCGCTCTTTCTGTTTCATAATAGATAGCATCACGGATAAGGTCTTCATTATAAACATGCACTTCAGTTTGTATCGGCTGACGATTTGGAGGTGGCGTATTGATAATGCTTAGATCTCTTGCACCCATCAATGAGAATTGCAAGGTTCTCGGGATCGGTGTTGCTGTTAATGTCAAACAATCAACAGTTGTTTTGATCGTCTTGATCTTTTCTTTATGGCCAACACCAAATTTTTGTTCTTCATCGATCACCAATAACCCAAGGTCTTTATACTTTACTTCTTTTCCAAGCAATGCATGTGTTCCGATGATGATCTCGATCTTTCCTTCTTCTAACTTTTTAAGTGTTTCTTTTTTTTCTTTTGCAGATTTAAAACGATTGATATAATCAACAGTAACGGGGAAATCTTTTAATCGTTCACTAAATGTCTTATAGTGTTGAAATGCTAAGATTGTCGTTGGCACTAATACAGCGGCTTGTTTTCCATCAATACAGGTTTTGAAAGCAGCACGAATAGCGATCTCTGTTTTACCAAAACCAACATCACCACAGATCAATCGATCCATCGGTGATGATGATTCCATATCTTTCTTTACATCACCTGTTGCCTTGCTCTGATCAGGAGTATCCTCATAAATAAAAGATGCTTCCAACTCAGTTTGTAAATAATTATCCGGAGTATGCGGAAATCCTTGCTGAGCTTTTCGTTTTGCATAGAGTTTAATAAGATCGAAAGCAATTTCTTTAACCCTGGCCTTAGTCTTATCCTTAAGTTTATTCCAAACATCACTGCCAAGCTTATTGATCTTTGGCATTGTTCCATCCTTACCTGTATACTTAGCGATCTTATGAAGTGAGTTGATGTTGACATAAAGAATATCGGAATCTTTATAAATGATCCTTACCGCTTCCTGCAATCTTCCATTCACTTCTATTTTTTGCAAGCCACTGAAAGTCCCTACACCATGATCGATATGTGTTACAAAATCTCCCGGTTGTAATTCACGAAGTGTTCTTAATGTTAATGCCTTATTCTTATTATATGCTTGTTTTACTTTGTATTTGTGATAACGCTGAAATATCTGGTGATCAGTATAGCAAACGACCTTGAGATCTTCATTGATGAAACCCTCATGAATTGATATTGTAACCGGGTGAAAAACAATATCCGATTTCAGGTCTTCAAAAATGATCCGTAAACGTTCAAGCTGTTTTGGATTTTCAGCAAATAGATAAACAGTAAATCCCTTTTGCTCCCAATCCTTCAGATCCTTGATCAACAGATCAAACCGACGATTGAATGCAGGCTGCGATCTTGTATTGGACTGCATTGAAAAAACAGAAGCGTCTCTCGGTTCATCACCAAAGTAAACACAGGAACGGGCTTTTATTTGTTCTTCCAATTCATTTGTTGGAACAAAATCCTCCCGTGTAAAATTTGCTTGTACCGATTGGTCTACGTCATCAGTTATTTTATAATTCGGTTTGTTGTCAAAAAAAGAATCCGATTCTTCTTCAACAACTTTAACCCTTTCAAACAACAATGCCTCATCTCTTATCCATACGATAGTATTCTCAGGTAAAAATTCAAACAATGAAATTTTTTCCTTGTCTACAAACTGCGTTTCGATATTTGGAATGATACTTACCTGTAAAAGTTTTCTCTCACTCAGCTGGGTTTCGGGGTCAATGATCCTTATTGAATCAACTTCATTGCCAAAAAGCTCGATACGATAAGGCTTTTCATTTCCAAATGAATAAATATCAAGAATACCTCCACGAATAGCGAATTGTCCCGGCTCATATACAAAATCGGTTCTTTCAAAACCAAGATCAGCAAGTTTCAAAAGCAGGTTCCCGGTATCGATGGTGTCTCCATTTTTTATAAAAACAATATTGGATGAAATAGTACCAGGCACAACTACTTTCTCAAACAAAGCTTCGGGATAAGTAACCAATACTTTTTTATTAGCGGTACCTGAAGTATTCAATTGAGATGCGATCTTAGTTAAAGCTTCCGTTCTTAGCATCACATGACTGCTGTTAAGGAGGTTGAAATTCTTTCTCTGCTTAAATGATGAGGGGAAATAAAAAATATCCAGGGCGCCGGTCAGATTTTCCAATGTGTTGTGGAAATAAGCGGCATCTTCAGCATCATTTAATACGATAAGGTGATTAAACTGTGAGCAGGAAGGATGTTCAAAGATGGCGGCAGTAAAAAACTCGGGTGAACTGCCTTGCAGGTTTTCTAAATAAATTTTTTGTGGTTGGGAAAAAGAAAGCCTGTCCGCCAATTGAAAAAGGCGGGGGGAGTTGGAGAATAAATTCATCAAATCCTTAACACTCATCCGAAACAAAAATATGACATTTGCCTGTTACACAAACGACATCCGTCCACCAGATTTAAGTATCTTGCCAAATCCTAATAATTAAATATGAAAAGAAAGGTTATTGCGTCTGTAGCATTTATTTTTTTAGTAGCGATCATTTCTTTTTTATCGTTGAACAGGTCTAAGTTGAGCCTCCGTGCAGAGAAAGAAAATGAGCTCTATGAAGAAAACGAAGAAGATGAAGCTACTTCTCAGTATATGCGTTGGAAATATGAAGCCGACCTGATCAAAGATCCCACAACCGGTGAGGCCTTGTTTGGTTTGCGTGATAAGGAAATTGATTTTGCAAGAACAATACCTGAAAGAACTTCTTCATCTTCCACTGCAAGATTGACGATCTTAAACAATTATTTACCTGCTGGTCCAAATAACAATGGTGGAAGGACAAGAGCCATTGCTTATGATGTTCGCTATAATGGAACAACAAATCGGGTGTTGATAGCGGGTGGAATCAGTGGCGGCCTTTTCAGATCAGCAGATGGCGGTGCTACATGGACAAGAGTAACTCCAGCTAATGAAGTACATAATGTTTCATCAATAGCACAGGATCCGAGAGCAGGCAACCAAGATGTTTGGTATGCTGGCGGAGGTGAATATATCGGCAGTTCTACTGATGCGACAGGGGCAGGATATCTCGCTTACGGAATGTTGAAGTCAACTGATAATGGTCTTAGCTGGACAAGAATATCATTAACTAATATCACTGATTTTAATGGCACTCCACTCGGTGCAGGTGTACCAGAACGGTTTGATCATCCTTTTGATTATGTACATAAGATCTCAATAAATCCAACTAATGGCGATGTATATGTAGCTTGTCATAGAAGAATTGTTCGATCACAAAATGGCGGTACAAGTTTTCAAACTGTCTTTGGAAGCGCTGTATCAGGATTTGCTGCAGGTGGACAAGGCGATGTTGTAATTTCTCCAACTGGAAAAGTATTCATAGCAATGACCGGTGCTGCTCCTGATCTTACATTAAGAGGAATATGGAAATCGACCACAGGAAATTTGAATTCATATACAAGATTAGCCGGTGGAAGTGTATTGGGTGTTGATTCAGTAGATGGATGGAGAGGTAATGCTTATACGTCAACTGATGTTGGCGGTTCTCCCTTTTACGATACTAGAAGAACATTGCTTGCTTTGGCACCTTCCAATGAAAATATATTATATGTATTGTATGAGAATGGATTGACCAATACAAGTCCTACGAGAAATAAAGAAGCTGATCTATTTAAATTAGATATGACATCAGGAAATAACTGGACAAATGTTTCAGCAAATCTTCCTGATTTTCCCGGCGGCGATCATGATGCCACTGATCCGTTTACTATACAAGGAGGATATGATCTGTTCATTGCTGTAAAACCTAATGATCCAAATTTTGTGCTCTTGGGTGGTACAAGTTTATATCGTTCTACAAATGGATTTGCTACTACAGCTGCTACTTCATGGATCGGTGGTTATGGAAATACATTACCAACATTAACTTTCTTTCCTAATAGCCATCCCGACATTCATTTCGTTGCTTTTAATCCTGCGAATTCAAATGAAGCTATTTGTGGAAACGATGGTGGAATGCAGATGACCAGCGATATCACCGCACCTGGAGCCACTCTAATATGGAACAATTTAAATAATTATCAAACCTTACAATATTATAAGGTAACTATCGATCCTGAAACCGGTGCAAACAATTTTGCAGGTGGTGCACAGGATAATGGAACACAATTCAGAGACAAGACTGGCATTTCCGGTGTGGCTACAGTTGATAGTAATAATCATCGCCGGTTGATCGGCGGCGATGGATCATCTGTTGGTATTTCCAAAAAGAATGGGTCTGTACAATATTTATATGGTGGCGTTCAATTTGGAAGTGTTCGTCGTGGTCAAATTCAATCTTCTTTTAATCCAGTTGAGATCCGCCCAAATGGATTAACGGCTTCTTTTTCCGGATCAACAACAGAGTTCGGTGAGTTTGTTACCAACTTCAAATTAAATCCTGATAATACCGAAGATCTTTTCTATGTAAACTTCAATCGTCTATTCCGTACTACAAGTGCATCATCTGTTACTTCATCAACATGGACAGAATTAACAGGGGTAAGCAGCGCAGTAAGTCCGGGCAATGGAACAAGTGTAGGAATAAGGGGTATTGCATTCAGTCGTGGTAATTACGGTTCAACTCATGCCATGTATTTTGGAACAACTGATGGGAGGATATTCAGGCTTGATGATCCAAGAGGAACTGCAGCAACTACAACTCCGGTAAACATCACACCTGCCATTGTCAATCTTTCAAATTTGAATATCCAGGATATAGCAGTTAATCCAAATAATGATAATGAGATCATGGCTGTGATTTCTAATTATGGAAGAACAAATACAAGTGGGACATTTTTGAATGTCACAAATCTTATCTGGACAAATAATGCTAAAAGTGCTTCCCCTACCTGGTATTCGGCAGAGGGTAATCTTGAAGGCACGCCTGGCTCAGCAACCACAGCACCAACAGGTCTCATTTCTGCCCGCAGTTGTATGATCGTAGTTAAAAAAGACGCATCAAATAACCCGGTTACTGAATATTACGTAGGAACTGCTGCAGGCTTGTTTGCAGTTGAAAACCTCGGAACAACTTTACTGGCAAGTGGTATACCTAACTGGCAACGGGAAGGTGCAGCTACTTTGAACTTTGCAGTTATCAATTCACTGGCTTATCGTCCGGAAGATAATGTGATGGCAGTTGGTACACATGGTAACGGTCTTTACTATACATTCCTGGGTACTCCAAACCTGGTAACGGGAATTAATAACCCTGTAATTAATGACAAGGATTTTATTACCCTGGTTTATCCAACTATATCCGAGAATACGATCAACTATAGAATTGGTACAAAGACCGATGTTAAAAAGATCTCGATACAATTATATAATATGCAGGGGCAAGAACTTTATCGACAAGAATCAGGCTATCAAAATGGAAGCATCAATATAAACAAGTTTGCAAAAGGAGCTTATGTATTGAGTATTTATAGTGATAATAAGAAGTATCGTCATGTCCAAAAGATCATAAGATAATTTTCCAGCCCTCTTTTTGAGGGCTTTTTCTTAACAGTTCTTTGTGTGATATTAATGACTTCATTGCATCTTTATAGTATGAAGAATAGAGTTTTCATATTTCTTATTTGCTTATCAAGTATCTCTGCAAAATGTTTTGCCCAGGTAAAAAAAGTGTATGCTTATAAGCAACCGACCATTTCCGGTAACATTATTGCAAATGATGAGAATGATATAAAGGGAAATAACGGCGCAAGGCCGATAGAGCGGAAACAAAATTTTAACTACTGGTTTTATTTATCGATACCCAAAAAAGAAAAGGTTGCGATCACAGGCCTTTGGATAGATGGCAAGCAATATGACATAAAACAGGATTCTATAAATGATCTTCCTGTAAAAAAGATCATTTATACTGGTCTTCAAAAGAATGATACCATTATAATGGCGCCGGTTACCAGTAATAAAGTGGTACTTATTTATCCTGCAACTTTGAAAACGAATGACTCTAAATATGTGCTGAATCTTACTAGAATAAATGAATTAGTGATCCGTTATACATGGAAAAATAGAACTTATTACACATCAATAAAAAAGATAAAAGAGCTAACTCCTGATGTTAGAGTTTAAAAATATTTGGCGCTTTCAGAATTTTATTTACTTTTAAAAGTTCGATTGCTTGCCATTAGGCAGAAAGGCGGCGCTTTAGTGCCGCTTTTTTTATGTCTTCTTAATATCATTTTATATTTCCTTATTGTTTTGTACTTTAAATAAAATTTTTTTATGGCACTGCAACCATGGCGAACCGGAAAAGTTATTCGCATAGAAAATGAAACGCCAAACACCCGCCGTTACTGGATCCAAATCCCTGAATTGGAAAAATTTGATTTTATCCCCGGACAATTTATCACTCTTGATCTTCCTATTCATGAAAAACCAAATAAAAGAATAAGAAGCTATTCTATCGCAAGCTGGCCCGATGGAACAAATGTGGTTGAGCTTGTCATTGTTTTATTGGAAGGTGGATTAGGCACAACATACCTTTTTAATCATATTGATGTCGGCAGTGAAATAACATTACGTGGACCGCAAGGAGTTTTTACTTTGGATGAAGAGGACTATCAAAAGGATATATTTATGATCTGCACAGGAACGGGCATTGCTCCCTTCCGAAGCATGGCGAATTATATCAAGCTTCATAATATTCCACACAATAATATTTACCTCATTTTTGGGACAAGAAAAAAATCTGACCTGTTGTACTACCAGGAAATGAAAGATATTGGGCTTGAAAAGTTTCATTACATCCCTACACTATCCCGTGAAGAATGGGAAGGCCGCAAAGGTTATGTACATACGATATATGAAGAGCTTTGTGCAAATAAACAACCTGCATTATTCCTTCTTTGCGGTTGGAAAGTGATGATCGACGAAGCCAAACAAAGAATACAGGCGCTGGGGTATGATAAAAAATCAATTCACCAGGAACTATACGGATAGAAAAGGAATTCATCAATATGATTTTGAACATTTCTTCCGTTGATAACTCTCATAGTTGGATTTCAGGCACACTTGCTATATTCGTAAAAATCTAATTACTCTATGGGTGCTTCCTCACTCATTGTTTTAATGATCTCAGCTGTTGCCTTTTCCGGCATTGCAATGCTTATATCCAAAGTAGTTTTAAAAGCAACAAAAAATAAAGCAAAAGGCGAACCTTATGAATGTGGTGTACCAACAACAGGTCCGAGCTGGATACAATTCAATGTTGGTTATTATCTTTTTGCCTTGATATTTTTAATTTTTGACGTAGAGCTGATATTCTTATACCCCTGGGCTGTCGTTGTTAAAAGCATGGGATGGATAGCATTAGTAGAAATTATGATTTTCTTTTTCATTCTGTTCCTGGGCTTTCTGTATGCACATAAAAAAGGGGCACTAAAGTGGCAATAAAGAAATATATGAGCGACAAATTTCAATCTGAATCACCACTTGCATTTCCCGGAGAAGTTCATCCATCACCAACCGGTGGCGTATTGGTCACAAGAATTGATGATGTGATCAACTGGGCAAGAAGTAATTCTTTATGGCCATTGGTGTTTGGCACCAGCTGTTGTGCCATTGAAATGATGAGTGCTGCTTCAGCAAAATATGATTGGAGTCGTTTTGGATTTGAAGTTGCAAGAGCTACTCCACGACAAGCCGATGTAATAATAATAGCAGGAACTATTGTAAATAAAATGGCGCCTGTATTAAGAAGATTGTATGATCAAATGGCTGACCCCAAATATGTGATCGCAATGGGAGCATGTGCAACAAGTGGCGGCCCTTTCTTTTATAATACATATTCAGTTATAAAAGGCGCAGACCATGTGATACCTGTTGATGTATATGTGGCCGGTTGTCCTCCAAGACCCGAGGCGTTGATACATGCATTGATGACATTGCAACAAAAAATAAAGAAAGGTTTGACAAGAGAACAAATAAGAGAAGAAGGTAAGCAGGACTATCAAAAGGTAGTGTAATGATAAAAGAAGAATTGAAAATAAAGCTCACTGAATTATTTCCTTCCGCAACAATTGAAGACGGTGAATGGTTGAATATGAATCTTGCCGTTGGAGATTTTCTTTCAGCAATGGAAGTTCTTAGAAATAAACCTGAATTGAATTTTGATTACCTTTTTTGCGAAACATGTGTTGATTGGAAAACACATTTGACGATGGTCTATCACATGGATTCCACTCAGTATCGTCACCAACTTGTTGTAAAAGTAAAATTAGACAGAGTTAAACCTGAAATAGAAACGGTATCGCATATCTGGAGAACAGCAGAGTTTCATGAAAGAGAAGTGTATGAATTGTTTGGTGTGAATTTTTTGAATCATCCTGATCTGCGATTATTGATATTACCAGATGGATGGGAAGGAAAAAATCCTTTGAGAAAGGATTTTGAAGATCCCGTCAACATGATAAAGCTATAATGTATAGAGAAACAGAAATACTAAAAGAAGTTAACGCCGGTCAGCCCGATGTATTCGGTGATCTTGTTATCAATGTCGGGCCGCAGCACCCAGCCACACATGGTGTACTTCATTTAGTGATCACTCTGAACGGAGAAACAATTAAGAAAGTTGAACCCCATCTCGGATATATTCATCGTTCCATTGAAAAAATGGACGAGAGCTTAAGCTATCGCCAATTCATTTACACGACAAGCCGCATGGATTATTTATCATCACATATAAATAACCATGGCTGTGCGATGTGTGTTGAAAAAGGATTACAGATCGAAGTCCCCCCAAGGGCACAAGTGATAAGAGTGTTGATGGATGAATTGACAAGAATTGCTTCACATGTTTTATGGTGGGGAGCTATGGCAATGGATGTTGGTGCCCTCACTCCTTTCTTTTTGGCTTTTCGTGAAAGAGAAATGATCAACGATATCATGGAAGAATCATGTGGGGCAAGGTTAACGATGAACTATATGGTTCCCGGTGGTGTGATGTATGATATTCATCCGAATTTCCAGAGAAAAGTAAAAGAGTTTGTTGATCATTTTAAAAAGAAGATCGATGAATATGATGAATTGGTAACAAACAATGTGATCTTCCAAAATCGTACAAAAGGAGTTGGATATATTTCAAAAGAAGATGCGATCTCTTATGGTATGACAGGCCCTGCAGCAAGAGGAAGTGGTGTCCAATGTGATATTAGAAAATTATTCCCTTACGAAGTGTACAACAAAGTTCAGTTTAATGAGATACTTGATAATGGTTGTGACTCATTTGCCCGTTATGTTGTACGATTAAAAGAATTAAGAGAATCTTTGTCGATAATAGAACAATTAATAGATAACATTCCTGAAGGTGATTTTCAGGCCAAAACAAAAGCTGTTTTGAAATTACCAAAAGGAGAATTCTATACAAGAATAGAAACAGCAAGAGGTGAATTTGGCGTGTATATAGTTAGTGAAGGTGGAACAACACCTTATAGAATTAAGTTTCGTTCACCCGGATTCAGCAACCTAAGCGCCTTGGATCATATGGCAAGGGGCAGTAAGATCGGTGATATGGTAGCAATGATGGGAACGCTTGATTTAGTGATACCGGATATTGACAGATGAGCCCGTGGAAGAGTTCTTTGTTGAATAGAATTCCAGGACGTACAAGGGTGCGACGCAACAGAAGTTTAATAGTAATTACACAGATTGGAACAAAATAATTTTAAATAGTAAACTAAAAATCTAAGTTCCCCTTTAGGGGACAGGGGTATGCCTTCATTAGAAAACATAGCAAATAGTATTCATCAATGGTTGAATAGCAACTTAAGTGGTCCATTGCCCATGCTGATCGAATTTGCCATTGTTGGGGTTTGTATTATCAGTTTGTTCGCCATGCTTGGATTAGTGCTCATCATGATGGAAAGAAAAGTATCTGCATGGATGCAATTAAGATTAGGACCTAACCGTGTCGGCCCTGTTGGCATGTTCCAAACTGTTGCTGATACTTTAAAACTGATCGTAAAAGAAGGGATGACTCCGGATGGAGTTGATAAATTATTATTTAACCTGGCACCATTCATTGTAATGATCATTGCCATGGTTGTCATGGCGCCGCTGATGTTTGCAAAAGGATTTCAGATCTGGGATATTAATATTGGCATCTTATTCTTTACCGCTATTTCATCCATATCAGTCATCGGCATTCTAATGGCAGGTTGGGCAAGTAATAATAAATATTCATTGCTCGGTGCTATGCGGAGCGGTGCACAGATCGTAAGCTATGAGTTAAGTGCAGGTTTCGCCATTCTTACCATTGTAATTCTCACCGGTGATCTTAAAATTTCAGCAATTATCGATGCACAAGCAAATGGTTGGTGGATATTCAAGGGACATTTACCAGTATGGATCTCTTTTGTAATTTTTATGATCGCTGTTACAGCAGAAACAAACCGTGCACCATTCGATCTTGCTGAAGCAGAATCAGAACTCACTGCAGGATTCCATACAGAATATTCAGGAATGAAGTTCGCATTGTTCTTTTTGGCGGAATACGTGAACATATTTGTTGTATGTGCTATCGGCGCTACATTATTCTTAGGAGGATGGCAACCATTACACTTTGGTACTGGAACGAAATTTAACGAGATCATGGATTATATTCCATCAAGTATATGGTTCATGGGCAAAACATTCTTTTTAATATTTGTCATCATGTGGTTCCGCTGGACATTCCCAAGGCTCCGCATCGACCAGTTATTAAATCTTGAATGGAAATATTTGTTGCCAATAAGTATGTTCAATCTTTTATTGGCGACATTGATCGCAATATTAGGATGGCATTTTTGAAACCCCTGTCCCCTAAAGGGGGACTTAGGTTGAACATGTCTGTTGATTACTTAAGTTCTTTTAATAGTTAATTGAATGTTTGTGTGTGCCAGCTTAAGTTCCTTGATTAAACTTTTGTTGCGTCGCACTCTTGTACACTTTGTTTGCTATTCGGCTTCTGCTAGAAGCTCATAGCTCAAAGCTAATAGCTTGAATAATGTTTATAGTTAAATACATAAAAGACGTTTTTAGTGGTGTTAAGTCACTGCTCACCGGTATGAAATTGACTGGTCGCTACGCAATTCACCATGGAAAAGAAAAGATCACACAACAATATCCCGATAACAAGGATACATTGGTTTTTCCTGAACGTTTTCGTGGTGAAGTGGTGATGTTGCATGATGAACACAATGAACATGCTTGTACAGGATGTACAGCTTGTGAACTTGCATGTCCTAATGCAACTATCAAGATCGTGACCAAGTTTGATATTCAACCCGACGGTAAAAAGAAAAAAGCCATCGACAAGTTTGTGTATCATTTGGAACTATGCACAATGTGTAATTTGTGCATCGAGGCCTGTCCGACCAATGCAATCAAAATGGCGCAGACTTTCGAGCACAGTGTATTTGACAGAACTCAACTAACTAAAGTTTTAAATAAACCCGGATCTAAGATCAGGGAAGGAATTGAATAAGCCCCAACCCCTAAAGGGGCTTAGTGGGGTTGTTTAATTAGTTGAATAAAGAATTAAAGCTGAGTGGAAGTTAAATAAATTATTAATGGTAAACAGCACCGCTCCTTTTCCTTAAGGAAAAGGAGATGGAGGATAAGGCAAACCAAAATGACGGCATCACAGATCATATTCTACATTCTTTCTGCTTTTATATTGGGCACAGCTATACTTTCTGTAACAACAAGAAAAATATTTCGCTCAGCGATCTGGTTGCTGTTCTCACTGATTGGCATTGCCGGTTTGTATTTCTGGTTGCAGGTTGAGTTTATCGCTGCTGTTCAAATTGTGGTTTATGTAGGTGGCATTGTTGTACTCATCATCTTTTCAATTTTCCTTACACAACAATCCGGTAAGGAAATGTCAAAGCCGCCAGTTACCAGGACGGTCGCATCTGTATTAGCGGTATTATTCGGATTTGCACTTTCTTATTTCCTGATCTATAAAAATGATTTTAAAACCGGTGATAAATCTTTTGACTGGAGTGTAAATAAAATAGGAACACAAATGCTGGAAACGGGTGAGCATGGCTATGCATTGCCTTTTGAAGTGGTTACTATTTTATTATTAGCTGCGATGGTTGGTTGTATAGTAATAGCGATCAAAACTCCGCCACCTTCAGCCAACATAGAAGCAAGGGAAAATGGACAAGGAAAATTGGAAGACATTAAAGAAAAAGAACTAGTTGAATAAATGGATATACCTATTTCAAATATTTTGTTTGTTAGCACAGCATTGTTCTTCATTGGCATGTACGGATTGTTTACTCGGCGTAACATGATCACGATGCTGATGTCAATAGAACTGATATTGAACAGTGTGAACATAAACTTTGTTGTATTCAACAAATACCTGTACCCTGACAAACTCGACGGCATTTTCTTTACAATATTCATCATCACAATAGCAGCAGCAGAAGCAGCAGTGGCGATTGCGATCATCATTAACCTTTATCGCAGTCACAGATCGATCGATGTAGAAACCGCGGAGGAAATGAAGTACTAAGTTGTAGGTTATAAGTTTTAAGTTATAAAATGAACTACTCTTCTTACATAGCGTTAATTCCATTGCTTCCTTTGGCGGGTTTTGTTCTGCTGGGATTATTTGGCAGAAAGTATTTGAAAAATTCATCTGGGATTATTGGAACAGGGCTATTACTTGTTTCTTGTGCACT
>Ga0207675_100003276_pt1 | contig 15859 bp, 12 predicted proteins | sample KBSSwiS42_FD_184305 | JGI IMG/M metagenome (GOLD analysis project Ga0207675, IMG submission 184305) | Switchgrass rhizosphere microbial communities from Kellogg Biological Station, Michigan, USA - KBS Switchgrass S4-2 (SPAdes) (version 2) | ecosystem: Host-associated > Plants > Roots >... | reverse complement strand
GACAACATTCGGATTCCGGAGCGCTACTTCTAACATCGCGGAACCTTAAGATGAGGCGCATGCCGCGCGCGAGCGGATGACGACGTGTGTGTTGCGTTGTCGTTACGATCAGCGTTCTGCAATGCGAAATATTTTTGCGACGCGAGGAAAACTTTTTCCGGCAAGGCGCGTTGCAGGCGAGCGCATCACTTCAATCTCACAACTCAAAAACCTTGCGCCCGCGTACCGAGTATGAGGCATGCCTTTCTTATGCGAAGTCGACGATCATTTTCTGAGCGATGGACTTCGCCTGTTGAGTGTTCGTCGCCTTCGAGTTCCCGCAAGGGATGGGTGATGGGATCCGAGTTTGAAACTGCAATGTTGAATCTATCCGGAAGAAGCGGAGAGCGATCGCGTTCCATATGCGCGCCTGGCCGATGTCGTTTCAACCTGTTGCCCGCGCCGGCGGCTGCCATCCTGCTCGGTCTTGGATCGTCGGCGAATGCGCAGGCGATTCCGTGGGCCAACGGAGACTTCGCTTCACCCTGGAACGCACAGAAGATCTTTGAGCCGTCGTCCTTGCCCGACAGGACCGATCCGGAAACCCGCGAAGAGATACCGCCCGAGGACATGCCGGTGAAGAAGCGACAACAGCCTGGCTATGAACCCGTCGGCATTCGCTCCGGCTCCTGGATGTTCAATCCGGCGCTGACCGCCGGCACGTTCTATGACAGCAACGTGTTTTCGTCGAACACCACGCAGCGATCCGATATCGCGGCGGTGATCGAGCCGACGCTGCGCGCGCATTCATTATGGGGGCGGCATGGCGTCGACCTGAAGCTCGATACGCAGTCGACGGTCTATAACCAGTTTTCGAGCCTGAACCAGACCAATGCCAGCCTGAAAGGCAATGGCTGGCTGGACATCACGAAAGACACGATGCTGCTGGGCAGCTTTCAGATCGCGCATCTGAATGAAGGTGTCGGCACACTTAGTTCACCCGCCAACGCCATCTCGCCGACGCCATACAATCTGATGTCCGGCGACGTCACGCTGCGCAAGGAGTTCAACCGGCTGACGACTTCGGTCGGTTTCCGGACCGATTCATACGACTACGGATCGACGCGGGCGCAGGACGGCAGCGTCATCAACCAGGACGCCCGCGACGGGCAGATCTACGCGCTCCATAGCCGGATCGACTATGCGATCTCTTCCACGCTTGGCTGGTTCGGCGGCGCCGAGGGCAATCAGCGCGACATCCGGGGAACGCCGGGCCATACGCTGGACTCGCAAGGATACCGCGCGCTGACCGGCATCACGGTCGGGCTGAACAATCTGGTGACCGGTGAATTCGGCGCCGGCTATGTCCAGCAGCGTTTCGACGATCCCTCGATCGGCAACATCGAAGGTCCTTCCTACCGCGCGCGGCTGACATGGCGGCCGACGCGCCTGCTCGACGTGCATTTCAATGCCGAGCAGATCGTCACGCAGACCTCCGACACCAGCGCCACCGGCGTGCTCGCCAACGCGATGCAGCTCGGCCTCGACTACGAACTGCGGCGCAACGTCATCGTGTCGCTCGCGGGCGGTTACGAGAACGACAAGTTCTTCGGCCAGCTCCGCAAGGACAACGTGCTGACATCAGACACACGCGTCAAATATCTCGTCAACCGCTTCGCCGCCGTCTCCGCCTACTACCGCTACACCAAGCGCGACAGCGATCTCCCCGTCTTCAGCTTCGACAAACACCTGGTAGGCATGAATGTTACAGCGCAATTCTGACCTGCCCTATGTGATCCCCGACGAGCCTCAGGCCCGCCCGCCCGAAGGCTGGCAGTATCCGACCGTCGATTTGCGCGAGATGGGCCGCATCCTGCGCCGCCGTTACAGGATGGCGCTGCTGCCGGCGTTGGCCCTGCTCGGGCTGGCGGTGATCTATCTGTTGTTCGCCACCACGCTCTATACGGCGACGTCAACCGTGCTGGTCGATCCGCGCCGCGCCAATGTCGTCGAGAGCAACCAGTCGGTGCTGTCGAACTTCGGCACCGACGATGCCACCATCGAAAGCCAGACGCTGCTGATCCAGTCGGTTGCGATCCTGATGCGCGTCATTGGCAAGCTGAAACTGACGGAGGATGCGGAATTCACGCCAAAGCCCGGCCTGCTCGATCCGATCAAGGCGTTGTTCCGCAGCAGCGGACCGAGCGACGGCGCCAGTCCCGAGGACGCCGCCAAGTCGCGATCCGTCGATATCCTTCAGAAGCGGATGAAGGTGACGCGGCAGGGCACCACCTTCCTGGTCGACATCGCCGTCAGTTCACAATCGCCGCAGAAGGCCGCCACCATCGCCAACGCGATTGCGGATGCGTATTTCGACGAGCAGGTTCGCGCCAAATATGACGCCACGCGCATTGCCGCGACCTGGCTCAACGGCCAGATCGACGAGCTGAAGTCGAAGGTCGTCGCCTCCGAAAAGGCGGTCGAGGACTATCGCTCGGCCAACAATCTGATGGTGTCCCAGGGCGTAACTCTCAACGACCAGCAGCTCACCGACCTCAACAACAAGCTGATCGCCGCGCGCGTGCAAACCGCGGAGGCGCGGGCCAAGTATGAGCAGGTCCAGGACATCGCCAAATCCGGCGGCGACCCCGGCGGCATCAATGCGGCCATTTCCTCGGAAATGATAACGAAACTGCGCACCCAATACGCCGACATCGCCAAGAACGAAGCTGACCTGTCGAGCAAATATGGCGCGCGTCACCCCCTCGTCGCCAATGTGCGGGCGCAGCGGCGCGATACCCAAAAACTGATCAACGAGGAAATCCGGCGAATCCTGGAGAGCACGAAGCACGATTACGACGTGGCGCGTTCGCGCGAGGCGTCGCTGCAGCAAAGCCTCGACAGGCTCCAAGGCGTGTCCACGTCATCAGGCCAGGCACAGGTGCGCTTGCGCGAGCTGCAGCGCGAGGCCGAGGCGAACCGCACGCAGTATGAATCCTATCTGGCGCGCTCCAAGGAAACGACGGCGCAAGAGAGCCTGGAGATGCCGGATTCCCGGATCGTGACCAAAGCCAGCATTCCGATCAGGCCGTCATCGCCCAAGACCATGTTGATCCTCGGTCTCGCCATGATGCTCGGCCTCGGCGCCGGCAGCGTGCTGGCGTTTCTGACCGACTATCTCGACGGCCGCATCAAGACGCTCGAACAGGCCGAAGGCATTGCGGGCGTGCCGGCCCTTGCCGCGGTGCCGCTGATCGGCGCACGCGAGCTCGCTCGCCTCGCCCGGCGCGGCCGCCGCGAACTCGGCCGCTATGATCCGAAGGCGACAGGGCTGTTGCCGGCGGCACTGCAGCCGCCCCTGACGCGCTACGCGATCGACGAGCCCGGCACGTTTTTCGCGGAAGCCATCCGCGCCGTCCGCCTCGCGCTGCAACGGACGATGCGATCGCAGCCGGTGAAGGTCGTGCAGGTCACCTCCGCGCTCGACAGCGAAGGCAAGACCACGCTTGCGATCAACCTGGCGCAATCGCTGGCCATGCTCGGCATCCGCACGCTCCTGATCGACGGCGACCTCCGCAACCCGCAAGTGACCCGCGCCCTCTGTCCGCGCGCCGACGCCGGGCTTCTGGAAGTCGCGATCGGCCAGACCGCGCCAGAGCGCGCCATTCTGGTCGATCCCAGCACCGGGCTTTCGATTCTGCCGTCCACACCGATCAAGGAGGTCGAATACATCACGGAGCTGATGTTCTCCGACCGGATGGTCGATGTGCTCGATTACTTCCGCCACCGCTACGAACTGATCGTGATCGACTCGCCGCCGCTGGTGCCCCTGGTCGACGGCCGCGCGCTCGCCGAACTGGCCGATCGCATCATCCTGGCGCTGGCCTGGGACCAGACCCCGGGCGAGGTGCTGTCCCACGCCATGGATCTGCTTTCCCCGGTTCGCGACCGGGTCATGGGCACGGTGTTGACCCGCGTCGATCTCAGCCGCCTGCAATTCTATGACTATTACCGCAGCTCGGCCTATCTCAAGCCGTACGGCGCCGCGAGCCTGCATGCCGGAGCCGCGCGGTGAGAATGCGCGGACCGTTGAACGGACCAGCCGGTGTGGCAGGGGTGCGTCGCCTCCCCCTTGCATCACCGGCGCGGCGGCCGGCTTCCCTCGCGCATGCGCGCGTCGCGAATACCGACGCCTTCATCGAACGAATCGCGGCCGGCCTGATGCTGCTGGCCGTGACGGCAACGTTCACGCTTTCGTCGTCCGTACTGACCAACTGGAAAATCCACTATTTGACGGCGGGCGGAAATTTTTACGAGAAGCTGCATCCGGCAACCTACTTCACGTTGTTCGCATTCTCGCTCCTGTTGATCCGCAGCCGCGGCCCGGTCGGCGAGCTCAACCGGATGTTTTCCGAATCGAAGCTGCTGCTGGCGTATCTGCTCTGCTGGCTGTTTCTCCTGATCCAGGTGATCGTGCTCGAACGCCCGTTCACCGTGATCATCGATACGTTTCTGCTGCCGATCCTGATCGCGATGGTGATGTGGCAGCTGTCATCAGCGCAGAAACGCCCGCTGGCCTGGGCCATTCATTGCACCATCCTGCTGAACGTCGTGCTCGGCTACTACGAATATTTCTCCGGGCATCGGCTGATCCCGTTGACACTCGGCGACGTCGTGGTGATGGGAGAATGGCGCTCCGCGGCGCTACTGGGCCACCCGCTCACGGCATCCGGCATCGTCGGCGCCTACGTCATGGCGCTGGTGCTTCGTCCGGCGATCTGTCCGCCACTGCTGGTGCGGCTGCCGCTGATCGCGTTCTCGCTGGGATCGCTGATGGCCTTTGGCGGCCGGACATCGCTGGTCACGGTGCTGGCGATGATCGGGCTGGTCGGCGGCTTCGAGGCAGTTCGCCTGATGCGGGGAAGGCGAATCCCGCTTCCCGCGGCCATTCTGGCCATCTGCGTGCTGTTTGCGGCAGGCGCCATCATCTTCGCCGCGCTCGACCTCGGCATTTTCGACAAGATGCTGCTGCGGTTCTCTTCCGACAAGGGCAGCACGCTGGCGCGCTTCGCCACCTTCAGCCTGCTCTCGCATTTCGACTGGCATGAACTGATTCTGGGCCCCAACCCGGTTCGGGTGAATGCGTTGCAATCGCAGCTCGGCCTCAACTACGGCATCGAGAACTTCTGGATTTCCTCCGTCGTCCAGTTCGGCCTCGTCCACACCATTCTGCTGACGATCGGGCTGGTGTGCTTTTTCGTCGAACTGCTGCGCCGCTCAAACCCCGCAGCATGGGCCATCGTGCTGCTGATCATCATCATCGCCGCCAGTTCGGTGAGCTTCTCTTCGAAGAACATTCAGCTCGCGCAGTTCGTGATCCTCATCTCGGTCCTGCTGCCGCGCGAGCCGCGGCGCGTCGCCGCGCCTGCGCCAGTCCGCCCGCCTGTCAGCTACCGGTCCGTTCCGGCTTAACTCGGGATTCCTCTCGCATGACCATCTATGTCGACAACACCCATCTCGGACGCCATGTCACCGGCCTTGAGCGCATCACGCTGGAGCTGTTCTCCGAAGCCGCGCTTGCGCCGCTCGATGTCGTGCCGGTGAAGGCACAGGGCGTTCGCCAGATGGTGACGACGCAGACCCTGGGTCTGCCGATGCGGCTCGCAGCCTCGTCTTCCATCCTGCTGTGCCCCGGCTTTCCGCCTAGCCCGCTGCTGCGGCCGTTCGCATCGCGGGTGCTGCCCTATATCCACGATGATTTTCTGATCACGCGGCGCGCCGAGCTCAACATGCGGGCGCGGCTTTACATGGCCGGACCCTTCAAGCTCGCGTTGCGGCACTACCCGCGCTTTCTTGCCAATTCCGGCGATACCAAGCGCAAACTTGCCGCGCATTGCCGGCCCGACGCAGAGGTGACGCTCTATCGGCCTTCGGTCCGCAACGTATTTGGCCTCGACCCCAGGCAACGCGGCGAACGCAGCGCGCAGCCCAAACCACTTCGGCTGATCGCGTTGGGCACGGTGGAGCCGCGCAAGAATTTCCAGGCGGCGGCGAAAATTCTCGATGCGTTGTGCGCGCAGGGATTTCCGGAAGCGACGCTGGACATCGTCGGCCGGCCGGGATGGGGCGACGACTGGCAGGCGCTTGAGAGCCATCCAGGCGTTACACTGCACGGATATCAGTCCGCCGACCGCGTCAATCAGTTGCTCGACGCGGCCGACCTCTTCATTTGCACTTCACACGATGAAGGCCTGGGATTGCCGCTGCTGGAAGCGCAATACGCCGGCCTGCCGATCATCGCCCCCGACGCCGCCATTTTCCGCGAGGTGCTCGGCGAGTCCGGCATCTACATCGATACTGCCGAGCCGGCTTGCGCAGCCGCGCGGGTCGCTGCTGCCCTATCGAACGAGAACTGGCGCGCTCGATACGTGGCGCTGGCGGTACGCAATCTGGCACGCTGGAACGACCTGGCCCGCGGCGACCGCGAAAATGTCATCAACCTGATCGCCCGCCTTGCTCACGTTCGAGGAAATGCGAGTCCGGAGTACCGCAGCGTTGCATGACACCAGCAGCACAAGGCATCAGGATGGATTGCGGATCATTGCGGCCGGCGCCGTGGTGATCCTGCACTATTCCGATTACTTCAAGGACGCGGGCGTCGGCCGTTTCTTGGTCGCGCACACCTGGCATTTCAACCTGTTCGTCGACCTGTTCTTTGTCGTCTCCGGCTTTGTGATCGCCCGGCAGTATTTCGGCCGCCTCAACGATGCCGGATCGATTGGCCGCTTCCTCTGGCGCCGCCTCGCCCGCATCTATCCGCTGCATCTCGCCACGCTTGCCTTCTACATGGCGCTCGCCGGGGCGCTGCATTTCGGCGCGGCCCGGACCGACAACCCCGCCCGTTACCCGCTTTCCGACCTGCCCGCGCAATTCCTGCTGCTTCACGCCTTCGTCGGCGAACGCCTGACGTTCAACTTCCCGAGCTGGTCGCTCTCAGCGGAGATGTTCTGCTATCTGCTTTTTCCGCTCGTCGCATTGATCGCGCAGCGCCGCAGGGAGGCGGTTATTGCGCTCGTGGCCCTCACCGCGCTCGCCAACTCCCTTTGGGCTTGGGCGGCGGGGACGACGCCGTGGGCTGACTGGATCAACCAGGGCGGCGCCTTCCGCGCGCTGCCGGCCTTCAACCTCGGCATGGCCTGCTACCTGTTTCGCGACCGGATCGCGCGTTGGCCCACAATTTCCGGCGCGCTGGCCGCATCGCTGGCGGCGTTCATCGTGCTCGGCTCGGTGCTGCCGACGATGACTGCGCTAATCGCGATCTACGCCATCGCAATACTCGCCGTTCAGGCCGACTGCGCGGCGCGCGAGACGCTGCTGTCGCGGCTCCGCTTCGATCGCTGGTCGCCGCTGACCTATTCCTGTTACATGCTGCACATCCCGGTCGCGACCGTCATCATCACCTTCGGATCGCGGCTGCTTTCCCTGTCGCCGCAGGAACGGCTGGTCCTTGCGCCGATAGCGATCGTCGTTCTTGCATTCGCAAGCGTCGTTTCGCTGCGCACGTTCGAAACGCCGCTGCGGCGCTATCTGACCGAGGCTTACGACCGCCGCGTCATCAGGCCCGCGCCGTCTCCCGCGATTTCGCGGCAGGAGGGCACGCGATGACGGTCGTGGCGCGCGTATCGGCAAATCCGCGATCCCTGAGCGTCGCGCAGGTGACGGTCAGGAACCGCGACGGCGTCATCGACGCCATGCGCGGCATCGCCATCCTGATGGTGATCGGAATCCATTCGCTGCCGCAGCCGCTCGATGCGATCTGGGCAAAGTCCCTCGACGCGGCGCTGCGGCCCTGCGTGCCGGTCTTCTTGTTCGTATCAGGATATCTGACGGCGCTTTCCGGCCGCGTGCCGCTGGCGAAACGATTGAAGGCCGCCCTGATCCCCTATGCGATCGCGTTTGCCGCCGCCTACGCTTATATGGCGCTGCATAATCCGGCGATGGACCATCGCATCGGCACGACGATTGCGCGGTTCGGGCTGGGATACGTCTTCGTCTACTATTACGTCTTCGTCTATGTCTGCTGCACGCTCGCGCTATGGCTCGTCTTTGCGGTCGGCGGGACCGGACATCCGGATTCAAGAGACCGGATCGCGCTGCTGCTGATCCTTTCGATCGGCTGCGGTCTGCTTGCCGGTAGCTATCTCGACCCGGCCATCTCCAGGCTCGGTGCGTCCGACGCATTGCTGGACGAATTCCGCATACGCGACATTCCGTTCTGGTTCTCCTTTGTCGCGCTCGGCGCGCTGACCGCGATGTTCGCAGATCTGAGCGACCAGGCCACGCGCCGCGCGCTGCTGGGCGCCATGCTGGCGGCGTACATGATCTATGCCGCCGCGCGCATTCTCGGCCTTGGCGACGCCGCGACCTACGATTCGACCGCATTCTTCGCCTATGCAGCCCTGTCCTGCGTTGCACTGTTCGCCATTCAGCCGAACTCGCCGCTGCTTGGTTGGTTCGGCTCGGGCAGCTACTTCATCTATCTCTGGCATATCTTCATCGTCATGGCGCTGCGCGATCACACCGGGCTCCACCAGCTCGGCGGCGTCGCCAGCTTTGCCGTTTGCGGCGGCGTGACTGTCCTCGTCTCTACCGCCGCGCTGCTGGCCGTCCGGCAGCTCGCCTCCCCGCGACTCTGCCGCTGGCTGGGGGCCTGAGCGATGCTCTTGAAACACACCCTGCTCTATCTGCCCGCGCAATTCGTCGGACCGCTGTTCCAGCTTCTGGCGATGATCGTATGGACACATGTCGTCGATGAGCACACGCTCGGCATCATCACGCTGATTACGGCCACGCACGAATTGCTGCAGATCGGCTTTCTCGCCTGGTGGTCGCAATATGCGCTGCGCTTCCTCGGACGCTATCAGGACGTCAATGACGCCCCACGCTTCTACCGCACCGAAAACGCGGTCCTGCTGGCATCCATCGCGTTGCAGAGCGTGGCCGTCGTCGGAATCCTGCTTCTGGTCATCGCGCCCGGCGCCAGAGCTGGCCTTCTCCTTGCCGCCGTCGCCTATGTGATGACTCGCTCCCTCAACCTCTATATCGGCGAGCGCGCCCGCGCCCAGCAGCAGATCCGGGTCTACACGATCCAGCAGGTATTCGGGCCGTCGGTCGGATTTGTCGCCGGCCTGGTACTTATCAGATTGTTCGGCCAATCGGCGGAGTGGCCGCTTGCAGGATACGCCGCGGCGCAACTGACCGCGGCGCTGATCGTGCTGCCCGCACTGCGCAGCGGCTACCGCTTGTGGCCGGTCGACCGGGAGATTGTCACGCACGCGCTGCGCTACGGCATTCCGCTGATCGTCGGCGGCGCGCTCGGCTGGGTCGGCCTCAATGCGTCGCGCTTCATCGTCAACGAAATGTCGGGAGTGGCCGCAGCGGGACTGTTCGCGGTCGGTTACGGCCTCGGCCAACGCGCCGCGGCTGTCGCGGCCATGCTGGTGACGGCCGCCGCGTTCCCGCTTGCGGTCAAGAGCATGGAACAGGAAGGCAGCCAGGCCGGCATGCGCCAGCTTGCCGCCAACAGCGCGTTGCTGGTCGCCATCCTGGCACCGAGCCTTGCCGGCATCTTCATGCTGAGAACGGAGATCGTGCATCTCCTGATCGCGGCGCCGTTCCAGGCGGTGACGCTCGCCGTCCTGCCGCTCTCCACGCTTGCCGGCGCGATCCGCAACCTGCGCGCCCATTTCGGCGACCAGGTGTTTCTGCTGCAGAACCGCACGCGCTGGATGATGGCCATTGCCGCGATCGACGCGTCGATGACCGTGGTGTTGAGCGCCCTGTTCCTGCCGCGCTGGGGACTGCCCGGCGTCGCCGGCGCCACCGTGCTGGCGGCGCTGGCCGCAGCAAGCGTCAGTTTTTCGATCGGGATTAGCCGGTTTGGACTGCGCCTTCCGGTCGGCCATCTCCTGCGCATCGCTCTCGCCACGATTGCGATGGCGGCGTTATTACGGATCTTCCCGGAAGCTCGCAGCATCGCCGTGTTGGCGGCGCATGTCGCGGCAGGCGCCGCCGCCTATTTCGGAGCGCTCGCCCTGCTCTACGCGCCATCGCTGCTGCGGATGCTCCGCCCACGCCCCCAGCATTCGGGGGCATGAGCGTCGATCGGCTGCTACGACTTCCTGGTATTCTCGAACGCGCGCGCCATCGCAAACCAGAGCGGCTTCTTCTGCATCGACGAATCGAACGGCAAAGGCCGAGGCAGCCGCTGCGCGAGCGGATCCTTCTTCTTCGCCGCATCGGTATAGAACGAGTAGTTATCGGCAAGTTCCCAGGCGATCACCACCTTGACGGCGGGAACGCGCAGCGCGTTGTTCAGGTACTTCTCGGCCGTCTCGGCGATCAGGGCGTCGCGGGCCGCGATGTCATCCGGAAACGTGTCGTCGCGCACGTCGAACTCGGTCAGATAGATATCGACGCCACGATCGGCGAGCGCATGAAGGAATTCAGAAAAGCGTCCGGGGTCGTGCGGATAGCGCGGCTGCAGGTGGCTTTGCAATCCGACGGCATGCAGCGGCACGCCGGCCTGCTTCAGTTCGTCGACCAGTTGCAGCAATCCCTTGCGCACCGTGAGGCCAACCTCATCGTCGCGCTCGCTTTGCGCCTCATTGAGAACCAGTTTGGTCTTCCGGTCGACCATTGCCACGCGCTCAAAGGCGCGGCGCACATAGCCGGTGCCGAACGTGTCGTACCAGGGACCGAGCCGGTAACCGCCGGGCGCCTTGTGCCCGGGCCAGAACGGCTCGTTGACGACGTCCCATGAGTGCAGCTTGCCGATGTAGCGGGCAGCCACTTCCTCGATATAGGAATCGAAGAATTTTTCGCGTTCCGCGCTGCCCATGCTCCTGACCCATTGCGGAACCCATTCGTTCCAGATCAGGCAATGGCCGCGCATCGGAATGTTGTTGCTTGCACAGAATTGCAGCAAGCGGTCCGCACTCTCGAACCGCCTCGGCCCCGGTTGCGGCGCGATGGTTCCCATCTTCATCGCAATATCAGTCGTAACGATGCGCGTCTGCGTCTGATAGAGCTCGCGATAGGCATGATCCTTGTCGATCACTGGACCCGCAGCCGCGCCGAACACGATGCCGTTGCGCGCTGCGATGGCGCCGAGGCTCTGTGCAGGCTGCGCGGCGAACGCATTCTCCCCGTACGATGCAACACTTGCTCCTGCGATGAGAGCGAGCGCGTTTCGCCTCGACCACTGCTGCATAGCTGATCTCCACCATGTGAATGATTCGTCGCCACGTCTCGTTGTTCGCAATGCGACATCGCCATCGTTGCGTCGCATTAGTTCGATTTCGTGACGATGCCAGTCGAGAAAATTTCGGCACATAGTTCCCGTCGCGACGCGATGGGCGTGTCGATAGTCCAGCGTGAACGCGTCTCTCAATCAAATCATCGTCAGGAGGTCGACATGGCGGAACCACCAATATCGTTACATCCCAACCTCACGGTCGACGGCATCACCATCAATGTTCCATCGCTTCCCGAGGCGGTGTCGTCGATCGTGTCGGCCGCGCAACGTGGCGACAATTTCAGCGTCTGCACACTCAATCTCGATCACGTCGTTCAGTTGCAGCAACACGCGAACTTTCGTGCCGCCTATCGCCGCGCCCGGTTTGTCACAGCCGACGGGTTCCCGATCGTGGTGCTGAGCCGTCTGATGGGAACGCGAATCGAACGGACAACCGGCGCCGATCTCGTCGAACCGGTCTGCGCGGAAGCGCGAAGGAAAGGCCTCTCGGTCTTTCTGTTGGGCGCGAACGATCTCACGCTGCAAATGACGGCGCGGCGTTTGTCCGAACGGTTCAGGGGATTGCAGATCGCGGGATGCCTCGCGCCGGGACCGGGGTTCGATCCCTATTCCAGTGAAGCCGATGCTGCGATCGAATGCATTCGTGCTTCGGGCGCAAAACTCTGTTTCGTCGCGCTGGGCGCGCCACGGCAGGAATTGTTCGCGGCGCGATGCCTCGACGAGCTGAATGGCACCGGCGTGTTGTGCATCGGCGCCGCGCTCGATTTCATCGCCGGTACGCAGAACCGCGCGCCGTCGATCGCGCGCAAAACCGGCATGGAATGGGCGTGGCGCATGCTGCGCGAGCCGCGGCGGCTTGGGCCGCGCTATGTCAAATGCATGAGCGTGGTTCCGCGTCTTGTTGCGCGAACCATTCCGCAAATTGTCCAGGCACGCATGAGGAAAGCGGCATGACTTCAACATTGACCCTGGCGCTGCGAGCGCGAAACACCAGCCGTATCAAGCCGCGCTATCAGATCTGCCTGATCCATCCGTTCGATCCGCGCGGCCAAAAGGTCGGCGGTCTCGAAACCTACATCCGCGACTTCATCACGTTTCATCCTGTTGACACCGATATCCTCTTCATCGGTGTGGACTCGACGGGCGATCTGGAGTTGGGAAAGCTTCACCGGTTGACATTTCGCGGGCGCGGCTTCGATTTCCTGCCCATCCTGCATTATTCGGACCAGCAGGCACGCGAGGCGGCTCGCACGATCCGCAACTCGCTGACCGGCCAATTCTTCATGGCGCTGCTCCGTCACTTCGGCCCGATCGCAAAACTGATCCGCGCCAGGCGATGCTCGGTCGATCTGCGGCGCGTTGAGTTTTCGTGGCTGCCGGCGCTCCTGCGGCTGCCATTCGTGCAGATGCTACACGGCGAGGGCGCGCCGAAACTGCAGATGGATTCGCTGCTGCGGAAATACGCCTTTGTCCACAACACCGGCGAGCGGTTCGCCGTCGCCATGAGCGAAAAATTTCTTTGCGTCAATCCGTTCATCACCGAGCGGCTGCAGCAGACCTATCCGCGCCGCAAGGACAAGATCGACACGCTCTGGACCTGGGTCAATACGGATATCTTCAAGCCGCAAGTCTGGCCGTTGAACGCGTCACCGTTCCAGATCGTGTTCGCGGGCCGGCTCGATGAGTTCAAGGATCCGCCGCTGATGTTCCGCACCATCGATCGCCTGCGGCAGCGATTGAACGGCGATGTCAGGTTTCACTACATCGGCACCAGCGACCCGCACCGCTTCGAGGAATTCGCCGCCATCGAGGACATCACCGTGCGCCACGGCTTCAAGGATGCCGCAGGCATGGCGGAGACGCTGGCGAGCGTCCATGCCGGCATCCTCACCTCCGAGTTCGAAGGCATGCCGCGATGCGTGCTCGAGACCCTGGCGGTCGGCCGGCCCGTCGTCGCCATGCACCTGCCGCAGCTCGAACCCGTGATCCGCCCTGGCGTCAGCGGCTATCTGGTGGCGCGCGACGGCAGTCGCGACGACATGGCGGATGCGCTCGTCCAGCGGTTCGTCGACATCAGGACAGCCATCGAGGCGGGCGTGATGAATCCGGTACGGATTGCCGACAGCATCAGGTCGTTCACCCCCGGCACCCAGCTCGCGCGGGTGTTCCGCTATCATCATGAAATCCAGGATGCGCGCGGCCTTGCCGCCGCGGCGCCGACCTGGTGAGGGCGCCGGGTTGAACATCCTTCTGTTGACCAGCGAGTTCGCTCCCGCGATGGGAGGCATTGGGACCTACGCCCGCGAAATCGCGGCGGCCGCCAGCCGGCTCGGCGCCAGGGTCACGGTGCTGGCGCCCGATTACGCGCGGCAGACGGATGACGACGACCGCTCCCTGCCCTTCGAGGTCATTCGATTTCGCGGCGGCCTCCACTCGATGCGCGACCTGCCGGCCAAGATCATGCTGACGCGCCGCGGCGTTCGCGGCGATCGATACGATGTGGTCCATGCTGCCGATTGGCCGTTCTTCATTCCGCTCGCGCTTTCCAGATGGCGAACGCCGGCGCGGGTCTTGATGACGGTGCATGGCACCGAGATCAACGAGACGCAGACGCGGCTGAAACGCCTGGCGATCCGCAGCGCCGGCGTGTTCGGGCCGCGCACCGAGGTCGTCGCCAACAGCCGCTTCACCGAGACGCTGTTCCGCGAGCGGTTTGCCGTCGATCCCGCCAGGATCAGTGCGATCAATCTCGGCGTATCGGAATTCTGGTTCGGCGCGCCAAGGAAACGCCGCGAGGTTCGGCTGGCCTATCGTCTACCGGAAGACCGGCTGGTGATGATCACGGTCGCGCGGATCACGCGCCGCAAGGGGCATCATCTGACGCTCGCCGCATTGTCGCAGATTCCGGACGATCTGCGCCGTCGCATCACCTGGCTCGTGATAGGACCGGACGGCGAAGCCGATTATGTCGACGAATTGCGACGGGCCGCCAGCCAGGTGGCCTGCGACATTCGTTTCCTCGGCCCGCAGCCGAACGAGGCCATCCGCGATCTCTACGCCGCTTCGGATTTCTTCTGCCTGACGGGACTGACGGATACGAGTGGCCGGGTGGAGGGATTTGGCCTGGTCTATCTCGAGGCCGCCGCCGCCGGCCTGCCGAGCGTCGCGACCGACATCGGCGGCGTCCCCGACGCCGTGCTCGCCGACGAGACTGGAATTCTTGTGCCACCATCGGTGGAGAGCATATCGCAGGCGATCGCGGAGCTGGCCGCGGATCGGGGTCTGCGCGCCATTCTCGCCGCCGGCGCCTCCGCCCATGCCCGCGCCCTCTCATGGGAACGCTGCGCGGCGACGACCTATGGCCTGATCTATGCCGGCAAGCCGATATCCGCGAGCCGCGCCATCGGAACAGTGGCATGAAGCTGCTGGTCGCGACCTCGGTGCTGCTGGTGCTGGCGACCGGTGCCGCACGGGCGGACAGCGAGAACTGCCGCAAGAGCCGCGAGTATCTGCTCGGCACTCCCGGCGGGGACCTGACCCTGACGCCGCAGGCCTACAACGACCTGTTCAAGGTCTGCATCGCGACATCAGCCATGCCCAACGTAAAGGACGCGTACATGCTGAAGGATGGCGGCATCGCCGTGATCCCCAAGCAGGACAACGTTTCGGCAACAGCCGCCACGCTGGCGCAGTTCTGCGATGCCAATCCTCACGGTGTACTGCGTTTCATCACGCGCAAGGAGAAGCTTTCCATCCGCTCCGCAACCGACGTCGCGCGGATGTCGTCGACATCATCGACGCCATGCAAGAAGATCAAGGGCCTTTCGTAAGGCCCGCGCCTGTCGAACCTCACTTTTGCCGGTTGTAGTATTCCGGCATGGCGTGCGGATCCATCGCCTGTTCGGCCCTGCGCCCGAGAAAGAAGAAGCCGCTGGCGGCGTCGGCGGCGGCGCGGCCGCGACTGAACGCATCGAGATACCTGATCCAGAAGAACGGCAGCACGATCAGGCGTGACAGCTTGTTGCCCGCGCCGAGCGCGCGCGAGAAATAGCGGATCGACCACGCCAGCGCCACGCCGGCGCCGCCCACGGGTCCTGCGCTGATCTCGGAAAATCGCCTGAACAGCCAGCGGTGACCGCTCTGCGTGAAACGCGAGAAGTCGTAAGCCCGCTCATGCACCTGCTGCATGAACGGCGTCTCGGCATAGACCAGACCCTCTGGCCGCAGCACGCGATGCAGCTCGGCAACGGCGGTTGCGGGCTCCAGCACATGTTCCAGCACCGCCTGCACCCAGACGCCATCGAACACGCCGTCGTCAAACGGCAATTTGTGAGCGTCGGCCACCAGCACGGTGTGCGGCGAGGCGTACACATCGGTGCCGACGAGTTCGATGGAATCATCCCGATAGAGTTCATCGGCGCCCAAACCGACCGCCCCGCCGCCGACCACGAGCACCACCGGCCGCAGCGTCTCCTGCTTCAGCAGACCGATGAATTTCGTGCTGTTGGAGACCGCGACCGGGTTGCCCCCAAAGGTGAGGCGATGCAGCCGCGACCCGATGGA
>Ga0207675_100003272_pt1 | contig 15861 bp, 15 predicted proteins | sample KBSSwiS42_FD_184305 | JGI IMG/M metagenome (GOLD analysis project Ga0207675, IMG submission 184305) | Switchgrass rhizosphere microbial communities from Kellogg Biological Station, Michigan, USA - KBS Switchgrass S4-2 (SPAdes) (version 2) | ecosystem: Host-associated > Plants > Roots >... | reverse complement strand
TGCCGTAGATCATGCGGCCCTTCTCGCCGCCGGACAGCACGTGGACGGACTTCTTGATCTCATCGCCTGAGAACAGCAGCCGGCCGAGCGTGCCGCGAACGACCTGGTCGTCGTGCGACTTCGCGCGCCACTCGCTCATCCAGGTGAACAGATCGAGCTTCTTCGCGAACTCGGCTTGTGGATCCTGCGGCATGTAGCCGACCTGCGCGTTCTCCACCCAGGTGATCTTGCCCTTGGTCTGATGCAGATCGCCCGCGAGCAGGCGCATCAGCGTGGTCTTGCCGATGCCGTTCGGTCCGATGATCGCGACGCGCTCGCCGGCTTCGATCGTGAACGAGGCGTTCTTGATCACTTCGGCTTTCGCATGCGGGTAGTGGAACGTCAGGTGCTCCACCGTCACGGCGTTGCGATACAGCTTCTTGTTCTGCTCGAAGCGGATGTACGGATTCTGGCGGGAGGAGGGCTTGATCTCCTCGATCTTGATCTTCTCGAGCAGCTTCTTGCGTGAGGTTGCCTGACGCGCTTTCGACGCATTGGCGGAGAAGCGGCGCACGAATTCCTGCAGATCCGAGATGCGATCTTTCGCCTTCGCGTTGGCGGCCTCGACGCGCTCGCGAGCTTGCACGGAGGCCAGCATGAAGTCGTCGTAGTTGCCGGGATAGATCTTGATCTGCCCGAAGTCCAGATCCGCCATGTGCGTGCACACCTGGTTCAGGAAATGGCGATCGTGGCTGATGATGATCATCGTCGCGTTGTAATCGTTGAGCACACCCTCGAGCCAGCGGATGGAGTTGATGTCGAGGTTGTTGGTGGGCTCATCGAGCAGCAGCACATCGGGCTGTGAGAACAGCGCCTGCGCCAACAGCACACGCAACTTCCATCCCGGCGCAACCTCGCGCATCGGCCCGTTGTGCAACGAAGGATCGATGCCGGCATCGGTAAGAATGGTGGCGGCGCGTGCTTCGGCGTTATAGCCGCCGTACTCGGCGAACTTCGCTTCCAGATCCGCAGCGCGCATGTAGTCCGAATCGCTGGCGTGCGCATCGGCGTAGATCAGATCGCGCTCTTTCATGGCGTGCCACATCTCGGTGTGACCCTGCATGACGACGTCGAGGACGCGCTCGTCTTCGTAAGCGAACTGGTTCTGATTGAGCTTGCCGAGCCGCAGGCCGGTCTGCAGCATCACCTCGCCGGAGCTCTGCTCCAGCTCGCCGCCGAGGATTTTCATGAAAGTGGATTTGCCCGAGCCGTTGGCCCCGATCAGGCCATAGCGGTTGCCGTCGGCAAACTTCACCGACACCTGCTCGAACAGCGGTTTGGCGCCGAATTGAATAGAAACGTTAGCGGTGGAAAGCATTGATCGGACCCGGGAAAACGGCCGCGGATATTACACTGATTACACGGAGGGGGTGGGGGTGGTCGGCTATCATTGGGGCCCGGTTGGTCGAATCCCAGGTATTTGTATGAATCGACGTCTTCTCTTATCTATAAGCCTGCTCGCGGTCTCCCTTGGCGCCGCGGCGCACACCGCGGTGAAGGGTGCCAAGCCCGCTGACGGGGCCACGCTCGACAGCTCGCCGGCCAGCATCGAGATCACGTTCGAGCATCCGGTCCAGATGACATCTATAAGTGTGGTCGCCGAGAAGGCGGCCGAGCGGAAGGTCACTTTTACGCCGACGACTGCTGCCACCACGTTCACCGTCGACAAGCCCGCGCTGACTGCCGGACATAACGAAGTCCATTGGAAGGCCCTGTCCAAGGACGGCCACGTCGTCACCGGGAAATTGACGTACACCATCAAGCCGGCGGGTGCAGGCTCGTAGTGCTCGACGCCTTCGCGGCGATTATCAAAGCGCTCCTCTATGGAGCGCTTTTGTCGGCTGCGGGCACGCCGCTGGCCGCTGTTTCGTTGCGGTCACCGGCGTTGGTTGGGGCGCGGGCGTCGCGGGTCATGCGACTAGCGGCGGTTCTGACGATAGCGCTGAGCGCGATCAGTTCGATTGTTTTGTTTGCGCGGCTGGGCGGTGAGTTCGATGCGCCGACACTCGGCGCAGTGTTCGCGTCGGGACCGGGCGCGGCGCTCGCGTTGCAAGTTGCGGGCGCGATGCTGTTGTTGACGCCGGTTTCGGACGATACGTCCGGGGCGCTGTGGCTCGCGTCGGGTGCGCTCGTTGTCACTGCATCAGTTGCGTTCAACGGGCACGCGTCGGCGGCGAGCATGGCGGCGGGAATAGTCGCGATGATCCACGTAACGGCCATCGCGTGGTGGATCGGGTCGCTATGGCTGCTGCGCTACGTTTGCCAGAGCGCGCCGCCCGAGGAAGTCGCTGCTGTCGTCAAGCGATTCAGCAAGCATGCGGTGCTGATCGTCGCGGTGCTGGTCGCCACGGGCAGCGGACTCATCTGGACGCTGATCGATTTTTCCAAAACGCCATTGATGCAGCCGTACGAGTGGATGCTCGTGCTGAAGCTCGTGTTCGTGGCGCTGGCGTTGTTGATCGCCACTTACAACAAGGTTCGACTCACGCCGTGGTTGGCGACTCATCCACCGACATCTCAACTGCTGCGGATGACGATCGCCGTGGAGATGGGCGTCATCGCCTGCGTGCTGATCGTGACTGCGGTGCTCACGACGTACTTCGCGCCGGAGATGGCGCCGACGCCAGAAGCTGCGTCTTAGCTCGGTCCCAGATAATCCTTCTTCCCGAGCTCCACTCCGTTGTGACGCAAGATCGCGTACGCCGTGGTGACGTGGAAATGGATGTTGGGCAGCAAGTGACTCATCAGGTAGGGCAGCCCCGGCATGCTCTTGCTGCTGCTGCGAGTCTGCCACGTGATGGTCTTCTCTTCGCTGCCGTCGACCTGCGCCGGCTTCAGCGATTCCAGGTACGCGATCGTATTGCGGATCCGCTGCACCAGGTCATGGAAGGTTGCTTCCTTGTCTTCGTAACTTGGAAAGTCGACGCTCGCGAGACGACCCGCGCCGCTCCTCGCGGTGTCCGTCGCAATCTGTACCTGCCGCGTCAGCGGAAACATGTCCGGATAGAGACGGCTGTTGAGCAGCACCGTCTCGTCGATCTTGCGTGCCTGTGAGTGCGCAGCGCCCTTTTCGAGGATCGCAGCAAGGTTGTTGAGCGCGCGGATGAACGGCGGCACCGATGCCTGGTACATCGAAATCGTCATGAGAGTCTCCGGGAAACTGACAGGGGAGCGCTAAGCTCCCCTTGCATTGTAGCTACTGCACGATCTCTCGCGCGCTAACGCTTGCCGTCCTCGTACTTGAACGAGACCTTCACCTTCGCGCGGTACGCTTCCACCTTGCCTTTATCGTTGAGCTGCAGATCCAGCTGGGAGACTTCGGCAACCCGTAGATCGCGCAGGGTCTTGCCGGCTCGACTGATGGCCGCGCCGGCAGCTTTCTCCCACGACTCCGTACTGGTGCCAATGAGCTCGATGACCTTGTAGACGCTCTCAGCCATGGTCGTGTCCTCCGGGGGTATGTCGTTCGTCGCAAGCAGCCTGCGCGTCCGCAGTCTGCGACGCAAGGGTGGAAGCGAACCGGCCCTACGTCTGCGGTTGCGGCCGGGTGCTCAAGCAGCGAAAGGTGGTGACCTGCTTACCTGTGCCCGGAGGTAGGCTGGCGTCTTTGTTCACCGTCGAGATGATCTCGGCGTTCTGGTTACCGGCTTTGCGGCACGCTCGGCTCGTCAGGTCTTTTTCCTCGCCGGGTGCGTGCGTAATGCTGTTGGTATCGCCCTTGCCGATCTTGACCACCGTGCAGCCGCCGGCGAAGAGGGCGCAGACTGCAAACAGTGCGGTGAGACTCTTCTTCATGCTTATCTCCTCGCGAAGTCGATGAAACCGCGTTCGGGATCGACGTGAACGAGCTCGACGCGCACGCGATCGCCGACGTCGAGCCCCGCTGAACCTTTGACAACTTTGCCTTCGGCAATCGGCTCGCTGATTCGGACCCACGTGCCTTTCTCGGACGCGCCGGTGACGATGCCATTGAACTGCTGGCCGACGCGATTGATGAGCAAGAATGCCGTCGCTGCCTTGCGGACCTGACGCTCGACCTTCGAGGCGTTCTTCTCCTGCGCCGTGCAGTGCGCGGCGAGTTCGCTGAGTTCGGTGTCGGAGTAGGCGGCGGGCTCGTCATCCAGAGCTGCCTTGATCAAGCGCTGCGTGATGAGATCGGGAAAACGGCGGTTCGGCGCAGTCGAATGCGTGTACTCGTTGACCGCCAGGCCGAAGTGACCTTCAGCGGGCTGATTCGGCAACTCGACTGCATACTCGCTCGCACCCAGCAGCTTGAGCACCGACAGGGAGAACTCAGGAAAGGTTGCTGGATCAGCGGCACGGCGAGCGGCGAGAAGGGCGTTGAGCGCAAGCGCATCCGGCTGCTGCGGCAAACGCTCCCCCACGCTGTTGGCGAGTGCCACGATTCGCGGCCATCGTTCCGGCGAGCGCAGCACCCGCCTCAGCAGACTGCGACGCTTGCCTTGCAGGTACCGGGCGACCACACCGTTCGACGCGATCATGAAGTCCTCGATGAGCTCCTTCGCACGATTCCTCTCATCGGCTCGCAGATCCGTCAGCACGCCATCGTTGAACACCGGCCGTGCCTCGACCGTCTCGAAGTTGAGTGCGCCGCGCGCGTAGCGAAGGCGTCGCAACGTCTGCGCAACCTGATCCTGCTGACGAAGCTGTTGATCGAGTCCGGCGACCGCCGCGACTTGCGGTGGCGGTGGCGCGTGACCGTCCAGCCATGCAGCGACGCCGTCATAAGTGAGCTTGGCGCGGTTCAGCACGAGTGCGCGATACACGCCGAAGGCAGTGATTTCGCCCACAGTATCTATAGCCATGTCGACGACGACCGCGAGCCGTTCTTGTCCCTCGTGCAGAGAAGTCAGGTCGGTCGAGAGTCGCTCGGGCAGCATCGAGAAGACTTTGGCCGCCGTGTAGACGGAGGTCGTGTTGCTGCTGGCGTGATCGTCGATGGGCGAGCCGCGTGCCACGAGTGCGTCGACATCAGCGATCGCAACCAGGATCTTGACGATGCCGGCCGACAGCGGCTCCGCGACAGTCAGCTGATCCAGATCGCGCGTGTCGTCATTGTCGATCGAGCACCAGAGCAGGGCGCGCAAGTCATGGATCGCGGGGCGTGCCTTCGCGTTCGGCTGAGAGATCGAGTCTGCTTGTCGCTGGGCTTCAGGCGAGAAGTCGGGCAGCAGATCGTGCTGGATCATGGCCTGGCGGGCGATGGCGTCGAGGTTGTCCATTCGCGAGTGAACGCTTGGGTTAGTGTCCGGTTCCGGAATTACGACTCGACCGCTACACCCACGGCAATGAGCAGTAGAGCGAATACGAGGTTAAGTCCGACTGCGACACCGCTGAGTTTGAAGGCGCCGGGCCAATCGACGGGCTTTCCGTCTGGATGCACGGCGCGGTCGTGGAAGCACCATGCGCCTATCGCGATTGTGAATGACACGCCAAATACAAGACCCAACCACTCTGGCGGCGAGAATCGCGCAACGTGCAGAAGGCCACGGAGCAGGCCTCCGATGAACACAATCGTTGTGGCAGTCAGCAATGCCAGTGGCCAAGTGACTCCGCCGTAGCGAAGGATCCTGGCAGCGATCTTCCAGAACACTGAAGACACGCCGATGACGAGCGCGAACGACAGAAGGATGTATATCACCAACATGGTGAACACCTCATCGTTTGCTTCGTGGGGGAGCAAATGGCCATTCCGCAGGATACTTTCTGTCCGGATCGAAGCTGAACTCCGGCCGCGGCTGTCTTATGCGCGGGGGGATCGTCGTCTGCTTGAGTGCGGGCGCACCGGCCTGCCAATCCGCGGCCATCTGTCCCATGACAGAACCCAAGCGCTCGGCCGCTCCACCGAACTCCGGCCAAAGATCGATGTATGGCTTCCCAAGAGCCATCGCATAAACCGCTCCCGCAGGCACGCCACTCCACCACCAGGAGCAGACCGGATGATGCTCGGTAGTTGTCGCGATCCAATAGCGCCCTCGAGCACGTGTGTAGTGTTGCAGGTGACGTATATCCGCATAGAAAGGTTGTACGAATCGAACCAGCTCTCGCCAGGCGCGCGTCACAGCGACGCGCCAGCCGGGCTGCTGAAGAGCATCGAGATCGATTTCGATGGTGAAGTGGCCAGACCGATAGCCTCTCGGTGACGGACCAATCTTCTCCGGATGTGAGAGGTGAACGTGAGCTACCGGGGGAGACGGGTAATACACAGCCATTTCGCGCCAGTGCTGACGCATGAATTTCGTGAGAGCAGGCCGGCCATCTCGGTCGAGGCGAAACTGAGGCGGTTCGAATTCGCCGTACCGAGCCGGGACGGCCTCGGGAAGATAGCGCGACAAAAGGTCGAGCAGATCTGCAGCTGCTGCGTCACTCGTCATCGGCCCTGACTCGTACCAGAAACCCATTTTCAAGATCGTCGCCTCCTCACTCTTGCCCAGCGCTGAGAGGCGTCTGACCCGAGTTCCTAGTGTCAGCGAGTCTGCTTGCGGATCCTCGACTACTCCATGACAAGCGGTTGCGAGCTGTTTAGCAAGCCTACCGAGCTTCGCGCGTGCCGATGCGGGCGCGTCGGCGGGTTCGAGATTGAGTTCGATCAGATAGGCAATGCCGGGAAGCGCATTGGCGATCTCCTCGGGGATATCCTCGGCTGATACGTGCAAGGTCTGGCTCGCATTGACGAGCCAACCGCGGCCCTCGGCGACGGTTCGAGGCACATCCGGAGCGCCTGCCAGCTCGCCGGGCTTGGGTTCCAGAGTGGTCCAGATTCGGAGGTCGTAGCTCATCGGGCCTTCGCGAAATGCACGTGACCGCAATTGTTCTTGTGGCCCGCTGCGGGCCCAATGGTGTACCGATAGACGAGGTACGGTACGCCATGTCTGCCAAAGCGAGAATAATCAATCAGAACTGGTGGATCACCACCCTCATGATCAATGGGCATAAATACTGCCCACCCCTGACCAAGGACATCAAATGCGACGTACTGATCGTCGGCGGCGGCTTCAGCGGCATCAGCGCCGCGGCTGAATTTCTGCTCAAGGGTTTGAAGGTCGTACTGATCGAGAAGAACATCATCGGCGGCAGTTCTTCGGGGCGCAGCGCCGGCTTTCTCACGCCGGACAGCGAGCTCGAGCTGCATCAGCTGGTGCGGCGCTATGGCGCGAAGGCGGCGGGGGAGATCTGGGATGCGCCTTTGCGTGGCATCGAACGCCTCGTCTCCACGATCAAGAAGCATGAGATCCAGTGCGGACTGCTCAAGCAGGATTCATTGTTCCTGGGGCTGGGGTCGGGTGGCAAAGAGGCCGTGGCGTCGGAGATCGAATGTCGCGAGAGCGTCGGCTTCACCGATCAGCGCGCATACGACGAAACGCAACTCAAAACGATACTCGGCGCGCAGGGCTATGCGGCGGGTGTGCGGTATGGCGGCACATACGGCGTGAATCCGCTCGCCTGCTTGCAGGGTATCAAGGACCTGCTCGTCGACAACGGCATGCAGATTTTCGAGAGCACCGAGATGGAGCGGTTGGAAGGGCACACCGCATATACGCATGCCGGCAGCGTGACCGCGGACAACATCATCATCGCCGTGGATAAGCTGACCAACTCCATCAGCCCGTTCGCCGATGAAGCGTTCCATGCGCAAACATTCTTGAGCGTGACCGAGCCGCTCACCGACAAAGAGCTGCGCATTCTGTTTCCGTCGGGCGAGCAGATGCAGTGTTGGGATTCGAAACTGGTGTATTCGTATTTTCGGCTGACCGCCGACAATCGGTTGCTGCTGGGAGGAGGGACGCCGCTCACGACGTTCCTGACCGACGCTTACAACAACCCCGGGATCATCCGAAGAGTGATCAAGGATTTTCAGGATCACTTTCCGGAGCTGAAGACGCTGTCATTCATGCAGTTCTGGCCAGGGCAGATCGACATGACGAGAGATCTGCTGCCGGTGATTGCGCGACCGCCCGGCCAGGAACATTTACGGTTCATCCTGGGTTGCGTCGGGATTCCGTGGGCAACGTTCTGCGGCAGCTTCGCTGCGAGAAATGTGCTGGGCGACGCGAGCGAGGACTACAAGAAGTACTTCAACTATTTCTCGAATCAGCGCGCCTTCGCGTTGCCGAGTAGTTTAGGGAAGGTAATCGGCAAGCCGATGCTGTTCTCGCTGGCCAACACCTGGGCCAAGTTTTTTCAGAAGGACACGCTGCGCGATCATTCGGAGACTGAGAAGGAATTTTGAAAGCGCAATGACGCGGCCATAGCGGAGCCGCTAGTATATTGCCGCGCTCATGAACAGAAGAGTACTCACTCGAAGCAGTATCGCAGTGGCGATTCTCGGTCTCGCGTTCTTGACGGTGCCGCTGTTCGGCAGCCTTCGAATAGGCGTTAGTGCGGACGCGTCCCTGCCAAGGATCGACGTCTCTCACTTGCAGCCGGGACAGCCGGAACTTCGCGACCATCCTCTACCGTTGTCCGGTAACCCGCCTCGGGACTTTCGCTGGTCCTTGCTGCTGCTCAGGCACGCAGATGGAACAATCAGCGCATGGAACGTTCTTGCGAGAGACGGCAAGGTCGCCATGCCCGACATCCATTGGTGGCAACCCTTCTATACGTGCGAGAGGTTCGAGCTGACGGTTTCGTCTTCCGAAGGCACGTCAGCCTTCAAGTGCAACGATTCGGAAGTGCCTTCCGACTACTGGCGCGCAGAGTGGCAATGGAGCGAATCGGGCAAGGCTCTCGGCAGATCTGTCGATGACATGCAGGCAGCGGACGGCGTCGTCGAGGGAAACTACTTTGTCGTCGGCAAGCGCGGCTGATATGCCGCGACCGCGGAGTTTTCGGTCATCGAAAGAATTTCGCGCCTGGATGGCGAAGGAGCATGGCCGGGCTCCGGGTCTGCTCCTGAGAATTTACAAGAAAGAGTCTGGTGTTCCCTCGATCACGTATGCCGAGGCGCTCGATCAGGCGCTGTGTTTCGGTTGGATTGATGGGCAGAAGCTGCCGTTCGACGCGAGCTCCTGGGTGCAAAAATTTACCCCCAGAAGGGCAAAGAGCAGTTGGTCCAAGAAGAACGTCGCCCACGTGGGGCGGCTCATCCGCGAGGGCCAAATGACACCTGCTGGCCTTAATGAGGTGGAAGCGGCCAAAGCCGACGGGCGCTGGGCCGCCGCGTACGATTCTCCCGCTACGGCAACGGTGCCTCCCGAGTTCGTCAAGGCGCTCGCGCGTAACCCTAAGGCAAAGAAATTCTATGCGACGCTCAACAAGGCCAATCTGTATGCGATCGCCTACCGGTTGCAAACAGCAAAGCGCTCAGAGACGAAGATCAAGCGTATGAGGCTGATCATCGACATGCTCGCGCGCGGCGAGAAATTTCACTGAGCCCCACATCACTCAGCCTCGCGTCTCTCCCTTGACCATCACCCAGAATTCGAGGATGCCGTTCTTCGGCTCTCGTGAGGCTCTGACGCTAACTCCAAGGCGCCCGTCCACGGGCCATCTGTAGACGAGCGCGGTCCCGCTCACCACCGGCTTCTGATACTGACCGAACAGCAGCAGCAGTTCAGCGAGCAGTTGTTCGCGCCGCTCGTAAGGCACGCCGAAAGCAATCGCTGTGACGCGGTTGTCCTTTCCGAGGTGGTACTGGGTTCGCATCTCAGGCCGGGGAACCCCGTACAGCGGTGCGTCGTCCGCCACGGCATACCCCCGCTCTCCAGGCGCAGTGGAAAAGAACTGCTCTCCGCCTGGGCGGATACCGAGCAACTCATCGAGTGTCATTCCCCATGAAACGCCACCCACACCGGCGGCAAACTGATCCGCAATGGGGCCGGCGGATGCCGTCGTTGACAGCGCAAGCGCGATGCAACCGAGAGCAATGGCACGCATGGTAGCTCCATGTTTACCATTATTCGACGCGCCAACCCCAAGAATGGTTCAAGTGCACCACATACGTACTCTCCTGCGTCGTAACGAGTCGCACCATCGCCGCCGCATCCCCGAGCAAACACAAGAGGTGCTGCCATGAAGTTCGCAGCGAAGGCTATTCTGAGCGGGTTTCTCGTCGTCATTCCGATTTACCTGGCTGTGCTGCTGCTACTCAAGGGAATGAAGACGGTGGGAGCGCTGATGCGGCCGTTCGCGTCGCTGCTGCCTGACTGGCTTCCGGCGGGCGAGATATTGTCGCTGCTCCTCGTGCTCTTCATTTGCTTCCTGATCGGCGTTGCCATTCGCACGGCGGCTGGACGCAGTGTTCGTCAGCGCATCGAGAAATCGTTCTTCGAACGAATTCCCGGGTATGCGCTGTTTCGCAGCCTTACCCAGCAGATGGCAGCCGACAGTCGCGAAAAGGTCTGGAAGCCCGCGCTGGCTGAGATCGAAGACGCTCTCGTGCCTGCCTTCATCATCGAGGAGTTCAACGACGGGTACACCATCTTCGTGCCGTCGGTTCCCACTCCGCTTGCGGGTGCTGTTTACATCCTCGATCGCAAGCGAGTCCATCCGCTGGACGTGCCGTTCACGCAGGCGATCCAGGTAGTGTCGAGATGGGGATCGGGTGCTTCGGGCCTGCGTCTGGCGATGAACAGAGGGAGTAGCCCCGCCGAGATGTCCAGCGGCGCACCGCGCTAGTCCGCCGACCATTCGATCGGCTTCACCGTCGGAAGCACGACGAGCCACGCGACGAGCCCGATCAAACCAACGACAGCCGAAACGATCAGCGCCACCGAGTAATGTCCCGTCTGTTGCACGAGATAGCCAGTAACTACTGGAGCGACCATGCCTGACGCGTTCGCCACGGAGTTCTGCATCCCCATCCACCGTCCGCTGGCCTGAGGGCCGGCATAAGTCTGCGCCAATGCGCCCCACAGCGGGCTGTTCAATCCATCGAGCACGCCCGTCGCGAGCAGCGCGATCACTGCGCCCGTTGGCCCCACAACCGTGCAGAGGAAGAGACTCAGTGCGACGCCCGCGCTGCTCACTGAGAGCACGGTCTTGTACGCCACGTTCGTGCTGCCGCCCCTCGCGATCCACGTGTCGACGATCCAGGCGCTGAGCACCAGGCCGATGCCGTTCGCGATGAAAGTCGAGCCGGCCACGCTCGCCATCGCCGGCAGCGACATGCCGCGCTCCTGCACGAGGTAAAGCGGCATCCAGGTGAGGACGAAAGTGAACGCGTATGAGATGCAGAAGGAGCCGAGCATGCCTCCCCACAGCGCTCGCTGCCGGAGAACTGTCATCGTCGTCGGCCCTGCTTGCAGCACTTCGCGGGACGAGGTGGTCCTGCGACCCCACAGAGCAAACCACGGGATCAGCCAGAGGAACGATGCGCCTCCGAGTGTGATGAGCATCGGCCGCCAGCCGTAGCGCGCGAGCAGCAACCCGCCCAGGAACGCGCCGACGGTCAAGCCGACGACTGCACCCAGCACAACGCTTCCCATCGATCGCGCGCGATGCCTGGTTTCCACGTGCGTGGCGAGCAGTTTCGCTGCCGACGGGTACGCCACGGATTCGCCAGTGCCCATGAGCAAGCGAAACGCGAACAGCATCGCGAACCCAGTGGCCAGACCGGTGAGCAGGGTAGCGATCGACCAGACGAAGAAGCCGCTGACGAGAACGCGTTCGGCGCCGATGCGGTCGGCCAACCACCCCATGAAAGGTTGCATCGGCGCGTAAGCCCAGAAGAACGCCGCCAGCACCCAGCCCATCTGGCTGGCAGAGAGGGCGAAGTCTTTCTGAATCAGCGGGGCTGCGATGCCGATGCTGCCGCGGTCGACGTAGTTGATGAGGAGAGCGAAGGAGAGCAGCGCTACGAGCGCGATGGGAGTACGTTTTTCGGTTGTTATTGTCATCGCGGCCCGGCTTCTTATACACCTCCGGCTTCCGCTTTGAGAAGAAACGCCGCCGCCAGGCGCACGATCTCCTCCGGGCGCTCTCGATGCGGAACATGCCCACAAGCTTCGAGAAGAACCATTTCCGAGGGACCGCTCACCCGGCTGGCAATACGACGCGGAAACGCTTCCGAGCCGTATGGATCCTGATCGCCATGTAGCGCCAGTACAGGGCAACTGACACGGCCGAGCCAAGGATCGAGGCTCCAGCTCGAAAACTCAGTCGCGAGCCGATTCGCTGCCGCGGCGAGGGACGCCGGAAAATCCCGCCACTGCGCGACACTTCCCAGCGAGTCATGCAAAAGCAGGAGCGGCGAGCCGCGGCTGGTCGCGCAATGCCACTGGCGGACAAAGATATCGCCGCCCGGCACTTCGACAAGCGAATCACTGGTCTGGATGCTCATCGATTCGAATGATCGCAGACTCTTCAGTGCCGCCCAATCAGTCCCTGCAGCGGCGCTCGAGCCGCGGTCCGTAGCTGGAGCAGAGCCAGCTTGCCGGAGGCCGCGATTGTCAGCGGATGCGTCGGACCCACGGTGCTTTTCAAGGTATCGACCACGACGCGCAAATCACGTTGCGCGTCTTGCGTGTGGCCCGTCGCAAGCAACGCGTCGGCCCGTACCGAGAGCGCGTCGGCATATCTGAAGGAGTTCTTGTCCGCATGCGCGCCGACGTTATCCAGCGCGACGCGGCTGTCTGCGAGCGCTTGCTCGAACTCGCCATGCTGAAGCTCGACTCGCGCCAGGTCGACCCTGTACAGCCCGCTCATGCGGCAGTCGCGTCCGAACACTGCGAGGGCCTGATTCACCGCCGTGCGAATGTGCGCGAGGGCCTCGGGCGTACGCCCGAGGCCGGCGAGCGCAAATCCATATAAGCGCTCTGCTTCGATGATGCGCGGATGACTGGAATCGTTGTGGTAATACTGCAGTGTCGTGCGATAGGCCTGTTCGCTGACGGCCAGTGCATAGGCGGGATCGCGACTGTGCTGCACGGCCAATGCCAGCATCATTAAAGCCGTGACGCTTTCCGGATGCTCGGGACCAAGAGTACGTAGCGCAGTGTCACGCTCTTCGCGCGCTGCTGCTTCGGCGGCTGCATAGTGGCCGTCCTCGAGCTCGACGTGCGCCTTGTTTTTCAATGCGGTGATCATGTCCTCCGGATATGCGCTCGCCCTTGCGCGCAGGCGTGGCAAGAGATCGTCGAGTTGCGAGCGCAGCAGCGCGGTGCGCCCGCGGAATCGATACGCCGGCAGCAACGCGACTCGCGCGTGTGTGGTCAGCGGATGCTCCAGTCCCAGCCGCTGCTGTGCCTCATCGACTGCCTGGTTCAACACCTGCTCTGCCGCTGCCGTGTTCTGCGAGTTCAGGAGTCCCGTGCCCAGGACGGTCAGCACTTCGACGCGTAGCGCCGGGCTCAAGTCCTTGCGCTGCTGGATGTGGTTGCTGGCGCGGACCAACAACTCTTCGACCGTATGCGGCTGGGACCGTGCTGCATAGGGATTCGTATCCTGTAGAACAGCGGCCAGCAGTTTGCGTGCATCTTCTGCGCGCTGAGTTTCGACATGGGCTGTGCGCGCCTCCCAGGACGCGATACCGGCACCAGTCACGCTTGTGAGCACAACGAGCGACGCCGCGATCACGGCGATTCGGTTGCGAGCGATGAACTTGCCCACGATGTAACGCCAGTGATCCGGGCGTGCCAGCACCGGTCGATGGCGCAGATATCGTTGGATGTCTTCGACGAAGGCGTGCACGGTCGCGTAGCGCTCGTGCGGTCCTTTCTTCAGTGCCTGCAGCACGATCAGGTCGAGATCGCCCCGCAGTGCTTTGCGACGATTGGCCGGCGCGACTTCGCTGGGCTTGCGCGGCTGCGCCTGCAGGATCGCGTCCTCCAATGCACCACGCGAGTCGCGCTTGAGCTCATAGGGACGAGTCGAGGTCAGCAACTCGTACAAGATGACACCGAGCGAGTAGACGTCCGCCGCGACCGTGAGCGGCTCGCCGAGGATCTGCTCGGGAGCGGCATAGTTCGGCGTGAGTGCCTGCCCGGAAAGCTCGGTCAGGTTGGCACCGGTCGGGGCCGACTCTTCCAGCAATTTCGCGATGCCGAAGTCGAGCAGTCGCACCTGACCGGCGGCCGTGACCAGAATGTTCGAAGGCTTGAGGTCGCGATGCACGATCAGTTTCGTGTGAGCGTGTGCGACCGCATCGGCAACCTGCAGGAACAGCTGCAATCGTTTGCGCAGTGACAGGCGGCGCGTTTCGCAGTAGACGTCGATGGGCTCGCCCGCGACGTACTCGAGTGCGAGAAAGGGCTGGCCGTCGTCGGCGATGCCGGCGTCGTACAACGTTGCGATGTTCGAGTGATTGAGTGCTGCGAGGATCTCGCGCTCGCGCGCCATTCGCTCGGCGAGAAGCGCACCGCCCCACGCTCGATGCGGCAACTTCAAGGCGACCGGTCGGTTCAGCAGGCCATCGGTGCGCTCCGCGAGCCAGACCGCGCCCATGCCGCCGGTTCCGAGCTCTCGTATCAGTCGATAGCGCCCGACGACTTCCTGCTGCGCGCCGGTCCGCTGTGCGTTGCCGATCGCGGGGAACGCGTTGAGAAAGTTTTCTGGGGGCGCGCCGGCCGACAACAGGCTGCGCAACTTGTCCTTGAGCAGGGCAGGCGAGACGTCCAGTGTCTCCAGCCAGGACAGGCGTTGCTCCGGCGCCAGCTCCAGCGCTTCATCGAGCAGCCGGTTCAGCTGCGCGCCAACGGCGCGATCCACTCCAAGACTCACGCGATGATCCCCCTACGCGTCGACTGGGCAGCTAGTGCACGGTTTCACGCTACCTGTTGTCGCGTCGGGCCGGAACTGCCGAAAGGTCGTCTCGCGAGCGCTAACTAAAGGTAGAGTCCGCATCCGATGCGGAGGCGCCGCGCGTAGTGGGACGATGAGGCAGCCGGCACTATTTCTGCTCCTGCTCGCATATCGCGTGGTCGCCGTCGCCGCCGGGGAGGCCGATCTGCCCTGCGAAAGGATCGACAACCCGACGGGACTCTCGACGTTGTGCGGGTTCGCGAAGCCGGAGGATCTGCAGTTCGTTCGCTCCAGGTCCGCGGTCATCGTTAGCGAGCAAGGTTGGAAGGCGCCCATCAGCGGCGGCTCGATCTCGATCGTCGACGTGGACACTCGAGCGGTGCGTCTCGGCAGGAAGCGCACGGTGTGGGCCGCAGGGTCCGCGACCATCTCTCGCAAGCTCGTCGGTGATCCAGAGTGCAAAGCGCCGCCGACGGAGTTCTCACCGCATGGCCTCTCGGTGCTCGAGCGGCGGTCAGGCATTCGTCTCGCGATCGTCAATCACGGCGAGCGGGAGAGCGTCGAGCTGTTCGATGTGCTCGGCAAGGGCGATGACATTCGGCTTGCGTGGCGCGGTTGTGCGCTCCTGCCACCTGACACAGTTGCGAATGACGTCGCGATCCATTCCGACGGGCGACTGTTCATCTCGAACTATGCGCCGAGCACGCGTGACAAGCGCGCGCTGACGTCGCTGTTCGCAGCACTACGTGGAGAGATCACGGGTGATGTGATGGAGTGGTCGCCGAAAGGCGGATGGCGTCACTTGGCTGACACCGGCGGTGCGATGCCCAACGGCATCGTCATCGACGAGAAGCGCAATCGATTGTTCGTCGCGGAGCTCGGCAAGCAACGTGTCGTGGAGTTCGAGATCAAGAGCGATGGCAGTGTCACGCGACGTGGAGAATTCGCGTTTCGCGATATGGCTGATGATCTCAACTGGACGATGCGGGGCACGATTCTCGTCGGTGGCCAGGTCAGGAAGGCTCCCACGCAGTGGTCGGTAGCTGAGATCGATCCGAAGGCGGGGACTGTGAGATCGCTGTTCGAGGAGCGGAGCGAGATCCATTCCGTGACGACTGCAAC
>Ga0207675_100003265_pt1 | contig 15879 bp, 23 predicted proteins | sample KBSSwiS42_FD_184305 | JGI IMG/M metagenome (GOLD analysis project Ga0207675, IMG submission 184305) | Switchgrass rhizosphere microbial communities from Kellogg Biological Station, Michigan, USA - KBS Switchgrass S4-2 (SPAdes) (version 2) | ecosystem: Host-associated > Plants > Roots >... | reverse complement strand
TCTTGTCGGCGTTCTGAAGCAGCACCTTCTCGTACGCCATACCGGCCCCGTGATGGATGCCGTCGTCGGTCGTGAGCCGGTTGCAGACGTCCTCGAGCACGGTCCCGCGCGAGGCTCGGGCGATCAGGCGGAAGCGAGAGATGATCAGGCGCTCGTAGAACACCTGCATCTGGAAGACCTTCTCCTCGAGCGTGTCCGCCTCGAGCGTCATGTGCGCGAGCTCGTCCAGGTACGGATCGCGCTCCGCTGTGCCGCCTGCCTCTTCGATCAGCTTCAGCCAGGCTTCGGTGTGGCGCGACTCGTCCTGCACCATCGTCGAGTAGTAGAGCTTCGCCTCTGGATCGGGCGCGATGTTCAGCAGCTGGGACGACATCTCGCAGGCGAGCATGTCGGCCTGGAGCTGCTGCGTGAGCACGGAACGCCACATGTCCTTGCGCCGCGCCTGCCTCTGGGCTGACCCCTTGCCCTCGGGGATCGGCGGCAGCTCGCCCCACGGCAGGTCGCGAACCTGCCACTCCTGGCGCTTCGCCAGCTCGTAGAACCTGAGAACCCCTGCGAAGGCCTCGCGCTCGAGGTGATCCCGATCGATGACCTGCTCGGTCGCCATCAGCGGGAGCTTATCGCCGCGCTCAGTAGGCTCCTCGACGTGGACATGCGCAAGTGGCCGAGGAAGAACGATCCCGAGTCGATCGAGGCGCGCCAGGAGGCGCTCGGCCTGGACGGTGAGGTGACCGCTATCGACCTCGAGCCCTTCGCCCGCGCACAGGAGATGTTGACCGGCGCGGCCGTGATTCCCGTCTCTGTCGTCGGCCCGATCGAGCTCGAGCTCGGTGCGTACGAGTTGCGCGAGCCCGCCGGGCAGCTCGAGGAGACGGGTCGCGCGAAGGAGACCGTCTTCGTCCCGCTCGCGCACACCGAGGGCGGCCTTTCGGCCTCGCTCTACCGCGGGGCCCGCGCCGTCGCCGAGTCCGGCGGCTTCCGCACCTTCGTGCTGGCCGACCGGATCACGCGCGCCTCGTGCTTCGTCTGCGGCTCGGCGGCCGAGGCGATCGAGCTCTCGCGCTGGCTCGAGGGCGAGGAGGATGCGATCCGCGCCTGGCTTGAAGAACAGGACGATCCGTCACTCTCGAAGTTCGCGCGCCTGCGCGAAGTGAAGACGCACGTGGTCGGCCCGATGTGCCACGTGCTCTGGCGCTGGACGACCGGCGACGCGGTCGGCGCGAACATGATGACGCGCAACTCGTACCTGCTGAACATGGGCTATGTGATGGAGCGCGCTCCGGTGAAGCCGCAGCGCGCCATTCTGGAAGCGAACATGGGCGGCGACAAGAAGCCGTCGTTCGAGTACTTCCAGAGCGGCCACGGCAAGACCGTGATCGCGGAGACCACCCTCACAGAGGAAGCCGTGCGGCGAGTCCTGCGGACGAGCCTCGACGACCTGCAGGAGCTTGCGTGGGCCGGTACACACGGCGCAATCGCCTCTGGGATGCAGTCAGTGGCGTTCACGCCAGCATCGGCGATCGCAGCCATGTTCGCGGCGACCGGCCAGGACCTCGGCATGGTGGGCACCAGCTCGATGGCCCATGGAGCGGCGCGCCGCGTCGAGGGCGGCCTCGACGTCTCGATCCGGCTCCCGGGACTCGAGGTAGCCACCGTCGGGGGTGGCACGACCCTCCCCTACGCCCGCACCTGGCTCGAGCTGCTCGCCTGCGCCGGCGCCGGCAAGGTCTACCGCTTCGCCCAGATCGTCGCCGCGGCGACGCTGGCGCTCGAGATCTCGGCCTCGGCGGCGATGGCGACCGCGGGCTCGGCCGAGTTTTTCCGCGCGCACCACGAACGCGGCGGACTTCGCTAGACCGAGTGATCGAACGGTCGGGCGGAACGGCCGATAACGAGGCAAAAGCGACGTATCTGCGGCCAGATGAGGTGATCGAAATGCTTCGAATCTGGCTCATGGCGATGCTCGCGGCAGCAGTCCTCGGCACGGTGAGGGACCATGATCTCCTGCACCGAACCGGGCTCATCGGTCATTGCACGACCACGACCGCTCCCCACGGCGCAAAGGGCACCTGGCGCGCGTGCGAGAAGGGCGCGATCGACGGGCGCCCGAATCTCACGGGCAAGTCGTGCACCCGCCGAGGCCAGTCCGGCAGGGTCGAGTACTGGAGCTGCCGGACGCCCGCGAGGTCCGGGGTACTGACCGCGAACAGAAGCCGACAGTAAGGCCCAAACAACTCGGTCTTCACCGCCTACGATGGCCTGGCCGTGCTCGAACACCGGTCCTCGCCTAGGTCATCCGTGATTCCGGTTCTGGCGTATGCCAGGGTCCGCGAGGCGGATCTGTCGGATTCTTCTTCTAGCGTAGGAGAAGGCGCCGAGCGGATTCGAACCGCTGTAAAGGGCTTTGCAGGCCCCTGCCTAACCTCTCGGCCACGGCGCCGCGAGGGGCCCATCGTAGCGTTGCGATTCGCCAGCACACGCGGCGGGTAACACCGTCCCGTGCCCCGCCAGCTCAGCCTCGACGAGTCCGCGGCGCCACTCGTCTCGGAGCGGCCTTCCTTGACCGAACTCCGCAAGGCGGCCGCCGCCTGCACGGCGTGCGACCTGCACAAGACCGGAACGCAGACCGTTTTCGGCGAGGGAAGCGAGGGTGCGAAGGCCATGTTCGTCGGGGAGCAGCCCGGCGACCAGGAGGACAAGGCCGGGAAGCCGTTCGTCGGGCCCGCCGGGCAGCTCTTCGACCAGGCACTCGAGGAGGCGGGCATCGACCGGCGGGGCGTCTACGTCACCAACGTCGTCAAGCACTTCAAGTGGGTCGCGCGCGGCAAGCGCCGCATCCACCAGAAGCCAAATGCGGCCGAGGTCGCCGCCTGCCGGCCCTGGCTGGAGGCGGAGCTCGAGGTCGTGAAGCCGCGCGTGCTCGTCTGCCTCGGCGCGACCGCCGCCCAGGCGCTCCTCGGTCGGGAGTTTCGCGTCACGCGGGAACGCGGGAGACCCGTCGAGTCCGACCTCGCCGAGAACGTGGTGGCCACGGTTCACCCGTCGTCGATCCTGCGCGCAGATCCGGCCGATCGAGAACGGGAGTACGACGCCTTCGTGAACGACCTCAGGGTCGTCGCGGGACTGATCTAGCGCTAGAGCCAGTCGGCGTCGTCGTCTTCCGGCTCATCCCCTCGATGGCGGATGCGGTAGATGTAGAAGGCGCCCCCGATCAGGGGCACAGTGAGCAGGATCATCGGATCCATCCAGGCCATCGAAAGCCAAAGCGCGACCGCTGCCGCAGCCGCGCTCCAGCGAAAGGCCCGTTGCTCGCGGGCTGTCAAGCTCGTGTACAGGTCGCTGATCATCCGGGGAGGAGAGCCGCGATGGATTCGAAGGCGCTGCGCACGTTGTCCGAAAGCAGCGTCATCGACGCAAGGACGGCTAGCGTCATGACGGCCAGGACAACCCCGTATTCAGCCATCGTCTGCCCATCTTCGTGGCGGCGAAGAGCGTTCAGCTTTCCGGGAAACGCCTGGGTAAGGGCGAAAAGCCTCAGCACGAGTTGTTCACCTCCCTTCGAGTGGTCGGGAGGGTCGTGCTGTCTCGATTGAACGGTGCTCCACGCTGCATGCCGCGATCCCTCCGAGAATCTCTCTGCGGCGGGCCGCAACCGCCCTGGTTGTTCCACCAGTAATCGGCGCCTCAGGAGGCCGCGCCGCATCCCTCACGGGAGCGATTCGCGCCTTCTGGCGCCGTGAAATCGTTCCTTCTGGCCCCGGACAGGGATGAAGTGCCGGGTGGTGCCCCCTCCCTCTCCCCTAGGTGGCTCGCCCCTAGTGCCAGGAGAGGCCACCCGGCATTTCGATAGATGCGGCGAAACCCTCGAACTTACGGGCGTCCGCGGACTCGATGGCTCAGCGCATCAGGTGGACTTCGGGGAAGGGCGAAGGCGAGTCCAACAGCGGAGCAGCGGTCTCGCCAAGGTGGCGGGCGAAGAAGGCATCGATGTAAGCCCGCTCGATCCTCAGCGCGCGTGCTGCCTTGATCGCCCCGAGGACCGGAAGCCGGACGCCCGTCCCTCGGAGCCAGGGAGCGAGCACGTTCCAATCGGAGTAGTTCAGGTGACGCGTCCCGTCGATCCGGACGAACAGGCGAGCTCCTCGCAACTTCGGCCAGAAGCGCAGCAGCGTCCCATCGCCGTGCTCGGTCATGATCATGAATGGCCGAGCGAGCGGCCGGCGCACGCCCGGCCCGAAGATCGAGCCGTCGAGGTCGACGCCGGCGCGCAGAGCTCGATCCGCCTCCAACGCGTTCGCGGCTGTGAGGCCACCGAGCGAATGGCCGAAGACTCCGACGCGTTGAGGATCGATGATGTGTCCGAGGCGCTCATCGAGCGCCGGCAGGCTCCGTCGCAGGAACCGCACGTCGGCCACGCGCTGGCCGATGATCCGCAGGAGCAGGCGGTAGGAGGTCGGGCCCCCGTTGCGGCCAGGATCGGGCGGCAGGTTCCTCCGCACGACCTTGCCCCCCGGGAACTCGACCGCGTCCGTCTCGTAGGTGTGGTCGAGGGCGATCACCACGAAGCCGTGACTCGCCAGGTCCTCGAGCAGGCTCGTGTAGAGCGCGTGCGGGACTCCGTATCCCGGCGAGAACAGGATCGCCGGGTAGCGGCCGGGACGCTCGAGCGGGCGCGCGTTGCGGTGGGCGTTAGTGCGGACGCGGGCGAACGTGCCGCCCGGGAGCCGATACTCGGCCGCGTAGATCCTGCCCACGCCCTTCGCCATGTAGGCCGCCCGCGGCCCGCCCCGCGCAGCCGGGTACCAGATCTGGATCATCAGCCGACGATGCCGGTGCCGAGGATCGAACGGATCGATTCGAGATGTGTCGACCAGCATGAGCACACGGGTCCCGATGGACGCCGGTCCTGTCGGAACGGGCAGACGAAGCGATCCGGGCGTAACCCGAGCGCGGCCACCTGAAGTCGTCATGCCGCTCGCGCAGCCGAGGCTGAGACCGATTACCCCAGCGAGGACGAGGCAGGCGCTGCGCCGCCCCGCGAGCGCGAGCGGTTGTGCTTGGTGAAGACCTCGAGCGCCGATGTCGATGAGAGATACACCGCCAGGCATTCGGATGTTTCGCGCTCAGTTCGACTCGCCGACAATCGAGGCACCCGGAACCGAGGAATTGGCTCGTCCGAGGGAGGCGGCTCGCTGGTCTCCCTGTCGATGTAGCGCAAGCCCTGCGGCTGTTCCTGCGGAAAATCGACAAGGAGACAGCTATGGCACTTCGCGCAGGATTCGCAGTCGCTTCACTCCTAGGGGTCGTCACCACCTTCGGGACGACGCTCTGGGTCGCCGCCGTCCTCGCCCTGGTCGCGCTCGCTCTCGGGCTCGCGGCTGCCGAGGGTCTTCCGAGGCTTCGCCGGACCGCCGGCAGCTAGATGACCTGGGGCACCCTGCTCCTGCTCGGGATTCTCGTGTCCCTCGACATGCAGAACCTCGCCTCGCGCTGGGGCAGGGTCCTTCGCCTGGGCGACGAGACGTCCGCCGACTACACGCTCATCGTGCCGATCTTCGGCGATCCGAAGTACTTCAGGAACGGCGACTACCTGCGCCAGTTCCGAGACCAGACCCTGCTTGCGGTGAATGTCGACGGCCCGAAGATGGAGCGGTTCGTCAAGGAGCTACGCGACGCGGGCTGGCGGGTCCACGCTTCACGGCTCACCGGCCGCGTCTCGTGCCCCGAGATCGTTCTCGACGCGCTCCGGAGCGTCGAGACCGAGTACGTGATCCGGATCGACGGCGACACGATCTCGTACGAGGATCCGGGACGCGCCGTGGCAGCGGCTCGAGCGGCCGGCGCGGATCTCTGCAGCGTCAAGATCACCGTCTCGCGGCGAGAGACGCTGATCGAGAAGCTGCAGGCGGTCGAGTACGACATGTCGATGCTGGGCCGGCACAACCGCGCCTGGATGACGAGCGGCGCCTGCATGATCGCCCGCACCTCTGCCCTTCGCGGCATCCTCTCCTCGCACTCGTTCTGGTTTCCGGGCGAGGACATCGAGACGGGGGTGATCGCGAAGCATTTTCGCCTCTCCGTCCGCCACGTCGACATGCGTTTCTACACCGACGCTCCCGAGACGTTCCGCGCCTGGCTGCGGCAGCGGAAGATGTGGTGGTCGGGCAGCTTCCGAATGGCGTTCGTGAACGCGGACCAGACTCTGCGGTTCCCGCTCACGTTCGCGTACACGGTTTGTGTCGTCTGGCTGTTGTGGGCGGCGAAGTGGCATGAGCTGGTCGACGTGGGCCACATCGCCGCCATCCTTCCGTTCGTCGTGCTCCTCTACACCGGCGTCTGCCTCTTCTCGAACTGGTCGGTGCGATCCCGTTGGATGGTGCTCTACCCGTACTACGCCCTTTTCCAAGCGCTCGTGCTGCCACCGCTCGGGGCGCTCTACTACGTCTGGCTCTGGTGCAAGCGCGGGACGCTCAAGCCGCCGGGTCGATACCGCATCGGCTTGCGTCGCGGGACGCTCGACCTCAGCCTTTGGGAACCGCCCGCAGGCCCGAGGATCGCGTGGGTCGCAAGGGTGGTGCGCATGACGGCGCTCCAACGCTGACTCGCCAAGAGCCAAGGCATGACCCGAAACCTAAGCCAGCCCGGTCAGTAGCGAAAGCGCGCCCCAGATGGCGAGGACGAACAGGGCCATGGCCACTGTTTCCTGCACCAAGGACTGCCCTTCCTCGCGTTCGCCCAGCGAGCCGACGATGACCGCAAGCGAGGTGAACAGTTTCATCTGATTCACCTCCCTCCGCAGTTCGCCGCATGCAAGAGAGTTCGCCGCATACCCAAGCACCATCGTCACGACGTTTCGAAAGCTCCATCCCTCGTGCTGTGGTTCAGGTCCTTCAGAACGCGGAACGGGGCTGTTCGCAAGAACAGACTCCACCGTGGCATCTAGTTAGGTGGCCGCGCCCGTGTCTGCGCCTGAGGGGCGGAAACCGAACCCGTCCTCTCCAGCCCCCCGCGGACGCGGCCGCTCAAGACCGCCTTGATTTCGCCCGGCTCTCTCGCGGGGAAGCGTCCGTAGACTCCGGCAGATGGCGCCTGAGCGCTCAAAGCCTGACATCCGCCCACAGCTGCGCGAGATGCTCGCGTGGTACGACGACGTACTCGAAAGGATTGCGGCCGGCGCGCTCGTGGGGCCCGGAGTGGCCGAGCGCCTAAGGGAGGAACAGAATCTCACCGCTCGCTATCTCGATCTTCTGGACGTCGGCGAAGAGAGCTCGCAGACCACGGAGTAGCAAGCCGACGTGCTCGCTCCATGGGCGGCCCCGCCTACCCATGGCGCCCAGCCCCAGACACCATTAGGCGGCACCACAGAGGGGGCCGTCTGAAAGGCGGGCTCTCCCTGAGCCCCGCCTTCGCCCAATACTGTAGCGGTGGGCTTGCCCCTTCGAGGCCGAGTTCATCGAGGCGTCCTCCAACCGCCGGCGAGCGAAATCGGCACACCCAATCCCGCAAGGCTTGCCGCCCCGGGTCTGACCTGACGAGAACGTGACCTTAGCCGCCGCCGCGTGGGCCTAGTGGCGCCGGCTGAGCTAAGGAACCGCCCTGTTTGCAGCGGGTTCCTTGCGAAGCGGATGATGGGATTCGAACCCACGACCTTCTGCATGGCGAGCGGGTCGTGGCTTCGGGCCTATCGGCCCGCAAAGCCGCACCGTGAGCGGAAAGCTCGGCTCTCCCCGCCTCTCGCGCCGACCGCGATATTACTTTAGTTTGCGGGCGATTCCTGGCGGTTTGGGCACTAGACCGCCTCTTGTGGCCATTCGCGCGCGTGCTCGGACCCAAAGTCCCATCCCTAGGTTGCGAACTACCCGCCTAGTCCTCGGGCTCGGAGCGTGGAGGCAGAAACGGCTCGCGGTCGGGCGGTTGGCCGGCCTCGATCTGGCGGCCGCGCTCGAGCTCGGCGTTGAGCTCGGCGCCGAGCAGGATCGCCACGTTTGAGAGCCAGAGCCAGACCAGGAAGATGATGATCGCGCCGAGCGAGCCGTACGTCTTGTTGTACGAGCCGAGGTTCGCCACGTAGATCCCGAACGCCGCCGAGACGACGATCCAGGAAACGACCGCGAGCACGCCGCCAGGGGTGACCCAGCGGAACCCGGGCTGCCTCACGTTCGGTGAGGCGTAGTAAAGGATCGAGAACATGAAGGTGACCACGACCACCAGCACCGGCCACTTGGCTACGTCCCAGACGGTGACGAAGGTGCCGCCGACGCCGATGAGCTTCCCAACCCGGTCGGCGAGCGGCCCGGTCACCACGACCGCAAGGGCGCTCACCGCGAGCAGGACGATCATCGTGACCGTGATCACGACCCGAAGCGGCAGCGTGCGCCAGATGGGTCGGCCCTCCTCGACGTCCCAGATGATGTTCGAGGCGCGGATGAACGCGCCGATGTAGCCGGAGGCCGACCAGAGGGCGCCGCCCAGGCCGACCACGAACAGGATTCCGGCGCCACCTCGGCTCTGGGTTAGGCCATTGAGCGCGTTCTCGAGGATCTGATGGGCCGGGCCTGGAGCGAAACCGCCCAGGTTGTCGAGCAGCGGCTTCGTGGCCGACTGCCCGACGAGTCCCAGAATCGAGACGAGCGCGATCAGCGCCGGGAAGAGCGCCACGATCCCGTAGTAGGTCAGTGCCGCCGCCCAGTCGGTCAGGTTGTCGGCGCTGAACTCGCTGAAGGTGCGCTTGAGCACACCGCCCCAGGCGTGCCGCGGGAGCTTGGTAGGACTTTCTGCCGCGCGTCCTGATTTGCCGCGTCGCTCGGATTGGCTAGCCATCGATCATGAGTGCTTATCCGGGCTTCTCGCCGCGAAACCACACTGAGAGCGAGCCGAGGCTTAGCGGCGGTCCCTTCCGGGAAACGCCCTAGCGTCACTCGACCCAGGAGGTTCGAGGATGGGTCTTGACGACCTGCTCAAGCAGCAGATCCGTGACCGCACGCCGGAGTTGAAGCCGAAGCTCGTCAACGAGTTCGACGAGCTGACGCAGAAGGACATGGACGAGACAGGCGACGACCCGGACAAGATCGTCGATCGCGTTCAGCAGAAGATCGACAAAATCCCTCCCGCCCTGTCCCTCCTGCGGCAACGGGATGTGGGAGCCGCGCTCCGGCGGCGACAGCGTCAACGATCCCTATCCGGACCGGTAGGCGCGCTTAGCACGCCTCACTCTTCGCTGCATTGACGAACGCGTACGTATGACCAATGAATGTGGTCACGCGGCAGGGAGTTCAGGTCACAACGACTCGGAAACGAGACGCGAGTGCATCTCCCACGCCCTAGGGCAGTACGGCGGCAAAGTGGAGCGTGATGGCCGGCGATGGTTTGTCCAGCTGTCGGCGTCCGAAGGTGCCGCGCTTCCGAACCTGCTCACAGCCTTGAAGCAGTGCTTGGACGAGAACGAGATCGCCGCGGTCAAGGTGGAGCTCGATGGGCAGACGTATGCGATGGAGGGTCTGACCAAGGTCCTGAACTCGACGCAACCGCGCCTCGAGGATTCGGCAGATCTCCTGAAGCGCCGCGGCAACCTCATCCGGTGTTGTTGGTCGGAACCGCGGGCTAGCCGCCGATCACGACAAAGCGGACGGGCACTCCCTCGACGAGGCGATGTTGTGGTGCGGTATCGGTCGCACTCGACTCGACGAACCCTTCCTCTTCTTCCGGACGAACAGCAACGACGATTTCGTCCGCCGGAAAGGTCGCGAGAGCGTCGCGGATGGCGAGACCGACGTCCGCCTCCCCGGCAACAGCATCGACGGTCTCGCCGGAAAGCTGCTCGGCCGTGCGTTCAGCGACTCGCTCTGCATGACCGAACGCTTCCTGATCGTTGGCGAGCCAGTCGAGCACGCCTTGCCGTACGACCGGCACCACGACCTTGATCGTGTCGGCCTCCCCAACATGTGCACGCAATACGTCATCTGCCTGTTCGACGGTGCTGATGATGAGGACGCTCTTGCCCACAACGGAAACGTACCGCCTGGGCCGTGCCGGTTGCGCGACCTGGGCGAAAGGTGCTTGAGCTACTTCCGCTCGGGAACGCGTCCAAGGGCCGGCGGGGGGTTTAACACGCCCGAGACCGCAGCTTCGCATCCCTTATCGGCGCCTTCGGCCTCCGCGAGGAACGATGTAGATCAACGCAATAAGAGCGACAACGATCACTACGGCGATGGCGACGACTGCGACCGTGGACGCGGCAATAATCATGCGCTCTGTTATCCGGTGCTCAGCTCGTGAAAACCTAAGCAGCGGGACAGGTTGCTTATGGTAGACGCGGCTAGGCCGTCGATCTCCTCCACTGATCCTGGCCGAGCAAGTCGTGCAAGCGGGAGCTGAGCGTCTCAAGAAGATCGTCGCCCAGTCCGTCGACCGCGCAAATTCGCAGCGCGCGGTCTGGGCGAGCCCGGCTCGTTCCGCTCATTCGATACGCCCGCCCTGCCGTTCGGTCCGGCCGACAAGAGTGAGAACCGAATGGCTTTCGAGCCTCCAGATGTTTTGGTCTCACTTCGAGCGGTAAGCCGTTATCGCAGAAAAAGCCGCCAACGAAGGAGGGGTCATGAAGGTTGCACTTGCGCTGCATCGGCTCGGGCTCAGGGGTTCGCTGATGCATAGCCTCGGCATAGGTTCGATCCTGGCTGCGATCTCACTTTGGGGTCGGTCAGCAGCGCTCTCAGATAAGCATCGCAGGGCACGTGCCGAACGCCTTGCCATCTTTGTCGGGCTTTGGCCACCGACCTTCTTCCTGTTGGGGAAGGTCTTGCAGGACATGGAGGCAACGCCAGACGAGCAGGTCTCGCAGGCGCGTCGCGCTGACGACACCAAAAAGGCGAAGGAGGCCGTACCGGCCTAGGGCGGCGGGCTGTCCGTAGGAGGGATGCGAAAGCAGTCGCTCTTCAACGAACGGAGGAATCATGGCGGTTGATCGTGGCAGGCGCGGGGGGCTCGTCGGCGGCCTCAGCCTCGGCGGCATCCTCGTGATCGCAGGCGTCATCGTGGCGGTTGTCTGGAGCCTCGTGTTGGGCATCATCATTGCGCTGGTCGGGCTCATTGCTTTCGGCGGCTTCGTGAGAGGAAAGTGGTACTAAGCACGGACTGGCTGCGGTTGTGAATCGCGCTCAGCCCGTCGGTTCGTCGTCGCTGGGGTACGCCGTCCGTGCCGAGATGTTTATGCGTTGTAGATATGGACAGACCGGTCTTACTACACGGACCGTTCGGAGCAGTTCTTCTGGTTCTGCCTGTATCGAGTCACGGTGGTTTGCGAGGGGATGGGTCTGAGTCCTCCGCCGTAATCGATTCACGAGGGAGGCACCACATGGCAGCAACCGAAGCCGCTGAGCGGCGGCGCAAGAATGCGTCGCCCAGCGAGGCTCGTCGGACGACCGACGAGACGAAGCACGCGTTCAAGACGACCGAGTTCTTCGCGATGGTCGGCATCATCGGGGCGATCCTGATCGCCTCGGCCGTCTCGGACAGCTTCGGCGACCGCCGCGCATGGACGCTCGTCGCGGCAGTCGCGATCGGCTACATGATCAGCCGCGGTCTCGCCAAGTCCGGCACCAAGTACGTCGGCGGGGAAGACCCGCTCAACCGGAACGACCGCTAGGCAACGCGCTTTGACGCTGTGCCGGGGCATCCGCCCCGGCACAGCCATGGTCACTATCAACCCGTGAGGAGAGTTCATGCCCAAGATCCAAGACTCGATTGAGGTTCACGTTCCTGTCCGGCAGGCCTACAACCAGTGGACGCAGTTCGAGGAGTTCCCCAAGTTCATGGAGGGAATCCAGTCCGTCCAGCAGCTCGACGACACCCACGTCCAGTGGGTCGCAGAGATCCGTGGCAAGAGTCGTCAGTGGACGACCGAGATCACCGAGCAGCAGCCGGATAAGAAAGTCGCCTGGAAGACGATCGATGGCGAGGTGAAGAACGACGGCGCCGTCAGCTTCGAGCCGATCGCCGGGGGTCAGACGCGCGTCAACGTCGAGATGGACGTCGAGGGCGACTCGAGCGCGGAGAACGTCGCGGGCGACCTCCTTGGCGTCGTCCAGCGTCAGGTGCACGGCGACCTCGAGCGGTTCAAGCAGCTGATCGAGAATCGCGGCGAGGAGAGCGGTGCCTGGCGGGACGAGGTGAAGGACGGCGAGACGAAGTAGGGGCGGGGCGCCTCGGGGCCGACCCTGGGTAGCCCACCTCTCGACATTCAATTAAGGAGGAAGACGATGGCGGAGCTGACAGCTCTCGAAAGCAAGATCGGCGAAGTTCTCGGGCTCGCGATGGCGGCCCAGGGTGCGACTGAGCAGGTCGGGAAGCTCGTCGAGAAGGAGGGCGAGCACGACGACCTGAAGCAGGCCCTCGGGCAGATGCACGAGGAGGCCAAGGAGGCGGAGAAGCGGACGACGAGCCTCGCCGAGGATCTCGACGGCAAGAAGACGGCGATCCTGGAGAAGGCACGCGAGACCAAGCAGGAAGCGACGGAGATGATGTCGACCTACCTGGGCGACGACGCGGACGCGCTCGACGGCTTCGAGTTCCTGACCATGGCCGAGGCCGGGGAAGTCGGCCACTGGACCGTCGTACGCACAATGAACGAGCGCGCCAACTTGCCCGGCCTGCAGGAGCTCGTCGACTGGCAGATCCCGATCCAGCAGCGCCATCTCGAGCAGACGCTCAAGGGCTCGGTCGAGCTAGCGGCCGACGAAGACCCGAACGAGCCAGCCTAGCCTGGGATGAGCCGGTCGACCGACAACGGGCGGAGGCCCCCCAGGGGAGGCTCCGCCCGCGGGCGGTCACGGCCTCGGATCGAGCGGACGGCATCGTCCACATCGTGAGCGCAGCAACAGGCTGAGTTTGCTTGTTTGCGGAAACGGCAACTCGTCTTCCACTCGCGCCTACCTGGCTGAGAAGGTCTGCAGAGCCTGGAGCGCAAGGGCTGGGATCAGCGCTCGCCTGCACCCCCTTTATGGGAGCGAGTAGGGCGGCTGGCGTCTTGGGAGAGCGTTGGGCGCCTCGTTTGCTAGGTCGTTCCTCGTTTGAAGGAGATCAACGGCAGGCAAACCTCTCGGCAATCGAATCTCAAGGAGGCACCATGCTCGGCATGCTCGCCATTGCTGGAACCGGCTACGGACTGATTGGCCTTCTGGTCATCATTCTGCTCATCGTGCTCATCGTCTATTTCGCGCGAAGGGCCTAGAGAGGGGCGCCGCGGCATATGCGAAGCAAGGTAGAGCGGGCGACTGGCCGGCGCCGCGCCTGGGTCGCTGCTGCATGGTCTTGTAAGCCGCGCGGCGCTTAAAGGCGCGCCCGCCACGGTATATGGATCGGCGCGGCAGGGGTTTGACTGCGGCAAAAGGGTAGGCGCGCCCGGGGCGGGCGCGAGTACCTGGTCACCCTGCCGCGCTCGCATTTCTCGGACGGGGCGCCGGACTTGCACAACCGCTAGTGATGTGTACGACCTCCTTGGGTGGGGCATCTCCGTAGTCATGGATGCCCGTCACGAGCGCGTCTCGCGAAACGAGGCCATGTTTCGCTCGGTGAACCGAGAAATCGAGCAAGCGAGTGAGCAATCGGGGGATGGACGGCAAGATCGGATCGAGGTCATCTGCGAGTGCGGCCAGGATGGCTGCTCGGAGACCCTCGATCTGACGGTCGCAGAGTACGACGACGCACACGGGCAGCGCGATCGTTTCGTGATCGCGCCGGGCCACGAGGATCAGCAAATCGAGGTCGTCGTGACGCGAACGGAGCGGTACCTCGTCGTCGACAAGTTCGGCGAAGCGGAGCGCGTCGCAGAGGCAGAAGAACGACGCCAAGGCACCGAGTAGCTCGTACACAACCCGGGGGTCCTATTCGGTCGAACTCAGCGCATCGTGAGCCTCGTGCAGAGTTCGAGCCTGTAGATGAAGGCCATTGGTCTTCCCTTCCGTTGTCGTTTGGGGCCGAACAGCTCGGCGAGCCTAAGCGACAACGGTCCAAGCGCGAGCGAAACGAATGCAAATTGATGCGCCAGGCGACTCGGCCATTGACTCGCGCGACCCCGAGTTGAAGGCTCTTTGACAAGCCCGCGGTAAGTACCCCCATGGGTGCCAGGCAGGGCCAGGTATCTGCGGCGGAAGGGGAAGGCAGCGTGGCGACAGAGCCATGGGTTAACTATCGATACGAGTACGTCAGTGGCGGTTTCCCACTCCTGAAGCAAGTGGGCTTCCAGATCCAGATCTTCGTTGCGAATCGAGGCGGGACCGAGGGGATCGCCCAGGGATACCTCTCTCTCTCGGATTCCGGTGGTGTCTCGGACCTGACCGTTTTCGACAGCGGCGAGATGGGCGTCGCCCCGGGGGCGTCAGCCAGCAGCGCAATCGCGCCTTTGATCCTGCAAGATCAGTTGACTTGCTGGGCCCGCATCTTCACGACGTCACAGAATCTCGTCCCAAGCGTTCACGTGTTTCAAGACACCACGCCTCCGAGCCAGTGGATCTATTACGCACCTGGCGACTTTTCCGAATTCACAATTCCTTATCACCCGTTTCCGCCGCCGCCTGTCGGACCTATCGAGTCCGCTTAGCGGCAAATCGCCACGAGGATTGACTCTTGTCCCCGGGCCGGCACCATTCGCAGGCGCTCTCGACGCTAGAGAGCGGGCGCGCAGCCGGGTCCCAGCAGAGGCCCGGCCGCGCTGCACCTTCCTCGCGACGACGTCGACTGCCCTCGGGAGGTTCGCCGCAAGTCCTGTGGGAGACTGTCGAGAGCCGCGGCCTGAACCAAGTAACCGCGGTTGGCGGCTCCCCGCGCAAGACAAGGTCGAGTCCACGCCTCGCGTGTGCGCACCTATGTGGCGAAACCACGCGGGTGTTACGGAGTGCTGTGCGCTTGTTCGGCCACTCAGCTCGACCCCCCGGTACGACCGCGGCTCGAGCAGCTGTCGTGAATGGTGGGATTCGAACCTACGACCTTCTGCATGGCAAGCGGGTCATGGGTTCGGTCGCGTACACGTCGGCGCAGATCGGACACACCGATCCCCGCTTCACGCTCAGGTGCTACACACAGGCGACGAGGCGCCGCGAACGCCTCTCAGGGCCGCATCTGCGGGCGTACGACCGGGCGCTCGAATGGGCACGAATGGGCACTATGGCGCCAGACGAGCCGCTCTTGATTCCGGAAGAGGCAACAAAAAACCCCGCTTGAGCGGGGCTTCTTGAGGAGCGGATGATGGGATTCGAACCCACGACCTTCTGCATGGCAAGCAGACGCTCTAGCCAACTGAGCTACATCCGCGCGGACGAAAAGTATAGCCGCGGCCTCACGAGGCCGAATCGAGCGCTTCGTTCACGAGCGTATCCGCGAGCTCGTTGTGCTCGCGGCGGACGGCGGTGTACGTCACCTTCGACAGCCTCCGCGCCAGCGCGTCGGCGTCGGCGACGAGCTCGCGCAGCGTCTCGTTCTTGACCTTGTACTCGCCGCGCATCTGCCTCACGAGCAGCTCGGAGTCCGACACGACCTCCAGCTCGGTCACGTCGCGCTCGAGCGCCGACTCGAGGCCGGCGATCAGGCCGCTGTACTCGGCCACGTTGTTTGTCGCCACGCCGATGGTGTCACCTCTCGCGTCGAGGACGGTTCCGTCCTCGGTCTCGAGCACGTAGCCGTAGGCCGCCGGGCCGGGGTTGCCGCGCGAGCCGCCGTCGGTCGAGAGCCTCGCCTTCAGCTCGCCTCCGGCCGCTCGAGCAGCTCGTAGAGGTCGAACGACGGCTCCTCGTACGGATGAGCCGAGCGGAGCGCCCTCACGACCTCGACCTCTCGCTCGGCCGGGTAGACGGTCTCGAGCCGCAGCTCGGCGACCCGCTCCTCCTTTCC
>Ga0207675_100003264_pt1 | contig 15884 bp, 16 predicted proteins | sample KBSSwiS42_FD_184305 | JGI IMG/M metagenome (GOLD analysis project Ga0207675, IMG submission 184305) | Switchgrass rhizosphere microbial communities from Kellogg Biological Station, Michigan, USA - KBS Switchgrass S4-2 (SPAdes) (version 2) | ecosystem: Host-associated > Plants > Roots >... | reverse complement strand
GCACACGTTTTTTCTGCGCCGCCCCCGGTGTTGGAAACTGTCACCCGCGTTGCTCGCAATCTTGGACTGTTTTTAACTCGCGTTACCACGGTATCGAGTCGTGGCTGCGACGTTCGGCGGCGGCATGCGGGAATAGGTTATAAGTTACCATACATAATTCAGTCGAGACCTTTCTCCCGGGTAACCGAAAACAATGTGGACGCAGCGGGAGGTTAGGCCTGCGTCGCAATGCGCCCCGTTGATTGGAATTGGCAGCGACTTTCATTCTACACCGCGGCATTGGGAATAATTTGCGCCTACGCTGTCAATGTGCGACGCCGCGTCCGGCGGACGTGTCGCGTCGTCGAGGCGCGGACATAGCTATAAACTATACCTATGGAATGATCGATGCCCGCATGGGTCGGATAGCGCACATTCGCGTTCAAGAGCGGCGCAAGCATGACGGCAAGACAAAACCGGATCACGGACGCGAATCAGCTCGGACCTTCGATAGCGTCGCGCCGGCGGGCGATCTCGTCGGCGCAGAAGTCGAGGAAGGCGCGCACGCGCGCGGTGTTGCGCAGGTCCGGATGCGTGAGCAGCCAAAGCTCGCCTTCGAGCTCGGGCAGCGGCGGGCTGAGCTGCGCCAGCCCGGGCACCGCCGTGCCGACATAGCACGGCAGCAGCGCCAGCCCCGCCCCGCCCGCCGCCGCCTCGGCGAGGCCGATCATGGTATTGATCTTGTAGACGATGCGCCTCTCGTCCGCGTGCTCCTTGAGCCACTTCGCCGCTCGGGCGATCGAGGCGGCATCCGCGAACGCGATCCAGTCGTGACGCCGGCCGTCGCGCACCGGATCGAACGGTTCGGCCGCGAGCGCCGCGGCGCCGAACACCGCCCAGGCGATGCGGGCAATCCTGACGCCGGCGAGCGGGTCGGGGTTGTGATACGTCGCCCGCACCGCGACGTCGGCGTCACGCTTGGTCAGATTGAGCCGCTGGTTCGACACCACGATATCCAGCACGATTTCCGGATAGGCGCGGCGAAAGCCGATCAGCACGTCGTTGAGGAGATGCAGCAGGAGGACGTCGCTGGTGGTGACCCGCAATTCTCCCGACGGCCGCAGATCCTGACCGGTGACCCTGCGTTCGAAGCTGATGATGTCTTCGCCCATGCGCTCGGCGAGCTCCACCATCTGCTCCCCGCAGGCCGTGAGCGCATAACCCGCACGACCGCGCTCGAACAGGCGTGAGCCGAGCTGCTGCTCGATCTGGGCCAGCCGCCGGAACACGGTGGAATGGTTGACGCCGAGACCATCAGCCGCCCCCGCAAGCGAACGCGCTTCGGCGATCGCCTTGACGTAGCGGAAGTCGTCCCACGACAACATGCAGCCCCGCAACCGTCCGACGCTTGCGCACATGCAAGCGAAGGCTTCGCAGAATAGCGTACAGGAAGCAGGCCGAGCGTGGGCGGTAGCCCAACACCTGGAAAAAACGCCAAACCGTTTTTGCTCGAGCCGTTTTCGCTCAAGCCGCCGACGGGGCTGCCGGCGGGCGGCGTGGAAACAGCAGGCGCTGATACAGCCAGCCGACTCCGAGCAGCACGATGCCGAGACCGATGAAGGAGAGGCTCTGATAGATTCCCGTGAGATCGCTCATGTCGATGAGAAATACTTTGAAGACAGTGAGGATGACCACCGCGGCCGAGGCGAGCCGCACCGCCTGCGAGCGCAGAAGTATGCCGACCACGAGCAGTGTCACGCCGAGCACGAGCCACACCGCCGAATAGGTGTATTGTTCGGCATCGGTGATGGGGCCTTCGTTGAGCACCTCGCCGTGATAGAGCGTGCGCACTTGGAGCGAGAGATACATGAGCGCGAGCGCCACCGCCGTCACCGCCGCGATGGCGCTGTATTCCTTGGGACGCACACCGCGCGACACCAGCGCGAGGATCGCGGTCAGCACCGCCGGCAGGCCGTAGCCGAGCAGGATGAGATTGACGAAGCGCCCTCCCACCGGCTCGCCGGTAAAGAACGGGTTCTCGATCATGCCGAGCCCGACCAGGATGGCTGCCAGCGTCAGCGCCGCGATCACCAGTGCGGCGACGTTGTGGACCACGCTGTGGGAGCGCAGACGCAACCGCTCCAGCCCGATGGTCATGGCGAGCCCGACGCAGACCTGCAGCCCGATCTCGGCCAGGCTCGAGGCGTCCCGGTAGACGTCGCCGCCATTGATGAAGTGGCGGATTTCCAGGAAGGCTAGCAGCACGGTCAGCAGGATGGCGCCGGCATCTACCATGCGCGCGGGCGCATCGTCGCCGCGGCGGCGCAGAAGATGGCCGCCCAGCCAGAACGCCGCGGCGGGAATGCCGTAGCCGTAGAGCAGCCAGTTGAAGATCGGTCTCGTGCCCACGCCGTCGCCGACGATGCGCGGCTCCCAGCCGATGCGCGCCAGCACCAGCACGCCGATCACGGCGGCAAGCACGCGCAGCGCCGGCAGCGGCCGCTTGTCCGAAACCCAGGCGATCCCCGGCACCATCAGCGCGAGCGCGACCGTGAGCCAGCCGCGCTCCAGCGCCAATGTCAGCGCGAGCGCAAGCGCGGCAACCGCGCCGGTCGCGAATATCGCGCTCGCCGCGGGAATTCCCGGCCGCGGCGCGTGCTTGTCCAGCGTCTCGGTCGCGAACCCATACAGCGCGCTCAGCAGCAACGCCGCCGCCGCGAATGGAATCGAAGGCTCGGACCCGGCGATGCGGTAATAGAGCGCGGCGAGAATCGCGATCGGCGCGAACACCGCCGCCGCGCTCCACAGGACAGGCACGATCTCCCGCTCCGAATGCCCCTGCGCCAGATAGCCGGCGCCGCCGAACAGCAGCGCGAAGGCGGCTCCCAGAACCAGATGCCACCCGGCATTCGTCTTTGGCGGCTCGGGCACCGCACCGGCGACCGGACCGGACGGCAGAACCAGGCGCTCGATATCGAGATCGGCCGCCCAGCGCACGAACACGAGCACGACGAGCACCGCCGCCACCGGCACTGCCGCGGTCGCCGCTTCCGCGCGCCAGGCGATCGCCACCGTCGCCGCCGCGAGCACGGCGAAGGTTACAAGCGCAAGCGGATCATGCCGGCTCACCACCACCAGCAGGGTCGCGGCAAGCAGGTAGGCGCCGAGCGCCGCCGATGACACGCCGTCGATGCGGCCGGGCAGCGCATCCGGTCCGAACCATAGGCCCGCGACGATCAACGATGCGGCGAGCGCGAATCCGACGATGACGTGGAAGGCATGCGCGCCGAGCGCGTCCACGCCGACGACGCCGATGCCGGGCAAGGTCCACAGCGTGCTGAAGGCGACCGCGGTGATGGCGAGCCAGCGCCACATCCGGAAGCGCGCGAGCGCGAACGCGGCGGCGGTCACCACCGCCAGATAGACGTAGAGCGACCAGTAATCCGGCCGCTGCGAGGCGACGAGAAGCGGCGTGACATAGGCGCCGACGAGGCCGAGGCCCGCCAGCGCCGGCCCATGCAGCAGCGCGGCGGCAAGCGTCGCCAGCGCCACCAGGCCGAGCAGGATGAAAGCCGAGCCGGGGGCGAGAAAGCCGTAGAGCGCATGGGCGGCGTAGACGTCGGCATAGGCGACGGTGGTGCCGGCGGCGGTCAGGATGCTCGGGATGTGCGCGGTCGGCAGGCCGGAGAGGCCGGCGAGCCGCTCGGTCCGGCGCGCCCATTCGCCCGCGGCGATGAGCGCGGCCGCCAGCAGTGCGCCGAGCGCGATCCGCACGGGCGGTCCGAGCAGGCCCTGCTCGATCGAGTAGCGTACGAGAAAGATGCCGCCGAGCGCGAGCGCAAGGCCGCCGACCCAGACCGCCCATTGCGTGCCGAGACGCTCCTCGAAGCTCATGCCGGGTGCCGCGGCTGCCCCCGGAGCGGGCGCGGATGCGGCGATTGCCGGCTCGGGTTCGCTCGGCGCGGCCGGCTCCGGTGCAATGGGCGCGGCCATCGGCTCTGCTATCGGCGGCGTCGTCGGTGGCGCTGGCGTTTCCACCGGCGCCTGCTGCTCCGACACATCAGGTGCGGGCGCGACGCGCGCGCGTTCGATCGCTGCAAGCCTCGTCTCGACCCGGCGCAATTGCTCGCCGAGCCCGACGGATTTCACCAGCGCGACGATGGCCATGATCGGGAAGGCCAGCACCAGCAGCCCGAGCACGACAAAGAATGCGTCCATGAAAACCACCAGCCCCGGAAAGGGGCGATGCTAACGAAGCAACTCCGGGTGCGAAAGCATCATGACGCGCGGGCGCCGAGGCGCAGACCGGGCGCGGGGCGCTCCTGCAGCACCTCGCGGCGGAAGCGGAACAGCGCCGCCGGCCGCCCGCCGGTCGCGGTCGAGGTTTCGCCGGTCGGCTCCACCAATGCGGCCGCCTCCACCAGACGGCGGAAATTCTGCTTGTGCAGGCGGCGGCCCGAGATCGCCTCGACCGTGCGCTGCAATTCGGTGAGCGTGAACTCGCGCGCCATCACCTCGAAGATGACGGGACGGTATTTGAGCTTGGCGCGCAGCCGCGCGATCGCGGTCGCGAGGATGCGCCGGTGATCGTACCGCATCGGCTCGCCCAGCGCGGGGAATGGCCGCCGTGCCAGCGCGGCCTCGCGGCCGTCGCGCCGCGCCTCCTCGACCAGGCCGGCTTCGTACAGCAGCTCGTAGCGATCGAGCGCTTTCTCTTCGTCCCAGGGGCTGCCGCCGCCGCCGAAGCAGAGCCGGATCCGCTCGCGGCGGCCGAGCGCGCGCGCCGGCTCCGGCTTGTTGGAGCGGGCCGCCCATTCCTCGAGCAACGGCAGGATGATCTTGTCGAGAATGTCCGGTCGCTGCTCACGCCAATCCTCCCAGGGGAAGAATCGGTACCAGGGCTCAAAGCCGGCGCCGGCGGCGTTGAGCGCACCGACGTTCTCCGGCATGCGGGTGAGCGCGAGATAGCCGATGGAGACGATGTGCGCGCCGGTGTCGTCGGGGCGCGCATGGCGGCCGCGATCGCCGAAGGTGTAGAGCTGCTCTACATAACCGACGGTGAGCCCGGTCTGGGCCCTGACCCAGGCGCGCAGGCCGATCTCGAAGGTGCGATGCGCGGGCGCGTCGAACGGACCGAACGGCAGCCCCGCGCGGGTGGCACCCTTGCTGCCGTCGCCGGCAACGAGAATGGCCGGCTCCTCGCCCTCGACGGTCACGATCGCGGCGGTGAGCCCGATCTCGATCGGCGTGAGCGCGGCCTCAGTCATAGCGGCAGTGTAGCACCCACTCTGAGCGTCATGCCCGCGAAAGCGGGCATCCAGTACACACCGAAGCTGCGATCGGCTGACCTTTCCGCATGTTGGGGCGGTGTTACTGGATCATGCGCCCGCGCGGATGACAGCGATCGATTCGGGTAACGCGCGCCGTGTCCGCTATTGCTTCTCCGGCACGGTGACCGGTTTGCCGCTCTCAGCCACGATGACGGCGAGCACCTTGGCGGGCTCGGTCGCGCTGGCGTTGGCGGAGACGGCATGCAGCTGGCCCGGCGCCTCGTAGAACGTCTGGCCCTTGGTGAGGATTTTTTCCTCGCCCTGGTCGAGCTTGATCTTGTAGCTGCCTTCCAGCACGTAGCCGAACACGTGATGGCCGGGATGGCGGTGCGGCGCCGAGCCGCCGCCGGGCGGGATGTCGAGCGTGATCACCATGACCTCGCGGCCGGGGACGTCCGCGAGCACCTGCTTGAGCAGCGAGGTGACCGTCGTGGCCGGGGCCGCCTGCTGCGCCATGACGGGCGCCGCCGCACTCATCGTCACGCTCAGAGTCAGGGCCGAAAGGAGCGAGGGGGCGAAGCTTCGCATGTCGTATCCTCCACGTTTCTGTTGCGGGTCATTGTAGGACGACGCAATGCCGAAATCGCTGCCGCCCCCGACAGCTTGGCGCGTCTTGGACGCACTGTCCGCACCCATGCTTGGAGGGGGTGCAAATCGGCGGAATCCGCATACATTGAGTGATTTTGCTTGACTACGTAACGTAATCGGTGTATGAATCACGCATCATCCAAAGTTGCGTATGACACCCGGACGGGACACCGCTCCGGGATTTTTTTGACGCAGCGAATCATAACACGGGCAAACGTCGCATGGGCGGCGCGATGAATTTATTCCCAATGCCATTGTTATTTTATTGATATTAACAATGGCAACGCGCAGCGGGCGGGCCGCCTCTACTCCAGGTCGAGCCGGAACGGCGTGCCCTCGTAGGCCATCTCGCCGCGGCCGATCGAATCGATCGCGGCCACCATGCGGCCGTCGCGGCCGAGCACGCGATCGGCGAGCGACACGATGCGGGCATTGGGGGTCGCCGTCGGCGAGGCGCGGCGAAGCTCGCGCGCGATCGCCATTTCATCGCGGCGGGGATTGAGCGCGCACGCCGCCACATAGGCGCCGGCGGTGGAGCGGCTGATGCCGGCGTAGCAATGGACCACCATCGGCTTGGCGCGGTCCCAGCCGCGCACGAACTCGATCAGCCGGGTGACATGGTCGTCGCAGGGAATGACGTAGCCGTCCATGGCGACGCAGATGTCGTCCATGCCCAGGACGAGATGGTTGGCCTCCAGGATGGTCTTGGGGCGGGCGACCCGGTCGGTGTCCTTGAGCAGGGTGACGATGTGAAGCGCGCCGGTTTCTTCCACCGTATCGTAGAGGCGCGCCAGCGAGCAGACGTGGATCATGGACTCGTCCCGAACCCGCATCGAATCCCGAGGCGGCTATTTGCCCCCTTATATGGCGACGAATCGTGACGCGAAAGCGTCGGTTGCATCTCGGTTTGATTTTGGGGAAACGAACCCATGTTGCATTTCTGCCAAAACGCTGTGAGCTCGCTGGGAACGCACGCAACACCCGCTCCGTGGCGCACTGCCGGCCACCGGTGTCGGTATCAGCCGCCGGCGAGCTTGGCGAAGCGTTCGAGATAGCGCCGTTCGGCGATCTCCGCCGGCCAGGGCGTGAGGTAGTCGCGCTCGATCGCGGCGGAGAACTTGGGCGGCGAGCCGAAGAACCGGCGCGCCTCGGCGGCGGAGAATCCGGCGAAGCGCGTCGCCTCGAGATAGGCGGCGGAGCGGTCCGAGGCCTTGGTCAGCGCGATGAGTTCCGCCGGCAGCACCGCCGGCAGGCCGAAGCGCAGATGGATGGCGGCGAGGAGCCGTGCCTCGACCGCCTTGTAGGCGTCGCCGATCACCGCCTTGAACGGCGAGATCATGTCGCCGATCACGTATTCCGGCGCGTCGTGCAGCAGCACGCCGAGCCGGCTGGGACGATCGAGGCGCGCGCGTTGGCGCGCGATGATCTCGACCAGCAGCGAATGCTGGGCGACGGAGAAGATGTGCGCGCCCTCGGTCTGGCCGTTCCAGCGCGCCACGCGCGCGAGACCATGGGCGATGTCCTCGATCTCGACGTCGAGCGGCGAGGGATCGAGCAGGTCGAGCCTTCGCCCCGACAGCATGCGCTGCCATGCGCGGAACGGCTCGGAGCGCACGGCCGATTTCGGCTGCGCGGGCATCAACGGCCTGCGAGCTTGGCCAACGTCGCGTGCCTGTGGCAGGTCACCACGTGGTCGTTGACCATGCCGGTGGCCTGCATGAAGGCGTAGACGATGGTCGGTCCGACGAACTTGAAGCCGCGCCCCGCGAGCTCCTTGGAGATTTTGCGCGACAGCTCGGTCTCCGCCGGCACCTGCGACGTGGAGCGAAAACGATTGACCTTCGGCTTGCCGCCCATGAAGTCCCAGAGTAGCCGCGAGAAGCCCGGGCCCTTCTCCATGATGTCGAGATAGGCGCGGGCCGAGCGCACCGAGCCTTCGATCTTCATGCGGTTGCGCACGATGCCGGCGTCCTGCATCAGCCGCTCGACTTTCTTCGGCGTGTAGCGCGCGATCTTCTCCGGCGCGAAGCCGTCGAAGGCGCGGCGGAAGTTGTCGCGCTTGCGCAGGATGGTGATCCAGGACAGCCCGGCCTGGAAGCCGTCGAGAATGAGCTTTTCGTAGAGCGCGCGGTCGTCGTATTCCGGCACGCCCCATTCCTCGTCGTGATAGGCGACGTAGAGCGGGTCCTGCTTCGGCCACGGGCAGCGCTTGAGACCGTCAGGATGGAGCAGGGGAGGAGTCATTGCGCAGCCTTCGTCTCGCCGGGCCATGCGAATTGCGCCCAAGCCGGTTTGACCAGCCGCATCTCGATGCCGCCGGCGGTGAGCGTCTGGCCGGACGCGAGCGCATCGGCGGCGCGGTCAAGGCGCAGCATCGCAAGGCCGTGGCCTTGCGCCGACGAGCCGAGTGTACCGACGGCCTTGTCGCCGGCGCTCACCGGCGTGCCGGCCTCGGGAGCAAAGCCATCGAAGCTCACGGGCACCACGCGCGTGCGCGCCGTGCCGCGGTGCTCGATGCGCGAGACCACCTCCTGGCCGACGAAGCAGCCCTTGTCGAAGTCGACGCCGCCGAGCTGGTCCATGTCGGTCTCGTGCGGGAACGCATCGCCATAGATGAAGTCGAGGCCGCCGCGCGGCACGCCGAGCGCGATGCGGTGCGCCTCGTAGACCGAGGCATCGACGAATTCCGCGCCGAGGTCGGCCGCGGCCTTGCCGGCGAGATGCGGCGGCAGCATGCAGCGCAGCCCCAGCGCCGGCAGGCGCGGGTCCGGATAGCACAGGCCATATTCGGTGGCCGCGTGGCCGCCCCAGATCGCGAGCACGCCGAGGGTTTCGGACAGGTCCTCGATCACGACCTTGGCACGCAGCTTGTAGAAATTGAGCCGCTGCACCAGCGCCGGTGCGAGCGCGCGCGGGCAGTCGAGGAAGAAGCCGCCGCGGTCGGCGGTCGGCGCTTCGGCCAGGATGAAATCGACGATGATCTTGCCCTGCGGCGTCAGCAGCGCGGCAAAGCCGGGCCGCGCCGGCGTCATCTTGGCGATGTCGCTGGTGATCAGCCCGTTGAGGAATTTGCGCGCGTCGTCGCCGGCAACCTTGACGGCGCCGCGGTCGGGAAGCAGCGCTGCTTTCATGATGGATGCTTGATCGGTATGTGTCAGGTGTTGCAACCAAACGTAAGGCGCTGGCGCGCCGGTCACAAGGGCGGCGGATTGGAAATGACCCAAAGCTCCGACCAATCCTCGCCGGCGACACCGTCGTCAATCACGACGGCGAAGGCATGCGCGACAGCGCCGGGACAGGCGGGGGCGTAGACATCGATCGGGAAGGGGCACGCCCCGTCGCGTCAGTCGCCGGCGACGAAGAACTGCCAGGTGCCGTCCGGCCCGATTCCAAGGCGGTAGAACGCATAGACGCCGAACGCCAGCATGTCCTTGTAGTCGGCGCCGGTGACGATCCGGAACAGCTCGACCTTCTGCGCCGGCGTCAGCGCCGGCAGCGACATGCGCACGAAATACGGCCAGACGTACATTTCGTGCGGCGTGCCTGCATCGACCTGCACGAAGCCGGTCTCGAGGATCGTGATCAGGATCGACAGCGCCTCGACGCCGTCGGAGTCGGGATACACCGCCTTCCAGAACGCGACCGGGTCTTTGTCATCGGTGAACGAGAAGATCGGCGTCGTCTCGTTCATCAGATCGGCGAGCTGTTGCAGCTCCCCGCTGCGTGCCGCCGCCAGAATGCGTTCGCGCGTGCGGGCGACCGGTGGCGGCAGGCGCGACAGGTCGGTGATGATCTCAGCAGCGGGAGAGGACGGCGCCAGGGAGATCACGTGGCCGGTGCGCTTGTCGTCCGCGGCGGGTGCTTGCTGCACAAGCAACGGCGGTGCGGTCGGTGGCGACTTGAGCGGCTCGCTGCGAGCGCCGCTGGGCGCAAGCATGACGGCGCTTGCAGCAAGCGTCAGCACGAACAGGACAAAGCCAATGCGCAGTGACATGGATCGGCAGCCGGGTCCGGATGCCGGCAGTCTACCAGATCGGGCAAACCGAAGGCGAGTGTTCGCGGCCTCAGGTACCGATCATATGGCGACGGATTGGTGCCGGGTTTGCGGCCCACGGCTCGATCAATCCGATCGCGACATGAAGCAGGGCGATCGCTCGCTACTGTTTGGCGGTGGCCAGGGAGAATTCGCCGTTGCGGATGCGCACGGCCAGGCCCTCGGCGAAATGCGCCGCTGCCTCCTCGCCATAGGTCGACACGAATTCGGCAAAGGCGGCGAACAGGCACGCCTGCGCCAGGCAGTCCCCGTCGATACCGTCGATGCGAGCCTCGAGCCAGGCTTCGTTCAGATAGCCCAGCGCCGCTCGCTTCTGTTCATGATCCGGAGCGTGCCCCGCAGCCTCGGTCGCTTGTGTCGTCATGGCCCAGGTCGATTTTCGGCCGTGTCGCCGCGGCCATTGCGATGACGGCACGTTAGCATGCAGCGTCGGCGCGCCTAGAGCGCACCTTTAGGAACGGTTAATGGGCGCCGCGATGACGGATGTGTTGCCGCGCTCGCGCGCAAAGCGGTTCGCAGATGCAAGCACGGCCCGATGTCCGCGACCGATGCGCGCGAGGGACCGCGCGCCGTTTTCACCGCTTGCCAGGGTTTGCGCCGCGCTGCCCGCGGCAGCCGTTGGAACCGCCGTAACGCGAGGACTTTTGGGACCAGGATGGTGTCCAGGCACCCGGGCAATCGCCGGCCGGTCAAGATTTGTCCTTATTTATCAATACACTAAAGATTAATCGATCGGGGATCATTCTCGCCTTCGACTGACCTTTGTGGAGGAATTCGCGCTGTGGCCCCGCGAGATGGGCCGCACGCAGAGGACCAGGCGGCAGGAGTTTCGCCCCATCATGGCGATGGGGCAGGGGGCGTTTCTCTTATGGTGGCAGCTCGAGCCCTTGCGGTGAATGCGGGAGCCGCCGCGCTGCAACGGCCTGCACGGCCTCCGCAGCGGCCGTCGATGCGCGCCTATCGGCGCGCCCCGCCGGGCTATCAGCTCGCACTGCCGCTGTACCGACCGGCGCGCCGCTCAATGTCGTGGCTCGGCTCCGCCTTTTTCTTCGGGCTGAAGCTGCTTGCAAGCGGCTTGGCGGGCGTCTTGGTGGCAACGGCGCTGTGGCACGAGAGCTGGAAGCCGGCGCCATCGCCGCAAGGCGCTGGCAACGAGACCGCGGCCCACTCCAGCTCCGGGGAAACCACCGTCTATCGCCGCCCACCGGCGGAAGGCGGCATGGATCGCGGGTCGGAAGCCGACTCCACGGACGTCGGGGACCGGGAGCCGCCGTCGAACTATCCGCTGCGGGTGAAGACGATGACGTTTACGCCACCGGCGCAGGACGCGACCGGGACCATTCCGCCCCGGGGGCGCGCGCAGCGCCCCGGTGGATTCTGAGGTCTCGCGTCAGTTTGCGTAACGCGCGGTCATCTCGCGCGCGATCTTGGAACCTTCCTCCAGGTAACGGCGAATGACCACATCGGCGGCCGGCGTGCAGTTCCTGTAGGTCTGCTGATAGCCGCGATAGCCGCGATTGAAGCTGGCGATCATCCTGGCGCGCCGGTCCCCGCCGGGGGTCTCGGCGTCGACCAGGGATTGCATTTCGTTGCGCCACTTCAGGCCTTCGTTGGCGCCGCAGATGTTGCGCAGGTAATGCAGCGCCCCGAGGATCTCGGCCAGCCGTTGCAGGTTGCCGTCGAACGGCGCGGCCGCGACTTCGGCGCGCGCGGGCGCGACGGCCGTCGCGAGCGCGATCGAAACCGCCATGGCGGCCGCTCTCAGGAGGCGTGGTGACATGCGTGAGATATCTGTGGCGACATGCAGCCCGTGCGATCGTGGTGTTGGGCCATTGTTGGGGCCCAACGCGACGGAAAAAAGGCGGCCTCGGTGTCCCGGAGGCAAGGCAGAAACCATTCCGGATCAGGCACTAACAGGCGGTCTGGGCATCCCCGACCTCCGCGAGGCGGTCGAACGCCGCCGCCACGATCTCGGCAAGACCGGGTGTCGTCGACAAATTGGCGAGTTCGGCGGGGTCGATCCAGCGTGCCTCACTGAGTTCCTCGTTCAGCACCGGTTCGCCCCCCCGCCAGCGCGCGGCAAAGCACAGGATGACAAAGTGCCGCTCCACCCGGGTTTGCGCATCGTGCACGATGGTCTCACGAAAGCCGGCGAGCGCAACCGGCTCGATCGTCATGCCGGTCTCCTCGCTCACCTCGCGCACGACGGCTTGCGCGAGCGTCTCGCCGACTTCGACCACGCCGCCAGGCAAGGTGAAGAGGCCGTGCGCCGGCGGGCGCGCGCGCCGGACCACCAGGATCTTGCCGTCGCGCACGATTGCAGCGCTGGCGGCGAGATAGGGGCGCGCGGGATAGGATCTTGCGTCCGACATGGCGGTGACGCTCCGATCGTATTATCTGGGAGCACTATTCGAGCGATGCCGCCGGCCCCGAAACCGTGCGGTATGGTTAGTGCAGCCCCGGAAGCGAGACAAGTCCCGCATGTGCGGACGCTACCTGATCACATCCTCGCCGGAAGCGTTCCGGCGGCTGTTCGGCTATCTCGAGCAGCCGAACTTCCCGCCGCGCTACAACGTGGCGCCGACGCAGCCGATCCCGGTCGTTCGCATCGTGGAAGGTCGCCGCCAATTCGCGCTGGTGCGGTGGGGCCTGATCCCGCCCTGGGTCAAGGATCCGCGAAAGTTCACGTTGCTGATCAACGCGCGGGCCGAATCGGTGAACGACAAGCCAGCCTTCCGCTATCCCATGCGGCGGCGCCGCTGCCTGGTGCCCGCCGACGGCTTCTACGAGTGGAAGGACGAGGGCGGACGCAAGCGCCCCTTCTGCGTGCGGCCGAGGGATGGAGAGCCGATCGCCTTCGCCGGATTGTGGGAGACCTGGATCGGGCCGAACGGCGAGGAACTGGAGACCGCCGCCATCATCACGACCAACGCGAGCCGGGACCTCGCGGTCCTGCACGATCGCATGCCGGTGGTCGTGCCGCCCGGCGCGTTCGATTTCTGGCTGGATTGCCGTAACGTCGACGCTCCGGCCGCGACCTCGCTGCTGGCTCCCGCCGCCGAAGGACTGCTGGACGCCTACGAGGTTTCGTCCGCGGTCAATCGCGCGGCGAACGATGAGCCGACCTTGATCGCGCCGGTTTCGTCGCAGCAGGGGGTGCCGTCCGCCGGCGAAGGAGACGCCCGCGCGCCGACGAGGCGTGAGAAGAAGCCAAAGAAAGACGAGCGGCAGTCGTCGCTGTTTTGAAAGCAAAGCCTGTTGCGCGCGCAACCTGACGGACGTTGAGCTACAAGACCTTGCCGGGATTGAGAATGCCCTTGGGATCGAGCGTGCGCTTGAGCGTGCGCATCAGCTCGAATGCCACCGGATCCTTCACCTTCGGCAACAGGTCGCGCTTGATCACGCCGATGCCGTGCTCGGCGGAGATCGAGCCGCCGTGCTTCGCCACCACCTCGAACACCACGGCGTTGACCTCGTCCCAGCGGTTGAGGAAATCGGCCTTGTCCGCGCCGACGGGTTGCGCGACGTTGTAATGGATATTGCCGTCGCCGAGATGTCCGAACGGCAATGGACGGCTGCCGGGAATCAGCTTGATGACGGCGGCGCTGGCCTCGTTGATGAAGGCCGGCACCGCCGCGACCGGTACCGAGATGTCGTGCTTGATCGAGCCGCCTTCATGCCGTTGCACCTCGCCGAACAATTCGCGGATGCGCCAGAACATTTTGCCCTGCTCGAGACTGTCGGCGATGGTGGCGTCCTCGATGAGGCCGCGCTCCAGGCCCTCGGCCAGGATCTCCTCCATTACCGCGCGTAAACCGGAGCGGGCCTGGGACGAAAGTTCGATCAGCACGTACCAGGGGTGCTTCTCCGGAAGCGGATCGCGACAACCCGCGCCGTGGCGGAGCACCAACTCGATCCCGAGCCGCAGCATCATCTCGAAGCTGGTGACGCCGCCCGCGGTGCGCTCGGTCGCAAGCCCGAGCAGGTCGAGGGCCGCCTCCGGCGAGGGCACGCCGACGAAGGCCGTCTCGACCGCGCGCGGCCGCGGCACCAGTCGCAAAACTGCGGCGGTGATCACGCCGAGCGTTCCTTCGGCGCCGATGAACAGGTTCTTGAGATCGTAGCCGGTATTGTCCTTCTTGAGCTTGTTGAGGTTGTGCAGCACGCGTCCGTCCGCAAGCACGACTTCGATCCCGAGCGCATGCGAGCGCGCGATGCCATGGGCGAGCGCGGCGGTGCCGCCGGCATTGGTCGAGAGATTGCCGCCGATGGTGCAGGTCCCTTCCGAGGGCAGCAGTTGCGGATAGAGCCGGTCCACCTGCTCCGCCGCCTCGCGTGCGCGTTGCAGCGTCACGCCGGCCTCGCAGGTCATGGTGTTGGAAACGGGATCGACCTCGCGAATGCGATCGAGGCGGTTGAGCGAGAGCACGATCTCGCCGTGCTGGGCGATCTGCCCGCCCACGAGACCGGTATTGCCGCCCTGCGGGACGACCGGGGTCGACGTTTCGTTGGCGAGCTTGAGGATGTCGGCCACCTCCGCGACCGAGCCCGGCCGCAACACCACCGGTGTGTGGCCGTGGAACATGTCACGCATCTCGAGCAGGTATGGTGCCTGCGCCTGCGGATCGGTGATGGCGTGCTTGTCGCCGACGATCGCGATGAAACGGGCCAGGAGATCGGCCGACAGGAATTTGGCGGGTGCTTGGACGATGTTCATCACGCGAGCTCGCTCAGTGGACGCGCCTGACTATAGCGCGTCGAACAATGGATTTACTACGTCATGCGCGCGGGGCGGCGGCGCGGGCGAGGCGGTCATTGATCGCCTCGCCGAGGCCCGCGTGCGGCACCGACATCACCGCGATGGTAGCCGCCCCTGCGGCATCGAGCGCGCGTAGATGGGAGAACAGGTTGGCGGCAGCTTCGATGAGATCGCCGCGCGCCGACAGGTTGAGCACCAGGGCGGCACGGTCGGCATCTTCGGCCGCCAGCGGACCGAAGGCCAGCAGCGCCTCGCCCGCTTGTATGTTTTGAGCGTTCAGCCGCAGCCGCGCGCGCGGCGCATAGTGGGAGGCGAGTTGTCCGGGCGCCACCGGCGCCTGGTCGTTGTGGGCTGTTGACCCGGCTGCGGGCGTCGGCTCGCTGAGGGGGACCACGCGCTCGAGCTGCGTGCGCGGCAGCGCGCCCGGCCGCAGCAGCATGGCTGCGTCGAGGCAGGCGACGATGGTCGATTCGAGCCCCATCGGCGTCTGCCCGCCATCGACGATCAGCTCGATGCGTCCGCGCAGGTCGGCAAGCACGTGTTGCGCGGTCGTGGGCGACACGTGCCCGGACCGGTTCGCCGACGGGGCCACTAGCGGGCGACCGACCGCGGCCAGGATGGCGCGCGCGACCGGGTGGCTGGGCACGCGCACGGCAATGGTATCGAGGCCGGCGGTGGCAAGCTCCGCCACCGGGCAATCGGCGCGCCTGGGAAGCACCAAGGTCAGGGGGCCGGGCCAGAACGCTTCCGCGAGCCGCTCGGCGGCTTGGTCGAAGTGCGCGAGCGCGCGCGCCGCGGCAGCGTCAATGACGTGGGCAATCAGCGGATTAAAAGACGGACGGCCCTTGGCCTCATAGAGGCGAGCGACCGCTTCTGCGTTGGTGGCGTCGGCGCCGAGCCCATAGACGGTCTCGGTGGGAAAGGCGACGAGGCCGCCGGCTCTCAGCACGCGTGCGGCGGGCTCGGCCGCCGTGTCTACGTCGCCATCCTTGGTCGCTTGCGCCTTGATCACGCAGGTTGCCGGTGGCGCAGTCATCGCGGATACCTGTGCTTGCGGCGCCGGGGGGACGCGGTTATAAGGGCGGCCTTCTGGCAGGCGGAGTGTAGCGCAGTCTGGTAGCGCACCACGTTCGGGACGTGGGGGTCGCAGGTTCAAATCCTGCCACTCCGACCA
>Ga0207675_100003262_pt1 | contig 15891 bp, 12 predicted proteins | sample KBSSwiS42_FD_184305 | JGI IMG/M metagenome (GOLD analysis project Ga0207675, IMG submission 184305) | Switchgrass rhizosphere microbial communities from Kellogg Biological Station, Michigan, USA - KBS Switchgrass S4-2 (SPAdes) (version 2) | ecosystem: Host-associated > Plants > Roots >... | reverse complement strand
CAACGCGTCATGCCGATCGAAGAAAAACACAGGGCCCGCGCTGACGCCGACCCAGCCGCCGGCGCGAGGCACGGGATGATCGAACCGCACGTCGAAATAGCCGGTATCGGTCTGCGTCCCGATCGCGGCTCCGAACGATCCGATCGCGCCGAGGCAGCATTCGGGCCGGCCGAGATTGGCGTAAATGAAAGTGCCGTCATCGGTGGTATAGGTAACGCCGTTGAAGTGGACCGGCGTCGGAAATGAGTCTTCCCCGGCGAACGATCCGTTCGGATCGGGGTAGCCCAGGGCGACAAGACCGTCGAAATCCTCGATGAACGGCCGCCGAAAATCATTGGGTTGTACTGGGTCGGCGATGGCGTTTTACGCACCGAGCATGACGATGGCCGAACCGAGGATAGCCACGCCGCACCGTCGAGGCCATCGCCATCGGAATCGCCCGAGCACGATCGCTGCAGCCGCGAGCAGGAACACGCTCGCCGGCTCCGGCGTCGGCGCCGCCGGGCTGAATTCGAACGTCAGGTTCTGGAGGAACACGCCGTTCCGGCCTTGAATGGGTCCGAACATCGCAAACATCGCACCGGCTCCGACCAGATCCGCTTCGGTCGAGATCCCGCCGCCGTCGAGCGCGGTGAGATGTCCGCTGAGCCTGAATGGAGTTCGGACCGGACCGTCGGTGCGCACCTCCGTGGCCCGCGACGCCGCGAAATCGAACTGCCCGGTCAGGAAGTCCACGACCAACCCGTTGACCAGATTTGGCCGAAAAAAGGCTTCGACGAGAGCAGGTGATGACAAATTAACGCGATCGCCCATTCCGCACCCGGCGAAATCGGTCTCGCACGGGAAGTTCACTCCCATGAACACGCCCACGTTTATGTCGAGGTTCGATCCAGCAAGCGTAAACGTGCCGATCCCCTCATGAATGCTGTCGGCGCCGCGTAGCGCACCAGAACCACTGGTGACGCGGATAGGGTCCGCCAGCGCCGTCGGTTCTGACGCGGCGATCGCGGCACAGCACAGAATCGCGGTGACGATCGCGTAACGCATGGTCTCACTCCATCGATCCGGCAAGGCGCCGGCAACCGCGCCCTGCGTGTCCCGGCGACTACAGCCGACTCTGCCGTCCGTGGCTACCGTTCGTTCAGCAGGCGCTTCGCGTCGCCCGCGCCGTCAAACGCCGTGGACAACACCAGCGCCTGTTGCAGCTCGCGCCGCCCGCGCTCGCGCTGGTTCGCCTTCAGCAGAGCCGCGCCGAGGTGATACCGATAAACGGCATTGCGCGGATCCGCATCGGCCGCCCGGCTGAGGAACGGGATGCCGGCGGCGGCGGAATTCTGCAGGTAGTACATCCACCCCAGCGTGTCGAGCGCGGCCGGCTTGCCGCCGAGGGCCTTGTGCGCAACCTGCGCCAGGCCGAGCGCCTCGCCCGTGCGATCCTGCGCCGCGTAAATCCACGCCAGGTTGTTCGCCGCCACGCCATCGTCCGCGTCGAGCTGCAGGGCGCGCTCGTAGGCGCTCTGCGCGCCGGGGCGATCGCCGCCTTCGGCCTTCAGCATCCCGATCGCCGTGAACACTCCCGCTGATCGCGGGTTCGCCGCTGCGGCACGCTCGTAGTCGGCGAGCGCCGCCTGCTGATTGCCGGCCGACAGGTGAACGGTCGCGGCGAGCAGCGGCAGATCGGGCGCCGCGGGCGCGTCGGCCGACCACTGCCGGATCCGCGCATCGGCGTCGGCCGTGCGCTTCGCCGCGAGGTCGGCGGCAATCAGGCCGCGCCGCGCGCGTGGCGTGTTCTCCTTCGCAGCGAGCGCTCGCTCGTAGGCGGCCCGCGCGGCGTCGGGGCGCCGCGCCGCCAGCTCGACGTCGCCGAGCTCGGCGTACAACGCCGTCGCCGAGGGGGCCGCGGCGAGCGCGGCGTTGACGATTTGCCGCGCGCGCGGCAGGTCGCCCGACAGCCTCGCCGCCTGGGCCTGCAGCGCCACCGCTTCCGCCGACGGCGCCGATGCCAGCACCCGCTTCGCGCTCTCGCCGGCACCGCGGTAATCGCCCTTCGCGAGCAGCAGGCGCCCGAGCTGGAGCTCGATCATCGGCGATTGCGGCGCGGCATCGCGCGCGCGCCGCAGCGGTGCCTCCGCCTCGGCGAGATCGCCGCGCGCCAGGTGCACGGTCGCCAGCACATAGAGCACGGCCGGGTCGTTCGGCCGCCTCGTCATCGCCTCCCGCGCATGTGTGAGCGCCTCGCCGAGATCGCCGCGCTCGCGCATGATCAGCTGCGCCTTCAGCACGTGCGCGTCGGCGCCGAGCTGATCGTTGTCGAAGAGCCGCGCCAGCTCCTGGTGCGCCTTGTCGCGCTCCCCGGTCGTGTGCCGCACCGCCGCGCGTCGAAGATGCGCCAGCGCGACGGTCTCGCGCGGCGCCGTTTTGTCGGCGACCACGCGATCGAGCTCGGCGAGCGCCTCGCTGTTGCGCGCCGCGGCCGCGTAATAGTCGGCGAGGAGGATGCGTCCCGACGCGCCCGCCTCGGCGACCTGTTTCAGGTGCGGCTCCGCTTCGGCCGCGCGGCCGACGCCGACGTCGAACATCGCGATCAGCCGGTGCACGCCGGCCTTGTCGGATGCGACGTCGAGTGCTTTCGTCAGCGCCTTCTCGGCGGCCGCGAACTCGCCGGTCGCGACGTCGAACTGCGCCAGCGCGATCCAGGCGTCCGGCGACGAGGGCGCGAGCTCCGTCGCTTTCACGAAGGCCGCCTTCGCGCGCGCGCGATCGCCCGCGCCCAGCTCCAGCGCGCCGAGCAGCGAATGCGCCGTCGCGGACGAGGGATCGATGGCCAGCGCCTTCTGCACCCACTCGAGCGCCGCGCCGCGGTCGCGCATCGCCGCCTCGGCCGACGCGAGCACGATCAGCGCCTGCACCTGTTTCGGATCGATCTCCAGGACCGCGCGCGCATGGCGCCGCGCCTCGTCGAACTGGCCGTTGCGCACCAGGAACTCGGCCAGCCACGCCCGCGCATCGATGCGCCGCTCGTCGAGCTCGGTTGCCCGCAGGTAATGCCGGTAGGCCGCGGGCACGTCCTTCGCCTGCTCGTAGGCGTGCGCCAGCTTGACTTCGATCGCCGCGTCCCGCGGCTGCCGCTCGAGCGCGTTGCGATATTCGATCGTCGCTTCCTTGAACTGCTGCCGCGCGACGAACGCATCGCCGCTGGCCACGAATTTTGCCGCCGCCTGCTTCGGATCGCGAGCGCAGGCGGACGCGAGCAGAACGACGGCGCCAATCACCCAAGCACGTCGAGTCATTTCAGAACCTCGCGAAGCGGCTCGAAGGTCGCGTCGAGGAAACGGGCGGCGGTGGCTTCCGCCTGCATCGCGTCGCCGCCCGCGGGTGTCGTGATGCGGACCAGCGCGCCTTCGGATCGACCGTAGCGAAGCCCGTCCCACACCAGCCACAGCTTGTTGGCGTATTCGCTGGCCACCGTGCGGCCGCGTCCGGCGAACCAGTAATGGACGACCTGCCGCTGCGCCGACTTCTGCACCAGCATGCGATTGATGGTCACCGGCTGCCCGCCCGCGGTCAGGGTGACGCGTGAGGTCGAGATCGGCTGCCAGCCGTTGCCGGGCAGGCAGTGCAGCGGCGAGTGGATCGATTCGCCCGCCTGCTGCGAGGCATAGAAGGCGATATACAAACCGGCGGCGCGGCCGTCGTGGTCGACGTAGATGCGGTTCAGGTAATCGTCGGCGGCCAGGATCCGCAGCGTCTCGGCGTCGAACGGCGGCTGGTCCACGCCTCGCCACTGCTCGATCGCGCGCGGCAGCGCCGCCAGCGGACGGGTCGACGCCGGCGCGGTGGCCTGCGTCCGCACCGAGAAGAGGAACCACTGGGTCGCGAGAATTGCCGCCACCACCGCCGCGCCGCGCACCAGAACCTGCTGCCTCATGCCGCAGCTCGTGACCTTTGGACGCGGCTGATCGATCGCTCCAGCGCCAGCAGCCCGGACAGCCCGACGATGAAGAGCACCGCGCCGGAGCACGCGTGGAGGAAGCCTTCCGCCGCCCACGGGCCGGCGAACTGCGCGGCAAGGCCGGCGATCGCGACGCGAAGCGCGTTGGTGGCGATCGCCACCGGCACCGTCGCGGCCATCACGGCGATGGCAGCCGCCGGCCGCGTCGGCCGCATGCAGACGACGACGCAGGCGCAGGTCAGCAGCGCCATCATCGAGCGGATGCCGCTGCACGCTTCGACCACCTCGAGGCGCAGGCTCGCAAGCTCGATCACGTTGCCTTCGCGGATCACCGGCACGCCGGCGGCGCGAATCAGCGTTTCACCCGCATGCGAGGCAACGAGCTGCAGCGGAAAGGTGACCGCGTTGAGGACGAGCGTCGGCAGCGGGATGGCCAGCAGGAGAAATAGCAGCGGCACTTTCAGCGCGACGACGACCGCCGGCCCGAACAGGAACAGCACCGTGCCGGCAACCACGCCGACGAACGACAGCCGCGCCAGGAACAACTCGGCGCCAAGCGTGCCGACCACCAGCACGGCCAGGCTCGCGACGACGACCGCCAGCCCCCACAGGGTCGGCCGCCGCGGCGCCGCCAGCACGGCGTGCCGCCGCTGCCACCCGAAGAACAGCGCCAGCGGCACCACGATGAACCCGTGCGAGTAGGTTTCATCGTCGCGCCACTGATGGATGAGCCGGACGGCGACCGGCGCATACGTCAGCGCGAGCGCCGCGCCGATGGCGGCGAGGGCCACGAGATCCGCACGTTGTTGCCGCGAGGGTTCCACGCCTCGACCGCACGTGCAAGGCGGCCGCCGCCTCGACTGCGGGCGAATGCCGTCGCGGCAGAGATGGAAGTGCCGTGTTTGACGAATCTCTTACCGATCGACGGCAGGCTGGCAGGAGTGGATGACGGCGCTCGATGACAGCGACGGCTCCTCACCGGCGGCGGGCCGAGGTGGTGCCCCGCGTCCTGGGTGGACCTGCGGTTGCACCGTCGCTGCCCGAACGAGGAGGAACCTCCGATGTCCCGGCACCGCTCGCGCGCCAGACTGACCGCGGCCTGCGTCGTTCTCGTCGCCGCGGTTGCGTCGCCCGCGAGTGCCGATCCGCTCACGATCTCGCGCGGGTTCTTCTCCGTGGGCGGAAGCTTCGGCGTCGATTTCGTGTTCTACACGCCGAGCACCGGACCGGGAGATCCGGCGGCGTATGTCGGCGAAGGAAACGGCCGGGCTCCGGCGGGCCTCGCCGAGTTCTTCAGCTCGCCGCCTCGAACGATGCCCGCGCTTCGCGCGGTGTTTTCCCGTGGCGAAGTCGTGGACCAGTCGAGCAACAGTTTCTGCCCCGGCTGCGGCTACGGCGGTGATTTGAGGTTCTCCACCGGCCCCCTCGCTTTCCCGGGCGCCGGCGAAACGATTCTGGCGCCGTTCAGGATGTCGGGAACCTTTGATGGGTTTGCGCCGGGTACCGGGGCCCAGTTATTCCATTTCGAAGGCGTCACGGGATCCGGTACCGCGAGAGTCTCCCGCGACTTCATCAGCTTCGATTTCGCGACGCCGGACGCGCCAACGCCGGAACCCGCGTCCGCACTGCTGTTGATTTCAGGCGTCGCGATCGTCGCGCGGCGCATGCGTCGCCGAACCTGAGGCTCGCGACGCGCCCGCACGATGTCCGAAATCTTCCTCCGCCGTCGGTCAAACGTTCAGGCTGTCTGAACTCACAGCTGAAGCGAGCCCCTTGCCGAGGGCGAGTCGACGGCGCCGCTTGAGCACCAGCGACACGCCACCAGCGAGCAGCATCATAGTCGCGGGCTCGGGAGTCGCGGCGGTCGGTTCAAATCGAAAGACCTCGCTGTGGCTGAGCACGGCGGAACCACCAGAGGTAAAAAAGGCCTCTTGCCCATGCCCGCTTCCGGCGAAGTCGAAGCGGAAGGCACCGCCGTCCTGCGACTGCCCCGATAGCGATCCGGTGGCGAAAAACGGAAAGTCTACGAACGCGCAACACCCATCAGGGTTCGATGGCACCGCCTGTGAGCGGGCGTTGAACTGCGCGACGAGACGAAACGGCGACGAGAAGGTTGACGTGATTTCCTGGGTGCCGAGGCGCACGGTTCCAAAGATGGGTAGGTCCACAACCAACGACGGGTCAACGGCGAACGGAACCGCGCCGACGTCACGCAAGAGAGTTCCGCCCGTCTCTCCCGGGAACGCGAACAGGTTGAACTCGAACCCGCGTCCAGAGCCTACGAAGAACTGCTCCCGATCGTCATTGACGAAATTGCCGTTGTATGTGCCAGCGTCAATCTGCAAGAGCTCATGGCTCGAAACCGGATCGGCCCGCAGAGATGGCGGGTAAACCAAAAGGCTGACGATCGCCGCCGCGATCCTCCACCCGAGGTAGCCCGATCGACCAGCGTGATCTGGTTGTGGCATGGCGTAACGCTCCTGCAGGCTCAACGTTGTGGTGTCGGATTCCTTCCCGCACCTGACGGCCGTCAGCGTCGATCAACGGCTTCACAGGCGACGCCGTAAAGCGCTCGAGACGCACCGCACACTCCCGGGAATCGCGATCGATGCAAGGATTCAGCCGCCATCGCCGCCGCCTCAGGAGCACGGGCGTCGACCTGTTATATCGTTGCTGGCGTGACGCGACTCGCTGTTCTCTGCCTGAGCGCCGGCATTGTCGCGTGCACGTGGGCTCCCCACTCCATGCCACCAGCCGATTTGCCGCCGCTCACCGTTGACAGCGCCTCGAACTTCGCGCGCATCACGCTTGCCTGCGTCGGCAAGGAGTACCCGAACTCGCCCGGCTACGTGCTCAACGCTGCCGAAGACGTGAAGCCGCCGCAGGCCGTGCATCCGGCTTTCTACGGCTGCTACGACTGGCATTCGTCGGTGCATGGCCACTGGATGCTGGCGCGCCTCATTCGCGTGTTCCCGTCGCTTCCGGAGCGCGATCGGATTGTCGCTGCCCTCGACGCGAACCTCACCGCCGAGAACATCCGCACCGAGGCTGCCTACTTCACGCGACCGGGCACTCAAGCGTTCGAGCGCACCTACGGGTGGGCGTGGGCGCTCAAGCTCGCCGAAGAACTGCACCTCTCGACCTCCGCCGAAGCGAAACGGTGGGAGCAGCACCTGCAGCCGCTGACCGACGCGATGGTGCAGCGCTATCTCGACTTCCTGCCGAAGCAGACGTATGCGATTCGCACCGGACTTCACCCGAACACCGCGTTCGGTCTGGCGTTTGCGATGGATTACGCGACGACGGTTGGCAACGCCGCGTTGAAGGATTTGCTCGCGTCGCGAAGCCGCGACTACTTCGCGAACGACGCCGACTACCCGGCCAAGCTCGAGCCGAACGGATCTGATTTCCTGTCGCCGGCGCTGGTCGAAGCGGATCTCATGCGACGCGTCCTGCCGCCGCAGAAGTTCGCAGAGTGGTTTCGCGCCTACCTGCCGCGTCTCGATCGCGGCGAGCCGAAAAATCTGCTCGAGCTCGCGGTGGTCACCGACCGATCCGATCCGCAACTCGGCCACCTGGATGGCTTGAACCTCAGTCGCGCGTGGTGCATGCGGCACATCGCCGCGGCGCTGCCCGAAGGCGATCCGGCACGGGCCGTCCTTGCTTCAGCCGGTTCCACGCACGCGCTGGATGCGTTGCAGCACGTCGCCACCGGCCACTATGAGGGGGAGCACTGGCTCGCCTCGTTCGCTGTCTACCTGATGACCGAGCGGCCGTAGTTCGCGAGGGTGCGGCGGGCGCGTCACCTCATGGCGGGTTCGGGAAGATCACCGGCAGCACCGCGTCGGTCGTGTAGACGCAGCGATCGTTGTGGCCGCACTCGGGCACGATCTGCACCGCGTGCTTCGCGCCCAGCTTCTCGTTGACGTACTTCACGTACGCCTCGCCGCGAGCCCGTCGCGTGGCCCCCTGCGCCATCGCCGGGCACGATGAATCGAACCCGCCGAGCGGCAGCGTGTCGACCTGGCCAAACAGAAAGGTCGTCGGCCGCGAGACGAGCTGCCGCTTGAGCTGCTCGTCGCTCGTCTTCGCGGTGTAGCCGCTCGTGCGCTCGGTGAGCCCCGCCGGCCAGCGGTTGTAATTCGGGCACCCGGATGCCTCGAACGGCCCGTACGAGAATTTCGCGTGCACCTTCTCGGTCTCCCACGCGCCTTTCGCGTTGTCCGGCGCCGCATCGTCCACGGGCTGCGGCCGCGTGCTGTCGGGCCAGGCGTAGCTCGACGGATTGGCGACCACGTAAGTGACCGGGACGCCGAGCGTGTCGTGGACGCGGTTGGCCATCTGGTAGCGCGCGACGAACTGCCCGCCGGCCGAATGACCGGCGACGACGATTGCGCGCAGGTTGGGGAAGACGCTCTTGTTCGCCAGCTTCTTCAACAGCGCGTCCATGAAATCGAACGACGTCAGATCGGCGTGGCTCGCCGACACGCCGCCGGAGCGCCAGCTGTCTCCGGTGCAGCTCCAGCTCACTTCGTTCTCCGCCAGCGTGTCGCGGCAGTTGCCCGCGGCCGAGGCGACGCGCGGCGCGACGACCACCGAATCGTCCAGCGCCGCGGCGAGGAAGGCCGCGGTGGCGGCGGTCGAAAAGTAGTGATCGGCGTTGCGGTTGGTGCCGTGCACCATGATCAGCGCGCGGCGGACCGCGTCGTTGCGGACGTCGAGCGGACGCGTGCGGTAGACCAGCGAGCGCGCCGGCCCTGAACCGAGCGACACCCACTCGGTGCAGGCAGCCGTGGCAGTCGTGCACGCCGGGGCGGCGCCGCGACCCGGTTGTACGGACGGCGGGCCCTGGGCCCCGTCGAGGGGCCTGCCCTGAGCTCCGCCGAAGGGCGCGAGCAGGCCAATCACAAGGAGTGTCAGCGTTCGCATCCGCTGACAATAGCGCATGTCCAACCCGACGGCTCGCCGGGTCCGCTGACCCTGCTGACACTGCCGAATCTGGTTGCCGCGTGGCGCAGCACCGGCCGCGAGCGGACGTGGTGGTTCGCGGCATCGTTCGCGGTGCTGGCCGATTGAGCCTCAACTATCTTCGCCACGCGCTGGTGCTCGGCGGATGGCTGGCGGCGCTGCGAGCGTTCTCGTTGATCTATCGCGGCCAGCGGTTGTAGCGGGCCGCGCTACCCGAGGCGGAACGACTCGCCGAACTCGAGCGTGCGGAACGCCGGCGGCGCGATCGATTGCGCGCGCATCGCCTCGTCCAGGTCGCGGATCGGATCGTCGATCCCTTCGGTCGTCAGCCGGAACGTGCCGTAGTGCATGCCGATGCTCTGGGCCGACTCGAGATCGAGATGCGCGCGCACCGCTTCCTCGGGGTTCATGTGCACGACGTGCATGAACCAGCGCGGCTCGTAGGCGCCAATCGGCAGCAGCGCCAGATCGACCGGGCCGAAGCGCCGGCGGATGTCCTGGAAGAACGCGGCGTAGGCGGTGTCGCCGGCGAAGTAGACGCGCACGTGACCGATCTCGACGATGAAGCCGCCCCACAAGGCGCGATTGCGATCGAACGGCGTGCGGGCGGAGAAATGGCGCGCCGGCGTCAGCGTGATCGGCAGCGGCGAGGACCGGGCGCGATCCCACCAGTCGAGCTCTTCGAATCGCTTGATTCCCGACTCGCGGGCGAAGCGGCCGTTGCCGAGCGGCGTGACGACGAGGGGGTTGAAGCGTCGGGCAAGTCGCCGCAGCGTCGGGCGGTCGCAATGATCGTAGTGGTTGTGGCTCAGCAGCACCGTCGAGATCGGCGGCAGGTCGTCGAAGCGAACCGCCGGCTGGCGCACCCGGCGCGGCCCGAGCAGCCTGAACGGGCCGGCGCGCTCCGAATACATCGGATCGGTGAGGATGTTGCCCGCCGATGTCTGGATCAGAAAAGTCGCGTGGCCGATGAACGTAATGACCGCACCGGCGCCGTCGAGCGGCAGCGGCCGCCGCGGCGTGACCTCGACGCGCGCAGGCCAGGGCGTCCGCGGCTCGCGCAGCATCCGCGGCACCTGGGTAAACGGCCGGCCCGCCATGCCGTCGGGGTTGACGAATCGCTCGCCGTCGAAGTGATCGCTTTTCGGCCGCATCACTCACACCATAGTTCACTCGCCACCGGTCGCGGCAACACCACCTGCCGACGACGGTAAACGCAGAACACGCGGAGACCGCAGAACTCGAAGAGGCGACGCGCGTCGTTGCCGCCGGCCGTCGACCGCTGCCGCTCCGGCCGAATCGAACGCAAAGCGCGCAAAGCACGCAAAGCTGCGCGTGCCCCACGCCCGCCGCGTGTAACGCTGAGCGACCGGCGGCCGGCGTCGCCGGCCGCATGCGACACGAGAACGGCACCGCAACACGCAAACCCTGAGAAACCGATCGGTTTGCGTTTGCGGCGCCGTTCGCGTGTCGCTGCCCGCGAAGCGGGCCGGTCGCGCAGCTCCGAAGATGCGGCTCGCCTCTGCGGGCTCAGCGGGCTCTGCGTTCCCCCGTTCGTCGACAAGTGGCTGTCGCGCGGGCTTGCCACCCGTAGCTGACGCTCCGGTGGCAAGCGTCAGCGAAGGGTGGAACTTGCCGTAGACGCCCTACGTCTAAAAGCCGTAGGTTATCTACAGCCATGGTGATGTCCAAAAATCCAGACGATCGCCGCCTGGAGCTCCTGCAGGGCACCCTAGACATGCTCATCCTGCGCACCCTCCAGTGGGGGCCGCAGCACGGCCACGGCATCGGCCAGGCCATCCGCACCCAGTCCGACGACCTGCTCAAGGTCGAGACCGGGTCGCTCTATCCGGCGCTCCACCGCCTCGTCAAACGCGGCTGGCTGAAGGCCGAATGGGGGATCAGCGAGGCCAACCAGAAAGCGAAGTACTACCGCCTCACCGCCACCGGCAAGGCGCAGCTCCTGCGCGAGCAGGACCGCTGGTCGCAGCTGGTGCACGCGATCGGCCGGATCATGAACCCGGCGCCGGCGGGCAACGAGTAGACGATGGGCCCGGGCCACGACGAGCTCGACGACGAGATCCGCGGCCACATGGCGATCAGCATCCAGCAGCGGATCGCCCGCGGCGAGGATCCGGAGGCGGCGCGCCTGGCGGCGCTGCGCGAGTTCGGCAACGTCACGCTGACCCGCGAGGGCATGCGCAGCGTCTGGCGGCCGCGATGGGTCGACCGCGCCGACGCGCTGGGCCACGACCTGCGCATCGCGCTCCGCTCGCTGCTGCGCGCCAAGGGCCTCGCCTTCACCGTCGCCGTCACGCTCGCGCTCGGCATCGGCGCCAACGCCGCCATCTTCAGCGTCGTCCGGCAGGTGCTGCTGCGGCCGCTGGTCAACCGCGACGAAGACCGCCTGATCTACATCCGCCAGCGCGCGCCGGGCCTGCGCTCGGAGAACACCACGTTCTCGATGCCCGAGATCGAGGACCTGCGGGCGCGGGCCACGACGGTCAGCGCGTTCGGCGATTTCTCGACCATCGACTTCACGCTCGTCGGCTTCGGCGAGCCGCGCGTCGTCAAGGCGGGCGTGGTCGGCGGCTCGTACTTCGACGTCATGGGGCTGCGGCCGGCGCTCGGCCGCCTCCTCGGCCCGCGCGACGACGGCCCGAAGGCCGAGGCCGCGGCGGTGCTGACCTATCGCTTCTGGAACACGCAGCTGGATCGGAATCCGTCCGTCGTCGGAAAGAAGATCCGGCTTGGATCGCGGGTGGTGACGGTCGTCGGCGTGCTCGAACCGTGCGTGCCCTATCCGGCCGACACCGAGATCATCGCGAACATCGCCACCAGCCCGCATCACCTGGGCGCGACGATGGTCACGCGGCGCACGCACCGGATGACGGAGCTGTTCGGCCGCCTCGCGCCCGGCGCCACGGTCGAAGCCGCGCGCGCCGAGCTGACGGCGGCGCACCAGGCGATGGTGAAACAGCATCCCGAGGCGTACTCGGCCGACGCTGACGTTCAACTCGCCGTCTCGCTGCTGCGCGACGAGATCACCGCGCCGGCGCGCACCGTGCTCCTGCTGCTGCTCGCGGCAGCGGGCGTGGTCTTCGTGATTGCCTGCTCCAACGTCGCCAACCTGATCCTCGCGCGTTCGGTCCGGCGCGAGAGCGAGCTGGCGGTTCGCGCCGCGCTCGGCGCCGGCGCCGGCGCGCTGCGGCGCACGCTGCTCGCCGAGAGCCTCGTGCTCTGCGGCACCGGCGCGGTGCTCGGCGTCCTGCTGGCGCGCCCGATGGTGACGCTGGTCGGCCGCTTCGCCGCGCGCTTCTCGGTGCGCGGGCTCGAGGTCGCGGTCGACCCGAGCCTGCTGTGGGTCGGCGCCGCGCTGGCGATGGCCGCGGCGGTGGCGCTCGCCTACGTGCCGCGGCTTCCGTCGCCGCACGCGCCCAACGGCCTCGGGCTCGCGGCCGGCGGCCTTCGAATCACCGCCGGCACCAACCGCCGGCTGCGCGCGTTCGCGATCACGCAGATCGCCCTGTCGTTCGTGCTGCTCGCCGCCGCCGGGGTGATTTTGTCGTCGCTGGCGTCGCTGCACGCGGCGCGCACCGGCTACGACCTGCGGCAGGTGCTGGCGATCGACGTGCCGCTGCCGCTCGAGTCGTTCGGGCCGAAGGCGATCGCGTTCTACGAGGAAGCGATGCGGCGGATCGAGAAGCTGCCCGGCGTCGAGCGCGTCGCCGCCGGCAACTTCGTGCCGTGGCGCGACGCCGGCACGTTCGGCGCCGGCTTTCAATTCACCGGCGACGGCTACACGCCGGCCAACGGCGAGGAGAACCCGCACGGGCGGCTGCGCAACGTCACGCCTGGTTTCTTCGCGGCGCTCGGCGTGCCGATCCTCGCCGGCCGCGATTTCACGGCGCAGGATCGCGCCGGCGGCGAACGGGTCGTGATCATCAGCCAGAGCGTCGCCGAGCGCCTGTATCCCGGCGGCGAGGCGCTGAATCACCGTGTCTGGTGGACCGACCCGTACTTCGGCACACCAACCCCGCTCCGCGTCGTCGGCGTCGTCGCCGACGTGGACGACGAGCATGTCGTGCCCGGGCCGGCGATGACGTTGTATCACCCGTTCGAGCAGGTGCCGCTGGCGGGCCGCCTCTTCGTCCATGCCTCCGCGGACCCGTATGCGCTGGTCGCGCCGGTCACGCGCATCATCCGCGACCTGTCGGCGGATCAACCGGTCGAGCGCGCGGCGACGCTCGCCGACGTGCGCGCTCTGGTGCTGGCGCCGGAGCGGCTCAACGCCTTCGTCTTCTCGGGGTTCGCCGGCATCGCGCTCCTGATCGCCGTGGTCGGCGTCGCCGGCGTGCTGGCATTCTCGGTCAGCGCGCGCACGCGCGAGTTCGGCGTGCGGCTGGCCATCGGCTCGGCGCCGCGGCGCGTGCTCGCGACGGTCGTGCAGGAGGGCGCGGCGATCGCGGCGATCGGCATCGCTGCCGGCGCGGCCGCCGTCTACGCGATTGGCGTCGCCGCCTCCAGCTACGTCACCGCCCTGCAGCTGCCGGGCGCGCTCCCGGCGCTCGGCGCCGCAGCGATTCTCTTGACCGCGGCGGTCGTCGCATCGCTGATGCCGGCCGCGCGCGCCTCGCGCGTGGACGTGATCCAGGCGCTGAGATCGGAATAAGAGGAAGGCTGGAAGGCTGGAAGGCTGGAAGGCTCGAAGGCTCGAAGGCGGGAAGGGCCGAAGGCGGAAGGGCCGAAGGTGGAAAGGCCGAAGGCGGAAGGACCTCCCTGAGCGTGCGGTGCAGTTTCTTGGAAGGTTGAACGATATGTGCGCAATGGCAGCGACCGACTCGACGCACCCGAAACCGCTCCGCCTGTGGCCCGGGATCGCCGCCGTGCTCGTGCAGTGGGTGTGCTGGTTCCTCGTGCCGATTGTCCGTCCCGAGTTCGCCGTCTACGGGATGCTCGGCGGTGCAATCTTCGGCGTGATCACGATCATCTGGTGGCTGTTCTTCAGCCGCGCGCCCTGGCTGGATCGGATCGGCGCCGTCGTCCTGATGATCGCGGCGGTCGTCGCGATCCGGCCGTTCGTCGACCGCTCGATCGAGAACGCCGGGCAGGGCAACCTGATGTACGTCTACTCGCTGCCGCTCTTCGGCCTCGCGGTCGTGGTGTGGGCGTTGACCACGCGGCGGCTTGGCAGCGGGCTGCGGCACGCCGCACTGGCTCTCGCGATCCTGCTCGCCTGCGGCGTGCTGGGCATTGTGCGTACCGGCGGCATCACCGGCGACGCGCGATCGGATTTTCACTGGCGCTGGACGCCGACGCCCGAGGAGCGGCTGCTGGCCGAGGCGGCCAACGAAGTCGAACGTCACGCGGCGGCGCAGGCGCCGCCTGCGGCCGCGTCGCCTGCACCGCCGCCCGTTGCTCCGCCCGCGGCAACACCGTCGCCGGCAGCGCCCGTACCGACGCCGGACACTCCAGCGGCCGCGAAACCCGCGTCCGCTCCCACGCCCGCGCCAGCGAGCGAGAAGCCGGCCGCCGCCGCGGCCCGGCCTGCGATCTGGCCGGGCTTCCGCGGCCCGAATCGCGACAGCGTCGTCCGGGGCCTGCAGATCGAAACCGACTGGCGGAAGTCGCCGCCGGTTGAATTGTGGCGGCGGAAGATCGGTCCCGGATGGTCGTCGTTCGCGATCGACGGCAACTTCATCTACACGCAGGAGCAGCGCGGCGACGACGAGCTCGTCTCGTGCTACAACCTCGCCACCGGCGCGCCGGTGTGGATGCATCGCGATCCCGCGCGGTTCTACGAGTCGAACGGCGGTCCCGGCCCGCGCGCGACGCCGACCGTGGTCAACGGCCGCGTCTACACGCAGGGCGCCACGGGAATCGTCAACGCGCTCGACGCGAAGAGCGGCGCGACGGTGTGGTCGCGCAATTCCTCATCCGACGCCAGCGTTGAAAATCCGGGCTGGGGATTTGCCGGCTCGCCGCTGGTCATCGACGACATCGTTGTCGTCGCCGCATCGGGACGGCTGGTCGGCTACGAGCTGGCCACCGGCAAGCCGCGCTGGTTCGGTCCCAAGGGCGGCGCCGGCTACAGCTCGCCGCACCTCATCACCGTCGACGGCGTGCCGCAGGTGGTGCTGCTGCGCGGATCGCGCACGATCGGCGTCGCGCCGGCCGACGGCACGCTGCTGTGGGAGCACGTGTGGCAACCCGGTGTCAGCATCGTGCAGCCCGGCGTGTCCGAGGACGGCGACCTGCTGATCACGTCCGGTGATGCGATGGGCGGCCAGGGCATGCGGCGGCTCGCGATCGCGCACGGCGCCAACGGCTGGACGGCCGAAGAACGGTGGACGTCGCGCGGCCTCAAGCCGTACTTCAACGACTTCGTCGTTCACAAAGGGCACGCCTACGGATTCGACGGCAGCATCCTCGGCTGCGTCGACCTCAAGGACGGCGCGCGCACGTGGAAGGGCGGCCGCTACGGCAACGGGCAGCTGATGCTGCTGCCCGACGAAGACCTGCTGCTGGTGACGACCGAGGACGGCGAGCTGGCGCTGGTCAAGGCGACGCCCGACGAATTCGTCGAGGTCGCGAAGGTGCCGGCGCTCGAGGGCAAAACGTGGAATCACCCGGCGCTCGCCGGCGACGTCCTGCTCGTGCGCAACGGCGAGGAGATGGCGGCGTTCCGCCTGCCGCTCGCGCACGCGGCCGAGCGGACGGTTCAGTGATGCTGCGAGCCTGAGCTCGCCGGAGCCGATCAACGCAGAACTCGCAGAACCCGCGGAGTGGCGGGTCGTTTGGGCCGTCGGCTGCTCCCCGACCGCTTTTCACCGTCACGCTGCATCGACCCGATGGAACGCAAAGCCCGCAAAGCTATGACCGAACGCATCGCGCGCCGCCGCGGCGCGGCGGCCTCGCGCAGGAAGAAACCGCAGGAACGCAAGCCACTTGCCTCGTAGGGCTTGTGTTCC
>Ga0207675_100003259_pt1 | contig 15895 bp, 14 predicted proteins | sample KBSSwiS42_FD_184305 | JGI IMG/M metagenome (GOLD analysis project Ga0207675, IMG submission 184305) | Switchgrass rhizosphere microbial communities from Kellogg Biological Station, Michigan, USA - KBS Switchgrass S4-2 (SPAdes) (version 2) | ecosystem: Host-associated > Plants > Roots >... | reverse complement strand
GAGCGCGTCTACGACCGCATCCTGATGCAGTCGAAGCAGCCGGTGATCCTGCACTGGCTCGGCGACATGTTCGATCCGGCCCTCGCCGGCTACTGGGGCAGCGCCGACGTCGACACCGCGATGGCGACCGCGCTCGGCGTCATCGCCGCCAACCCGGGGAAGGTCGACGGCATCAAGATCTCGCTGCTCGACAAGGACAAGGAGATCGCGATGCGGCGGCGGCTGCCCGCCGGCGTTCGCATGTACACCGGCGACGACTTCAACTACGCCGAGCTGATCGCCGGCGACGGCGTCGGCAGCGCGAAGAACCAGCAGCACAGCGACGCCCTGCTCGGCATCTTCGACGCGATCGCACCGGCGGCGAGCGCGGCGCTGGCGGCATTGAGCGATGGTCAGGTCGAGCGCTTCCACGCGATCCTCGCGCCGACCGTGCCGCTGTCGCGCCACATCTTCCAGGCGCCGACGCGCTTCTACAAGACCGGGATCGTCTTCCTCGCCTGGCTGAACGGCCACCAGTCGCACTTCACGATGGTCGGCGGCCAGCAGAGCGCGCGCTCGCTCGGCCACTTCGCCGAGATCTTCCGCCTCGCCGATGGCGCCGGACTGATCGAGCAGCCGGAGCTGGCGGTCGCGCGCATGCGACACCTGTTCGCGCTGCACGGCGTCGACGGCTGAGCCCGGGTCTCGACTCTCGCCGTGCGCGACTTCTCCCGCGACCATCGCTGGCTCTCGATCAACACCGCGACGCTGCGCGGCGCGGGAACGCTCGACACGATCATCGAGGCGTGCGTTCGGCACGGGATCCGCGCCATCTCGCCGTGGCGCGACCAGGTCCATGCGATCGGTCTCGAGCGCACCACCGAGCTCGTTCGCGGCCTCACCCTCGAGCTCTCGGGCTACTGCCGCGGCGGCATGTTCCCGGCGCTGGATCCGGCCGGCCGGCGCGCCGCGCTCGACGACAACCGGCGCGCGGTCGACGAGGCCAAGCAGCTCGAGGCGACGTGCCTCGTCCTCGTCGTCGGCGGCCTTCCGGGCGCGCTCGGCGGCACGCCGCAATCCAAGGACCTTTTCGCGGCGCGCGCCGACGTGCGCGACGGCATCGCCGCGACGCTCGAGTACGCGCGGAGCGTCGGCATGCCGCTCGCGATCGAGCCGCTGCACCCGATGTACGCCGCCGACCGCGCCTGCGTCAACACGATCGAGCAGGCGCTCGATCTGTGCGAGGCGCTCGATCCGCCGCGCGGCGTCGGCAACGCGGCGCCGTCGGGGGCGCTTGCCGCGCTCGGCGTCGCCGTCGACGTCTATCACGTCTGGTGGGATCCCAAGCTCGAGGCGCAGATCGCGCGCGCCGGCCAGGCGCGCCTGCACGCCTTCCACGTCTGCGACTGGCTCGTGCCGACGCGCGACCTGCTCAACGACCGCGGCATGATGGGCGACGGCGTGATCGAGATCCAGCGAATCCGCGGCTGGATGGAGTCAGCCGGGTTCGCGGGCTACAGCGAGGTCGAGATCTTCTCGGCCGAGAACTGGTGGAAACGGCCCACCGACGAGGTCATGGCGACCTGCATCGAGCGGCACCGCAGCGCGGTCTGAGACCTGCGTTCGCTTCGGATCGACTCGTGCGCGGGCGCTAGGCGGTCACCGTGTGCAGCGCCGTGCGCCGTGCACGGTGAACGTTGAAGGCGGTCGTGATGAGCAGCGCTTGCGCGATCGCGATGCCGAGCCACACGTCGGCGGGCCGGTGCAGGTCCATCAGCGGGCCGAACACGAGCGGCGCGAACGCCTGGCCGATGTCGAGGCCGGAATAGACGACGCCGTAGACGCGGCCGGTCGCGCCGTCGGGTGCGGCGCGCTTGACGATGAGGTCGCGCGACGGCCCCGCCATGCCGGAGGCGACACCCATCAGCGCGAACAGGGCCGGCACCGCCATCGGCGCGAGCGGCGCAAAGCCGAGCGTGAGCGCGAGCACGGCGGCGACGCCGAACGCCACGCCGACGATCCTTTCGCAGCGCCTCGGATCGGCGGCGAGGAAACCGCCGATCACCATGCCGCCGGCGCTGGCGACCATGTAGAAGGTCAGGCACATCGCCGCCCAGCGCACCGGCACGTCGTGGAGCTGTCGTGCCGCCTCGGGAGCGAACGCCTGCACCCCGCCGAGGACGACGGCGTAGAGGAAGAAGAAGCCGAAGCACATCCACACCGCCGGAATGCGCAGAAAACCGAGGCTGCCGTCGGCCGCGGCATGCGCGCCGGCCTGCTTCGTCGCGCGCGCGGCGGCGCTCGTCACGTCGATGTGCAGGCGCGAATGGTTGAGCACGAGCACCGCGAGGACGACGAGCACGAGGACACCGGCGCTCGCGAGGGCGACGCGCCAGCTGAACGCCAGCGCGATCGGCACCAGGACCGCAGGCGCGAGCGCCCAGCCGAGGCTGCCGGTGATGCCGTGCACGCTGAACGCGTGACCAAGGCGAGAGGTGTGGACCTTACGGTTGAGCAAGGTGTAGTCGACCGGATGGAAGACGCCGTTGCCGACGCCGGCGACGACGGCGAACAGCACCAGCATCGCGTAGCTCGTGCTCGCCGCGAAGCCGAAGGCTGCGGCGGCGAGCAGCGCGATGCCGCCGAACAGGATCGGCCGCGGACCGAAGCGATCGACGACGAAGCCCGAGACGGCCTGAACCGCGCACGAGACGATGAAGAAGACCGTCAGCAGGACCCCGAGCTCGGCGTAGCTGACGTGGAAGGCGTCCTTCAGCCACGGGAAGAGCGGCGGCAGCAGGAGCTGACTGAAGTGGCTGACGCAGTGCGCGAGGCCGACGAGGCCCATCACGGTCGCGTCCTGGCGCGCCGAGGACGAAGGCAAGAAAGCTGCTGAGACAGTCACGAGGTCGGAATGGCGGCGCGCCACGGCGCGAAGCAATGCCCTATCGTAGACTCGGCGCGTCCGTCGCATTAGCGACAGAGCGTCAACTTCTATCGAGATCGCGCCAATGAAGCCGGACCGCGCTCGCGCCACCGCCATCGGCCCCCTGACCCCGCATCTCTACACGCCGACGGCGGCGCGGCCGTTGCGCGCCAAGCTGCTGCGGCTGCGCGCCGACACGCGCGTGGTTCCGCACGCCCACCCTTGGGGGCAGGTCGCGTTGTCGTCGACCGGCGTGATCCGGGTCACCGCGCCGCACGGCAGCTACATCGTGCCGCCGTCACGGGCGGTCTGGATCCCGCCCGGCGTCGAGCATGCGGTCACGGTGATCGAGGATGCCGAGCTGCTCACGCTGTACCTGCACCAGCCGCGCTCTCGCTGCGGGCCGGCGCGCTCGGCGGCCGAGTCGGCGGGCTGGCGACAGTGTCGCGTCCTCGAGGTCTCGAGCCTGCTGCTCGCCCTGGCGCTGCAACTCGATGCGACTCCCGACGCGCGCCGCCAGGCGCCGTCGCGCGAGACGCTCGCGCGCGAGCGCCGCCTCGCCGCGCTCGTGCTCGACGAGCTGCGCCGCGCCGCGCCGGTTCGCCTCGGCGTCGACCTGCCGCAGGAGAAGCGCCTGCGCCGCCTCTGCGAAGCGGTGATCGAGGCGCCCTCTCGCCACGCCACGCTGTCCGCCTGGGCCGCCGACACCGGCGCGAGCGCGCGCACCCTCACGCGCCTCTTCCGCAGCGAGCTCGGAACGTCGTTCGTGCAATGGCGCCAGCAGGTGCTTCTGGCGCGCGCCGTGCCGCTGGCGGCGCGCAAGCTGCCGATGGCGAGCATCGCCGCCGAGCTCGGCTACGCCAGCCCGAGCGCCTTCGCCGCCATGGTCCGCCGTTCGGTCGGCGCGCCGCCCAGCCGCTTCCTGCGCCCGAGCGACGGCCGATAGCGCGCGGGCAGGCGCCGGCGCCAGGCCTGGTGACGCTCCGTCGCCCGTGCCGACAGCGCATTCCGTGGAACTGGCAACTCGTCGCCCGGCACTGGCGAAAGCGGCTGCTCGTCGCCACGATGCTCGTCTCGAATCTCCGGAGCCTGACGATGAGCCTCGCACGCAGACCGTTCCTCGCCTTGACCGCGATCGCCTTGCTGCCGTTCGCGCGCAGCGCCGCCGCCGAGACGCTCGTCAAGGGTTCCGGTGTCGCCGGGTCGCAGCGCCGCGACGTCGGCGCGTTCATCGGCATCGGCCTCGGCGCGCCGTTCGCCGTCGTCCTGCGACCGGGCGCACGCGAGGCGATCGAGATCGTCGCCGACGACAACATCCTCGCGCTCGTCCAGACGAGGGTCGAGGGCATCGGCAGCGAGCGCACGCTGCAGATCGACCTGCCGCGCGGCACCCGCATCGAGGCGCGCACGCCGGTCGTCGTGACGATCGACTACGTCCGTCTCGAGAACCTCGCCGTCGGCGGCTCGGGCAGCATCGCCGCCAGCTCGATGAAGGCGCCCAAGCTCGACGCCGCGATCGGCGGCTCGGGAAAGATCGACCTCGTCGACCTCGACGCCGGCAAGCTGACGGTCGCCATCGGCGGCAGCGGCACGTTGCGCGCCGACGGAAAGGCGCGCGCGCTGTCGGTGACCGTCGCCGGCAGCGGTCGCTGCGACGCCGAGCGGTTGGTCGCGAGCGATGTCGACGTGAGCGTCGCCGGCAGCGGCGACGCGCGCGTTCGCGCGGAGACGAACCTGCGCGCATCGATTGCCGGCAGCGGCGACGTGCACCACAGCGGCGCGGCGGTGCCGCAGGTCGCGATCGTCGGCAACGGACGGGTCAGGCGGATCTAGCGCCGCAGCGATCGCTTCCGGCCATCGGTTGGCTGCTGCCGCGTGTCGCTGTAACAAAACGTACCGAGCGGCGGCGCCTAGACTGCTCGTGTGACGGGGCCGGAACGGTCTTGCCCGGCACCAGGAGCCGCCATGCTGACATCGCTGTTCGGGGACTTGAGGTCTGCTCGCGACGCGAAGGCCAAATCTTCCGAGTTCGAGGACACCCAGGTCGTCGGTGGCAGTCAGGACTTCGCGGCCACCGCGATCATGGAAAGCACCGCGACCGAGGTCAACGACCGCGGCCAGATCATCGATCGCCACGTCAGCGATCTCGTCGTCACCGGCTCACCGGCGCAGGCGATTCGCGAGCACTTCGCGGCGACCCGCGCCGACCTCGAAACCGCGACGTCGATGATCACGTTGCTCGATCCGGTCGGCGTGTGGGCATCGTCGGTCGTCAAGGCGCTCTCCGACGCGGGCGGCCGGCCGATCGAGAAGCTCCACCTGCGCGAGCAATCGACGCTCAGGACGATCGCCATGATCGAGCGCACGATGCTCGTGCGCCGCCACGAAGACACCCTGCGCATCTTCCACGCCGACGTGCGCGCTCCCGGCCCCGAGAACGCCGAGATTCCGGTCGCGCTGATGGAGCGCAGCCAGATGACGGCCGTCATCATCGGGCCGATGCAGCCGCACGCCATTGACGCGCTGCTCGGCTCGCTCAAGCACGCGACCAGCCTGGCGACGTGGCGTTGCGCGCATCTGCTCTTCCAGTTGCCACCGAACGCCAACTGGATCAACGCCAAGGTCGAGGCGATCGACTGGCCGGACCGGCTGCATGTCCACATCGTCAGCGAGCCGATGACCGGCGCGTCGTCGGTCTGGAACGCGATGCTCAACGTCTGGAACGAAGCCAAGCTGCAGCCGGGCTGGGATCCGTCGGCGGTCTCGCCGATGCTCGGAACGAGCGACTTCCCGATCAAGGTCGGCGAGCTCGACGCCGGCAACGGCAACGGGGCCGGCGCGAAAGCGCTCGGCAGCGTCGACAGCCCGGTCGGCGCGAACGCGATGGCCGCTCGCCCGGTGCTCGACGCGGCGCGCGGGCGCCAGGCGCTCGCCAGCCTGCTCAAGCTCGACGGCCTGCTCGGCTGCGCCCTCGTCGAGGCGGCGAGCGGTCTCGTCCTCGCCCACGAGACGCGCGATCCGGAATCGCTCGACATGGAGGTCGCCGCCGCCTCCTGCGCCCAGGTGCTCGCAGCGCATCGGAGCGCGGCCGTCACCATGGGGCTCGCCGATCCGATCGACGAAGTGATCACGACGGCGGGATCGCGCCACGTGCTGATCCGCGCCTTGCAGCGCCATGCCGACCTCGTGCTCGTCGCGCTGCTCGAGAAGAACCGAACGAACCTCGCGCTGGCGCGCTTCCAGCTGCTCGAGGTGGAGCGCAGCCTGCCCTAGAAGCCCGGGCGCGCGCCCTCAGGCGTCGCTTCGCGTCTTCAGCGCCAGCGCCTTGTTGGCGAGCGCGTCGGCCTTCTCGTTGCAACGGTCGCCGTTGTGGCCGCGCACCCAGCGCACGCTCACGCGCCTCCGGTCGGCCGCTTCGAAGAGGCGCTTCCAGAGCGCGAGGTTGGCGACCGGGTCGCCCTTCGAGTTGCGAAATCCCTTGCGTTCCCACGACGCGCGCCACTCGGTCAGGCCCTTGAGGACGTACTGGCTGTCGGACACGAGCTCGACCTCGGCACCGGCAGGAACCAGGGCGAGGCCTTCGATGGCCGCGGTCAGCTCGGCGATCTGGTTGGTGCCGAGGCCGATGTAGCCGAAGTGATCCGCCTCCGCGCCGTCAGGCGCGATAAGCACGGCGCCCCATCCGGAGGGGCCGGGATTGGTCGGCGCGCACGCGCCGTCGGTGTAGGCGATCCATTTCATCACCCGATGATGCCTGCGGTCTCGTCGCTTTCGACCGACACCTGGCTCGCGTTCGGCGTGATACCGGCGGGTGCCGGCGCGGTGACGGCCTTCAGCCGCGCGTCCTTGCGGATCAGCCCGACCAGCCGCATTCCGCGCACGCGCTTCACCGCAACGATGTAGTAGAGCGCGCCGAACACCGGCCACCAGTGCTCGCCGGCCCGCTCCATCCAGGCGAATCGCGCGAGCCAGCGCGCCGACGTGAGCGGCGGGATGTAGCAGCCGAAGCGGCCGGCCTCGACTTCGAAGCTGAGCAGGCGCAGCCAGTCGCGCAGGCGCCGGTAGCCGACGAATTCGCCGGCGTGCGGCAGGAACAGCTCGCCCGACGTGCGCGAGACGCGCCGGCGCAGGCGACCGAGCTTCTGGCGCGTTCCCCACAGGCTCGCCGGATTGAAGCCGACGATGATCACGCGGCCTTCGGGAACGAGGACGCGCTCGACCTCGCGCAGCGCCAAGTGAGGATCGCGCGCGAGCTCGAGCGCATGCGGCAGGATGACGAGGTCGAGGCTGGCGGCATCGAACGGCAAGGCATCGAAGTGGCAGCGCAACGACGGCGGCGGCACGACGAGAACGCGCGCATCCTCGCCGTCGGCGCCGGCCTCCTTGGCCGGTCCGGCGCCTTCATCGTGCAATCCCGCAGGAACTTCATCGTCGCGCGCGGACTCGACCGCGAGCCAGCGATGCGGCATCCGGTTGGCGCGCAGCGCATCGAGCTGCGGCAAGCCGAGCTGCAGCGCGTGAAAGCCGAACAGGTCGGCCACGGCGTGGTCGAGATGGCGCTGTTCCCACGCGAGCAGGTACTGTCCCGCAGGGGACTTCAGCCACTGGGGCAACTGTATGATCGCGCCGTCCGTCATGAACTTGATCGCCCTGCCCGCATTCGCCGACAACTGCATCTCGATGAGCGACGACGGCGTTCGTGCGATCGTCGATCCGGTCGAGCCGGGACCACTGGCCGGGGCGCTCGGTGCCCGGCGCCTCGAATGGCGGCGATTCTAATGACGCACCCTCGCGCGGTCGTTCCCGGCCGCGTCGACGCCGCTTCCGGTTCCCGCTTCGTGACCGATATCGCGGTACGAACCACCGGTCACATCGTTTACCTCGCGCCGTTGCGCGCGGGAGAGCCGATGATCCTGGGCGGCGATACGCTGGCCGCTCCTCGAATCTGGAAGAACGAATTCCGATGACGACACGACCCGATACGCAGCCCCGGGCGGCGCGGACCTTGCAGTGGCTCGCTTTGCCGATCCTTCTTCTCGCGGGGTGCGTGTCGGTGCCGCCGACGACGGCGGTCCTGGCACCCGAAGCTCCGCCGGTCGTCGTCGCGGCGCCGGTGGCCGCTGCCGCCGGTGCCTCCGCCCCTGCCGCCGAGGTCGCTGCGGCTGCGCCGGCCGAGGAACAGGTCGCCGCGCCGGTGCCTGTCGATCCGCTGCGCCCGGAAGTTCGTCTCGACCTCGATGCGCGTGCCGCGCGCGTCGACCTCTGGGAGCGCGTCCGCCGCGGCTTCTCGATGCCGGACCTCGACAGCGACCTCGTTCGCGACCGCGAGCGCTGGTACGCGACCCGGCCCGACTACGTCGCGCGAATGACCGAGCGCGGCGGTCGCTATCTCTTCCATATCGTCGAGGAGCTCGACAAGCGCGGCATGCCGACCGAACTCGCGCTCCTGCCGTTCATCGAGAGCGCCTACAACCCGCAGGCGATGTCGGTCGCGCGCGCCTCCGGGATGTGGCAGTTCATCCCGTCGACCGGGCGCGACTTCGAGCTCAAGCAGAACGTCTTTCGCGACGATCGCCGCGACGTCCTCGCCTCGACCCGCGCCGCGCTCGACTACCTGCAGAAGCTGTACGGCATGTTCGGCGACTGGCATCTCGCCCTGGCCGCCTACAACTGGGGCGAGGGCAGCGTCCAGCGGGCGATCGCCAAGAATCAGCGCGCCGGCAGGCCGACCGACTACATGAGCCTGCGCATGCCCGCCGAGACGCAAGGCTACGTGCCCAAGCTTCAGGCGGTGAAAAACATTGTCAGCCGGCCGGCAAGCTTCAACCTGCAGCTGCCCGAGCTCTACAACCACCCGTACTTCCTGAGCGTGCCGATCGAGCACGACATCGACGTCGTCCTCGCGATCCGTCTCGCCGGCATGAGCAGCGACGAATTCCAGAACCTCAATCCGCAGATGAACCGGCCGGTGATCCTCGCCGCGGGGACGCCGCAGATCCTGCTCCCCTACGACAACGCCAACCGCTTCGTCCGCGAGCTGCCTCAGCACCGCGGCCCGCTGACGACCTGGACGACCTGGATCGCGCCGAGGACGATGAAGTCGGCGGAAGCGGCGCACGCGGTCGGCATGCCGGAAGAGGAATTCCGCGAAGTCAATCGCATCCCGGCGCGCATGGTGATCAAGTCGGGATCGACGCTGGTCGTGCCACGCCGCAACGCAATGATCGCCGACGTCTCGAGCACCGTCGCCGACAACGCGACGATCATGCTCGCCCCCGACGCGCCGCCGCTGCGCAAGGTGTCTCTGCGCGCCGGCAAGAACGACAGCGTCGACTCCGTCGCCAAGCGCTATCGCGTCAGTCCGGCGCAAGTCGCAGAGTGGAACAGCGTCGGCTCCGGCGCCAAGTTTCCGGCAGGCAAGACGATCGTCGTCTATGTCCCGAACAAGGCTCGGCCCCCGACGACCCAGGCGTCGACTCGGAGCGGCGGCCCGCGCAGTCCGCAGGCGACGCGCGTGGCGACGGGCGCGACGGCGAAGGGAAGCAAGCCCACCAAGACCACGGTGACCCACAAGCACGTCGTCGCCAAGAACTGACGGGCGGCCATCGCGCCGCTATCGGCTGCTGTCTGCGCCGAACGACGAACCTAACGCCTAGCGATGAAGGTCGGCGATCGACGAAGGTCAACGCCGATCGACGAAAGCGTGGGCGATCGTTCCCAAATCGACGTACTCGAGCTCGCTGCCGATCGGCACCCCGCGCGCGAGCCGCGTGACCCGGATCCCGCGCGAGCCGAGCGCTTCGGCGAGAACGTGCGCCGTCGCCTCGCCCTCGGCGGTGAAGTTGGTGGCGATGATCACTTCCTCGACCTGGCCATCGGCGGCGCGATCGAGCAGCTGGCGCGCGCCGATCTCCGTCGGCCCGATGCCGTCGAGCGGGCTGAGCCGACCCATGAGGACGAAATAGAGGCCGCGGTAGCTGCCGGTGCGCTCGAGCGCGGCCTGGTCCGCCGGGGTCTCGACGACGGCGAGCTGGCGCACGTCGCGCGACGGGTCGCGGCAGATGCTGCACACCTCGGCTTCGGTGAAGGTATGGCAGCGCCCGCAATGGCGAACGCGCAGCACGGCGCTCTGCAACGCCTCGGCGATCCGGCGCGCGCCGTCCCGGTCGTGCTGCAACAGGTGCCACGCCATGCGCTGCGCCGACTTCACCCCGACGCCGGGAAGACGGCGCAGGGCCTCGACGAGGCCTTCGAGCGAGGGTTCAGTCGCCAATCAGAACGGCAGCTTCATGCCGGGGGGCAAGGGCATGCCGGCGGTGAGCTTGCCCATCTTTTCCTGGCTGACTTCCTCGGCGCGCCGGATGCCATCGTTGAAGGCGGCGGCGACGAGGTCCTCGAGCATGTCCTTGTCCTCACCGAGCAGGCTCGGATCGATGACGACGCGCTTGACGTCGTGCTTGCAGGTCATCGTCACCTTGACGAGGCCGGCGCCCGACTGGCCTTCGACCTCGATCGTCGCGAGCTCGTCCTGCGCCTTCTTGAGGTTGTCCTGCATCGCCTGCGCCTGCTTCATCAGGCCGGCCAGTTGACCCTTCATCATGTCGTCTGCTCCTTTGATCTCGCCGCCTTGCCGAGTGGCAAGCGTCAGGGTGTCGGGGCTGGGGGCGGCCTGACCGAGCCCGGAACGATTCGCGCCGTCTTGTACTGCGCCATCAGCGCCTTGACGAGCGGATCGTCCTGGATCACGCGCTCGGCCTCGGCCTGGCGGCGATCGCGCTCGGCAGCGTCGCGCGCCGCGGGCGTGTCGGCGACCGCGCCGGCTTCGATCTCGATGCGCTCGCTGCGTCCTTCGACCTGCGCCAGCGCCGCCTGGAGCCGCTCGCGAAGCGCCGGCGCGCGCAGGTTCTCGCGCTCGACGCGAAGCTGCCAGGAGCGGCCGCTCGCGCCATCGACGACGCGGATGCATTCCGCCTGCATCGCGAGCTCTCGAACCATCGCCGTGATGGCGCCGGAAGCGGCGAGGCGTTGCACGAGCGCCGTCCAGAGATCGGCGGCACCGGTTGCGCCGATCGATGTCGCCGTCGGATCGTTGGTCGGCACTGGCGCTGCCGCAGCCGTCGCGGGCACAGTGGGCGCTGCGGCCGTCGGCCGAGCAGGCGCCGCGGCGGTCGGCCGGGCAGGCGGCGTGGCAGTCGTCTTGGCTGGCGGTGCGACCGACGCGGGCACCGACGCCGAGGCCGCTGCCGACGTCGTCGCTCGCGGCGCGGCGGCAGGCGCTGGCACCGGTGTCGGCGGCGCGGTCGGCGTCGCGCGGGCGTCGGCAGGCGCGAACGCAAGCATGCGCAGCAGCACCATCACGAGGCCGCTGTACTCGTCGGGCGCGAGCGCGATCTCGGCCCGGCCCGCGAGGACGATGCTGTAGAGGAGCTGGGTCTCGTCGGCGGGAAGCAGTGCCGCCAGGCGGCGCGCGACCTCGCTGTCCGGGTCGTCGTCGGGGAGCGCGCCGGGCACCGCCTGCACGACCGCCATCTCCTGCAGCAACGTCGCCATTTCCTCGAGCGCGCCGGCGGCCGAGAGGCCGAGCTCGCGCAGGCCGTCGACTGCGGCGATGAGCGCTGCGCCGTCGCGCGCCGCCGCCGCCGCGATGCAGCGCGCCGCGTGGCTGCGATCGACGGCGCCGAGCATCTGGCGCACCGCCGCCTCCTCGATCCGGCCGCTGCCGTAGGCGATCGCCTGGTCGGCGAGCGACTGGGCGTCGCGCATCGAACCGTGCGCAGCGCGCGCGATCAGCTTCAGCGCGCCCCGCTCGGCGGCGACGTCCTCGACCGCGAGGATCTCGGCGAGATGGCGAACGATCGTCTCCGGCGCCATCGGCCGCAGGTTGAACTGGAGGCAGCGCGACAGCACCGTCGCCGGCACCTTCTGCGGATCGGTCGTGGCGAGGATGAACTTGAGGTAGTCGGGCGGCTCCTCGAGCGTCTTCAGCATCGCGTTGAACGCGGTCGTCGAGAGCATGTGCACTTCGTCGATCAGGTAGACCTTGAAGCGACCGACGACGGGCTTGTAGACCGCCTGGTCGAGCAGCCTCGTGATCTCGTCGACGCCGCGGTTCGAGGCGGCGTCGAGCTCGACGTAGTCGATGAAACGGCCGGCGTCGATGTCGCGACAGGCAGCGCACGCGCCGCACGGCTGCGCCGTGATGCCGCCGCTGCCGTCGGGGCCGGTGCAGTTGAGCGACTTGGCGAGGATCCGCGCGATCGTCGTCTTGCCGACGCCGCGCGTGCCGGTGAAGAGGTAGGCGTGATGGAGGCGCTTCTGGGTCAGCGCGTTGGCGAGCGCCTGGACGACGTGCGCCTGCCCCACCAGCGTCTCGAAATTGCGCGGTCTGTACTTGCGCGCCAGCACGGTGGACGACATGCGAACGATTCTACGGGCCGCCCCTTCCCGGCCCGGCCGCTGCGGGATAATCCACCTCGCAGTGGCCGCCCAGAATTCACCCGCTTCATCGCCGGCCGGCCCGCTCAGCTACGGCGCTTCCGGCGTCGACTACGCGCGCATCGACCCGCTCAAGCTCGATGCCCAGCGCGCGGCGCTCGCCACCGGCGCCTACCTCGACCGGCACGGCTTCAGCGAGGTCGAGTCATCGCGCGGCGAATCGGCGTACGTGCTCGATGTCGGCCCGTTCTACCTCGCGAGCATCGTCGAGTGCCTCGGCTCGAAGGCGCTCGTCGCCGACGAGATGGCCGCGCTCACCGGCCGCAGCTTCTATGCCGGAATCGCCCAGGACACGATCGCGATGGCCGTCAACGACCTCGTCACCGTCGGCGCCACGCCGCTCGTCGTGCAGGCGTACTGGGCGGCCGGCGGCTCCGACTGGTTCAACGACGGCGAGCGCGCGGAAGCGCTCGTTCGCGGCTGGAAGCAGGCGTGCGACCAGTGCGAAGTCTCCTGGGGCGGCGGCGAGACGCCGGCCCTCGCCGGCATCGTCGAAGGCGGCCGCATCGATCTCGCCGCCGCCTGCACCGGCATCGTCAGTCCGAAGACGCGGCTGTCGCTCGGCGCCCACCTCGCGCCCGGCGACGCGATCGTGCTGCTCGCCTCGAGCGGCATCCACGCCAACGGCGTCAGCCTGGCGCGCCAGCTGGCCCAGCGGATGCCGCGCGGCTACCTCACGCCGCTCGCCGGAAGCGCGGTGCCGACCTCGTTCGGCGCTGCGTTGCTCGAGCCGACCGTCCTTTATCCGCCGATCACCGAGGCGCTCCATCGCGCCGGCATCCGCGTCCGCTATGCCGTCAACGTCACCGGCCACGGCTGGCGCAAGCTGATGCGGCATCCGGCGCAGCTCACCTACCGCATCCGCCAGCTGCCCGACGTGCCGGCGGTCCTCTCGTTCATCCAGAAGGAAGCCGGGCTCGACGCACGCGAGGCTTACGGCACCTTCAACATGGGCGCCGGCTTCGCCATCTTCGTTCCTGCCGAGGACGCCGATCGCGCCGTCGCGGTGGCGCGCAAGGGCGGCGTCGACGCCTGGGTCGCGGGCAGCGTCGAGGCCGGCCCGCGCCGGCTCGTGATCGAGCCGCTCGACGTCGAATTCGGCGGCGAAGAGCTCGGCGTTCGCCTTTAGTTCTCGCCGGCCGAATCGCCGGGCCGCCTAGAATCGAAGGCGACGGGCCTCCCCGCATGGGAGCGCGGCCAAACGGGTCAGGTCGGGAACGAAGCAGCCCTAACCGTTGCGACCAGTGCCGGGGTCAGGCTCGTCACCTTTCGTGGCCGGCGCTCTCGCGATCGCTCGAATGCATCCCTCGTCGGATGGATTCACGCTCGCGGCGACGCTGCCTAGAGTCTCGAGCGCAGACCCGCCGAGACCGCCATGCCATCGCCCTTCGTCGATTCCGCTTCGTTCCTCACCGAGCCATCGTCCGATGCCGCCCGGCGCCACTCGCTCCTCGTCGGCCGGCTGCTGCTGCTCGCGCTGATGATGGCGGTGGCCGCCAGCTCCGCGGTGCTGCTCGCGTTCTAGGACGTCTCGGCCGGCGCTGCGGCCGGCGGCGCAGCGCTGCGCGTGAGCTCGTCCCTCTCGGCGTCGCCCTGCGCCTCGTCGGCGCGGCTCGCCGACGTCTCGGCGCCGTCGCTCTTCAGCGCCGTCTGGGCGTCGCGCAAGGCGTCGTGGAGGACGCGCGTCGTGAGGCGCAGGGTGCGGGCATAGCGAACCACGACCTCGTTGAGCGCGGCCGCCACCTTCGCAGGCGGCAGCTCGAGCGCGTCGACCGCCTCGTTGGCGGCGCTGGCGACGATGCGCAGCAGCTCGTCGTCGTTGTCGGGCTTGCGCACCGGCACGTCTGCAGGCAGGCGGCGAATCATGTGCAGGACGTCGTTGCCGAGACCCCACTGGCGCGTCGCCGCATTGCCGAAGGCCTCGATGTCAACGCCGAGGACGGCATACGCCGCGGCGTCCTCGTCGAGGCCGGGCTGCTCGACCGGCGCCTCGCCCTCGCCGCGCGGCGCCGCGAAGGGCAGCGTGAGCTGGCGGATCTGCTCGGCCTCGTCGGCGAAGTGGTAGCGGAGGAGCAGCCGGCCGAGGCTTTGCAGCACGGCGACGAGGTACACCGCCTCGCTGTCGTAGCCGGCCGGTCGCAACGACTGCGCGACGTGGCCGGCAAGCCGGACTCGATCGATCGTCTGGCGCAGTGCGCGCGCGCCGTCGTCGTCAAGCGGTCCGGGCCAGACGCGCAGGCTGTTGGCCGCCTCGCGAACACCGTCGACGCCGATCAGCGCGACGACGCGGCGCAGGGTCAGCACCGGGCCGTTGCCCGCGATCTGCGTTCCCTGGACGCGCGCCGAGCTGTATGTCCTCAGCAGCTCGAAGGACAGCGCCATGTCGGGAAGGAGGTGACGCGCGATCTCGTCGGTGCGCTTGCTCTCGATCGACGTGATGCGCTGCACTCGCGTCGCCAGCCCCGGCAGCGCAGGCAGATGACCGACCGTGCGCAGGCGATCGAGAAGAAGCGCCAGCGGCCCGCCTTCATCGTCGGCGGTGGCCTCGAGCCAGCCGGTGAGCGCGCCGAGGAACGTACGTGCGTTGCGATAGCGCAGGCGCACCTGTGCCGAGGTGCTGCGATTGACGATCGCGCGCAGCGCCTCGGCGATCGGATGCGGAGTCGTCCAGGGAAGGCGAACGAACTCGCGCCCGTGCGGCGCCATCCGCTCGATCACGGCGGCGACGTCGCTGCTCTCGAGCGCCGGCACGCCGGCAAGGAGGCGATGCAGGACGATGCCGCAGGCGAGCACGTCGCGCTCGGCGGCGGCGCGTTGCGCCCGCAAGGCCGCGGGCTCGAGCGGCGCCGCCGTGCCGTCGCGGCCGCGCGGCAAGGCGACGACGGTGTCGGGGGTCTCGGCGGCGGCGACGGCGAGCGCCATCACGCTCGCCTGGCCGCGCTCGTTGACGAGGATGTGGTCCAGCTGCAGGTCGAGGTGCGCGATGCCCGCGTCGTGGCCGAAAGCGAGCCCGCGCAGGACGCCGGCAACCCACTCCGCCGCGTCCTCGACCGCCGGCGGCGGGTGCTGTGCGAGCCACTCGTCGAGGGTCACGCCGACGCGGCGGTCGACGGCGACATACGGCCAGTGATCGTGGACGCCGCATTCCGCGACCTTGGCGAGGTTGGGATGATCCAGCCGCGCCGCGCGGCGCGCGGTGAGAAGCCAGTTGCCGATGCTCGACGCGCCGGCCGGCGCGAGCCGCGGCATCGATAGCATCGTCTCGGTCCCGGTCCGGCTGTCGGTCGCGAGCCAGACCATCGTCAGCTCGCTCTTCGCGAGCAGCCGGCCCAGGACGAAGTTGCCGAAGGCGCGCGGCGGCGACGAAGAGCGGATGAGCGGAGCGACAGCGGATGACATCGCGGACACGGAGTTGGGCTGATTGGAGCGTACCGGAGCCCCTGCCGATGGCGCGATCAACGCCGGGAAAGTGAGGTTTCTTGCCGTGAAGCGCTG
>Ga0207675_100003258_pt1 | contig 15896 bp, 12 predicted proteins | sample KBSSwiS42_FD_184305 | JGI IMG/M metagenome (GOLD analysis project Ga0207675, IMG submission 184305) | Switchgrass rhizosphere microbial communities from Kellogg Biological Station, Michigan, USA - KBS Switchgrass S4-2 (SPAdes) (version 2) | ecosystem: Host-associated > Plants > Roots >... | reverse complement strand
GGCGGTCACCGCGGTCGACGCCTCGACGAGCGGCGGCGGCGCGGTCGCCAACCTCGGCGGCGGATCGTACAAGTACACGCCGGCCGCGACCTTCGCCGGCACCGACACGTTCAACTACTCGATCAGCGACGGCCGCGGCGGCTCCGCGTCCGGCGTGGTCAGCGTGACGGTTACGGCGCCGGCACCGCCGCCGCCGGCACCCGCCGGCGGCCTCGTGCTCGCGCTCGGCTTCGAGGAAGCGAGCGGCACCTCCGTTGTCGACTCGTCGGCGTCGCCGGTCAACGGCGCGTTCGGCGCCGGCGCGGCCGCGCCGACGCGCGTCGCCGCCGGCAAGTACGGCCGCGCGGTGTCGTTCGACGGCGGCGACTCGATCTCGGTGCCGGACACGACGGCGAGCAAGCTCGATCTCACCAACGGGATGACGATCGAAGCGTGGGTGAAGCCGACGTCGATGAACGGGTGGGAGAGCGTGGCCTACAAGGAGCGCGGCGGCGCGGGCACCGGCCTGCTGTCGTATGCGCTCTACGCCCACGACGGCGGCACGGCGGCGCCGCCGGCCGGCTACGTCCGCACGAGCTCGGGCGGACCGGATCGGGGTATCCAGGGCGGAGCCGCGCGGCTGGCGCTCAACACCTGGACGCACATCGCGGTCACCTACACGACCGCGGCGGGCGGCTCGACGATGAAGTTCTACGTCGACGGCGCGCTGGTGGCGACGGTCACCGGCGCCAACCAGAACATCCTGCAGGGCAACAATGCGCTGCGGATCGGCAACAGCAACGCGTCGATCTCGGAAGGATTCAACGGCGTGATCGACGAGCTCCGCATCTACAACCGCGCGCTCTCGGCTGCCGAGATCGTTGCGGACATGACTGCACCAATCGTCCCCTAGCTGTCGTGCGCCGGTCCCGGAGACCACCCCGGGACCGGCCTTTTTTCGTCCGCCGAAGGCGGACTTCAGCCAGCCCCAAGTCCCCAGCCCCCAGCCCCGACTCTGTTACGCTGTGCGGCATGAGCACCATCACGCTCACCGTCAACAGCCGCTCTCATACCCTCGACGTCGACCCGCAAACGCCGCTCCTGTACGTCCTCAGCGACGACCTCGCGCTGCGCGGGCCGAAATTCGGCTGCGGCCTCGGCCAATGCGGCGCCTGCACCGTGATCGTCCGCGGCCGCGCGGTCCGCTCCTGCGTGACCCCGGTCGGCACCGTCGCCGGCACGGAGATCACGACCCTCGAGGGGTTGGGCACGCCGGAGCGGCCCCATCCGATCCAGCGCGCCTTCATCGAGGAGCAGGCGGGGCAATGCGGCTTCTGCCTGAACGGCGTGATCCTCACGGCGAAGGCGTTTCTCGATCAGAACCCGCGCGCGACCGACGGCGAGATCCAGCAGGCGCTGTCGGGCGTCCTCTGCCGCTGCTTCGTGCACACGCGCATGCTGCGCGCGATCCAGCGCTATCGCGGCTCGGCTGCCGCAGCGGCGCCAGCAGAGGCAGGAGGCTTGCGATGACCATCTCCCGCCGCGAGTTCCTGCAGTCCTCGGGCGCGCTCGTCGTGACATTCGCAGCCGCGCGCGACGGGTTCGCGCAAGGCCAGTTCGACACGCGCGCGTCGCACATCGATCCGAAGCAGCTCGACTCGTGGATCGCGATTGCCGCCGACGGCCGCGTCACCGCCTACACCGGCAAGTGCGAGCTGGGGCAGGGCATCCAGACGGCGCAGATGCAGCTGGTGGCCGAGGAGCTGTCGGTGCCGCTCGATCGCGTGACGCTGGTCCAGTGCGACACCGCGGTGTGCCCCGATCAGGGCACGACGTCCGGCAGCCAGTCGACGCCCACCAACTTCAACGAGCGCAACCTCGCGCAGGCGGCCGCGACCGCGCGCGACACGCTGCTGCGCCTCGCGTCGACGCGCCTCGGCGTGCCGGCCGAACAGCTGACGATCGCCGCCGGGGTGATCGCCGCCCGCGGCGATCGCACGAAGCGTGTCTCCTACGGTGAGCTGGTCGCCGGCAAGAAGCTGAACGTCGCCGTCGACGCCAACGCGAAGCGGAAAGCGCCGGGCGAGTGGACCGTCCTCGGCGGCGCCGCGCCGCGCGCCGACATGGCAGCGATGGCCACCGGTCAGCTCGAGTACGTGCAGAACGTGCGCCTGCCCGGCATGCTCCACGGCGCGGTCGTCCGTCCGCCGTCGGTCGGCGCGACGCTGGCCGGCGTCGACGAGGCGTCGGTGCGCGCGCTGCCGGGCGTCGTCAAGGTGGTGGTGAAGAGCAACTTCGTCGGCGTCGTCGCCGCGAAGCCGTGGCAGGCGATCCAGGCCGCCGCGGCGCTGAAGACGACCTGGACCGACGGCCCCGCACTGCCGCCGCAGGCCGGTTTCTACGATCACCTCCGCAAGCAGCCGTCGCGCGACGCGTTCGTCGTCGACTCGAAAGACGTGGACGACAGGCTCGCGAAAGCGGCAACGGTCGTACGGGCCACCTACGTGCACCCGTATCAGATGCACGGCTCGATGGGCACCTCGTGTGCGGTCGCCGACGTGCAGAACGGCAGCGCGACGATCTGGTCGTCGACCCAGTCGGCGTATCCGACGCGCAGCGGCGTGGCGATGCTGCTCGGCCTGCCGGCCGATCGCGTCCGCGTCGTGTTCACGCGCGGCTCGGGCTGCTACGGCATCAACGGCGCCGACACCGTCGCCTACGACGCCGCGCTGCTGTCGCACGCGGTCAGCAGGCCGGTGCGGGTGCAGCTCTCGCGCAAGGACGAGATGGCGTGGGAGAACTACGGCTTCGCCTACGTCATCGATCAGCGCGCCGGGCTCGGCGCCGACGGCACCATCGTCGCGTGGGATCATGAGGCGTGGTTCCCGTCGCTTGGCGGGCGCCCCGGCTACGACACTCCCGGCAACGTCGTCACCGGCATGCTCGCCGGCTTCGCGCCGGCGCCCTTCCGGCCGGCACAGGCCGCGGAACCGGCGGGCGAGTTCCGCAACGGCAGCAACGCCGCGCCGTCGTACGTGTCGGGCCGCGTCGCCCGCAGCGCCGGGGGATGCGGCACGATCGCGAGCGAGCGGGTGCTGACGCACACGGTACGCTCGCCGTTCTTCACCGGCCCGCTGCGCTCGCCCTCGCGGCTGCAGAACACGTTCGCGCACGAATCGTTCCTCGACGAGATCGCGGCGCACGTCAAGGCCGATCCGGTTGCGTACCGGCTGCGCCATCTGAGCGACCCGCGGCTCAAGGAGGTGTTGTCGGCCGCGGCGAAGGCCGCGAATTGGCAGGCGCGGCCGTCGCCGGGACCCGACGCGGCAATGACCGGCGTGGCCCGCGGGCGCGGCTGCAGCTGCGTGCTCTATGAAGGCGACAACGGCTACGTCGCGCTGGTCGCGGAGGTCGAGGTCGATCGCGCCTCGGGGAAGGTGACCGCCAAACGCCTGGTCGTCGCACAGGACTGCGGGCCGATCTCGAATCCCGACGGCATGCGCAATCAGCTCGAGGGCGGCGCGCTGCAGGGCCTCAGCCGCGCCCTCGGCGAGGAAGTGACCTGGGACGATCGCAAGGTGACGTCGGTCGACTGGCGCACCTATCACAGCCTGCCGCTCGGCTTTGCGGTCCCGCCGATCGAGAGCGTTCTCATCAACCGTTCCGGCGTCGAAGCGTGCGGCGCCGGCGAAACGGCGATCACGATCGTCGCCGCCGCGGTCGGCAACGCGATCTTCGACGCCACCGGCGTCCGCGTGCGCGCCGTGCCGTTCACCCCGGAGCGTATTTCCGCCGCACTGAAGGGATGATGCGATGAAAGCGATGACGACGATGCTGGTGGGGTTGATCGCGGCGACTGCGCTTGCCGGCCAGGCGCCGGCCGGCCGCGGCGGTCGATCGCAGGAGCCTGGGCCGACGATCACCGTGCGCGGCCACACCTTCACGCAGCTCTCGCTCTTCCAGCGCAACGTCGGCGGCCCCGACGACATGACGACGCCGTTTCCGCCGCACAAGGTGATCGGCAACATCTATTACGTCGGCACGAAGAGCCTGGCGGTGTTTCTCGTCACCACGCCGCAGGGGCACATCCTGATCAACAGCACCTACGAGCGCAACGTGCCGATCATCCAGAAAGCGGTCGAGCAGCTCGGGTTCAAGTTCTCCGACATCAAGATCCTGCTCGGCAGCCACGCGCACGGCGATCACCAGGAAGGAGACGCGCTGGTGAAGTCGCTGACCGGCGCGCAGGTGATGGCGATGGCGGAAGATGTCCCCGCGCTGGAGGCGATGAAGCCTGGCGGCAAGCCGCACCCGATCGACAAGGTGCTGCACGACGGCGACACGGTGACGCTTGGCGCTACAACCCTCGTCGCGCACCTGACACCGGGGCACAGCCGCGGCTGCACGACCTGGACGCTCAAGGCCGAAGAAGGGGGAAAGACCTATGACGTCGTGATCATCGGCAGCTTCGGCACGAACCCCGGATTCAGGCTGGTGAACAACCCCGAGGCCCCGGGCATCGCCGACGAATTCAACCGGACGTTCAAGATCGCACGGTCGCTCAAGTGCGACGTCCCGCTCGGATCGCATCCCGGGATGTACAACATGACAGAGAAGCACTCGAAGCTCACCAGGGGCGGGCCGAACCCCTTCATCGATCCCGCCGGCTACCTGCTCGAAGTGGATATCGACGAGGCGATGTTCCGCGCGGTGCTGGCCGAGCAGCAGAAGGCGGCTTCCGCGCGTCCCTGATTTCGCGCTCCACCGGCGGCTCGTCCGCTGGCATCGATCTTGGAACGTCGCTGATGGGATGGGCCGGGAGATGCGGCGCGTAGGGCGCTCCAACGACGAGAGACGCCACGCGCTGAAGGAACTCCAGCGCCAGTGGGAAGCGGGGACGGGCCGTCCGCACCTGACCGCCGAACAGCTGCGGCGCGCCCGCGCCGCGATGGAGCAACGGCTGGCCCGCGCTGAAGATCGCCGCCGCGCCGAAGATCAAATCCGCGACGAGTACCACGACTCGCACGCCGTCATCATCACCTGGACCCGCAGGCCGCGGCGCTCGCGCCGGGCAACAAAGAACGAGTAGAACGCCGGCGCTCTGTTACGATTCCGGCCGGCGGCCGCCGCGCCGGTGCGCGATCACGGCCGCACTGGAGGGCGGCATGTTGAACCGGCGGGACTTCCTGCGCTTGGGCGGCGCGTCTGGCACCGCCGCCCTGATCTCCAAACCATTCAAGACCGTTGCGCACATCGAGGCGGCCTCCGCCGCCGTCGCCGATCGCACGCCCGAGGAGGTCGCCGCCGACGAGTTCTACTGGCGCGAGATCCAGGAGGCGTTCACGCTCGATCGCACGCTGACCAACTTGAACAACGGCAACAGCTGTCCCAGCCCGCGCGTCGTCCACGAAGCGGTGAAGCGCTACATGGACATGGCGAACATGCTGCCGGTGCAGTACAACAACGCCATCGGCCGCAACATCACCACCGTCCGGCGCCGCCTCGCCGCCGAGTTCGGCTGCGATCCGTCGGAGCTGGCCCTGACCCGCAACGCCAGCGAGTCGATGCAGATCGCGCAGAACGGCATCGACATGAAGGCGGGCGACGAAGTGCTGACCACCGAGCAGGACTATCCGCGGATGCTGACCACCTGGGATCAGCGGATGCGGCGCGAAGGCATCAAGGTGACGCGCATCCAGTTCCCGGTGCCGACGACGCAGGACGATCTGTATCAGCGGTTCGAGCGGGCGATTACGCCGCAGACCAAGGTCCTGCACTTCTGCCACATCACCAACCTCACCGGCCAGCTGTTCCCGGTGCAGCGGCTGGCGCGGCTGGCGCGCTCGCGCGGCATCCTGACGATGGTCGACGGCGCGCACGCGCTGGCGCACTTCCCGTTCAAGCTGCGCGATCTCGAGTGCGACTACTACGGCGTCAGCCTGCACAAGTGGCTGCTGGCGCCGCTCGGCAACGGCCTGCTCTACGTCCGGCCCGAGAACATCGCCAAAACCTGGCCGCTGCAGGCGGTGCCCGATCGCCAGGCGAATGACATCACCAAGTTCGAGGCGATCGGCACGCATCCCGAGGCGCTGCGCGCGGCGGTGGCCGAGGCGCTGGCGTTCCACCAGGCGATCGGCGGCGAGCGGAAGGCCGCGCGGCTGCGCTACCTGACGCTGCGGTGGGCGAACAAGGTGAAGTCGAACCCGCGGATCAAGGTGCTGTCGAACCTCGAGCCGGGGCAGACGTGGGGCGTGGCGATGGTGTCGATCGACGGCGTCGATCCGCGCGCGCTGTCGGCGCACATGATGGACAAGTACCGCATCGTCGTCAACGCGGTGACCGGCGGGACGCCGCCGGCGCAGCGGTTCGACTACAGCGGCCTGCGGGTGACGCCCAACGTCTACACGACGCTGGAGGAGATCGATACGTTCGCGGACGCGATGCTCGAGGTGGCGAAGACCGGCCTCCCCGCCGCCCCGCCCGCCACCCGCGGCGCCTGAGCTGGTGTCGCAGACGGTCTCGCAGACCGTGTCGGAGACGGTGTCGCAGACGGTGTCGGAGACCGTGTCGCAGACGGTGTCGGAGACGGTCTGCGACACCGTCTGCGACACCTCCGCGGGTCATCGCGGGCGCCGCAATTCGCGTGCAAAAGCAGCCGGATGACGTTGACATCGCTGCCGCCGCGGTCTACTTTGCTCGCGCGATTGCGGTTTTCGCCATGAGCGACAGCCATTCCGAACGCAGCTCCGTAAGGGTGTGCCCTCACTGCACGACCCTCGACATCGCGCACGTCGGCGACACGGAGAAGTCGCGCTGGCTCGAATGCCGCGAGTGTGGCCACGTCTGGAACCACAGCCTGGCGCCGCCGCCGGCGCCCGCGCGCACCGCAGGGTGGGGTGCCGACCAGCCGCGGCGGTGGACGCTGCGCGACGAGGCCGAGCGGCGGCTCGAGGACCATCGCAGTCAGCCGCGCGAGGCGGCGTGGACGAGAGATCCGGGCTGGCCGCGCGACCGCTGGCCGGTTGGCGGACGGGAAGAAAGTAAGAAGTACGAAGTCTGAAGCGGGTACTTACACGCCGCGAAGCGCCGACCCGGCGAGCGCCATCTCCGAGCGGCGTTCGCCAATCTGCTGCCGCCACATCGCGTAATACAACCCCTTCTGCGCAACCAGCTCGTCGTGGCCCCCGGTCTCGACAATCCGTCCGCGCTCGAGGACGTGGATGCGATCGGCGTGCAGGATGGTGGAGAGGCGATGGGCGATGAGCACGGTGATCGCATCGCCGCCGGCCGCCACCTCGCGGATCGTGTCGACGATCCCTTCCTCGGTCAACGAATCGAGCGATGAGGTCGCCTCGTCGAACACCAGCAGGTGCGGGCGCCGCAGCAGCGCGCGCGCGATCGACAACCGCTGCTTCTCGCCGCCCGACACCTTGACGCCGCCTTCGCCAATCACCGTGTCGAGCCCGCGATCGGCGCGCGCCAGCAGGCCGTCGCACGCCGCCTGGCGCAGCACCTCGAGGCATTCCGCGTCGGACGCCTGCGGGTTGACGAACACCAGGTTCTCGCGGATCGTGCCCGAGAACAGCTGCGTGTCCTGGGTGACGAAGCCGATCTGCTCGCGCAGCGTGTCGAGATCGATGGCGCGCCCGGGGATGCCGTTGTAGAGAATCTGCCCCGACTGCGGCTGGTAGAGCCCGACCAGCAGCTTCACCAGCGTCGTCTTGCCGGCGCCGGACGGGCCGACGAACGCGATCGTCTCGCCGCGCCGCACGCTGAACGAAATGCCGGTGACCGCCGGCGTCGACGCCGACTGATGCTGGAACGTCACCTGATCGAAGGCCAGCGTCCGCAGGTCGTCGAGCGGGCGCGGGTCGGCCGGCTTCGCTTCCTTCGGCATCTGCAGGATCTTCTCGTAGACGTTGAGCGACGCCTCGGTCTCGCGGTAGACGTTGATGATGTTGCCCAGCTCCTGCAGCGGGCCGAAGATGAAGAACGAGTAGATGAAGAGGGAAAAGAACTGGCCGACGCTGATCGCGCGGGTGTAAATCAGGTAGAGCATCAGGAACATGATGCTGGTGCGCAGCAGGTTGACCGACGTCCCCTGGATGAAGCTCAGGCTGCGCAGGTACTTCACCTTCTTCAGCTCCAGCTTCAGGATGCGCGCCGTCGTGCCGTTCAGCCGCGCGATCTCCTGCCGGCCGAGGCCGAGGCTCTTCACCAGCTCGATGTTGCGCAGCGACTCGGTCGTCGATCCGGCCAGGGCCGTCGTCTCGGCGACGATCTGCTTCTGGATCTGCTTGATCCGCCGGCTGAGCACCGAGCTGAGGATCCCGAGGAGCGGCACCGTCAGGAAGTACACCGGCGCAATCAGCCAGTGGACGCTGATCGCGTACGCCATCACGAAGATGATCCCCACCAGCGTCGTGAACAGCACGTTGATGCTGGTGGCGACCAGCTTCTCGACGTCGGTGCGAACTTTCTGCAGGCGGCCGAGCGTTTCGCCGCTGCGCTGATCCTCGAACACCGAGTAGGGCAGCTGCAGCGAGTGGCCGATGCCATCCGAGTACAGCTGCGCGCCGAGCCGCTGCGTGATGACGTTGATGTAGTAGTCCTGGAAATTCTTCGCCACCCGCGACACGAACGCGACGCCGACCGCCGCCGCCAGCAGCATGCTGACGCCGCGGAAGAATTCGGCGGTGGTGTATTCCTGGAACCGGGTCGCGTACTGGTCGATGACGTATCGGAAGATCAGCGGGTCCAGCAGCGAGAACACTTGATTGATCGTCGCCAGCACCAGCGCCAGCGCGACCAGTCCTTTGTATTGCCGCAGGTAGGCAAAGAGCAGCTTCATATCTCGGTCTGATTGTAGACGCTACTCGAGGGCAGCCCTGAAGGGCTGCGCTACGCACCGTCGCTCGGCGCGAAGCCGTGGAGCCTGCGCGACGCGGTCGCTCGTAGCGCAGGCCTTCAGGCCTGCCCGCAAGTGAACCTAATGGCCCGGGAAGTCCGGCTTGGTGTCGCGAAGAATCTCCAGGACCGCGCGGCGATCCGCCGCCGCCACCCGCGCGGTGCTGAGCCGATCGTCAGGCTGCGACAGCACGTCTATCATCCGGGTGTAGATGGCCTGCTTCACCGCCGCCGGCAAACCGTCGAACGCCGGCGAGTAGATCATGTCGCTGCACGGGTAGCGCAGCAGCCGCGTCTCGAGATCGAGCTGCGCGAACGAGCGCCCGAGCCGATCTCGAGGCGCCCGCGCCGCCAGCCGATCGGCGAACCCCTCGCGCGCGATCAGCGGCACCGTCGGCGGCTGCTCGGTGAGGAACAGCAGGTAATCGGCGAGCTCGTTCGCGAGATCGCGCACCGCGCCCGTCACCGCGACGCTGCCGGCCTCGTCCGCGGCGACGCGCGCCTCCCAGTTCAGCCGCGTCAGCAGGTTGATCGCGCGCATCTGGTGATCGAACACCAGCAGCGCGACGATGTCGCTCTGCGCCGACAGGTAGCCGCGGCGCTCGGGCTCGCTGTTCAACCAGTCGATGAACACCTGGTTCGACGTGCTGCCGTTGGGCGAGAAGGTGATGTTGCCGGTGTGCGCGCGCTGCGCGTACGGCACCGCCAGCGGATCCGAGGTGACGTACCAGCCGCCCCAGCGGTCGGGGTGCGGCGTCGCGTGGGTGACGTCGTAGCTGCCGAGCTGCGGCATCACGTTGCCGCCCTCGTCCACCGTGTTGCTGCGCACGATCATCCCCGGCACCTCCATCGTCGTCGCCGAGACGTGGCAGGCGAGGCAGCCGGTCTGCCGCCGCAGCTGCGCCGGCTCCGCGGCCTGATCGAGCGTGTAGAAGACGACGCCCTGCTGCGGATCGTGCGCCGCCAGCTCGAGCGCCGGCGCGCCGGGCACGTGGGCGACGACGACCGATTGGTCGAAGAAGATCGCGCGCGGCGTACGCGGGCTGGTGTAATCGCGCTGGACCCCGGTTTTCGAGAAGACCAGCAGCTGAGACTCCGCGGGAATGCCCAGCGCCGACAGGATCGACACGAGATAACCCGTCTGCGCGTCGCGCCGGAGCGACCGGGCGCCCGACGACAATTCCTGGTTCAGCCGCGCCACGCGATCGGTGGTGGGCCGCGAGCGATACGCGATGCGCGGGTGCTCGTCGAGGACGCCGCCCCACTCCGCGGCGCCCTGCTGCCCCGAAAGCGAGGCGCTGCCGGCGATGGCCAGGCCGGCGACGGCCGCGCCGGCGAGCGCCGGGGCGATCCAGTGCCTGCCGTGACCGAGCGGAGCGCGTCGAACGGGCGTCAACACCGCCTCATTGTACCCTTGTGCGCGCCGGCTCCCGGGTGTCCGGGAGCGGTCATCGCGCACACAGGGAATCGTAAGGACGGCCGATTTCGCCCGGGGATAACGCGAAATCGCGCTCGCCGCCGCAACCACTATCGCGTACACTGCGTCCCAACGAAATCACGTCAGAGCCAGACTGGAGGTCAGGGAAATGAAACGGATCGTCATCATCGTCGCCGGGCTGCTGGTTGCATCGACCAGCGCGTTCGCGCAAGCGCCGGATGCGGACGCCCTCGAGCGCGCGCTTGCGCCCGCGCCGCGCAACCAGAAGGAGGCCGCCACCGTGATCAAGTGGAAGGCCGACAACACTTACGACACCCTGAGGAAAGGGACCAACAAACTGGTGTGCTACGAGCGCACCGGCGACCCCGGCATCACGGCGCCGTTCGCGGCGCAGTGCACCAGCCTCGCCAACCTCGATCGGGTGGCGCAGAACCGCAAGTTCGCGGCGATCACCGACAAGGCGGCGCGCGACAAGGCGCTGGCCGACGCCGAAGCCAACGGCACCCGCGTCAAGCCCGAGTTCGGTTCGGTATGGCTGACGATGAGCGGCCCGGACAAGGCAACCGCGCGCATCCACACGACGGTCGCCGTCCCCGGCGCCACCGCGGCATCGATGGGGATACCCGACAACAACCAGAAGGGCGGCATCTGGATCATGAACGCGGGAACGTCTACCGCTCACTTGATGATCCCGGGCAGCTAGGCGACGTTGGTGCAAGGCTGGAAGGCGGGAAGGCGGGCCCTCCCGCCTTCCATTTCCACCTTCCACCCTTCCAGCCTTCCCGCCTTGCAGCGCGCCGCTAAATCCGGCAGGCGCGAAACTGCATGGTATCGTGATGCCCGCCTCACGGCCATGCGCCAATGAATCTCGAGCTCGACGGCCGCCGCGTGCTCGTCACCGGCGGCAGCAAGGGGATCGGCTTCGCCTGCGCGCGCGCGTTTCTCGCCGAAGGCGCGCGGGTGGCGATCGCGTCGCGTTCGCAGGCCAACCTCGCGTCGGCGCGGTCGGAGCTCGGCGAGGTGACGACCATCGCCGCCGACTTCACCGACGCCGCCGCCGCCCGCACCGTCGTCGATCGCGTCGAAGCGGAGCTCGGGCCGATTGACATCCTCATCACCAGCGCCGGCGCCGCCCGCCGCACGCCGCCCGACGAGCTGAACCCGTCGGCGTGGCGCGCGGCGATGGACGCCAAGTTCTTCACCTACGTCAACGTCATCGACCCGGTCGTCAAGCTGATGGCGGCGCGCGGCCGCGGCGCGATCGTGACCATCATCGGCAGCGGCGGCAAAGTCGCGTCGCCGATCCATCTGCCGGGCGGCGCCGCCAACGCCGCGCTCATGCTCGCCACCGTCGGCCTGGCGAACGCCTACGCCTCGAAAGGCGTCCGCATCGTCGGCATCAACCCGGGGCTGACGCGGACGACGCGGGTCGCCGAGGGGATGCAGGCCGAGGCCGCGCGGCTCGGGATCAGCGAGGCGGAGGCGCTGAAGCGCAGCGTCGATCGCATCCCGCTCGGCCGGATGGCCGAGGCGGACGAGATCGCGGCGGTCGCGCTGTTCGCCGCCTCGCCGCGCGCCAGCTATCTCACCGGCACGATCATCACGATGGACGGCGCGAGCGCGCCGGTCGTGGTATGAGAGGACTTCACCATGAGACGTAATCTGTTTGCGGCCGCCATGGTGGCGGCGCTGGCGGCCTCCTACGTCGCCGGCGGGCGCGGCGCGACCGCGCAGGAGCGGGCGGCAACGCCGGGCAAGGCGTACCGCTTCGAAAAACTTGCCGAGGGCGTCTACTTCGCCACCGGCACCGGCGCGATGACGACGATGAGCAACGGCATGGTCATCGTCAACGCCGACCACACGATGCTGGTCGACACCAGCGTGACGCCAGCCGCGGCGCGGGCGCTGGTCGCGCAGATCAAGGAAGAGATCACGCCGAAGCCGATCAAGTACGTCTTCAACTCGCACTATCACTTCGATCACGCGCACGGCAACCAGATCTTCGGCGACGACGTGGAGATCATCGGCCACGAGTTCATCCGCCGCATGCACCTGACCAACGTGCTGCAGCAGCGGACCAACAAGTCGTTCACCGACGTGCTGCCGGGTCAGATTGCGCAGCTGAAGCAGCGGATCGCGCAGGCGACCGACGCGAAAGACAAGGCGACGCTCGAGGCCAGCCTCGGCGTCACCGAAGCGCATTACAAGGCGACGCAGGAGGTGAAGGTGAAGCCGCCGAACGTCACCTTCACCGACTCGATGGCGATCTTCAAGGGCGGGCGCGAAGTGCACCTGCTGTTCCTGGGACGCGGGCACACCGGCGGCGACACGATGGTCTACCTGCCGGCCGAGCGAATCGTCTTCACCGGCGACTTCTTCGAGGGGCGCCCCGGCGCCGGCGTGCTGTCCTATCTCGGCGACTCGTTCATCGATGAGTGGCCGGCCAGCCTCGAGCGCCTGAAGTCGCTCGAGTTCGACACCATCGTGCCGGGGCACGGCGCGCCGTTGAAGGAGCGCCAGCAGATCGACGACTTCCAGAACTACCTGCGCGAGTTCTGGAAGCAGGCGTCGGCGCTGCGGGCGCAGGGGCTGACCGCGCCGCAGGCGGTCGAGAAGATGGACATGAGCCGGTTCGCGCCGCAGTACGGGCAGCGCGTCGGCCGGCCCGATCCGCGCGCCGTCCTGCGCGCCTATGAACTGCTCCAAATTCAGCAGCCGATGTAACCGCAGAGCACGCAGAGCACGCAGAGAAAACTCTGGTACTTCTTTTCTCCGCGGTCTCCGCGCTCTCTGCGGTTGAACGGTCGCTCTGAGGAACGATGCGATATCCGAGTGCGCTTCTCGTTGCGGCGACGCTGGCGGCGGGCGCGTGCGCGAGCCAGCCGGCCGCCACCTACGATCTGGTTGTCGCCAACGGTCGCGTCGTCGATCCCGAGTCGGGGCTCGACGGCGTGCGCCATGTCGGCATCACCGGCGGCAAGATCGCGGTCGTCTCCGAGACGCCGCTCCAGGGCACGCGAGTCATCGACGCGTCGCGCCACGTCGTCGCGCCCGGCTTCATCGACCTCCACGAGCACGGCCAGCAGGAAGAGTCGTACCGGATGATGGTGCGCGACGGCGTCACCTCCGCGTTCGAGCTCGAGGTCGGCACCGGCGACGTCGCGCAGTGGTACCAGGCGCGCGAGGGCGGGCAGATCGTCAACTACGGCGTGTCGATCGGGCACATCCCGGCGCGGATGAAGGTGCTCGGCGATCCCGGCACCGGCCTGCTCCCCGCCGGCATCGGCGGCAGCGGGTCGGCGACCGACGCGCAGATGACGGCGATGGAAGCGATCCTGCGAGAGGGGATCGCGCAGGGCGCGGTGGCGATGGGGTTCGGCAGCGCCTACACGCCCGGCGCGCCGATGTCGGAGATCGAGCGGATGTTCCGCGTCGCCGCCGCCGGCGGCCTGTCGGCGCACATCCACATGCGCGGCGGCATCGACGGGCTGCGCGAGACGATCGCGGCGGCGAAAGCCGCCGGCGCGCCGCTGCACATCGTCCACGTCAACTCGTCGGCCGGCAGCGAGCTCGAGGCCTTTCTCGCCGCGATCAAGGCGGCGCGCGACGCCGGGCAGGACGTCACGACGGAAGCCTACCCGTACGGCGCCGGCATGACCGAGATCCAGTCGGCGCTGTTCGACGACTGGGAGAAGTGGCCCGACGATCGGTTCGCGCTGCACCAGCTGGTGTCGACCGGCGAACGGCTGACGCGCGCGACGTTCGCCAAGGCGCGGGCTGCCGGAGGCACGGTGATCATTCACGGCCGGCCGGAAGAGCAGACGCGCGCGGCGATCGTCAGCCCGCTGTCGATGATTGCGAGCGACGGGTTCATCGAACACGGGCGCGGGCATCCGCGCACCTCAGGCACCTTCGCCAAGGTGCTGGGCAAGTACGTGCGCGAGGAGCGCGCGGTGCCGCTGGTGGACGCGCTGCGGCGGATGACGCTCGAGCCGGCGCGGCGCCTCGAGAAACGGACGCCGGCGATGGCCGCGAAGGGCCGGATTCGTGCCGGCGCCGACGCGGACCTCACGATCTTCGATCCCGCCACCGTGATCGATCGCGCTACCTACGAAGACGCGAGCATCCCGTCGGCCGGGATTCCATACGTCATCGTCGGCGGGCAGCCGGTCGTCGAGCGCGGCGAGGTGACCGCCGCGCGCCCCGGCCGCGCGATCCGCGCGCCGATTGCCGGTCATCAGTAGAGTGAAAGGGCATCAGCCGTGATGACATCTCGTTTTCTGTTGGCGTTCGCCTTCGCGACCACGGTTGCCGCCGCGGCCGGATGCCAGGGTCGCGCGGCGGCGGCGCCGCTGCGCGTGCTCGTCACAGTGCCGGCCGCGCCGGGGGCGAAGCCGCTCGACGGACGCCTGCTGCTTTTGTTGTCGACCGACCAGCGGACGGAGCCGCGGTTTCAGGTCTCCGACGGCGACCGCACCGCCCAGGTCTTCGGAGTGGATGTGGAAGGCCTCGCGCCCGGCCGTGAAGTTGCCATCGACGCCAGCGTGCTCGGCTATCCGGTGCAGAGCCTCGGCGACATCAAGCCCGGCGAGTACTGGGTGCAGGGGCTGCTGCACGTCTACGAGACGTTCACCCGATCGGACGGGCACACGGTCAAGCTTCCCCCTGATCGCGGCGAGGGGCAGCAGTGGTCGAGCGCGCCCGGCAACCTGTACAGCGCGCCGGTGAAGATGCGCATCGATCCGTCGAGCGATCGGCCGATCCGCGTCGCGCTCGACAAGACGATCCCGCCGCTGCCGGATCTCCCCGACACCAAGTACGTCAAGCGGATCAGGATCCAGAGCGAACGGCTGACCAAATTCTGGGGGCGGCCGATGTACCTCGGCGCCCTCGTCCTCCTGCCCGAGGGGTGGGACTCGCATCCGCGGGTGCGCTACCCGGTGGCGATCTATCACGGGCATTTTCAGCGCGAGGTCTCGGGGTGGCGCGAGACGCCGCCCGACCCGAAGCTGCCGCCGGCCGACGTGCCGAACATCGCGAAGTACTGCCCGAACGGCCACGAGGGAGAGTTCTGCGACAAGTACGGCTACGAACGGATGATGCAGGAGTACGGGTACCAGTTCTACAAGCAGTGGACGGGCCCGGGCTTCCCGCGCGTGATCATGGTCACGATCCAGCACGCCAATCCGTACTACGACGACTCCTACGCCGTGAACTCGGAGAATCTCGGCCCCTACGGCGATGCGATTACCTACGAGCTGATTCCGCACATCGAGCAGATGTTTCGCGGCATCGGCCCGTGGGCGCGCGCGGTCTACGGCGGCTCGACCGGCGGCTGGGAAGCGCTCGGCGTGCAGGTCTTCTACCCGGACCAGTACAACGGCGCCTGGGCGAACTGCCCGGATCCGATCGACTTCCGAAGCTACACGGTCGTCAACATCTACGAGGACGCCAACGCCTACTACTCCGAGGGGCCGTGGAAGCGCACGCCGCGGCCGGGGAAACGCGACTACCTCGGGCAGACGCGATCGACGCTCGAGCAGAACAATTTGATGGAGCTGGTGCTCGGCAC
>Ga0207675_100003257_pt1 | contig 15900 bp, 16 predicted proteins | sample KBSSwiS42_FD_184305 | JGI IMG/M metagenome (GOLD analysis project Ga0207675, IMG submission 184305) | Switchgrass rhizosphere microbial communities from Kellogg Biological Station, Michigan, USA - KBS Switchgrass S4-2 (SPAdes) (version 2) | ecosystem: Host-associated > Plants > Roots >... | reverse complement strand
TGACGGATGCCGGCCGCCTCGAGCCGCTGGGCCAGCGCCCACCCGGCGGCGGCGTCCGCCGGGGCCAGGTTCACCCCGACGCTGTCCACGAACGCCCCGGCGGCCATGGCCGGCACCTTCTGGGTGGCCGGGGCGGTGGCGGCGCTGGGCGCGGCGGCCGCGGCGCCGGTCCCCAGGCAGGCCAGCACCACCAGCGCGATGCCGGCCAACAGGGGACGCAACCGAGGCATCTATCCTCCGGAGCAAGGCGGGGGGATACGCCAGATCGGCGCCGCATGCGACCTCTATCGTGAGCACAACGGATCGGGTCAAGCAAGCGCGCCAACCTGGACATCGTGGCGGCCACCCGCGGTGGCCCTGTGACCTGCCGCGATAGGGCCGGCGCGGCTAGGCTACCCCCATGGTCTCGTTGCCGATCCCCGGCCAGTCCCGCTGGCGGTTCCCCGACCCGGCCACCGCCGGCGAGGACGGGCTGGTCGGGATCGGGGCCGACCTGGAGCCGGCCACCCTGGTCGACGCCTACCGCCAGGGGATCTTCCCCTGGCCGCACCCGGGGGCGCCGCTGCCCTGGTTCTCGCCCGACCCGCGCGGGGTGATCCCGCTCGACGGGGTGCGCTGTGCCCGCTCGCTGCGGGCCCGGCTGCGCCGCTCGGGCTGGGAGACCACCGTCGACCGGGCCTTCGCCGCCGTCCTGTCCGGCTGCGCCGACCGTGGAGGGACCTGGATCACGCCGCCGATGCTGGCCGCCTACCAGCGCCTGCACGACCTCGGCCACGCCCACAGCCTCGAGGTGTGGGACGACGGCGAGCTGGTCGGCGGCCTCTACGGGATCGGGGTCGGCGGGGTGTTCACCGGCGAGTCCATGTTCCACCTGGCCACCGACGCCTCCAAGGTGGCCCTGGTCGACCTGGCGGCCCGCCTGACCGAGGCGGGCGGTGCCCTGATCGACGTCCAGATGGTCACCCCCCACCTGGCCAGCCTTGGCGCCCGCGACCTGCCCAGGGCCGAGTTCCTCGACCTGCTGGCCCGGGTCCGCGACGACCAGGTCCGCCTGGCCGGCGACCGCCTCCCCGTCGCCCGGCTCGGTTAGGATCAACCCATGCGCGGCACCATGACCGGCAAGATCCTTGAGGAGCATCTGGTCTCGGGCCGGCTGGAGGCCGGCCAGGAGATCGGGCTGCGGATCGACCAGACGCTGCTCCAGGACGCGACCGGGACGATGGCCTGCATGGAGTTCGAGGCGCTCGGGCTGGACCGGGTCCGGGTCGACCTGGCCCTGCAGTACGTCGACCACAACATGCTCGGCTTCGACCACCGCAACGCCGACGACCACCTGTTCCTCCAGGGCTGCGCGGCCCGCTACGGCCTCCACTACTCGCGGGCCGGCAACGGCATCTGCCACCAGGTCCACACCGAGCGGTTCGCCCGCCCGGGGGCGACCCTGCTGGGGGCGGACTCGCACACGCCGACCTCGGGGGCGTGCGGGTCGATCGCCATCGGCGCCGGCGGGCTCGAGGTCGCCCTGGCCATGGCCGGCTACCCGTTCGAGACCCCGACGCCGATCGTGGTCGGCGTGCACCTGGAGGGCGAGCTGCCGCCCTGGGTCGCCTCCAAGGACCTGATCCTGTGGCTGATCCGCGAGTACACGGTCAAGGGCGGCCTCAACCGCATCTTCGAGTTCACCGGCCCGGGCGTGGCCGCCCTGCCCGTGACCCAGCGGGCCACCGTCTGCAACATGATCACCGAGCTCGGCGGGACCACCGCCATCTTCCCCTCCGACGCCCAGACCCGCCGGTTCCTGGCCCGCCAGCAGCGCGAGGACCAGTGGGTCGAGCTCGGGCCGGACGACGACGCGGCCTACGACGAGGAGGTCCACGTCGACCTGAGCACCCTGGAGCCGCTGATCGCCAAGCCCCACCAGCCCGACAACGTGGTGCCGGTCGCCGAGGTGGCCGGCACCCCGGTGTTCCAGGTGTGCTTCGGCTCCAGCGTCAACTCCTGGTACGAGGACCTGGCCATCCCGGCGGCCATGCTGTCCGGCCAGCACCTGCCCCCGACCACGGTCGGCACGGTGTCGCCGGGCAGCCGCCAGATCCTCACCACCATCACCACCTCGGGGGTGCTTGAGGACCTGGAGCGGGCCGGCCTGCGCATTCTGGAGCCGGCCTGCGGGCCGTGCGTCGGCATCGGCCAGGCCCCGCCGACCGGCAGGGCCAGCGTCCGCACCTTCAACCGCAACTTCAAGGGCCGCTCGGGCACGGTCGACGACCAGGTCTACCTGGCCTCCCCGGCGACCACGGCGGCCACCGGGCTGCACGGCGAGATCACCGACCCCCGCACCCTCGGCGACCCGCCGCCGGTCGGCGACCCCGACCCGGTGGTCGACGACTTCATGGTGCTGGCGCCCCCGCCGCCCGAGGCGGCGGAGCGGATCGAGATCGTCCGCGGCCCCAACATCAAGAAGCCGCCGATCCCGCCGCCGCTGCCCGAGGAGTTCAGCGGCCGGGTGCTGATCGTCCTTGGCGACAACATCTCCACCGGGTCGATGGCCCCCGACGGGGCGATCGTCATGGCCGACCGCTCGAACGTGCTGGCGATCGCCGAGTACACCTTCATGAAGGAGGACGCCGGCTTCGTGCAGCGGGCCAAGGACTGGCAGGGGGGCTTCATCGTCGGCGGCGACAACTACGGCCAGGGGTCCAGCCGCGAGCACGCCGCCCTGGCCCCGCTCGCCCTCGGCGTCCGCTGCGTCCTCGCCCAGGGCTTCGCCCGCATCCACCGCCGCAACCTGATCGCCCAGGGCCTGGTGCCGCTGCTCATCGACCAGCCGGCCCACGACCGGCTCGAGGTCGGCGACGCGCTGTCCATCCCCGGCATCAGGCAGGCCGTCGAGGCCGGGTCGGACCAGGTCGAGGTGCGGGCCGAGGGCAAGGACGGGTTCAGCGCCGCCCTCGACCTGTCGGCCCGTGAGCGCAAGGTCGTCCTGGCCGGCGGCGTCCTCAACCAGCTCCGGGACCGGGAGGAGCAGCGTGAGCGCTGACGTGTTCGCGGCCGTGGAGGCGGCCAGGCAGCGCGGTCGGACGGTGGTCATGGGGACCACCGTGCGGACCGAGGGCGACCCGCCGTCGGCCCCGGGGAACCGGGCCCTGTTCGCCCCCGACGGGGCCCTGCTGGCCGGCACCATCGGCTGCAACGGCCTGGACCGCAAGGCCGGCCGCGACGGGGCCGGGCTGCTGGCGGCCGGGGAGCGGTCGGGCCTGCGGGCCTACACCAGCTTCGAGGGCGAGCCGGGCGAGGGCGTGGTCGAGGTCTTCCTCGAGGCATTGGCCGGCCCGCCGAGGCTGGTCGTCGGGGGCGCCGGGCCGGTCGCCGACGCCCTGGCGGCCATCGGCGGGATTGTCGGCCTGGCCGTCCGGGCCGAGCCGCCCGGGTCGGCCGGCTTCGACGAGGCGACCCAGGGCCTGGGCCCGGGCGACGCGGTGGTGTTCGTCGACCACGACGACCCCGCCCTGGTGCCCGCCCTGACGGGCCTCCTCGGCGGCCAGGCCGGCTATCTCGGGGTGATGGGCAGCCGCCGGCACACCCCGGGGTTCGTGGCCCGGCTGCGCGAGGCCGGGGCCGACCTGGGCCGGCTGCACAGCCCGACCGGCCTGGACCTGGGCGCGCGCCGCCCACCCGAGATCGCCCTGTCGATCCTGGCCGAGGTGCTGGCCGTGACCCACGCCCGCCCGGGCGGGAGCCTCAGCATCGTGGGCCAGGCAGAGGAAAGCCCCGAGTAGGCCTCGGGCGCAGAGCCCGCGGTTCTCCTCGGGGCCTTCCATCCCCCGAACGGCACCTCCATCACCGGACCCGCCTCGGGAGGTGGGCCGGCTCACGTCCCAGTCACGGGAAGAGACCAGGACGCACGGCCCGGCGTGACCGCCAGGCCTACCGTTCAACCGCGACGGTGACATACAAGAGGCCACCGTGCCGTCGATCCGGACTCTGCCAGACCGTCCGGTTTCGGTCAATCCCCAGTTCGCCCGGTTTCGGCCGGTGTCCTGCACAGGACGTATCCGCAGTAGCCCGTGTACGCCGTCGAGATCCGTCGTTCGGGTCTGATCCCGAAGCACGGAAAGCAGATAGGATCCGGCCGATCGCCGGTCCCGTCGGGGGTGGCCGGTGCCTGCCCGAGGAGGTCCGGATCTTGGCACAGTCCTCGAACGCGCGGCACCGGCTCCGCCGGGGTGTGCTCGCGGCCCTGGTGGCCGTGCTGGCGGCGACCCTGTTCACGGTCCCATCGGCCACGGCCTCCCCGCCACCGGCGTCGGGCACCGGCTCGGCGGCCGTGCCCCGGCTGGACTGGGGGAGCTGCGGCGAGGGCTTCGAGGCCTTCGAGTGCGCCACCGCGGTGGTGCCGCTGGACTACGACCGGCCCAAGGGCAAGCAGATCACCCTCGCCCTGGCCAGGCTCCCGGCCGCGGACCCGAGCCGCAAGATCGGGTCGCTGTTCCTCAACCCCGGCGGGCCGGGCGGCTCGGGCGTCGACATGGTGCTGGAGGGCGGCCCGTTCCTGTACTCCGACGAGGTCAGGGCCCGCTTCGACCTGGTCGGCTTCGACCCCCGCGGGATCATGCGCAGCACCCCGCTGCGCTGCTACGAGACCTTCGACGAGGCCATCGCCGACCTGTGGCCGATCGCATTCCCGGTGACCCGCGACGAGGAGCGGGTCTATGTCCGCTCCGACCGCGCCATCGCCGGGGCCTGCGCCGAGCGCGGCGGCCCCATCCTCGACCACATGTCGACCGCCAACGTGGCCCGTGACATGGACCTGCTGCGCCGGGCTGTCGGCGACGCCAAGCTGACCTACGCCGGCTACTCCTACGGCTCGTATCTGGGCGCGACCTACGCCAACCTGTTCCCCGGCAAGGTCAGGGCCCTGGTCGTGGACGGGGTGCTCGATCCGGTCGCCTGGTCCACTGGCCGCGGCGACCAGGCACGGACCCTGCCGTTCTCGACCCGCCTGCGCAGCGCCAAGGGCGCCTATGCGACCCTCCAGGAGTTCCTGCGCCTGTGTGACGCCGGCGGGGAGAACTGCGCCTTCTCCGCTGGCGACCCCAAGCGCCGCTTCGACCGGCTGGCCCAGCGGCTGCTTCGCGAGCCCGCAGAGGTCATCGACCCCGACGGCGTTCCGGTGACGATCACCTATGCCGACATGGTGACCATCACCCTTGGCGCGCTCTACGACGCCGCCAGCTGGCCCGACCTGGCCGGTTTCCTCCAGGCGCTGTGGGAGCAGACCAGCCCGCGGGCGGCCGGGGCGAGCCTCCAGACCCTTCGGGCCCGGTTCGGCACTGGCCTCCAGCAGGAGGAGTACCCCAACTTCGTCGAGGGCTTCCCCGGGGTGGCCTGCTCCGAGACCCACAACCCGTCCACCGTGGGCGCCTGGTCGCGGGCGGGGAGGGCCCAGGACCGCCAGTACCCCTACTTCGGACGGCCCTGGACCTGGGCCACCAGCATCTGCGAGCCGTGGCCGGGCTGGGACGACGATCACTTCGACGGCCCCTGGGACCACACGACCGCCAACCCGGTGCTGGTGGTCGGCAACCTGTTCGACCCGGCCACCCCGTACCACGGGGCGGTCACCGTCGACCGGCTGCTGCCGCGGTCGCGGCTGCTCACCCTGGCCGGGTGGGGACACACCTCGCTGTTCGCGTCGGCCTGCGTCGACGCCTACGTGAACACCTACCTGCTCACCTCGCGGGTGCCGCCCAAGGGCACGGTGTGCGAGCCCGACGTGGTGCCGTTCGCCGAGCCGGCCACCGCAACCGCTCAGGCGACGCGGGCAGCCGGCGCGCCCAGCAAGGCCGCCCTGATCCCGTCGCCGATGCTCCAGCGCTTCCTCAAGAGCTGAGCCGGCGCGCGACCCTGTCCCTCACCGGGCGTAGGCTGACCACATGCCTCGCCTCGTGAGGGACGGGTCGCTGCGGGTCGGCGGCCGCACCGTCCAGGTGACCAGCGTCGGCAAGCCGTTCTTCCCCGACGTCGGCCTGGTCAAGGGCGACCTGCTCGCCTACTACCGTGACGTGGCCGAGGTCATGCTCCCGCACCTGGCCGGCCGGCCCCTCAACCTGCAGCGGTTCCCCAACGGGGTCAACGGCAAGGGGTTCTGGCAGCAGGGCGCCTCCGACCACTTCCCGGACTGGGTCCGCACCGTCACCGTCGAGCGCCGGGGCCGCGGCGGAACTGTCGACCACGTCGTCTGCGAGGACGCCGCCACCATCGTCTACCTGGCCAACCTGTCCACGGTGACCTTCCACGCCTGGACCTCGAGGGTCGAGCACCTGGCCCGGCCCGACCTGGTCATCATCGACCTCGACCCCGACCCCGACCAGGAGCTGGACGTGGTCCGGGCGGCGGCCAGGGCGGTCAGGAAGGCGTCCGAGGAGGTCGGCCTGACCCCCTTCATCCAGACCTCAGGGTCCAGGGGCTACCACGTGGTCCTGCCCTTGCGGCCCGGCCCCGACGTCGAGGTGGTCAGGGGCCTGGCCGACGAGCTGGCCCTGCTGGTCGCGGCCCGCGACCCCGACCGGCTGAGCGTCGAGTGGCGCAAGGCCAGCCGCCAGGGCCGCCTGCTGCTGGACACCGCCCGCAACGGCTACGCCCAGACGGTGGTCGCCCCCTACTCGGTCCGGCCCAAGCCGGAGGCGCCGGTGGCCACCCCGATCGACTGGTCGGAGCTGGGCCGGGTCGAGCCCCGCACCTACACCGTGACCAACCTGCGCCGCCGCCTGGCCCGCAAGCCCGACCCGTGGGCCGCCATCGCCGCCAAGGCGGCCGAGTTCGACCCGGTCCGGGCCCGCCTGGACGAGGCCCTGGCCGAGGCCGGCCAGGGCCGGCAGAGCTCCGCCTAGCCGTCGCGGAGGCGCCGGTAGCGGCGGATCAGGGCATTGGTGGAGCTGTCGTGGCCCAGGTCGTCGCCGGCCGCCGCCTCGAGCTCGGCGGCGATCCGGGTGGCCAGCACCTTGCCCAGCTCCACCCCCCACTGGTCGAACGAGTTGACGTCCCAGACGACCCCCTGGGTGAACACCTTGTGCTCGTACAGGGCGGTCAGCTGCCCGAGCACCGACGGGCTCAGCTCGGGGGCGAGGATGGTGCTGGTCGGCCGGTTGCCGGGGAAGGTCCGGTGGGGGGCGAGGTCGGGGGCGACCCCCTCGGCCAGCACCTCCTCGGTCGTCTTGCCGAAGGCCAGGGCCTCGGTCTGGGCCAGGAAGTTGGCCATGAGCAGGTCGTGGTGGTCGCCGACGACCTCGGCGGGCCGGCAGATGCCGATGAAGTCGCTCGGGATCAGCCGGGTCCCCTGGTGGATCAGCTGGTAGAAGGCGTGCTGGCCGTTGGTGCCGGGCTGGCCCCAGACCACCGGCCCGGTGTCCACCCGGACCGGCCGCCCGTCGAGGGTGACCGACTTGCCGTTGGACTCCATGTCGAGCTGCTGGAGGTAGGCCGGGAAGCGCTCGAGGTACTGGCTGTAGGGGAGCACGGCGTGGGTCTCGGCCCCGAAGAAGTTGATGTACCAGATGCCGAGCAGCCCCAGCAGCACGGGCAGGTTGCGCTCGAACGGGGTGGTGCGGAAGTGCTCGTCCATCAGGTGGAAGCCGGCCAGCAGCTCGCCGAAGTGGTCGGGCCCGATGGCCACCATCAGCGACAGCCCGATCGCCGACGGGTAGGAGTAGCGGCCCCCGACCCAGTCCCAGAACCCGAACATGTTGGCCGGATCGATGCCGAAGGCGGCCACCTTCTCGGCGTTGGTCGACACGGCCACGAAGTGCCGCGAGACGGCCGCCGGGTCGCCGAGGGCATCCAGCAGCCAGGCCCTGGCCGTGCGGGCGTTGGTCAGGGTCTCGATGGTGGTGAAGGTCTTTGAGCAGACGATGAACAGGGTCTCGGCCGGGTCCAGGTCGCGGGTCGCCTCGGCGATGTCGGCCCCGTCGACGTTGGAGACGAACCGGAAGGTCATCGAGCGGTCGCTGTAGGGCCGCAGCGCCGCATAGGCCATGGCCGGGCCCAGGTCGGAGCCGCCGATGCCGATGTTGACGACGTTGCGGACCCGCCGGCCGGTGTGGCCGAGCCAGCGGCCGGAGCGGACCTCCTCGGCGAACCCGCGCATCCGTCCCAGCACCTCGTGGACGTCGGGCACGACGTTGTGGCCGTCGACCAGGATCGAGCTGCCCTCGGGGGCGCGCAGCGCGACGTGCAGCACGGCCCGGTTCTCGGTGAGGTTGATCCGCTCCCCGGCGAACATGGCGTCGATCCGCTGGCGCAGCCCGGCCCGCTCGGCCATGGCCACCAGCAGCCCGACCGTCTCGGCGGTCACCCGGTGCTTTGACCAGTCGAGATAGAGGTCGCCGGCCTCGCAGGTCAGCGTCTCGCCCCGCGCCGGGTCGGTGGCGAACAGCTCCCGCAGGTGGGTGTCCTTGACCGCCTCGTGGTGCCGCACCAGGGCCTGCCACTCGGGGGTCTGGTCGATGCTGGTGGGGGGCTCGGCCATGGCGCTCGGCTCCTCGCTCGGGACGGGGCTAGCAGGGTACCGCGTGGGTACAAGGAGGACGATGGAGCAGCTGAAGCGCCTCGTGCAGGCGGTCGACGACGTCCAGCAGCGGGACGGTCAGCCACAGCCGGCTGCGGGGCAGCGGGGCGGCCCTGGTCGTCGGGCTGGCCCTGACCCTGTGGGGCGGGCTGGGGGTGGCCGAGGCGGCCCAGTCGGCCATGAACGGCATCTGGAACGTCCCCCGCCGGCGCTACCCGAGCTTCCTCCTGCGCCGCCTGCGCGGCCTGGCCTGGCTGGTCATCCTGGGAGGCGGGCTCCTGCTGGCCAGCGTGGTCTCGGGGGTCGCGGCCGCCGCCGACACCGCCTGGTCGGGGGCGGCCGGGGTGGCCGCCTCGACGCTGGTCAACATGCTGCTGTTCCTGATCGGGTTCCGGGTCCTGACGGTCCGCAACGTCTCGCTGCGGACGCTGCTGCCCGGGGCGGTGCTGGCCGCCATCGCCTGGGCGCTGCTCCAGTGGCTGGGCGGCTGGTACGTGGCCCGCCAGCTCAGCCGGGCGAGCGCCACCTACGGCGCCTTCGCCCTGGTCATCGGCCTGCTGTCGTGGCTGTACCTGGCCTCGACGGTGACCCTGCTGGCGGCCGAGCTGAACGTGGTCCGGAGCCGGCGGCTGTGGCCCCGGAGCCTGGCCCCGCCGCCGCTGGGCGGGCCCGACGAGCGGGCCCTTGAGGGCCTGGCCAAGCAGGAGGAGCGCCTGCCCGACCAGCGGGTCGAGGTCAGCTTCGACGGCGACGCCGAGGCCGGCGGGGCGGCGGCGGGGGAGCGGCCGGCCGGGCGGGGGCCGCCGGCTCAGACCGGGTAGTCGCGGGCCTCGTCGAGCACGACCTCGCCCCCGACCTCGGCGGTGCCGTCGGGCCCGGGCCGGGCCCGCAGCAGCGACCCGGCGCCCTGGCGGATCGTCACCGGACGGCCGAGCTGGCTGACCAGGCGGACAGCGGCGGCGCCGGTGGCCTCGTCCTCGGCGATGCCATAGCGGGGCGCGAACACCCTCGACCTGACCAGCCCGGCGGCCTCGTCCTCCCAGGCCCAGCAGTCGGCGAAGTCGAGCCCGTCGGGGCCGCCGTCGAGCGCGTCCACCTGCTCGGGCCCGGCCAGCTGGCGCAAGCTCATCTCCGGGGCCCACTCGGCCCGCCCGCGGATCCAGGTCACCCCGTCGGTGTCGAGGAAGGTCGGGACCTCGCCGGCGGGCGGCCGCAGCACGGCCACGGCGGTCCGCTCCCGGGCCAGCAGCCAGCTGGTCCCGACCAGCGGATGGCCGGCGAACGGGAGCTCGGCGGCCGGGGTGAAGATCCGCACCGCGCCCGCGGAGCAGTCGTCGACGAACACTGTCTCGCTGAAGCCGAGGTCGGTGGCGATCGCCTGGCGGCGCCCCTCGGGCACGGCCGCCCCGTCCAGGAACACCCCGAGCGGGTTCCCGCCCGTCCCCTCGGGAGCGACGAACACCCGCAGCACATGCAGCTCGGCCATGGCCGTAGGCTACCGATGCGGTGGAGAATGCGCAGCGGAGGGAGGTGCCGATGAGCGGGTTCGTGTCACGTGGGTTCAAGGGCCGGCGCCGGCCGGCCGAGCAGGCGACCAGGCTCCCGCCGGGCCAGTACGCCGAGCGCGGGTTCCCGGTCCTGAGCGCCGGGCCGACCCCCCGGGTCGACCTGGCCGACTGGCGGCTGAAGGTCGAGGGGCTGGTGGCCAGGCCCCAGGAATGGACCTGGAAGGAGGCCCAGGCGCTGCCCGCCTCCAGCTTCGAGGGCGACATCCACTGCGTGACCCGCTGGAGCAAGCTCGGCACCAGCTTCGGCGGGGTCTCGGTCGACACCCTGCTGGAGGCGGCCGAGCCACTGCCCGAGGCCAGCCACGTGGTCGCCTTCTGCTACGGCGGCTACACCACCAACCTGCCCCTTGACGACGTCCAGGGCGGCAAGGCGTGGGTGGTGTGGGAGCACGAGGACGCGCCGCTGCCGGCCGAGCACGGCGGGCCGGCCCGGCTGCTCGTGCCCCACCTGTACTTCTGGAAGAGCGCCAAGTGGCTGGCCGGCCTGCGCCTGCTCGACCACGACGCGCCCGGCTTCTGGGAGTCGCTCGGGTACCACAACCACGGCGACCCCTGGCGGGAGGAGCGGTATTGGGGCGACTGAGCTGGCGGCTGGCCGACGTCGTCGAGGTCCGGCCCGAGACCGGCCGGGTCGTCACCCTGGCCCTTGCGGTGCCCGGCTGGGACGGGCACCGGCCCGGCCAGCACGTCGACGTGCGCCTCACCGCCGAGGACGGCTACCAGGCCGAGCGGGCCTACTCGATCGCCTCGGCGCCCGACGGCTCGCGGGTCGAGCTGGCCGTCGAGCGCCTGGAGGACGGCGAGGTCTCGCCGTACCTGGCCGGGGAGCTGCGCAAGGGCGACCAGCTGGAGCTGCGCGGGCCCGTCGGCGGCTACTTCGTCTGGGAGCCGGACCGGGGCGGGCCGCTGCTGCTGGTCGGTGGCGGGTCGGGGGTGGTGCCGCTGATGGCCATGCTGCGCCAGCGGGCGGCCGACGGCAGCAATGTTCCGGCCCGCCTGCTGTACTCCTCTCGCGACCTGGAGGACGTGATCTTCCGCGAGGAGCTGGAGCGGCTGGAGGCGGCCGGCGACGGCCTGACCGTCACCTACGCCCTGACCAGGGCTCAGCCGGCCGGCTGGACCGGGTACGCCCGGCGCGTCGACGCCGTCATGCTGGAGGAGGTCGGCTGGCCGCCCGGCGAGCGCCCGCTGGCCTATGTGTGCGGCCCGACCCGGCTGGTCGAAGCCGTCGCCGGCCACCTGGTCGCGCTCGGCCACGACCCGTCGCGGGTCAGGACGGAACGCTTCGGACCAACGGGGGTGCCATGACGATGGACGAGACCGACCTTCGCCTGGACGGCAACGGCGTGGCCGGGATGCTGGCCGAGGTGTTCGGCTTCGAGATGACCGTCTGCTGGGGCTGCTGCGCCGGCTGCGGGGCCAGCAACCAGCTCGGCGCCATGCTCGTCTACGCCCACGGCATGGGCGCCGTCGCCTGCTGCCCGGCCTGCGGCCAGCACCTGCTGCGCATCGCCCGCGGGGAGGGCCGCTGGTGGCTCGACCTGCGCGGCCTGGCCTGGCTGCAGCTGGACGAGCAGGCCCGGATGGCCGGCTGATGGCGCTGCGGTTCGGGGTGCTCGGGACCGGCTACTGGGCCCAGGAGACCCACGCCAGCATGCTCGCCGCCTCCGACGACGCCGAGCTGGTCGCCATCTGGGGCCGCGACCCGGTCAAGACCGAGGCGGCGGCCGGGCGCTTCGGGATCGCCGGCTTCACCGACCTGGACCGGCTGCTGGCCGAGGTGGACGCGGTCGCCATCGCCGTCCCCCCGGACGTCCAGGCCGAGCTGGCCGTGCGGGCGGCCGCCGCCGGGCGCCACCTGCTGCTCGACAAGCCGCTGGCCCTGTCGCTGGACGGGGCCGACCGGGTGGCCGAGGCGGTGGCGGCCGGCGGGGTCGCCTCGCTGATCTTCTTCACCCTGCGCTTCCTGCCCGAGCTGGCCGCCTGGGTCGAGGCGGCCGGGGCGGTGGGGGACTGGCAGGGTGGCGACGGAGCCTGGCTGGGGTCGGTGTTCACCGAGCCCGACAGCCCCTTCGCCGGGTCGCCCTGGCGGCGGGACAAGGGCGCCCTGTGGGACCTCGGCCCCCATGTGCTGTCCCTGGCCCTGCCCGTGCTCGGCCCGGTCGAGCGGGTGACCGCCGGCACCGGCTACGGCGACACCATGCACCTGGTCCTCGGCCACGCCGGCGGCGCCTCCAGCACCCTGACCATGAGCCAGACCGTCCCGGTGGCCGCCACCCACGTCGGCCTCCAGGTCTGGGGGCCCGAGGGCCGCTCGGCCACCCCGCCGTTCGAGCTCGCCCACACCGACGCCATGGGCGAGGCCATCCGCCAGCTCACGGCCATGGTCGCCGCCGGCGCGACCGCCCACCCCTGTGACGTGCGCCTCGGCCGCGACATCGTGGCCGTCCTGGAGGCGGCCGAGCGGTTCCTGTCCGCCGCCCCCGCGACCCGGGCGGCCGCCGTCGCCGGCTAGGACGGCGGCGCCGAGGCGGCGGCGTCGCGTCCGCGGAGCCGGAACCCGAGGTAGATGGCGGCGAGGACTGGCAGGACGAACGGGATGACGACCAGGACAACCGCCATCAGGCTCGTCTCCGATGGCCCCAGTGGCGCCGATCCGACCGCTCTTGAGCCTCCGGCCGAGGTCATGACGGTCCCCAGCCCGGCCAGCACCCAGCTCATCCCGCCGAGGGTGCCGATCAGCTTGTCGCGGGTGGTCCACAGCCGCGACAGCCACACCAGCACCACCCCCACGACCCACCCGGCGAACGGGATCACCAGCAGCACGATGGCGATCACCTCGAGCCATGGGGTGGCCGGCCGGACCGGCGGGCGCTGGACGCCGCCGCGCTCGCGGGCCTCGGCGGCGATGTCGGCCGGGTCGCCGAGGCGTTCCAGCACGGTGCGGACGCCGGCCTCGGTCTCGGGGTCGAGCGCGGCCCGGGCGGCGGCGATGTGCTCGCCGACCTCGTCGAGCAGCTCCTGGCGGCGGTTGGCCGGCAGGTCGCGGAGCTCGCCCTCCAGGTCCTGGAGGTAGCGGAGGACCAGGGCGTCGACCTCGGTGGTCATGGGCTGCCTCCTTGTCGCAGCAGGTGGTCGACCGCGTCGGTGAAACGGTCCCACTCGGTGGTGAACAGGGCCAGGGCCCGCCCCCCCTCGCTGGTGAGCTGGTAGTAGCGCCGGGGCGGCCCGCTGGGCGACTCGTGCCAGGTGGTGGTGACCAGCCCGTCGCGGCGCAGCCGGCTGAGCAGGGGATAGATGGTCCCCTCGCTGGTGACCAGGCCGTCGGCCGCTCCCAGGCTGCGCACCAGGTCGAAGCCGTAGCGGGGCTGGTCCCGGAGCAGGGCCAGCACGCAGTACTCCAGGGTGCCGCGCCGCATCTGGGTGATCAGCGACTCGCGCTTAGCAGGTACCATGCGTCACATAGTACATGGCAGCACCGAGGAATCAAGGGCCGGGCGGGACGCGACGGTACGGCGTGTGGCTGGGCTCAGGCGTCCTGGACCTGGATGGTGAACTCGGCGGTGAAGCTGCCGCCCTCCTCGACCAGGGGGGTGGTCCCGGCGGCGAGGGCGGCGGTGGGGCCGGTCATCGGCTCGAGGCAGACGAACTCGGCCCCTGGGGGAGCGAACACCTGGGCGTGGTCGTAGCCCTCGCCGTAGCTGACCAGCAGGCGCCGGCCGGCCGCCTCCAGGCCGAGCCACCGGGCGGCCGGGCCCTGGCCGAGGGCGTACAGGTCGTCGAAGGTGCGGTCGCCGACCGGGTCGGCCTCGGACGGCTCGTCGGCCGTCTTGCCGGTGGGCAGGCCCCGGTCGTCCAGGTCCAGGTGCGTCCGGTCGGGGAGCAGCAGCCGCCAGGCCGACCGCGGGGCGCCAGGGAGCCGCAGGTAGGGGTGCCAGCCGAAGGCCACCGGTACCGGCCGCCCGCTTGTGGCCGCAACGGTGGTGGTCACGGCCAGTGTCGCCGCTCGGGCGGTGGCGGTCACGGTCAGCCGGTGGGGGAACGGGAACGCGGCCAGCAGCTCCGGGAAGGCGCCGTAGTCCAGGCTGGCCTGGAGCGTGGCCGAGCCCTCCCCGGCGGCCAGGCGCTCCAGTTGCCAGCCCCGGTGGGCGGTCAGGGTGCCGTGGATCGGCAGGCCGCCCGGGTCGGTGGACAGGTCCAGGCCGTCCAGGTCGACCTCGACCCCGGCGGCCTGGTAGCGCCACTCGGGCAGGCGGTTGGCCCAGGGGGCGAGCAGGGGCAGGCCGGTGACGTGCCTGTCCCGGTACCCGGCGACCCCGCCGGGCAGGGCCAGCAGTTCCTGGCCCCGGTGGCGCAGGCTCGTCCCGAGCAGCCCGAGCCCGGGCAGGAAGGTCGCCTCCAGGTCCCCGGCGGCCAGGGTGACCGACGACTCCCCCTCGAGGCTGCCGATGCGAAGGCTCCCATTTCCCGGGGGCCTGGGCGTGAGGCCCCCGGACCCCCGGTCACTCACCGGTCGGGAGCTCCTCGTGACCGCCGAACTCCTTGCGCATGGCCGACAGCAGCTTCTCGGCGAAGTCGGCCTCCCCGCGGGAGGAGAACCGCTCGTACAGGGCGGTGGTGAGCACGTGAGCGGGAACGCCCACGTCCACCGCTGCCGCCACCGTCCAGCGGCCCTCGCCCGAGTCCGACACCCGGCCCGAGAACCCGGCCGCCCTGGGGTCCTGGAGCAGGGCGTGGGCGGTCAGGTCGAGCAGCCAGGACCCGATCACACTGCCCCGGCGCCACAGCTCGGCCACGGCGGCGACGTCGAAGTCGTAGCGGTAGTAGCTGGGGTCGCGGAGCGGCGCCGCCTCGGCGCTGGCCTGCTCCTCGCGCTTGCCCACGTTCGCCTTGTGGAGGATGTTCAGCCCCTCAGAGTAGGCGGCCATGATCCCGTACTCGATCCCGTTGTGGATCATCTTCACGAAGTGGCCGGCCCCGGCCGGCCCGCAGTGCAGGTAGCCGAGCTCCTCGGGCGGCGGGGGGCCCTCGCGGCCCGGGGTCCGCTCGGCCGCCTCCAGCCCGGGGGCCAGGGCCCGGAACAGCGGCTCGAGCCGGGCCACGACCTCGGCCTCGCCGCCGATCATCAGGCAGTAGCCCCGCTCCAGCCCGTACACCCCGCCGCTGGTCCCGATGTCCAGGTAGTGCAGGCCCCTTCCGGCAAGGGCCTCGGCCCGGTGGACGTCGTCGCGGTAGAAGGAGTTGCCGCCGTCGATCACCACGTCGTCGGGCGCCATCAGCCCGGCCAGCTCCTCGATGACCCGGCCGGCCACCCCGGCCGGGACCATCACCCAGGCCGCCCGGGGTGCGTCCAGCTTGGCCACCAGGTCCTCCAGGGAGGTGGCGCCGACCGCCCCCTCGCCCTCCAGCTGCTGGACGGCTGTCTGGGCCCGGTCGTAGACGACACACTGGTGGCCGGCGCGCTGTAGCCGCCGGACCAGGTTGGCGCCCATCCGGCCGAGGCCGATCATGCCAAGCTGCATGCCGTGCTCCTTCGATTCGGGCCGCGCCAGGATGCTACGCGGCGTCCGCCACTCGAGAAAGCGGGGACCATGACCGACGAGTTCGACGTGATCGTGATCGGCGCCGGCCCACCGGGGCAGGTGGCCGCCGGCCGCTGCGCCGACGGCGGCCTGGCCGTCGCCCTGGTCGAGCGGGAGCTGGTCGGGGGCGAATGCTCGTACTGGGCCTGTGTCCCCTCCAAGACCCTGATCCGGCCCGGGGACG
>Ga0207675_100003256_pt1 | contig 15906 bp, 15 predicted proteins | sample KBSSwiS42_FD_184305 | JGI IMG/M metagenome (GOLD analysis project Ga0207675, IMG submission 184305) | Switchgrass rhizosphere microbial communities from Kellogg Biological Station, Michigan, USA - KBS Switchgrass S4-2 (SPAdes) (version 2) | ecosystem: Host-associated > Plants > Roots >... | reverse complement strand
TGTGCTGCTTGCGCCGCTCTTCCGGCGTCATCGAGTTGATGATCGCCTCGACCCGCGCAATCTGCTTGTCGTCCGGCTTGTTCTCCGCCAGCGCCTTCAGGTTGCCCATCCCCGGCAGCATCCCCATGATCTGCTCGAGCGGCCCCATCTTCTTGATCGTCTTCAGCTGGTCGCGGAAGTCCTCGAGCGTGAAGTCGTTCGCCCGGATCTTCTCTTCCAGCCGCTCCGCGTCCTCGATGTCGATCGCCGCTTCGGCGCGCTCGATCAGCGACAGCACGTCGCCCATCCCCAGCACGCGCGACACGACGCGCTCGGGATGGAACGGTTCCAGATCCTCGAGCCGCTCGCCGCTGCCGGCGAACGCGATCGGCACGCCGACCACCGAGACCACCGACAGCGCCGCGCCGCCGCGCGCGTCGCCGTCCAGCTTGGTCATCACCACCCCGGTGACGCCCACGCGCGCGTTGAACTCGCCCGCGCTCTTGATCGCGTCCTGCCCGGTCATCGCGTCGGCGACGAAGAGCAGATCCGACGGGTCGGTCGCCGCCTTGATCGCGACCAGCTCGTTCATCAACTCGTCGTCGATGTGCAGCCGGCCGGCCGTGTCGACAATCACCGCGTCGAACCCGAGCGTGGTCGCCGCAGCAACCGCGCTCTTCGCCCGGGCCACCGGATCCATCACGCCGGCGGGGTCGTGCACCCTGACGCCTGCCTTCTCGGCGACGACGTTCAGCTGCTGGATGGCGGCCGGCCGCTTGACGTCGGTCGACACCAGCATGGGGTGCTTCCCCTGCTTGCCCAGCCACATCGCCAGCTTGCCCGACGTCGTCGTCTTGCCGGCGCCCTGCAGCCCGAGCATCAGGATCACCCGCGGCCGCTTGCTCGACGGCGCCAGCCCGCCTTCGGTGTTGCCGAAGAGCGCGACCATCTCGTCGCGGACGATCCGAACGACTTCCTGCGACGGCGCGAGCCCGCGGAGCACGTCCCGGTTCGTCACCGCGTCCATCGCCCGGTCGCGGACGCGATCCACGAAGGCCTTGACGACCTTGAAGTTGACGTCGGCCTCGAGCAGCGCCAGCCGGATTTCGCGGAGCGCCGCCTCGATGTTTTCGGGCGTCAGCCGGGACTCGCCCCGCAGCGACTTGAAGACGTCCTGGAGTCTTGTGCCGAGAGAGTCGAACATGGACCGCTAACCCACTCTATTGCAAACGCTTATCGTAGCTGACGGGCTCGCGGGATGTCAACGGAAGGGGGCCGCCGCCTACTTCTTCGCTTCCTGAATCTCCAGGCGCAGGGCCCGCAGCCGGCCGACGGCGTTCTTGAGCGCGGTCGTCGCGGCGTTGCCGGAGCCGACCTCGGCTTCCATTTCGCTGTAGGCGTTTTCGACCACGTTGAGGGTGGTTTCGACCTCGGCGGCCGTGACGTCGAGGGACTGGCGGACGAGATGCTCGACCAGGTCCATGCAGGCGCGAAGCAGCGCCTCGGCTTTGGGGTTGGGCGTCGCCGCTCGCGATGTGGCGCGCATCCCGGCCATCAGCGAATCCCGGCAGGCGTGAAGTTGACCTTTGACACTCATGAGGATCGTTGCGGGCGGTTCAGCAGGGGCCGCCGACTGCCACTAACGCAAACCGTGATCGTAAGGGACGCTCGGAGGGGTGTCAACGGCCGAGATTGTAAACGGCCCACCGCTATTCGAGGAAGCGGGCGCGCAACGCCGGCGTGGGCACCATACAGATGTCGCGCCTGCCGAACCAGTTGTAGCGGTTTCTCGCCACGAGGTCGTAGACCCAGTCGCGGAACGGGCGCGGGACGGCGATGAACCAGTAGGCCGCCGACCAGGGGAAGCTGAGCCCGCGCGCAATGCGAAGCGCCGCCGTCGACCGCGTGAACACGCGGCCGTTTTCGACGAGGACGATGCTGTCCGGGAGCGACTGACCCGAGGCCGCGTCGCCGAGCAACGGTGCCGCGGCCGCCGACTGCAGGGCCGCGAACTGGAACCGCGCCGCTCGATCACGCTCGATCACGAACCGCACGGCGCCGTTACACAGGTTGCACACCCCGTCGAACAGGATCACGGACCTCATCACACCGAGGACAGCTTGTGTCCGAGCTTCTCCTTCTTCGTCTTCAGGTAGCGCCGGGTCGACTCCGACGCGGGGATCTCGAGCGGCAGCCACTCGGTGATGCTCAGGCCGTAGCCTTCGACTCCAACCAGCTTGCGCGGGTTGTTGCTCAGGAGGCGCATGCTGCGCACGCCGAGCTCGCGCAGGATCTGGACGCCCATCCCGTAGTCGCGCTGATCGGCCTTGAACCCCAGCGCTTCATTCGCCTCGACGGTGTCGAAGCCCTCGTCCTGCAGCTCGTAGGCGCGGATCTTGTTGGCGAGGCCGATCCCCCGCCCTTCCTGATTGAGGTAGAGCAGCACGCCGCGCCCCTCGTCCGCGATTTTCTTCATGGCCGCGTCGAGCTGCGCGCCGCAGTCGCAGCGGATCGAGTGCAGCCCGTCGCCGGTCAGGCACGACGAGTGGACGCGCACCAGCACGTCCTTGCCGTCGCCGATGTCGCCCATCACCAGGGCGACGTGCGTCTGATGGTCGACCTGGTTCTCGAACGCGTGCACGCGGAAGTCGCCGCGGTCGGTCGGCATCTTCGCCGAGGCGACCCGCCGCACCAGCGACTCGGTGTGCATCCGGTACTTGATCAGATCGGCGACCGTGATCATCAGCAGGCCGTGCCGCCGCGCGAAGCGCGTCAGCTGCGGCACCCGCGCCATCGTGCCGTCCTCGTTCATCACCTCGCAGATGACGCCGGCCGGATACAGGCCGGCGATGCGCGCGAGGTCGACCGCTGCTTCGGTCTGGCCGGTGCGCGCGAGCACGCCGCCGGTGCGCGAGCGCAGCGGGAACATGTGCCCGGGTCGCGCCAGGTCGCCCGGCTTGGTCTCCGGATCGATCGCGCAGAGCACCGTCGCCGCGCGATCGGCGGCCGAGATGCCGGTGCTGGTGCGGTGCTTGGCCTCGATGGTGACGCAGAAGCCGGTGTCGAAGCGCGAGCTGTTCTGCGACACCATCAGCGGGATCTCGAGCTCGTCGAGCCGCTCCGGCGTCATCGACAGGCAGATCAGGCCGCGCCCGTAGCGCGCCATGAAGTTGATCGCGTCGGGCGTGATCTTCTCGGCGGCAATCGTCAGGTCGCCTTCGTTCTCGCGATCCTCGTCATCGACGACGATCACCATGCGGCCGTTGCGGATCGCGTCGACCGCGTCCTCGATGCGGGCGAAGGGCGAGCCCTTGGTCTTGGCGATCTCCAGACGCGGCCGGGTTTTCGATTTGCGCGGTTTCGCTTTCAATGTGTCACTTCCCCCGGCCGGATCGCGGTGAACGTCAGGCCGGCCAGTTCCGCCGCACGGACCACGTACTTCCCGACCATGTCGCACTCGAGGTTGACCTTGTCGCGCAGCTGGATGCGCCCGAGATTGGTGTGCGCCATCGTGTAGGGAATCACCATGATGTCGAAGCGATCGGTGCCGAGCCCGGCGACCGTCAGGCTGATGCCGTCGACCGCAATCGATCCCTTGTGCACGATATACGGCGCCAGCTCGTGCGGGAAGCCGATCGTGAGCCAGTGGAAATCGGCTTCCTGTCGCAGCTCCTCGACCCGCCCGATCGCGTCGACGTGGCCCTGGACGAAGTGCCCGCCGAAGCGCGCGTCGGCGCGCAGCGGCCGTTCGAGGTTCACCGCGCTGCCGCGGTCGAGCAGGCCGAGCGTGGTCACGCGCACCGTCTCCGGGCCGACATCGGCGTGGACTTCCTCGCCTTCCGCGAGGATGACGGTGAGGCACACGCCGTTGACCGCCAGGCTGTCGCCGGGCGCCAGTTCGGGCGCCAGCGGCGACGCGATTCGCAGGCGGAATCCGGCGCCGGTCGGCTTGCGCTCGATCACCTCGCCGACGTTTTCAACCAGACCGGTGAACATAGCCTTCCATAAGGACGTCGGGGCCGAGCGTCGCGATCCGCCGTTCGTGCAGCTCCGCCGGCGAAAACGCGCGATCCGGCAGCAGCGGCACGGCGCCGTCGCCGAGCACGTGCGGCGTGATGTAGAGCCGGACGTAATCGACCAGGCCTTCGTCCCACGCCGCAGCGTGGACGGCGCCGCCGCCTTCGAGCAGCAGCGAGCCAACCTGCCGCGCCGCCAGGCGCTCCAGCGCGGCGCGAAACGTGTCGTTCGCCGCCACCTCGATCTGCGCCCCGCGCGCTTCGAGGCGCCGGCGGGTTTCGGTGTCCGCTGCGCCGGCGGACGTAGTCACGATGATGACAGGCCCGGCCCCGGGTGTCGAGAGCACGCGGGCTTCCGGCGGAGTGCGAAGGCGGCGATCGAACACGACCCGCACCAGGGGGCGCTCGCGAAAGGCGCCGCGCGGCGTCAGGTCGGGATCGTCGCAGAGGATCGTGCCGCTGCCGACGCCAATCGCGTCGATGCCGGCGCGAATCCGGTGCGCGTGGCGATTGGCGGCGGCCGACGTCAACATCGTCCGGCGCCCTGGCGCCGCGGCGATGTGGCCGTCGAGGCTGGTCGCCGCCTTGAGGATGACGAACGGGCGCCGCTCGCGCATCAGCGTGAAGAACGGCAGGTTCAGCGCCACGGCCGTCTCCGCCGAGAGCCCGACTTCCACGGCGACGCCGCGCGAGCGGAGGATCGCGAAGCCGCGGCCTCGCACCGCCGGGTTCGGATCCTCGACCGCGGCGACGACGCGGACGACGCCGGCGTCGACGATGCGGCTGACGCACGGACCGGTCCGCCCCTGGTGGCAGCACGGTTCGAGCGTGCAGTACAAGGTGGCGCCGCGCGCGCGCGCGCCGGCGGCCTCCAGCGCATGCACTTCGGCGTGCGGTTCGCCTGCGCGCTCGTGGAATCCCTGGCCGACGACCACGCCGTCGGCCGACACGACGACCGCGCCGACCAGCGGGTTGGGGCTGGTCCGGCCGCAGCCGCGCGCGGCGTGAAACAGCGCGCGCTCCATCATGCGCTCGTCGAGCGCCTGCGCCGGCGTCACCACTTCTCCTGGAACAGCCCCTCGACGTAGTCGTCGGCCGAGAACGGGATCAGATCGTCAATCCCTTCGCCGACGCCGACGTAGCGAATCGGCAGCTTGAGATCGTTGGCGATGGCCACGGCGACGCCGCCCTTGGCGGTGCCATCGAGCTTGGTGAGGACGATGCCGTTGACGCCGGCGACGCCCATGAACTCGCGCGCCTGGGCGACGCCGTTCTGGCCGACCGTGGCGTCGAGCACGAGCAGCACTTCCTGCGGCGCGCCGGGCACCTCGCGCGAGGCGATCCGCCGGATCTTCTCGAGCTCGTTCATCAGGTTGACGCGCGTGTGCAGCCGGCCGGCGGTGTCGACGAGAATCGGATCGCGCCCCCTGGCCTTGCCCGACGAGATGGCGTCGAACACCACGGCCGCGGGATCGGCGCCGTCCCGCGCCCGCACGATGTCGACGCCGGCGCGTCCGGCCCAGATCTCGAGCTGCTCGACGGCGGCGGCGCGAAAGGTGTCGGCCGCGCAGATCAGCGGCTTCCGTCCCTCGCTCTTCAGCAGGTTGGCGAGCTTGCCGACGGTCGTCGTCTTGCCGGTGCCGTTGACGCCGACGACGAGCGTGACGCGCGGCGTGCCGGTCGACGGGATGGGAGTGTCGGCAGCGGCGAACACCGCGCGGATCTCCTGCTTCACCAGGTCGCGCAGGCTGGTGCCGTTGCGCTGACGCGTCTTCACCGCTTCGAGAATGCGATCGGTGGCGGCGACGCCGATGTCGGCGGAGATGAGCAGCTCCTCGAGGGCGTCGATGGTGTCGACGTCGATCGGCCGCGACCGCTGCTCGGGCGCGTCGGCGCGGTTGACGATCTCGTCGAAGCGTTCGACTATCTGCTGGGTGGTGCGGGAGAGGCCCTCGCGGAGACGGTCGAAGAATCCCATTCAAACCGCATCTTACCTCGCGCCCGCGTCCGGGACCGGCGGGGGCCGCGCCGATCGCGCGCTCATCTCGCCGCGCCGTCGACGGGGCGCGCGCTTTCCGCTTCCGCGCGCTGACGCCGCAGCATGAGCGCGTCGAGCGCGGTGCGCACGTCGACGCGGCCGTCGAGCACTTCGGCCATCTGCGTCACGATTGGCAGCTCCACGCCGTACCGCGCGCCGAGCTCGAGCGCGACTCCGGTCGTGATCACGCCCTCGGCCACCATCTTCATCGAGGCGAGGATCTCCGACAGCGCGCGCCCGCGCGCGAGCTCGATGCCGACGTGACGGTTGCGGCTCAGGTTGCCGGTGCACGTCAGCACCAGATCGCCGAGGCCGCTGAGCCCGGCCAGCGTCTCGCGGCGCCCGCCCGCGGCGCACGCCAATCGCGTCAGCTCCGCCAGCCCGCGCGTGATCAACGCCGCCAGCGCGTTGTGGCCGAGACCCAGCCCTTCGACGACGCCGGCGGCGATCGCGATGATGTTCTTCATCGCCGCCCCGATCTCGACGCCGACAACGTCGTCGCTGCCGTAGAGCCGGAAGTACGGGCCGCGGAATTCGGCCTGCACGAGCTCGATCGCGACCGGGTCGCCGGACGCGGCGAGCACCGCCGTCGGCAGCTCGCGCGCGACCTCGATCGCGAAGCTCGGGCCCGACAGCGCCACCACCGGATGACTGCCGCCCGTTTCCTGCTCGATGACCTGCGTCATGCGCAGCATCGATCCCGCCTCGAGCCCCTTCGTCGCGCTGACGATGACGACGCGCCCGCGAAGGAGCGGCGCGGCCAGGCGAATGACGCCGCGGCAGCCGTGCGACGGGATGGCCGAGACGATCAGTTCGGCCTCGGCAAGGGCGTCGCGCATCACGCTCGTCACCGATACCGAATCGGGCAGCGCCACGTCCGGGAGGTAGACCGCGTTGGCGCGGCGCGACACCATCTCGTCGACCAGCGCGGCGTCGCGCGCCCACAACCGCACCTCGTGCCCGAGGCGCCCGAGATGCACCGCGAGCGCCGTGCCCCAGCTGCCGGCGCCGAGGACGGTGACTCTGCGCATTACACGCGCACGCCGAGGCGATGCTCGGTGCCGGTGCGCAGCCGCAGGACGTTCGAACGATGGCGGAAGACGATCAGCGCGGCAGCGGCGGCCGCCGCCACGACAATCGGCGGCGGGCTGCCGAGCGCATACGCGAGCGGCGGCAGCGCGATCGACGCGGCAACGGAGCCGAGCGAGATGTATTTGGTCAGCCAGACGACGGCCACGAACACCGCGAGCGCCGGCGGGAGGGCGAACGGCGTCAGCACCGCGAACACGCCGCAGGCGGTGGCGACGCCCTTGCCGCCGCGAAACCTGAGCCACAGCGGATAGACGTGACCGACGATCGCGGCAACGCCCGCGGCCGCGGGCAGCGCCGCGCCGGCGTCGCCGCGCGCGGCGAGCCACGCGCCGGCCGCGCCCTTGGCCATGTCGAGGCACACGACCAGGAGCGCCGCTTTCAGGCCCGAGGCGCGCATCACGTTGGCCGCGCCGAGATTGCCCGAGCCGACGCGGCGCAAGTCGATCGCGCCGAAGCGCCGCGCCAGCAGCAGCGCGAACGGAATCGATCCGATGAGGTAAGCGAGGATGATCGAGGCCATCTAGGAGGCGCGCGTCAGATTAGCATGCGCCAGCGCGGTGTAGGCCGGTCCCGCCGGCGAGAGCTTGCTCTGGTACAGCGTCGCCGAGCCGACGTGAACGCGCGCGATGGTGCCCCGATCTGCAGCGCCCAGCGCGCGGTCGCGATCCGCCGGGCGCGATTCGCGCCAGCGCGCGATCGTCAGGTGCGGTCGGAACGCGCGGGTTTCGAGGCTGATGCCGAGCGGCGAGACACGCGCCTCCATCTCGCGCTGCAGCGCAATCAATTCCGCGCCGCCGTCGGTGACCCCTATCCACAGCACCCGGGGCGCGCCATACGGCGGGAACACGCCCAGCCCGGCGAGCACCATCTCGAACGGCGCGGCGTCGACCCCGTGCCCGACGGAATCGGTGACCGCGCTGGCGCGCGCGGCGTCAACGTTGCCGAGAAACACCAGCGTCAAGTGCGCCTGCTCCGGCTTGACCCACTTGATCGTCGACTTCGACCCGGCCATCGCAGCCGCGATGCGCTTTTGCAACGCCGCGATGATCTGGCGTGCGTCGTCGTTCAGATCGACGGCGATGAACAGGCGTTGAAAAGGACCGGATGCTTTCTCGATGGCGTCGCCGCCGGACGCGGGCTGCGGCGCCCGGCTCACCGGCGCTCCGCCCACTCGCGCTGCGACTGCAGCTTCGCGACCATCACCCTCGTCATGTTGAGCGCCGACTGCGCCGCCTGGAACTTCACCATCGCGCGGTCGCCGAGGAACTGGAACGTGCGCACCCGCGTCTCGTCGCCGTTGACGACGGCGATCGCCACCGTGCCGACCGGCTTCTGCGGCGTGCCGCCGCCCGGGCCGGCGATGCCGGTGATGCCGACGCCGATGCTGGCGCGGGCGCGCGCGCGAATGCCCTCGGCCATCGCCTGCGCCACCGGCTCGCTGACCGCGCCGTGCTCCGCGATCAGCGCTTCCGGCACGCCCGCCAGCTCCGTCTTCGCGCGGTTGCTGTAGCACACCACGCCACGCTCGACGTAGTCAGAGCTGCCGGGGACGTCGGTCAGCCGCGACATCAGCAGACCGCCGGTGCACGATTCCGCTACCGCGATCGTGAGCTTGCGTTCGCGCAGCAGATCGCCGACCACCGCTTCGAGCGCGCGACCGTCGACGCTGTAGACCGACGGGCCGAGCGTCTCCTCCAGCTCACCGACGGCGCGATCGAGTGCGGCGTCCGCGACCTCGCGCGACGCGGCGCGGGCGGTGAGGTGCAGCTCGATCTGGCCGAGCACGGCCAGGATCGTGGTGGTGATGGGAATGTCCGCCGCGGTCCACTTGCCGTAGACCGGCTGTGCGTGCGCGTCGACATCCGATTCGGCGCGGCCGGTGATCTTCAGCACCCGGCGGTAGAGCCCGTGGCCGGCCGCCTTCGGCGCCAGCCGCTCCTCGATCACCGCCTCGAGCATCGGCTTCATCTCGCGCGGCGGACCGGGCATCAGCAGCAGCGCCGTCCGCCCGCGCTCGATCCACAGCCCGGGCGCCGTGCCGTTGGCATTCGGGATCACGATCGCGCCGCGCGGCACCATCGCCTGCCGGCGGTTGATCTCGGGCATGGTCATGCCGCGCCGCGCGAACCGCTCGCGCAGCCGCTCGACGATCATCTCGTCGAGGTCCAGCGGAACGTCGAGCGCTCGCGCGACGGCGTCGCGCGTGATGTCGTCTTCGGTCGGGCCGAGTCCGCCGGTGAAGACGATGAGATCGGCCCAGGCCAGCGCGTCGGCCACCAGCCGCGCCAGCTCGCCGACGTCGTCGCCGACGACCGCCTTCAGCCGCACGTCGTAGCCGATGGTGTTGAGTCGCTCGGTGATGAACAGCGAATTGGTGTCGACGCGAAACGGCGTCAGCATCTCGCTGCCGACGGCGAGGATGACTGCTTTCATCGAGCTTCTTCGGTGGAGGACGTGGACTCTAGTCCGACTGCGACGTTAGACTTTCGACGTGAGACTTTCGACCCATCAGATTACCCGATTCGCGAGCGCGAGCGTGGCGCGCAGCGCCAGGTTGGCGTAGATCGCCGCCATGCAGTCGTCGGCCATCACCCCAAGCCCGCCGTGCAGCTGCTCGAAGCGGTTGGCGGGATACGGCTTGACCACATCCGCCAGTCGGAAGATGAGGAAGGCGATCAGCGCGCCGCCCCATCCCACCGGCACGAGGAAGAGGGTGATCAGCATCCCGGCCACTTCGTCGATCACGACATGGCCCGGATCGGTGGTGCAGAAGTGGCCTTCGCACACGCCCCCGCTCCAGATGCCGGCGGCGACGACGATGACGATGCCGAGCGCCTGCACCAGCGGCGACGGTCCGAGCAGCCACCACACGAGCAGCCCGGCGGCCGAGCCGAAGGTGCCGGGCGCGAACGGCACGTAGCCGACGCCGCCGACGGTTGCGACCGCGAGCGCGATGGTTGGAAAAGGGGTGCGGCGTTCAGGCGGAAGCACGGACCACACGCGTGCCGGCAAATCGATCGTGCAGCCCCCGCCGGTCGCGGCTGAAGAGCGCCGGCAGAAAACCGAGACCGGCCGGCACGGCGAGCAGGCCCCACATCGCGGTGCGCAGCAACGCGCGGCCGAGATCGAGCGGACCGTCCGACGCCGCCGGCACGACGCGGACGCCCGCGGCCATCTTGCCGAGCGTCTGCCCGCCGGCGGTGAACGTGACGAGGTAGCCGCCGTTCTGCACCAGCAGGAAGGCGAGGAGCGGACCCTTCGGCAGGATCGCCACCTCGTCCAGCGTGACGTTGCAGATCTGCATCGTGAAGTAGATCACCGCCGCATCGATCGCCGCGAGGATGAGGAGGTCGATCGCCACCGCGAACAGCCGCGCGAAGACGCCGGCGTCGCGCGCGCGTTCGCCAGGCTCGCTCGATGCGATCGGCGTGGCGTCGGCGGAGCGCGGCGACCACGGGCTGCGGTGCGCGCGGGCTGCGGTCAGCGTCGATGCGTTCTCGAGATCGATCGCCAGATCGAGCGTCGCCGCGCGCGACGGCGGTTCGATCCGCGCCTTGACGGGCTCGGGGGTGGCGCGCCGGACCGCGAGCGGCTGTCGCGGTGGCGACGGCTTTGTGATGAGCGGCTCGTCGTCGGTGATTGACGATCCAAAGAGCGGCAGCTCGCCGCCGCGTCCCGCGATCGGTCGAACCGACGGCGCGGGCGCGCCAACAATCCGGTCGAGATCAGGTCCGGTTTCGGCGGATCGCGCCGGCGGCGCGCCAGCCATGGCGGCGTCGACGAGCGACAGATCGCCGAGCGGATCGAGCGTCACTGGCTCAGCGCGCAGCGCGAGATCGGGCGTCGGCTGGGACGAGGCGGGGCTCAACGAGAAATCGTAGCCGCAGTTCCGGCAGCGATCGACGTCATCGAATCCGAGGTAGCCGCATTTGGGGCACTTCATGGGACGCGCGGCGCTGCCTCCGGCGCCGGCGCGAGGGGGACGTCCGTCAGCCCGAGCAGTTGCCGCTGGATGTCGGCGCGCAGCCGATCGGCATCACTCTTCTGCGGGTCGGTGGGACGGATCGATTCTGCGAGCGTCAGCGCGTCGCGGAGGTGCCCGCCGGCGGCGAGCGCTCGCGCGCGGCTGAGGATCGCCTCACCGCGGCGCGGCAACGGCAGCGGCGTTTCGCGAATCACCGGCGCCGGGGCCGCCGGCGCGGCTCGGCCGGCTGTTTCCACGAGCGCAACCAGCGAGCGCCACTCGACACGATCGCGCGACGCGGCAAACGCCGCCAGCCCGACAATGACCGCGCCGAGCGCCAGGAAGGCAACGAAACGAGCCGTCGATCGCGAGCGCGGGCGGTCGAGGGGCGCCGCCTGTTCGCGCGCGCGGCGATCGACGCGGGCCGCCGGCGCCGGAAGCGCGGCGGTTTCGAGCCGGGTGATGCGATCGAGCAGCGTCAGCGCTTCCTCCGACGGCGCCCCGCCGTCGATCGCCGCCTGGAGCAGGCGGCGCGCTTCCCCGCCCTCGCCGCGGCCGAAGGCGGCGACCCCCTGCTCGAGCAGCTCTTCGGAAACACGCTGCCGTTCGGCGAGCGCGCTGCGCGCGCGCTCGATGTAGGCGCGGGCGCGCGGATGGTTGCGGTCGATGAACAGCGCCCGCGTCCAGACGTTGATCGCCAGCTCGTAGTCGGCGGCGAAGTAATGATCGAGCCCGACCAGCAGCAGCTGTTCGATCTTGGCGTCGCGGTCCGACGCCACCTCGGCGTCGTGGGCGCGTGCGGGCTCGGTGCGGAGCGGATCGGACATCAGGGCGCGCTGACCGCGGGATTATAGCATCGCGCTCACCTGAAGTACAGCGCCGCGCGCGGCGCCGCGCCGATCGCCGCGACGCTCGCGATAGAATCCATGGCTCAGTATGGTCATCGAATGCGTGCCGAACGTCAGCGAAGGGCGCCGTCCCGAGATCGTCGCGGCGATGGCGGACACCATCCGTGCGATCGAAGGCGTCCGCCTGCTCGACTACTCATCCGATGCGTCGCACAACCGCTCGGTGCTGACCCTCGCCGGCGACGCCGCCGGCGTCGAGCGCGCCGTCCTCGCGCTGGTCGAGCGCGCCGTCGCCGACATCGATCTGCGCACGCATCGCGGCGAGCACCCGCGGATGGGCGCGGTCGATGTCGTCCCGTTCGTGCCGATCGAAGGGGTGACGATGGCCGACTGTGTCGCGCTGGCGCGGAAGGTCGGCGCCGAGATCGCACGGCGGTTCACCGTCCCGGTGTATCTCTACGAGGAGGCGTCGAACAACCCGGCGCGCAAGAACCTCGAGGACATCCGCCGCGGCGAGTTCGAAGGGCTGGCGGCGAAGATGGCGTCAGAGGGCTGGGCCCCCGACTTCGGGCCGGCGTCGCCGCACCCGTCGGCGGGCGCCACGGTCGTTGGCGCGCGCATGCCGCTCATCGCCTACAACATCAACCTGGCCACCAACCGCCTCGATGTCGCCAAGAAGATCGCCGCGGCCATCCGGCACAGCAGCGGCGGCTACCGGTTCGTCAAGGCGATGGGCATCATGCTCGAGGAGCGCGGCATCGTCCAGGTCTCGATGAACCTGACGAACTACGAGAAGACGCCGATCTTCCGCGTCTTCGAAACCGTCAAACGCGAAGCCGAGCGTTACGGCGTGCAGGTCCTGGAAAGCGAGATCGTCGGGCTGGTGCCGTCAGCAGCGCTGAACGCCGCTGCGGAGTTCTATCTGCAAATCGAAGGGTTCAAGGCTGATCAAGTCCTGGAGAACAAACTGCGCAATCAGCAGTGACGCGACAGCCAGCCCCCAGCCCCGCCGGCGCAGCGGTCCGACCCAGCCCCTAGACCTGCTCGGGCTCCTCGTCGACGCGGCGCGACGGCGCGATGCCGAACGCCTTCATCTTCCGGTAGAGATTGCTGCGCTCGACGCCGAGCACTTCCGCGGTGCGCGACATGTTGCCCTGCTGTTCGGCCAGCGTCCGCAGGATGAGATCGCGCTCGAACTGATCGCGCGCTTCGTGCAGCGACTGGCGCGGCCCGACCGGATCGGGCACGGCGACGCGCGTCAGCGCCGCCGGGTCGAGGAAGCTGAGGTCGGCGGGCGAGATGATTTCGCCGGGGACCATGATCATCAGCCGCTCGATCACGTTGCGGAGCTCGCGCACGTTGCCGGGCCACGGGTACTGCTGCAGCACGGCCCGGGCGGTCGACTCGAAGGTCTTCAGGCGGCGGCCGTACTCGCGCGCGAAGTCGGCCATGAAATGATCGGCGAGCAGCGGGATGTCTTCCTGGCGATCGCGCAGCGGCGGCACGAAGATCGGGATGACGTTGAGGCGGAAATAGAGATCCTCGCGGAACCGGCCGCTGCGGATCTCGGCCTGCAAATCCTTGTTGGTCGCGGCGAGCACGCGCGCGTCGACCTTGATCCGGTTGGTGCCGCCGACCGGCTCCATCGTCTGCTCCTGGAGGACGCGCAGCACCTTGGCCTGCGTCTTCAGGCTCATGTCGCCGATCTCGTCGAGGAAGATGGTGCCGCCGTCGGCGACCTCGAACTTGCCGCGGCGATCCGACACCGCGCCGGTGAAGGCGCCGCGGACGTGGCCGAACAGCTCGCTCTCGATCAGCTCTTCGGGGATCGCCGCGCAGTTGACCTCGACGAAAGTGGCGGCGCGGCGGCGGCTCAGCGCGTGAATGGTGCGCGCGACCAGCTCCTTGCCGGTGCCGTTCTCGCCGTAAATCAGCACCCGGCCGTTGGTCGGCGCGGCCATCGCCACCTGCTCGCGCAGCTGGCGCATGGCGTAGCTCTCGCCGATCATCGTCTGCGTGCGGTCGACGCGCGCGCGCAGCGCGCGGTTCTCCGCCTCGAGGCGGCGCTGGTGCAGCGCGTTGCGGACCACCAGCACCGTCTTCTCGAGCGACAGCGGCTTCTCGACGAAGTCGAACGCGCCCATCTTGATCGCGCGGACCGCCGACTCGATGTTGCCGTGGCCCGAGATGAGGACGATCTGCGCGTCGATTTGGCGCTCGCGCAGCCGCGCCAGCGTCGCCAGGCCGTCCATGCCGGGCAGCCACACGTCGAGGACGATGAGGTCGTAGGCGTTGCGCGTGACGCGCTCGAGGCAGTCCTCGCCGCTCGAGACCGCATCGACGGTGTAGCCCTCGTCGCGCAGCACGCCGCTCAGGGCAGTGCGCACGCCCGGCTCGTCGTCGACTATCAGGATCGTTGGTTTCACAGTGCCGTTCCGGACCTCAGCAAGGCAACTCAATAGTAAACCGTGTGCCGCGCGGCGTGTTGTCGCCGACGTCGATCGAGCCGCCGTGCTCGGCGATGATCCGGCGCACGATGGCCAGCCCCAGGCCGCTCCCCCGCCGCTTGGTGGAGTAATACGGCAGGAACAGCTTGTCGCGCTCGGCGGCCGGGATGCCGGGACCGTTGTCGGCGACCACGACGCGAACCAGGTTGTTGGCCGCATCGAGCTGGGTCTCGACGACGATCGCGCCGCGGCGCTCCATGGCTTCGATCGCGTTGTCCACCAGGTTGATGATCACCCGCCGGATCTGCTCCGGGTCGAGCCGGACGAGCGGCAGACCCGGGCAGAACCGCTGGTCGATGCGGACATCGGTGAAGATGCCGTTGTAGAGCGCGACCGTGTCGGTAATCAGCTGCGCCAGGTCGGTCGGCACGGTGCGCGGCGACGGCATCCTCGCGAACTGCGAGAACTCGTCGACCAGCCCCTTCAGCGACTCGACCTCGCCGACGATCGTCTGTGTGCACTCGTCGACCAGCGCGCGCGCCTGCGGCGCCGCGCCGGCGAAATGGCGGCGCAGCCGTTCCGCCGAGAGTTGAATCGGCGTCAGCGGATTCTTGATCTCGTGCGCGAGCCGCCGCGCCACCTCACGCCAGGCGGCTACCTTCTGCGCGCGAATCAGCGGCGTGACGTCGTCGAACACCAGGACCACGCCCTCCGAGACGCCGCTGTCGCCGATGAGCGGCGTGGCGACGGCGGCAAGGTGCAGCTCCTGGCCTTCGCGCGCGAGCGCAATCTCGTGCGCCGACGGCTCGGCCTTCCCGCGCGCGGCGCCGGCGACCAGCACCCCGAGCGGCCGCAGATCGAGGCGATCGAAGACCGCGCGCGCCGGCTGGCCCACGGTCTCTCGATCCAGGCTGAGCAACCGCGAGGCTGCGTGGTTGATGGTGGTAATTGCGCCCGCCGCGTCGACCGACACGACGCCGGTGGTGATGCGCTCGAGGATGGTCTCGATGTAGCGGCGGCGCCCCTCGACCTCGAGGTTCTTCCGCTCGAGCGCGATCGTGCCGCGATCGACGTTGCGGCGGCTCGTCTCCAGCTCGCTGGCCATGGTGTTGAACGCCTCGACCAGCGACCCGAACTCGTCGTTGCTCTGGGGCTCGACCCGTTGATCGAGCCGGCCGGCGCCAATCTCGCGTGCCGCCACCGACAGCATCAGCACCGGCCGGGTGATGCGCTTGGCGAGATACGAGCCCATCCAGGTGGCGCCGAACAGAATCAGCAGCGTCACCATCAGGAAGAACGACAGGTACAACCCGGTGAGCGGGCGGCGCAGCACGCGCAGCTGGTTGTAGCTCTCGAACGCCTGCGTCATGCGGCGCGATCGCGCCGCGAGATCGCCGGTGAGATAGGCGGTCGCGACCACCACGCCCTTGGTCCGCGCGTCGCGGCCGCGGATGATCGCGGCCGCGTGGAGCAGGTCGCCCGAGGTGCCGAGCGTCTCGATCGACTTGGTCTCGGTGGCGCC
>Ga0207675_100003255_pt1 | contig 15908 bp, 11 predicted proteins | sample KBSSwiS42_FD_184305 | JGI IMG/M metagenome (GOLD analysis project Ga0207675, IMG submission 184305) | Switchgrass rhizosphere microbial communities from Kellogg Biological Station, Michigan, USA - KBS Switchgrass S4-2 (SPAdes) (version 2) | ecosystem: Host-associated > Plants > Roots >... | reverse complement strand
GAACGCATTCTGCGCTGACGCCTCCGCTTCCTGATGAGGTGAAAAAGTTATTTCCGTTTTCGGCACGCCATCTCCTGAAAAAGAAAACGTCTGTTTCGCGTCGTCACTCTTCGCGAACTTCGATTTGTTCACATCCGTGTCCCACACAAACTGAAAGATCTTTGCGTACCTGTCAGCAACCTTTGCATCGTTGAAGATAATGACGTGATTAGAGTTGACGTAGAGTCCGGTAACAGAAAAATTCGTTGAGCCAGTCAGAACTTTCTGAGCGCCTTTACTGTTCGACACGATAAAGACCTTGTCGTGCGCGAACCTGCCAAACTTTCCGCGTTTGATCTCCGCTTTGCCCTTCGCCGCTTTCTCGAAGAGCTTTTGAAACTTGTCTTCGGGTTTCGAGTTCTCGGCGTCGTGATGAAGCGGCGCGTTATCGAGAATCATACGCATGCGGCCTTGCTTCGCGAGTTTGAGAAAGATGTTGAGCAGGTCGGGTTCGTTTAAGTCGTAAGCAAACACATCGAGCCGGAGCTTCTTGTTTTTAAGAACTTCGTTGGCAATTTCAAAAATGCGATCGCGAGCAGTGAAGCCGAGCCATTCATACTCTTCGGCAAAGGTGTATTCCTTGCCTTCGTTGTCTTTGCCTGACACCTCGGAGGTATCGAAAAGCAATTCTTTGTTCTTTGGTCTGAAGACAGCTTTGGGCCCGAAGTGATGAACGAATGCTTGCGACTGTACAAAGCCGCGCGTAAAGCCGAGCTGAACGTTGTTTTTTGAAAACGGCAGCACGTCTACCGGGATTGTCGTTCCGAGTGAATCGTCGATTGGGAGCAGAGAACCGTTGCCGTCGAAGTATCGAGGCGTGACCGTGTATTTGTATGAGCCGAAGAACGGAGTAGTGCCTTGCTGCAACGAGCCTGGCACATGCAGCCAACGGAACTTGTGAATCGGCGCATTGAAACTCGAGTTCGGCGGCAGCTTCGCGTCTTGTGCATGTTTGGTTGGATCCTCGAAACGCAATTGGTTCTGAAGGAAGTAAGGCTGCTGACCATCGGGCGCAACCTGGACCGTGAAGCCGGCGAGGTTCTTAGTGCGCGACTTCGGCAGGTTGAACGCGAGCAGCGTCTTCGCATCACCGCGGTAAGCTTTCACAGTCATTCCGTTTTTGGGTTTGGATTCTACGGTGGTGGGTGTGGTTTTCGGCATGCGGGTCTCCTGTGAGCTTGGTGGACGTCGAGAAACGTCACGCGAAGGTTAACACACGTATGCGAGAGAAAACTGCTTGAGACTCGCGTTTTCTTCTGCGTTAAAGATCAGCTTAATCCAGCCGATATCCCCAGAGTTCGCGATGGCGTGTGTAGATGCGCACTGAACTATCGTGCCCTCCGGAAACTAATTGTTGACCATCCGGCGAGAAGGCGACGGAGTAGACCGGCGATGAGTGCGTTCCGATCGTAGTTATAAGTTTGCGGTTGCCGACATCCCAAAGCTTGATCAGCTTGTCGTCGCCTGCCGAGGCGACCCGCTTACCATCGGGTGAAAACGCAACTGATTTAACGCGCGCGTCGTGCTGACCAACTACAGCCAAATGACGAAGTGGCTTGAGGCCGCCAAGACGCACGATTTTTCCATCCTCACCCGTGATCAGGCGCTGACCATCGGACGACAGGCTAAGAGTAACGAGTGCTGTGTCGGACCATTTCCTTCGCTCGATCATCTGCCAATTCCGGACATCAACGACGAGGATCTCTCCCACGTCGGTCGCTCCAAGTAGTTTTCCGTCGCTGAAAACCGCACTGTAGACGTGGCTCCATGCGGAACCTGAAACAACTACAGGGTTACCACTCTCGAGGTCGTACACCGCGTTAGTCAAAGCTACGTATTTGCCGTCGGGTGAGAGCGCCAGACAATAGCTGTACGCGCCTTCCGGAGGCGTGATTTTACGCCGCGGCGACCGACTCGCCTGGTCCCAAAGAATTATGACACCGTCGAGATCGGTTGATGCCAGCCACTGACCATCAGCCGAGAACGCCACCGCGGTTACTCGCGTTTCATGTCCAGTGAATACAGCTTCTTTGTAACCTCCGGCCACACTCCAAACGTTCACCGCGTGATCATCGCCGGCGGAAACCAGGTGTTTCCCATCCGGAGAAAGAGTAACTGCCCTGACAGCGCCGCTGTGGTGCTTCAGATTGGCTGCGAGCTCCCGCTGGGCCATGTCCCAAATGAGAATGGCGCCATCACCATGGGTTGAAACCAACCAACGAGCATCTGGTGAAAACGCCACACTCCAAACAACCGAGTCGTATTCAAAGGGCATGATCCTGGTGAGATTCGTCGCATCCCACAGCACTATTCGCTCTCCCGCAGTAGCAAGCCAGCGACCATCTGGTGAGAAATCAACGAAACGTGCATTGTCGCGATGAGCATGTTGAACGGTAACGACTTTCGGTTGCGCTCGATCGACAAACTTCACGCGGCCGTTGCCATCCACTCCCACCCAGCGGCGGCCATCCGGCGAGATTGCTATCCAGTTCCCGAAACCGGAACCAAGTTCATCTCGGGAGTCCCCCGTGTTCAGGTCCCACATCCGGCCGCTATTCTCTACGAGCCATCGATTGTCTTCCAGAAAAACATGAGTGCCATAAGGCTGTCCGAAAGGCAACGTTCGAACTTTTGTCCACGTGTCAGTGTTCCAGATGATGGTTAGACCGGCGCCGTTCTCCGGGTACGAAGACGACGCCAGCAGATGTCCGTGCGGGGAGAAAGTGAGGGTACGCACGGGCGCGTTGTGTTCGCGAAAAACATGCACAGGTTCGAGACGCCCGGCATCCCAGATGATTATCGATTGATCGTCACTCGCCGTCGCAAACCATTTTCCATCAGGCGAAAACGCAACTGCGTTAACTACTGCTTTATGGTCGGTCAAAGTCTTCAATCTTTCTCTTCGCGCAAAGTCCCAGACAATGACTCTATGATCCTCGCCACACGAGACCAGCAGGCGGCCATCCGGCGAAAAGACTGCTCGCCTCACAGCCGCCGTGTGCCCATCGCTCAGAATCTTTTGCTCCCAGGATTCGCTTACTGACAGGAACGCGGCGACGGCAGTTAGCGTAACTCCCAGAACGGCTGCCAACGCGCTCACGCTTACGATTCGTCGAGTTGTTCTGTTTTCAAATCGCCGCTTCAGCCGGTTCAGATCGATAAGCAGGTCACCTGCTGAGGCATAACGTTCATCACGGTCGCGCCGCAGCATTTTTGTAATCACCCGCTGCAACTGAGCCGGAACGTGGCGTAGTTTCGGATTGCGCGACACGATCTCGTCGACCTGTTCGAGGGCTTGTAATGCTGCGACCTTAGTCGCCCCCGAGAAGAGTCGCTCTCCTGTAACCATTTCATAAAGCAACACTCCAAGAGAAAAGATATCCGCGCGACCGTCTAGATTTTCGCCGCGTGCTTGTTCGGGTGACATGTAGCTCGCGGTACCCATGATCATTCCCGGCGTGGTGAGTTGCATTTCAGGCACCGAGGCAGACGAAGAACCAACGAACGATCCTGTTTCTTCAGCCGCTTTAGGTTTCTCCAGGTCTTCGTCGTCATCACGCGTTAGCTTGGCGATACCGAAATCCAGCACCTTGACGAGGCCGTCCGCGCGCACCATGACGTTTTCCGGTTTGATGTCGCGATGAATTATCCACGCTATGTGAGCTGCTTTGATTGCTCCGGCAATCTGAATCGTAATCTCGAGTGCGTTGTCAACATCGAGTTTCCGTGGCTTGCTGGTAAGTGGGTCCGTGAGCATTTGTCGCAATGTTTGTCCTTCGACAAGCTCTTGCGCAATGAAATGGGTGCCGTTTTCGTGGGTGATCTCGAAGATGGTGATAATGTTTGGATGGTTCAAACGCGAGGCTGCCAGGGCCTCCTGCTCGAAACGTTGCACGCGGTGAGAGTCGGAAACGAATTCGGCCGGAAGGATCTTGAGTGCGACCGCCCGTTGCAGCATCTCGTCGCGTGCTTTGTAGACTTCACCCATGCCGCCGGCGCCAATGAGTGATTCAATCTGATAGTGGCTAATCTTCTCCGGTGGTTTCGAAGCGCCTTCAGTCATTTGTCGAGCGACACAAACGATTGCTGGAGACTCCATGAAGCTTCGCGCTTCGATCTCGTTTTGCAGCAGTGCCTCAATCTCTGACCTCAAAGCTTCATCAGGGCCGCAATTTTGATCCAGAAACGCTCGACGCTGCGGTGGCTCCAGATCAAGAGCGCGTTGCAATAAGTCGCTGATCCGTTCCCATTGTCGATTATTCATACTAGCCGCGCTGCTCGCGCTTTAATTCACGCAACAGCCATAACTTTGCGGTGCGCCATTCACGCTTCACTGTGTCTGTCGAAACGCCTAGTACCGCACTTGTCTCATCGACGCTCAGACCCCCAAAGAAGCGCATCTCGACGACCTGACAAGCGCGAGGCGTAAACCGAGCGAGTCGTTCAAGAGCGGCGTCCAGCGCGAGCAAGTCCAACTCTCGTTGGTGATCGACGGCGAGTGCCTCATCAAGAGTGATGCGGGTGAATTCTCCGCCTCGCTTTTGATAACCGCGCTTGCGCGCTTCATCGACGAGTACGCGTCGCATGAGTTGCGCTGCGATGGCGAAGAAGTGAGCACGATCGTGCCACTTGACACGACTGGAATTCACGAGTCGCAGGTATGCCTCGTTGACAAGGGCTGTTGTTTGCAGCGTATGCCCATCTCGCTCACGGCGCATGCATTGCCGCGCGAGACGGCGCAACTCGTCATAGACCAGGGGTATAAGTCGTTGCAGCGCCGAGTCGTCTCCCGCCCGCCACTGCATGAGAAGTTCTGTGATGTCGTCAGTGATCAAACCGCCTCTGCCACCAATAGACGGAAATTCGCGCCTATAGAAGTGAGACTTAACGATACCCCTGGCAGGCCCTTGGAATCTCTCGCTTGAGAGGTCGGGAATCTATCACCTCTTCCAGCGCCGGGCAACGAGACGAAATCAGTTCTCGGTTGCAGCCGGAAACCGCGGGCTGACCTAAAAGGAGCGCACACGATGAGATGGAAACGAGGGTTATTCTTGCTGGCTGCGGGTTTGGCCTCGGTATTTGTTTTACTCTTCCCGGCGAGTTTGGTAACTCATTCTCAGAAAACGACAGCGACCGTTCAGGTGGATTGCACCAAAGGCGACAGCATTAGTGCGGCGCTCGCGAGTCAAACCAAAGCTCAGAAATTGACGATCGAAATTCGCGGTATGTGCCACGAAAACGTAGTCGTAACTCGCGATCAGGTAACTCTACACGGCGCCGATCCGGCTAACGATGGTATTCAAGCAGCAGTAAATGCGGAGATCACAGACGCAGCATTATGGATACGCGCCGCGACGCTCGTCACAGTCGAGAATCTGACGCTGACCGGCGGCTTTTCAGGTTTACTGGCAACTAACGCAAACCTCCCGAGTATACGCGTCGTAAACTGCCGTCTGACGGGCAATAACTCGTTTGGTTTACAACTGGAGAATTCTCTGGCGGTTGCCAGTGACACGACTTTTGAAATTGCCGGCAATGGCGGCGCTGCAGGTCTGTTTTTTGCCTCACGTCTGGCTTGTAATCATTGCACTCTTATCGCTCCGGCAAGCGGCGCAGGCGCCACACTGATCGCGGTCAACTCATTTGCCTCCGCAGGGCTGCAGTCCACTTTCACAGGTGGACCAATCAGAGCTGAGGGCTCATCCGTAAGTATTTTCGACGCGACGATTAACATATCCGCTGCAAGTGTGCCCAGCGTGAATTCAGTCAGCAATAGTTCTGTGAACCTGACTCGGGTTCAGGTGACGGGCCGCATGTTCTTTGGTCAGGGTAGTACGGCTGCGTTAAATGCCGTGGTTCAATCACCGCTTAGTGGTCAGCCGAATGAAGCAACGTTTGGTTCCACTGTGGTTGTTGGGAGTGCGGGTCAGCCCGGCCCACCAAATATCCATTCGAATCTCGGAAACTTTGACGTAACGAACTTTTCGAAATTCGTTCTGAATCAGGGGTCAACTATCGACGGCAATCTGGTTTGCAGATCGGGCGGGGACGCGAACTGCGCCAATCCGGCGAGCGTGATCGGCGCCACAAATTGCGCGCAATGCCCAAAGCCGTAGGTGGCGCGCAAACAAGGCAGACTAATAGCGCAATGGGCCCACAGCCACTTTCTGCGGCGCATTGGGTCCTGCTTCTCGACAGAGTTTCAGGTACATCGCGAGAACTTCACCGGACACATTTACCGCGGCTAACTCAGTTGTCTCTACGCGGTGATGGCGCAAATCGCCCGAGATGTGAGCACAGGCGCGACTGATTACATCTGCAGGCACATCCATTCCGATTTCAGTCGCGACTCGTTGTAGTTCGGCGCGTGGATCTTGAAAATAGGATTGGTAATGGGTGATTACTCGTTGCTGAGGCGGTATCGCCCGGAGTAGCTCGCCGTAGTACGTCAGCCATAGCAGAAACAACGGCATGCCGCTTACGTCACCTCGCTCGCGCAGTGAACGCGCCACCTCCAGCGGGTTTCTCAAGCAGATGACCACCCTTAAATCTGGAACGATTCGTCGCCAAAATGGCAGCGTTAGTGAATTACGCGGATCCTTCCATCCCCAATAGTATTGAACAGAGAGGCGCTTGATCAGTTTCTTCGCCTGCGCAGTCAAAGGCCCGACCTCAGGCATTTGCTCCCAGCCCTCTGGGAACTCTGGAGGGTTGTTCCAGGAACCGCCCAGTCGCCTTAAGATCTGGTCATTAAGCGCTACGAACCGTACATTCTCGAAGTGCGGTTCACCATTATTTGAATCGAACCCGAGTTCGTCTTTTGGGCCAAGGAACAGGCCGCAGGCTTGAAGGAGTCTGGCAACCATCGAGGTCCCCGAACGATGCATACCCGCGATGCAGATGGGCGATTGTTGTCTCCGTTGTATCGTCGTCATCTACCTGTCCGTTCAAGTAATCTGTGGAAGGGCACGAGGAAAGCGTGCTTGAGTCTTCTATACAGCACTCTCAATGGCCCAGTGGTATTGTTCCGTGCGTTCCGATCCGCGAGCAGGTCAATTAATGTCAGGAGTATTTCATGGGTGTCGGTCAATTCTGTCGCGAGCGAATCGATGGCATTTTGTCGTTTTGCTAACTGATCAAGTAAGTCCCGGATGTTCCTATCCCGCTCGACGAGTTGTATTGCAAATCGGTTGAATGCAACTCTTTTCCTTTCGAGTTCGCTGTTCCTGAAAGCCCGATGGACAGTGGCCGTATAACGCGCCGGCTTTCGCTTTAGCACCTCGACGGCAAGCGAATTAACCGATTCTTCTTTCTTTTTTAATTCCAGGTTCACGAGCGTCAAAACTTTGTCTGGTTGCGACTGCATCGCTCTTATGTGCGCCGCGGTCCAGTCGATCATCCGTGGCTCGTTTTTTACGTACATATGATCTAATGCTGAGGCATTGAAGAGCTTTAGCTCGCCAGGCCGGCGAAGAAAGGAATGGCCTTCATCGATGTGATCATAGTGGGTATGCCAGCCGTTGGCCCTTTCTTGAGGGAGCCATCGCGGTTTTCGCTCCTTGAAGATCTTCTTTTCGCCATGCGCTTGTGAGCGAATTGGATAATGCTTTAATAGAAATCGGAAGGGATAAGTGCGCCGTCCATCGAATCGTACCTCATGGCCTCCCGATCTAGTGAGCGATACGCGCCGGCCAAGATTCTTCCAGGCATTGATCTCAACAAATTGACCTGGCCGATCGCTGAATTCGAAATATTTGAAGTATGCCTCGAAATCAGCGCCGGCGGCGAAGTCGCTATCCACCGGATAAAACGTCGCAACTGTGTGATCAATACTATTAAAGCCTTCGCGATCAACCTTGAGGATCGCGTCCCTCAAGCTCAATCTAGGCCATGGTGATGTTCTGATTTCATCGACGTCCTGAAAAAGGAACCAATCTGCTTCGATCTCTTCAGCGAGCTGTTCGATTCTTGAGAGTATGTCCTTCCAAACGTAGTGACTCGGCGGCCTGTTTTTAGGGAACTTCTCGATCGCCAACAAGCCTTTTCCGAGTAATTCACTAGCTAATTCGACCGTGGCATCAGTGGACCAGTTATCAATCAGATACACTTTCAAACCCTGTTTGATCAGGTACTGAAGGCAAGGAACTATGATGTCCGCTTCGTTGTATGTAGAAATGAGGGCCACTACGTGAAAATCCGGATTGTCAGAGCCATCCGCAACCGAGCCTTTCACGTTCGTGCTCGAGACAGCATCTACAGACGCTGCCTTAAAAGTCATTTCTTCAAACATCTGTCGATACGCACGCGACCGAAGCGACCAGTCCCACGCTTGAATATCGTGTTGTATTTGACTGGACATTGCAGTCCGGCGATTACTGTCGTCGCGAAGTATTCGTAGGTTGCGGGCAATGTCGCCGGCATCGCGCTCGATAAAAAAACCATTAATCCCGTGGCGTACTAACTCGGGCATATTACCGACGCACGTCGTCAACAACGGCACGCCGCAGGCGGCTGCCTCCAAACATGTGTTAGGTGTGCCTTCGGCGCGACTAGCACAGATATAAACATCCAGCGAGCGATAAAACTCGCGCATCTCCTCAGGCCCGCGCCAGTTGTCTTCACGCGCTGCAGTGAGCAGTTCTACTCCTTCAACATCGGCAACTGCCGGCACAATCAATTCATGATAACCGCGATAACCGGGTCCCATGTTTGTCAGGCTGCCCGCCCAGCCGACTCGCAGCAGAGAAGACGGCGCTTTGTTCGGGTTAGGATGGTAAAAGTTAGTGTCTACTCCGTTAGGGGTATAGAAAGTCGGAAGTTTCAGCAGCGGCTGATACTGGCGGTACAGAAGCAGATTATTTATGAAGACACCGCTGGCAAAGTCGCGAATGACCGCTAATCCCAGGTCTCGTCTTTCTTTCTCCAACTCGTAGCTGGATGAAATCCCTACTAATAGCTTGTGCCGATTACGTCTCAGAGCGAGGGCCAGCGGTTGCAGAGCTTTAAACTGGAGCCAGTAATAGACGACGATTAGCGTTGCTTTATAAATATCCTCTTCAGTAACGTCAGATTGATAGCGCAACCAAATATCGTATTCGCTTGCCAGCAGCCTCATCAGATTACGCGTCTTGAAATCGTGAGCCCAATTAGGACGATCGACTATGAAGAGTAAACGCGGAAGAGTGCTGGATGAAGTCTTGGACACAGGTCTCGTCGTTTGATTTTGGCTGTTGCTATAGGATCTTTCCCATTATAGCGCCCGCGCTGTAACCGTGTTGTTTGAAAAGTCGCCGCGCTCACAGTATTGTTCACGAGCTCAGAATCACAGAAGACTAAACAGCCCGCTGCTTGCATCGCACGACCGGATCGCCAATGTCATTCGTAGAAAAGCGCAGGAAGAATCTGCCCGCAATTGGTGTGCTGGTGTTGCAGGCGATATTTGCCGCGGGAATCGCACAATGGTGCATGTCCTCAGGCGTCGGCGTAACTCCCGACTCTGTGGTTTATTTGAGCGCCGCTGACCGGCTGGTCGAGGGAAAGGGTCTTACACCTATTGGCTACCATTATGCTCCAGCTATACCGAGCGGCCAGCCGTTGGTTAGCTTCCCTCCCGCATATGCATTGCTACTCGCATCGACAAGTCTGTTCAACCACGACAGATTGGCCGGCGCAAAATACATACACTCATTCCTATTTGCAGCAAATGTTTTTCTGCTTGGCCTCATCATTTATGTTTCGAGCGGATCTATATGGCCCGCATTGTGCGCGATGGGTTTGTTCGAAACTTCCTACCCGCTGCTTAGCATCTACACGATGGCTCTGGCTGAACCACTCTTCATGTTTTTCCTTCTGTCCACCTTGCTTGGAATGGTCTTTTACCATCGCAAAGCTGAGCTATGGGTACTAATAGCATGTGGCAGCGCGGCGGCTGCAGCGTTAATGACGCGTTATGCCGCTGTCACCATTTTAGTGCCGCTCGTATTGACAGTTCTCATTCAAAAGGGACCATCGCGTCAAAGTTTCAAACGCGCCTTGCTGGTAGGAACCATTGCGCTTCTGCCGCTCGCTGGATGGGTGATTCGCAACAGGCTTGTCGCCGGGTCATACACGGGTCGCTCGTTAGGTTTCCACTTTATCGGAACCGTTGCGGTGAAGACTTTTTTTGAGTCTCTAATGCGTCTCTTCACTCCATACGCTTTGCCTAACGTTGTGAAGGTATTGCTGCTTACGATTGCCGCTGTAGTCGTCGTTTGTGCGTTAAGGATAGGACTCCGCGGTCGCACTAACACGGCGAATCGTTGCGTCAGGTTCTTTTCGGCAGTGATGGTTACCAGTTATGTGATTTTTCTGGCCGCTTACAACTCGTTTGCCAATCCCGCTGTGGATCTTGGACCAAGGGTGGCCCTCCCCGTTTACGTATTCGGTATGATTCTTGTCTTTTCGTTCGTCGAGATGAAGAGCGCAGTTGGCAAGCGACGTGCATTTTCCTGGTGCTTCATTCTTTTGTCGTTTGTGTTGTTTAGCGCCAATTTGCGGCCCGTTGCGTACTGGGTGTTGTACAGACATCGTGAGGGTGAGGGATTCACAAGCCGCGCCTGGAGAGATTCGGAAACCGTGAGATTTGTAAAAGCCCTTCCGTCTCAATTCACCATTTACTCAAACGCCTCTGATGCGTGCTACTTATTTACAAAGCGCGAAGCGTTGCGTCTTCCTGCTAAGTATGATCCCACGGGCACACGCGTTAACACGGATTTTGTCGCTCAGATGGCAGCGTTGCGGGATGATCTCAACAATAATCCCGCTCTCGTTATTTACTTTGACAAGATCACCTGGCGATGGTACTTGCCGGATCGGAATGAGCTGGAAGAATCTCATCAACTGCCAGTGGTAACGCGCTTGGCAGATGGAATCGTCTACGGGACTTTTCTCAACTATCCGAAAACACATCTGGACTTCGAATTAACGCCCGAATCGCATGTCGAATCGCTGCGCGAGGATATAGTCGCGCCATCTCGAATGCGAGACGAATCGAGTCGATCGCGCGTCCGACTCTAAATCTTGACGCAGCTTCCCAAATCATTTGTTGCGTAGCGCGATCGGCGAAGGCTCGTAACGCTTGGTTACGGCGTTCCTCAGTCGCCTGCATCGAGCGGCGTAATCGAAGCCATTTGTCTCGGTGCAGCCGGCATGCGCGCCGATGCAATCTCTCCGCTCGGAAAGAGGACTGTCCCGACGTTGGCGTCGGCTGTCGCCAAATCGCGACCGGCTGTTCAGTTGCCAGCACGTTATACAATTCGCTGATTCGTACCCACAGATCCCAGTCGTCAACACCCGCGGCTGATTCGTCGAGCAGTCCCACGCGCTCCAGGCACGTGCGCCGAAAAACGACGGTCAGGCATGGGATGAAATTCCATTGCATCAATTCCCAGAAGATATCTCCCTGCGGACACAAATCCGGATATGAGCTACCCTTTGGGCGGCATTGCTCATCGCCGTAAAGCGCTCGGCCGTAAATCATGCCCGCGTCCGGTTGGGCCTCGAGCAGATTTATCTGAGCGTCTATTGAATCGGGAAGTCGCAGATCGTCGTCATCCAAAAAACTCACGTACTCACTCGTGCTGGCGCGCAGTCCTTCGTTTCTAGCGCCGGCCACGCCTCTGTTGGAATCGAGCCGTACATATTTGATATTGCGAAGCGACTGGCAAACACTCGCCGTCTCGTCGCAAGAAGCGTCATCGACAACGATTACCTCGACACTCGATCCGGCTTGCAGCGCGCTGTTCACGCACCGCGGCAGGAAATGTGGGCGACTAAAAGTCGGAATGATCAGGCTTACTTTCGCCATCGAAACCTACTTCTTTTAACTCCTCGTGTGAGGATTATTAATAACGAATAAAGCTAGCGCAAGACTTGTGCAGTAAAGTAACTTCGCAGTAAGAGTGTGTGTTCACAACGCAAGGCTATGGTTCAGCCAGTGCTCGCTACGGATAACAAGCCTCAAATGGTTCATTGACGAGTAGACTGTTTCTCGACATGAACAAAAAGCAGTTACAAGCTTGGCTGCTGCGTCTCGCCGGAACTTTCGAGTTACTGGCCTTCTTTGCGGTCATCATGCCGCGCACCTGGATGGAGGTCGCGCACGTCTGGCTGGGTCTCGGCCAGATGCCGGATGGTCCAATCATCATGTTTATGATCCGTCAGGCGTCGTACACGTACGGGATGCACGGCGTAGCGTTGTGGGTCATATCGCTGAACGTGGATCGCTTCCGTCTGCTTGTTGTCTTAAACGGTATCGCGTACCTGGTGGCTGGACCTGTCTTCTTCCTAATCGACTACACCGCCGGCATGCCGCTTTGGTGGACAATTGGAGACACCTTTGGTTGTGGATTGTTAGGTGCGGTGTTGCTGTGGCTCAGTTGGCGCAGTTGAAAGAAGTAATACAAAACAAACCTTCATGGTGAGCCAGATAGTGTTCGGGAGAATATGAGTCAATGCATGGATGAAATGATCCATCCCGTAGTGATTGCTATTGTTAATGAAACCAATGTCAGCAAGATTGACCAACCTCTATCCGTGAGATGACCATCCATCCTAACTCCTCTAGTCGATTTCCGTTGAAAAAGGATGTGAGCGAGGGCAAGACACGCGACCGACGCAGCAAGGCAATAAACTCTATGGATCAGGATTATTGATTGATTGCTTCCGGCGCCGGTTAGCTCAGGGTAATTCCAAAGTTGATACAGCATGGGATTGTAAAGCCAGTGGTTGTAGCCCTGACTGTACAGGTAAAAAAGTCCCGCGCCCACTCCAACGATCACCACATAAGCGAGGTATTTCTCGCGTAATACGACATTGAGGAGGATTGACACCCCAGCCATGAAAACTATGCTTGGAATCACAAGCACAGAATAGGTTACGAGGTAGGGGTAAAGTTCAACAGGCGTATGACCTCTAAGCAACTGGATTGCAATTGCAGTCAGACCGGCGATTGCTATTACCGAAAGCATTAGCAAGAACGTCGCTAAGAACTTTGACAGCAGCAACACAGAATTTGGAGTAGGCTTGGCCCATAAGACTGGTTCAATCCTCACTTCGCGATCGCGCTGCATTGATTCGACCACGTAAAAGACAGTCATCCCTATCAGAAAAAACACAAGGGTCTTGGCCGTTCCAGTGGCGTACGTGGCCGAGTACGACCCTTCCGGAACGACCCTGTAAAATGCTAGCTCCAGAGTAGGAAGGAAGACAGCCAAAGGTGTGATCACGACAAGACTTCGCTCCGCTCGAAGGAGGCGAAACTCAACGCCAAGGGCAGCCGCTAATTTTGCAAGATTCGCTCGTAAGCCCGTGTTCGAGTTGCTAACGCTCGGAACTGCAGTCTCTTTTGCCTCTGCCTCTTCGACTCGAACACTTCTTATATCACTCGCAGTATGACCGGGTGTTGGTTGGAGGATAGGTGGATCGAAGTGAAGAACTTCGCTGCCTGCCGACAGATTGAGCCATGAAAAGTTTTCCGGCTTGGCGGGTGGTTCGGTTATTCTGAACCGTAGATAAACAATCGTCAGACAAATGGCGGCCGCGAGAATCACCAATGCGCGGTTTGCGATCATGATTGGCGTATAGCTGACTACAAGGCGATCCACCCATTCTGGACTGCGCCCCCACGTTTGAATTTGCACTTCCCTCAACATCAAGGGACTGAGAATCACTCGCCATCGCGGCGGTAAGTCGCTCAACAAGAAGAACCCGTAGAAAAAGATGAGCGGGTAATAAGCAATTGCCAACCCGTAAACGATCTTCGGGCTGCGCGTTAATGTTCCGACAGTGAAGTAGACCGCGGCAAATAGGAAGTAGGTGATGACGACGATCATAATGAAATGCTTGAAATACGGGAGAAGCCGAAACGGCAGGACAACGATCTGAGATGTGGGGAAGACCTGAAGCAAAATAAGCGTTGCTGCGAAAGATGCCTGGCAACAGACGAGCACGAAGAAGCTGCCAAAGAATTTCCCGAGCAAGTAGTGTGCTCTGCTGACAGGCTTTGAAAAAATGAGGGAATCGATTTCCAGCCGGAAGTCTCTTCTCACGGGCTCGGCCATAATTAGAGCCGCAAAGATAGGCAGTCCAAATATGCCGAGTGCGAAGCCGCCAAAATTATGGGTGATGTAGTAATCGCTGTTTGAGGCCCAAAGCCTTCCATATTTCGTGATCACTTCCTGGCCGTAATAAGTAGCGCCTAGGCCCGCAGACCACAGGACAGCATTGAAAACAGAAAACAACATCAACATATAAGGAGCTATTCGCTTCGAGTTGAGCAGCACCTCGTTCTGAAAGACAGCGAAGAACTGTGTTCGAGGTGGGTTTCTCATCTCAACTCGCTCGTTCCCGCTGGTTGACCAGATCAAAGTAATAGTCTTCGAGAACTGCGGTTGCCGGCGTAAATTCTTCGCTCGGTCGCACTCCTTTTGAGATCACTCGCAGGCGCGCGAGTCCCCCGAGCATCTGCGATGAGATCACCTGGTAACGAGACTTTAAGGCGCCGACCTGTTCGCGCGGCACAGTAGCTTCCCAAACTGAATCTTTAAGTTGCTCAATCGCTTGCTGAGGCGTGGTGGAAGCCAGGATTGCCCCTTTTCGAATGACGGCCATTTGGCTGCAAAGGCTCGAGACGTCAGCGACAATGTGAGTTGAGAGAATCACCACCGCGTCTTCGCCTGCCGTTTCTGCCAACAGATTATGAAAACGAATTCGTTCTTCGGGATCCAAGCCGGCGGTCGGCTCATCGACGATGATGAGTTGCGGCTGACCGATCAGGGCCTGTGCAATCCCTAAGCGCTGGCGCATGCCACCCGAAAATCCTCCGAGTCGCTGCTTGCGGGCGCTTGAAAGATTGACCCGTTCGAACAGAGCATCGATCAAAGCCCGGCGCTCCCGCTTATCTGTGACTCCCTTGAGTTTCGCGAAGTAGTTGAGCATCTGCTCGGCCGTTAACGTCGGATATAGACCAAAGTCCTGCGGCAAGTAGCCGAGCAGCCTCCGCACCTTGTCCTTTCTACTGACTAAGTCGATGCCGTTTATCTCAACTGTCCCCGCGTCGGGTTCAAGCAACGTCGCAAGTATCTTCATCAATGTTGTCTTGCCGGCGCCGTTAGGCCCCAGCAGTCCGAACACTCCTGGAGGTACATCAAGGCTGATCCCTTTTAGAGCCTGAATGCTGCTCCCGTAAGTTTTTGTCAACTCTCTGATCCTAAGCATAGTTTTCCCGCGAAGACGCACTTATACACGGCTCCAAATCCGATAGATTGTTTTAGGTTTTTGAGACTTACTTACTAAAGATTGTCTGCTTCGAAAAGACTAGCTGGCGTCTTAGCCGTGCTATTCAACATTAAGGGCGACGAGGTATCAGATTTGGGCCGGAAGCCCGCCGGTTTTAAGCCGCGCACATACAGAAACAAACGACCCATAACCGCAACTGTAATCAGCATCTGGCCGACACGAAAGACATGAAGTTCCGTGCCGAAAATGCACAGGAAAACTCCGGCGAGAAAAGTCAGAATCAAGAGAGATTTCAGCGCGCGTGTGAAAGGGCGCTTCCTTTTACTGATTTCGACACACTGGTCTTTGACTTGTTCGACATTGCCAAAGCGTCTTAGTGCGGAAGCTCTTGCTTCTACAAGTGTGTCAGCGTGTTGAAGATGTTGCTCCGTCAACAGTTCAAGATGAAAAAGCAACTCTTCCTCGACCTCACGCTCAATCGCTTCGCTGCCGATAGGATTAAACAATTTGCGTGTTAGGTCTCTCATCAGTTGTCCTCGTTAAGCAGTTTGCAGAATTTTCGTAACCGCGCGAGAGATGCGGTCCCAATTAGC